>OMGQ01000004.1_pt1 | contig 364847 bp, 330 predicted proteins | sample 1646071 | NCBI WGS metagenome assembly OMGQ01 (sample SAMN05578585, study PRJEB25193) | human gut metagenome | biome: Human Microbiome; feature: human-associated habitat; material: feces | host: Homo sapiens | place: USA:Birmingham
TTAGCTCAGTTGGTAGAGCAACGCACTCGTAACGCGTAGGTCACAGGTTCGATCCCTGCAGCTGGCATCTAAAAAAACAGACAGGCACTACCATCTGGTAGTGCCTGTCTGTTTTTTTAGATAAAATTTTGGATTAGTGCAAATGAAGCAATGCCTACCAGTACAATAAGCAATAAGTTTTTAGTAAGTATTGCGGCTAAAATGGTAGGAAATGAAGCGAATAAATAAGGAAGATTGAGGCTTGGTAAATGCCCAATTCTTTGTTCAAATAAGCTACTAAACCATAAGGCGGACATAATCACAATTGGAACAAAACTTAGATATTCTAATAATTTCTGTGGCAGACTGATTTTTTTTAAAAGTAAAAATGGCAGTATTCTTGAAAGCCAGGTTGCAACGGTACAGCCTAAAATTGTTAAAAAGAGATACTCAGAAGAAGGCATGTTTTATCATCACTCCTATTCCACACCCGATTAACGTGACAACTAAGACAATTAAATTACTGGGAATAAAAATTAGACCAATAGACATCAAACCAAAAGTAATCAGGACCATGATGAGTTGTAAAGCGATTTTCATGGAACGATCACTAATTATCTGCAGATAGAGTAAACCAATGAACATAGCCACGACCGCAAACTCAAGACCTAATGCTTGAGGGTTTGCAATAAAGCGCCCTAGATAGGCACCGATGATCGTCGAAAAAACCCAAGTCGCATAGGAAATCAAATTGGCAGCATTAAACCACTCAAAACTTAAACGTCCTTTGGTGTGGTTTAATTTATTCATTCCTAGTGCAAAACTTTCATCCGTCAGTAAGGTTCCCAACCAGAGATTTTTACCGAGAGATTCGGCTTTAAAGTAAGGCGCAATGGTCATTCCCATAAGAATCATACGCGCATTTACTAAGAAAGTCGCTAACACAATAGATAAGATAGGGCTGCCGCCAGTCAACATACTAACTGTTACAAACTGAGCAGATCCTGCAAAAATAAAAAACGACATCGCACTAACAATAAGAGGGGAAAAACCTGCTGCTTGTCCTACGATACCAAAAGCAATGCCAATACCAATATAGCCAAAAACCGTTGGCAAGGCTTCACGAATGCCAGTGCGTGCATCTAATTGGTGGTTCATTCTCTTTTTTTCCTTCTTTCTGTATAAAATTTAAACACGTGTGTATGAAAATCTAGACCTTCGATAATGAGACACAACGAGCGAATGAGCGTTTTCATTATTAACCACTCCTTTTGAACAACTAAGATATATATTGTATAATACAATAAAGAATACTTTTGTTCAATATATTAAACTTTTGGATGATAAAAAGAAACAGAAGGAGCAACTATTTTGGAGATTAATACAATTATTGGCAATAATTTAAAAAAAATTAGACAAGAAAAAAAACTTACGTTAGATGAACTAGCTGGGATAACCGGAGTGAGTAAAGGGATGCTTTCGCAGATTGAAAAAGGAACCACCAATCCTACCATAAATACAATTTGGAAAATAAGTAATGGACTCAATGTTCCATATACGTATTTATTAGAAGATGACTATGTTAAAGAAAATCCCGTGGTTAAAAAAACTGAGACGGTAACACAACATTCTGAAGATCACTCCTATCGAGTCTTTAATTACTACTCGGACAACCAGGAAAGAAACTTTGAACTCTTTCAGTTTGAATTAGATCCAGGGAAAAAGTATCAAGCTGTTGGGCATTCAAAACGTTCGACAGAATATGTCATGGTTATTCAAGGAGCATTAGCTCTTGAAGTCGGCGGTCAGAGATACCTTCTTCCAAAAGACGCCGCTATGTATTTTGATGCTAATCAAGTACACACGTATATAAATGACGGAACAGAGAAAGTCCAAGCAGTCGTCATTAACTATTATACGTAACAGTGGAAAATAAACATTAGAAAATTGCTGCATCTGTTATTTTATGGACAAAAAAAGTAAACAATGCTACCCTAAAAATAATAGAAAATGAAAGATAAAAGAAGAGGTCAAAATGAATAAAAAAATTGAAAGTCTTGGTAATACAGCATTAAGTTTACTAAGTAATACGATTATTGTTGTGCCTTATTTACTTTACATTCAATTGAGTGATGGACACAACCTTCTAACAATTTTACCATTTGTCTTATTTTATACATTGCGTATGACAGGCATTTTTCTGGTTCGAGGAATTAATTTGTCTTTAACTAGTCTAGGTCTACTAAAGATTTCTCTATTGTTAGGCTTGGCAGGCTCCTTAATTGGGATTGCCGGCGCTTATTCTTTCCCGCTTTATAGTATTTCAGGAATGTTGTTAGGACTTAGTGGAGCGTTGTTGCCACCAAGTAATCAATCAATTCGCTTTTTCTTAAAAGAAGAAGGTCAAAAAATCAGTCATAGCAATCTTTTAACGACAGTCTTATTGACCGCTGTTTTATTTGGCGCTTTATTTTTTAAAGCGACTGAGATTGGACTGGCGTTATTGGTGTACGCGCTCTATTTTCTGGTTGCTTTAGTAGCAATCAAGAGCTATCCTGTTTCATTAAACGAGCTAGAAGAAGAATCAGCAGAAGTTTCACGAAAAGAATTAATTCTGTTTGTTATCTTTTTTGTGTTATTACTTTTATTAAGAAGTGGTCGCTTATTAACGAATGCGGTGGAATTTGATTATGCGATTGTTGGCGCCTGCTGTTTCTTTGTGGTGGCTGTCCTTTTCGTTAGTCATTATGGCAAACGCGGTGCGTATAAAGTATCATTAGAAATGAATCTTGCGACCTTGATTAACGGGATTGTGGGGAACTATTTATTTTTATTTGGTTCCATTTATGTTGCAGGGGTTTACGGCAGAGCTCATATGGGCATCTATCTCTATTTACCTTATGTTTTAGGGATGATTTTTGCAATGATTGCAGCTAGTAAAACGAAACAATGGTCAAACAACATACCAATGATTGGTCTGGCGGGAAGTTTGGGAATATTACTTCTTACTTCGTGGACTATTTTAGGCCTGTTTCTCTTGAGTTTTTTCAAAAGCACATTGAACAGCTTTTTAGCTAGGCGATATTATCAAGAGACAGATTTGCCAAAAGATAGCCGCATCCTTATCAAATATACAACACAAACAAAAGGGAGTTTATTCCATCAATTTATTTTGATGGCGCTTATGTTAGTCACTGTAGTAGGCAAAGGTGGCACGACACAATTTTTATTAGAATTGACTGGCGGCAAAGGCATTTCAACGCAAACAAGTCAATTTTTAACTTTCATTAAAAATAGTAACTCGCTCTTAGTGTTATTGTTTATTGCAGTTTATTTCGTGGTCGTTTTTCGCCAAAAGAAACGATAATTTACAAATATTCATAAAAAAATACTTGGAAAAACAGTGATTGTGGCTGATTTTCCAAGTATTTTTTTATGAAAAGATGTTTTTTTTTTTCGAAGATTCAAAAAAAATTAATCAATTGTTTCATTTTTAACAAGCTATTATTAGGTTATATGAATTTTATTGAAAGGGGATTAGTATGAAGAAAAAAACTTTTTCTTTTGTGATGTTGAGTATACTTCTCGCACAAAATTTCGGGTTTGCCGCAAATGCCTATGCTGTAACAACGACAGAAGCACAAACAGAGACCACTGATACAGCAAAAAAAGAGGCAGAGTTATCGAACTCAACACCATCTTTACCTTTAGAAACAACGAATACTTCAGAAATGAATCAACCAACTGCAACAACTGAATCGCAAACCACAGAGGCGAGCACAACAGCTTCCAGTGGTGCTACACCATCTGAACAACAAACAACGGAGGACAAGGACACCTCACTTAATGAAAAAGCCCTACCAGATGTTCAAGCGCCAATTACAGATGAACTACTTGACAGTATGAGTCTTGCGCCGATTGGTGGAACAGAATACAGCCAAACAGAGGTTCACCGCGAATTAAATACAACACCGGTAACCGCTACGTTCCAATTTGCTGTTGGAAACACAGGTTATGCACCTGGATCAGTTTATACAGTTCAATTACCAGAACATTTAGGTTATTCAACTGTTAGCGGAGATGTGACGGGCATTGGCGCAACTTGGGCAGTCGATGCGGCAACCAAAACATTAAGTATTACGTTTAATCAACGAGTTTCAGATACTTCCTTTAAAGTAGAATTAAAAAGTTATCTAACAACAGAGGCGGAACCATTAGTCAAAATTGAAACTCCAGGAAAAAATAAAAAAACCTACTCGTTTGATTTATATGAACAAGTGGAACCAATTCAATATAACGAACGAACCAGAACGACGGGATTAGATGGCGAAATTTTTTATAATTTAGACCGGACGTTAACTGGCAATCAAACATTAGAATTATTAACAACAGAGACGCCAGGCGCTGTCTTTGGAAAACAAGATAACTTGGAACCTCAAGTTTTCAGTTACGATGTCGACATTAATGGTCAAATTTTACCAGAAACGCAAACCCTGTTAACACCTGGCAAAGATTATACATTAAGCGATAATTCACTCGGGCGGATTGCTGTAACTGTTCCAAACATGAATCAACAAAAAGCCTATTCCTTATCGATTAATCGGACAATTTATTTAGAGAGTGCTTCGGACTATAACTACTTATATTCGCAGCAGTATCCAACAACAAAAATTGGGTCAATTTCTTTGAAAAGTACGACAGGAACTAAACAAACAACCGATTTTACTGCTAAGACGAGTCAAACAAGTAAAGTAATTGCTGATCGTGAAATGCGTAGTATGTCCTATATCAGTTTTCAAAGCAAAGGGAAATATTATGTAACAATTTATGGCACGTTAACAGAAACAAAAGTGGGTCAACAAATCGTATTAGAGAGTACAAACGGTCAAGAAATTAAGAATCCTAAATTTACGGCGTATGGTCCTTTATATGAAAATGTAAAATTGGAAGACTATTTTGATATTAAAACTGAAGGTGGCAAGCTCACTTTAACGGCCACAAAAGATAGCTATTTAAGAATAAATATTTCTGATTTAACAATGGATTTTGACAAGAAGGACATTAATCTATCATTAAGTACACCTGTAATTGGTCCTAATAAAGCCATTCAATTAGTATCCGATCAATATATTGAACCAATTAGTGTTGTTAATCCTTTGAATGCTGAAACTGCTTGGGGTAATTATGATCAAAATGGTGCCTATTCATCAAGAACAACTGTCTCAGTTATGGGAAGCAAAGAGACACCGATTCAAAATTTAGAAATTAAAGTAAAGCATCCTAATTATCTTTCATTACGAGCTACAAAAGAAATTTATTTTTATTACAAGTTAGGAACGGATTATACAGTAACGCCAACGTCAGATGGTTCAGTTATTAAGTTCACTACGCCAATAACCAACGAAATCCAAATTCCAATAGGTTTTAATTACGTGCCAGATAGTTTGCCAAAAGATAAAAGTATCCCAGTCGATACGATACCGATAACAATGAGTGCTGAAGGTTTAACTCCAGTTGATACGACAGTAACTACTAATAGTAAGCGTGGTTCAGAACGAACACTTCAAAGTAGTAAAAATCAATTCCTTGTCAATGCACGAAATGATTCTTTTGACTCACTAAGCGTCCGTACAAAAATTCCAGCTGGCGCCGATGTTCTTTTTGACATTTATGATGTTTCAAACGATCAGGTAGATTCAATTTATCCACAATACTGGGATCGTGGCTATTATTTTGATAAACCAATGTCACCAGACAGTCCTGGATACCCAACGATTACTTTTGACGAAAATACCAATAGTTACACGTTTGATTTTGGAAAAACCAACAAACGTTACATTATTGAGTATAAAAATGCCAATGGCTGGATCGACGTGCCAACTCTTTATATAACTGGGACAGCTAAAGAACCACAATCGAATAATAATGAAGGGTCTGCTACGGTTTCTGTTCAAAATGAAGCGTTAGACATTTTGAGTGCAACACAAGCGGCGAATCCAACATTAAAAAATGTAACAAAAACGACAGTAACAACAAAAAATATTGATAATAAAACACATCGTGTGAAAAATCCAACGATTGAATTAACACCCAAAGGCACAACCAATGCTCAAATCGATTTGAATTCTATTACCGTGAAAGGTGTGCCAGAAGATGCTTATTCATTAGAGAAGACTACAAACGGTGCGAAAATTATTTTTAAAGACTATACATTGACAGAAAACATTACGATTGAATACAATACTGTCTCTGCAAACGCTGGCCAAATCTATACAGAAACAACAATCGACTCTGAAACATTGAACCAGATGTCTGCTAGCAAGAAAAAAGTCGCCACTGCGCCAATCACATTGAAATTCTCAGAAGGCGATGCGGAAGGTATTGTTTATTTAGCAACTGCCACATTCTATACGCATAACATAGAGGATGAAAACCAAGCAATTGCGAAGGTTTCTTTTGAACTAATTGATAATGTCACGCATACAGCAACCGAATTTACAACAGATGAAAAAGGTCAATACTCCTTTGATGCCATCATGACAGGTGATTATACTTTGCGAGTAACGAATGTACCGCAGGAATATTCCGTGGATGAAGAGTATTTGACAGGTAAAGCCATTAAGCTGGTCAAAGGAGACAATCAACTAAAAATTCCATTAACTAAAACAATTGATCACAGTCGTTTACAAGTCAAAGATTCAACGATTTATGTCGGCGATTCATGGAAACCAGAAGAGAACTTTGTTTCAGCGACAGATAAAACAGGTCAAGATGTCCCATTCGAAAAAATCACTGTTTCAGGTCAAGTTGATAACAGCAAAGCAGGCGTTTATCCAATCGTATACAGTTACGAAGGTAAAGAAGAAACAGCTAATGTGACTGTCAAACCCGACCAATCTAAGTTAGAGGTTAAAGATACAACGATTTATGTTGGTGATAAATGGAAACCAGAAGATAATTTCGTTTCAGCGACAGATCGTGACGGTCATGCTATATCCTTTGATAAGGTTCAAGTAAAAGGGGAAGTTGATACAAAGAAAACAGGAGAGTACCAGATTTCCTATACCACTGAGCCAGTTAATGAAACCAAACCAGCTGTGCAGTCACGACTTTTCTCAATGTTTTCAAACGAAACACCTCGTCAATTGACGACAGTAGCAACTGTTCATGTGATTGATCGTAATCCTACACCACTACCAGATAAAAATGAGAACAACCAGACTAGTTCCTCAACGAATCAAACCACGATAAAAAGTAGTCAGTATGTCACACATATTGTGAAACCTGACAAGCAAGGACGTTATCCAAAAACGGGAGAACAAACTAATGGTCTATATCGTGTGCTAGGACTTGTTGTGTTACTTATTGTGATTATTAGTGGTATAGTCATCAAGAAGAAACGAAAATAATTAAATGAGCGTGGGGCAAAAGTTTAAAGTAACTTTTGTTCCACGCTTAAAAGATGAATAAGTGCATGAATGAGGGTAGCTGTTTCCTTGGAAAATAGGAAGTTTTACAAGTGACTTTTATTTTAAGAACACCTATTAGCAGGTTTTTCTGTTAAGATAGTTATTTTTATGAAATAGTTTGGAGGAATAATAAACGAGATGAACCAGCGAACTATTTATTATGGTAGTATCGGCACAGCCTTATTTCTTTCTTCAGGAATGTTGATTGCTTCAGTGAATAGCTATGCAAACGAAGCGACAACACCAGGCAAATACACCGTGACTTATGAAGTGGATGGCAAAATTGAAACAGCAACCATTACGGTCAAAGAAAATCAAACGGAACTTAAATTAAAAGACACGTTTTTAGGAGTTAATCAAGCATGGTCACCCTTAGACAATGTCGTTTTTCTAAAAGATAAAGAGGGTCGCCCTTTAAATTTAGAAAATGTAATTATAGAAAATAATGTAAATACTCAAAAAGTAGGCCTTTATTTTGTAACCTTCCGTTACGAGTCATACCTTTCTATTGCGAAGGTGTATGTCAACCCTACTAATTTTGCTGCAGAGGGGAATATGCTTGCAGAGCTTCCTTATAGTCAAGCAATGATTGGCCCAGAAAGACCAATTATTGCCTCGAGACAGGACAAGGAGCAACAAACAAAACAGGAGAAAAAGAAAAATAAAATTGAACAGGAACGAGTAAATAAAAAGGTGCTGTTAAATGATGAGTTGTTGAAAAAAATAGATACGATAGCCCCAGTGGAAATTACTGGAGGAGCGGCAAGTGGGTCCTCTCAATTTGGCACCACTTTAAGCTTCCTGTCAGGCTCACTTTTGTATGGAACAAGGAGAGTTTAAATGGAATTCTTGTTATTAGATGATCGGGAAAATTTAAAATTAGCGATTATTAGAAAGTTAGAGCAACAATATTCATTTTCTGAACGAAAAGATCGTTTATGTAAGCAATTAGCTATTTCTCCTTATTTGCTAGAACGGAACATAACAGAAATCAATGCAGATTTGCAACGCTTTGGTCTGATTAATGAGATGGAAATCAGTGAAAAAAATAATGAAATTTTGTTATCTCAAAGCCTTCGTATTTCTTCAAGTATTATTGAAGAATATTATTTAAAAGACTCGTTAGAATTTAATCTATTAAAAACGATTTTCTTTCATCAGTTTACCTCAATCAAAAAATACGGTGAAAAGCACGGGATGAGTCGAACGGTTGTATACAAAATTGTTGACCATATCCGGAAAGAATTAGGTCAATACGGTATTAAGTTATCCAAAAATTTACAACTTAGCGGCAATGAAATGGCGATTAGACAATATTTTACTATGCTTTATTACCGAATTTACAAAGATTCTGAAGAATTATATAATCAAACAGATCTTCGCGCAGTTAACCAATTATTGGCTCAATTGAAAGGCTCTTATGAAAATATCACTAATTTTCATTTATTTAAACATTATGTATTGGTGGCGTTAGAACGAACGCAAAGAAAAGCTAATTATTTTTTATCCCAAGAAGAAAATCCATTCGCTTTTGATGAAGAAAGTTCGATTTATCAAGAAATTCAATGTTGGATCAACGAAGTGATGAAGGCGACTCATGCAGAGAAAAACGCAGAAATTCAAGGAATTATCGGCAATTTATCGGTCTATCAAAGTGAACTTATTTCGGAACATTTGCTGAGTTCTCACAATGAGGCAATTACGGCTACGAAAACATTATTCTTTTCTTATATGCCGTTTACAATTTCGGACGAAGAATTTTATCAAGAAATTGTTCCGATTATTTATCAACATCGTTTTATTACGCCGTTCATCGATATCACCTTACGAATTATGGATTTAGAATTTTTTCAGGAACGCTACCCAATTGTTTTTAATAGCTGTCGTCAGTTTTTATTTGCGTTGGATTGCTCGGCGTTTGAGTTTAGTAAGCTTTCTTTATTTTTTGATTTGCTATTAGTGTTATCCCGTCTTTATGACCAAAGGAATGAAAAAAGCACGATCAATCTTTATGTGAATTTTACGCAAGGAGAAAAATATACTCAGTTTATCAAAGAACAAATCAAAATATTCGAATCTTTCAGCATTCACTTTCATTCAGCGATTCGACCAGATACTGATTTAGTAGTTTCGGATTATTTACCAAAAACGTTATTTTCAGTAAAATGTTTAATTTGGTTAGCGCCCCCGCGAGCCAGTGACTGGCAAAATTTTGGCAACGAAATTGTCCGAATTAATAAAGAGCTACAACAAACGAAACAAAGAAAAAGCGAATAAAAACAGTCGCAACGTGTTTTAGTTGCGACTGTTTTTTGTTACTGAATGTTTATAGTAAACTTTCTCATTATCACTGATGTAAAAAATTTTAAATAAAAGCCAAATAGGATTGAAGAAAAAGAAAAAATTGCTAGTGAAGGACCAATTCTCTAAAGTTTTTCTCAAATATAGTAGAATTCCTTTCTTTTCTTCTGTGAGAAAGATATAATAAAAAACGTATGAACAAAGGAAAAGGGATGACGAATGAATAGAAAAGAGAAAACAAATTTAGATAGTCGAATTGATTACGGCGTGATATTACCAGTTTTTCTTTTATCACTAATTGGTATGCTATCGCTTTACGTAGCGCTTTACAATGATCCAAGCAAACCTAAAATTGGTAGCTTGTTAATGAAACAAGGACTGTGGTATTTAGTCGGAGGATTAAGTATTGTCATTATTATGCATTTTAGCTCAAAATTACTCTGGCGGTTAACGCCCGTTTTTTATGCACTTGGATTAGTATTAATGGGATTACTACTGAAATTCTATGACCCCGTGCTAGCAGAGCAAACAGGTTCTAAAAACTGGATTCGCTTTGGTGGCACCACATTCCAACCATCGGAATTGATGAAGATTGCGTTTATTTTGATGTTGGCCTATATAGTGACCATGCATAATGTTAAATATGTGGACCGAACACTCAAAAGCGACTTTTGGCTAATCGCTAAAATGCTATTAGTCGCGATTCCGGTAATTGTTTTAGTACTTTTACAAAAAGACTTCGGGACGATGTTAGTTTTCTTAGCCATTTTTGGGGGAGTTTTCTTAATGTCTGGCATTACTTGGAAAATTATTGTGCCAGTTTTTATTTTAGCTGCTCTAGTGGGGGCAGGAACTATTTACTTGATTACAACAGAAACAGGTAGAGATTTATTGTCTAAGTTAGGGGTCGAAGCCTATAAATTTGATCGGATTGATTTATGGCTAAATCCTTTCCATACAGATCCAGATCGCTCATTCCAACCAGCGCTAGCATTAACAGCAATTGGTTCTGGGGGCCTTTTCGGAAAAGGCTTTAACGTGAGTGATGTGTATGTCCCTGTTCGTGAGTCAGATATGATTTTTACAGTTGTTGGTGAAAACTTTGGCTTTATTGGTGGCTGTTTCATTATTTTGTTGTATTTTATTTTAATCTACCGCATGATCCGCGTTTGTTTTGATACAAATAATGAATTCTATGCCTACATTGCCACAGGAATTATCATGATGATTTTGTTCCATGTTTTTGAAAACATTGGAGCGAATATTGGTTTACTACCATTAACTGGGATTCCATTACCGTTTATTAGTCAAGGTGGTTCTTCCATTTTAGGTAACATGATTGGGGTGGGCTTAATTATGTCCATGCGTTACCAACAAGAAACGGTTCGTACCAGAAGTGGTCGTTAAAGAAAGAAGAAAGAAGGGGTAGAAATGTACACACTTTATGAATATCCTAAATGCTCAACTTGTAAAAAAGCGAAAGCGTGGTTAGACCAACAAGGCGTTAAATACCAAGCAATTGATATTAAAGCAACACCGCCTAGTAGTGAACAATTAGCAAAATGGATGAAAGAGACCGGCTTGCCTGTTCGTCGTTTTTTTAACACAAGTGGGGTTTTATATAGAGAACAAGGCTTAAAAGATCTTGTTGACAGTTTTTCTATTGAAGAAGCAAGTCAGCGTTTAGCTGCGGATGGCATGTTGATTAAGCGTCCAATTCTCTTAAAAGACAATACATTTCTAACGAATGGTTTTAAAGAAGCAGATTACGAAGGAGTGCTTGGAAAATGAGTGAAATGAAACAAATCGATCAATTATGGATCGTACCAACAGAAGCAGGTTATAAAATTGGTTTAACCGCCGAAGCCCAAGAGGATTTAGGAAAGATTACTTTTGCAACGTTTCCAAAAGTCGGACAAACATTAGCTAAAGGTGACTCTTTAATTGAATTAGAAGCAGAAAAAGCAGTCAGTGAATTCAGTAGTCCATTATCTGGTAAGGTAGTTGCGATTAATGAAGCGGCTGATCAAGAGCCAAGTGCATTAGATGAAGAAAATGCCTGGATTGCTGTTTTAGCAGATGTTGAACCAACAGAATTTGAAAATCTTTAGTCTTACGTTGACAAGGCCAATGTTTATTGCTATAATTTTCTCAATCTAATCAAAAGAAAGCTTTGAAAAGAAGAGTACATGTTAAGGACGTTTGAAGAGAGCCCTGTTTGCTGAGAATGGGTAACAGATTTAAGATGGAAGATGGTCTTTGAGCAGAGTAAGTGAGCGAAGCAGTGAACTTACTACGGGGCGCCCGTTACAGCCAACGGTATGCGAAGAATCAAGTACCGTATGAGGTTATTATTGAGAAATAATAGCGAATTAAGGTGGTATCACGAAATGACAAACTTTCGTCCTTTTTGCTGTAATAGCAAAAGGATGGAAGTTTTTTTGTTTTTATTAAGCAAATTCGTTTCATAAAAAGTGCGAAACCTTCAAAATAAGAAAGTAGAACAGAAAGAAGAGGAGAACAAAATGGCATTAATTGAATTACGTCATGTAAAAAAAGAGTTTTCCGGTAAAGCGGGTAAAGTCACGGCTTTAAAAGATATTGATTTAACAGTTGAATCAGGTGATATTTATGGCATTATTGGCTATTCAGGTGCAGGAAAAAGTACGTTGGTTCGCCTATTGAATGGACTTGAAACACCTACAGAAGGTGAAGTAGAAATTCAAGGACAAGATATTGCATTGTTGCCAAATAAAGAACTACGAAACTTCCGTAAAAAAATTGGGATGATCTTTCAACATTTTAATTTATTATGGTCACGGACGGTCCTAGAAAATATCACGCTCCCATTGGAAATTGCTGGCGTTCCAAAACAAAATCGGAAAAGCCGCGCAGAAGAGTTAATCAAGTTGGTTGGTTTAGAAGGACGGGAAACCGCCTACCCAAGTCAACTCTCTGGTGGGCAAAAGCAACGAGTGGGGATTGCCCGTGCCTTAGCTAACAATCCTGACATTTTGCTTTGTGATGAAGCAACGAGTGCTTTGGATCCGCAGACAACTGATGAGGTGCTAGAATTACTACTAAAAATCAACCAAGAATTAAATTTAACGGTTGTATTAATTACCCATGAAATGCACGTGATTCGTAAAATCTGTAATCGCGTAGCCGTGATGGAATATGGTGAAATTGTTGAAGAAGGTAAAGTGATCGATATTTTCAAAAAGCCTCAAACAGAAATTGCGAAACGCTTTATCCAACAAGAAGCGGATAAAAACATTGAAGAAACGGAACTGGTTGTTGAAGAAATGTTGGAACAATATCCGAATGGAAAAATTGTTCGCCTGCTTTTCCACGGTGAACAAGCGAAATTGCCAATTATCTCGCATATTGTCCAAGAATATCAAGTAGAAGTTAGTATTATTCAAGGGAACATTCAGCAAACAAAGCAGGGTGCAGTGGGTTCTCTTTATATTCAATTATTAGGCGAAGAGCAAAATATTCTAGCAGCCATTGAAGGATTACGTAAACTTCGTGTAGAAACAGAGGTGATTGGAAATGAATAATCGTGGCTTAGCAAGTTTCTTTGATTTTTCCCAAATTGATATAAGTAAACTACAAGAAAAAACGATTGAAACACTTTATATGACAGGGATTTCAATCATAGTGGTCGCCATTTTAGGGCTGATTTTAGGACTACTACTTTTTGAAACGTCAGGCAGAAAAGGGATTTTGAGCCGATTACTGTATTGGCTAGTGGCCATTTTTGTAAATATTTTCCGTTCGATTCCGTTTATTATCTTAATCGTTCTGTTAATTCCTTTTACAAAAATTATTTTAGGGAGTATGTCTGGTGTCAAAGGCTCCTTACCAGCATTGATTATTTCCGCAGCACCTTTTTATGCTCGCATGGTCGAAATTGCTTTTCGTGAAGTCGATAAAGGCGTGATTGAAGCAGCCAAAGCAATGGGGGCCAATCGTTTCCAAATAATTTGGAAAGTTCTATTACCAGAAAGTCTGCCAGCGCTTGTTTCTGGCTTAACCGTTACAACCATTTCCTTAGTGGGCTATACTGCAATGGCAGCTGCTATTGGAGCGGGTGGTTTAGGAAGTTTGGCGTATCAAGATGGCTTCCAACGTGGTCAAAATACAGTTACCTTAGTAGCAACGATTTGTATCTTAATTATTGTCTTTGCGATTCAATGGATTGGGGATACAGTCGCTAAAAAAATAGATAAACGATAAATGGAGGGAATAAGATGAAAAAACGTACATTATGGTCAGTAATTACTGTAGCAGTAGCTGTCTTAGTTTTAGGGGCTTGCGGCAATAAAAAGAGTGATGACTCGGTCTTGAAAGTTGGAGCTTCACCAGTTCCACATGCAGAGATTTTAGAACATGTAAAACCTTTATTAGAAAAAGAAGGCGTAAAATTAGAAGTGACGACTTATACAGATTACGTGCTACCTAACAAGGCGTTGGAAAGTGGCGATATCGATGCCAACTATTTCCAACATGTGCCGTTCTTTAATGAAGCGGTTAAAGAAAATGATTATGACTTTGTGAATGCAGGTGCGATTCATTTAGAACCAGTTGGGCTTTACTCGAAAAAATACAAATCGTTACAAGAAATTCCTGATGGTTCAACGATTTACGTTAGCTCTTCCGTTTCAGATTGGCCACGTGTTTTAACGATTTTAGAAGATGCTGGTTTAATCACGCTGAAAGAAGGGGTAGACCGGACAACTGCTACTTTCGATGATATTGATAAAAATACTAAAAAGTTGAAATTCAATCATGAAAGTGATCCAGCAATCATGACCACTCTTTATGACAATGAAGAAGGGGCTGCGGTTTTAATTAACTCAAACTTTGCCGTGGATCAAGGATTAAATCCGAAAAAAGATGCGATTGCCTTAGAAAAAGAAAGTTCACCTTATGCCAATATTATTGCGGTTCGTAAAGAAGACGAAAACAACGAAAATGTAAAAAAATTAGTCAAAGTGTTACGTAGCAAAGAAGTCCAAGATTGGATTACGAAAAAATGGAACGGCGCTATTGTTCCAGTCAATGAATAAAAAGAAAAAGACAATAGAATAAAAACTTGAGGTCGGGACAGGCATGTTAAGCTTCAAGAAATAAGAAGAAAGTTCTGAAAGATGCTTTTTGTCTCTCAAGGACGTTCAGCTTATTTCCGAAGAAGCTGCTCCTGTCCCGTTGTTTATTTAAAATTTTAGAGCTAGGCAGATACATCATGTTGATTTACTTGCCAAGTCTAAGTTTTTTTCTTTTAAAAAAGGACTATAAATGATAAAGTTACAAGGAATTTCTTAATTATCAGGAAAATTCAGGGACTATGCATAGGCATTTGCATTAGTTATTGTTATAATAATTAAGATAGATTTTTTGGAATGGAGGGAAAAAGATGTTACGTTTTTTTCCGCAAAAAAATAAATATGTAGAAGAAGCAAGCCAGTACGCCTTTGATAAAGAAGGCCAAATTCCGCAGCACATTGCCATTATTATGGACGGAAATGGCCGGTGGGCACAGAATCGAAGACTGCCGAGAATTGCTGGACATAAAGAAGGCATGGATACGGTCAAAAAAATAACGAAGCATGCTAGTCATTTAGGCGTTAAAGTTTTAACACTTTATGCATTTTCAACGGAAAATTGGAAGAGACCAACAGATGAAGTCAATTTCTTAATGCAATTGCCTGTTGATTTTTTTGATACATTCGTGCCTGAATTAATTAAGGAAAATGTTAAAGTCAATGTAATGGGCTACCAAGAGTTTCTACCAAGCCATACGCAAGATGCTGTTAAGCGCGCCATTGAGCAAACCAAGGACAATACGGGCATGGTTTTGAACTTTGCTTTAAATTATGGGGCGCGTGCGGAGCTACTAACTGCCATGAAACAGATTGCTGCAGAGGTTTCAGAAAAAACATATACGGCAGATGAGATTACAGAAGAAACAATCGCAGATCACTTAATGACTGGCTTTTTACCCACGGAACTTCGTGATCCAGAATTGTTGATTCGAACAAGTGGGGAAGAGAGAATTAGTAATTTCTTGCTATGGCAAATTGCTTATAGCGAGTTGTTTTTTACAAAAGCATTATGGCCTGATTTTTCAGGAGACACTTTAGAAACCGCGATTGCTTCTTTCCAAAATCGTAATCGTCGTTTTGGTGGTCTAAAAGAAACTACAGAAACAGAAGGGAGCGATCCGCAGTGAGACAACGTGTCATCACAGCTATCGTCGCATTAATCATCTTTATTCCAATTATCTGGTATGGTGGTTTTGCAATTGAGATTGCCGCTGTTGCTTTGGCAGTAGTCGGCGTGTACGAGTTATTCCGTATGAAAGGATTAACGTTATTAAGTTTTGAAGGTGTTTTATCAGCATTAGGGGCCGTTTTTTTAGTTATCCCGACAATTAAGTGGTTAAACTTTTTGCCGGAAATGCAAACAAATTTCATTTTATTTTATGTCACTGTAATGTTGTTGTTAGGTGCTTCGGTGATTTCTAAAAATACATATACGATTGAAGAAGCTGGCTTTCCAGTTATTGTCAGTTTATATGTAGGGATGGGGTTCCAGAACTTTATTAGTGCCCGTTCCGCAGGTTTTGAAGTCTTGTTATTTGCTTTATTCATTGTCTGGGCAACGGATATTGGTGCATATCTATTTGGACGCCGATTTGGTCGTCATAAATTGATGCCAGATGTTTCACCCAACAAGACAATAGAAGGTGCACTTGGTGGTATTTTATCAGCCGTGGTTGTAGCAGCGTTGTTTTTAGTTTTCACAGCTAATAAAGGGCTATTTCCTTATCCAATGCCGGTGATGCTCGTATTGACGGTTCTATTTTCTATAGTAGGGCAATTCGGTGATTTGGTTGAATCTTCTATCAAACGTCATTATGGCGTGAAAGACTCTGGTAACATCTTGCCAGGACATGGCGGTATTTTAGATCGTTTTGATAGTTTATTATTTGTTTTCCCAATTATGCACTTATGTGGATTATTTTAAATTGATTAACAAAATTTAAAAAAGTATCGTCAAATAAGCAAAAATCCAGAAGAGAGACTCTTCTGGATTTTTGCTGTTTATAGGGTTAGTTTAGGTAACTTGTGAGTTATTTAATTTCTAAGAGTAATTGTATAAAGGCGGCTAAAGTTTCTAAAAATTAAATAGGTGATCGGATGTTAAATATCTGAACATTTATAGGGAAATTCGATTGTTAAAAATTAAATTATAACAATCGAATAACACTGGAATGTTTATTTCAATAAAGCCATTGACGTTTAGCATAGATAAATTTATACTTAAAAGAAGAAAAGCAAAATAATGTATTTTATAAGCTTGTTCAATCGTGGTGAGAGTTATTCATAAATTTAAATAAGTAAAGAGAAGATAATTTATAGATTTGTGAACGCGTTCTTCATACAAAATTATAGATTAGGATTATATTTTTGATAATCTAATGTAAAGGATTAATTCAATGAAAAAATTTTTAGAGAATAGTATACATCAAGCCATAAAAGCTTGTTTTTTCTTTTTAGGTAAACTACCTAAAAAGAAGTTATTTATTTTTGAAAGTTTTCATGGAAAACAGTATAGTGATAATCCGCGTGCAATTTTTGAGTACATAAGAGATAACTGTCCTGAATATCAATGTATCTGGGCAGTCAAAAAAGGATATGAGATGCCTTTTGTGGAAGAGAATGTTCCTTTCGTCAAACGATTAAGTTGGAGATGGCTATGGTTGATGCCAAGAGCTCAGTATTGGGTTTTTAACACACGGATGCCAGTCTGGATGTATAAGAATCAAACAACAATCTATATACAGACGTGGCATGGAACCCCTCTAAAGAAACTGGGCTTAGATATTGAAACAGTCAAAATGCCAGAGCATGAAACAGAGAGCTATAAACTAGAAGTCATTCAAGAAGCAAAGCGTTGGGATTATCTCATCTCACCTAATGCATACAGTACAAGAGTGTTTCGACAAGCCTTTCATTATGAAGGGGAAATATTAGAAATAGGTTATCCAAGAAATGATTTGTTAGTTTGTGAAAATAAGGACAAAATAGCTTTTTCTGTTCGCAATCAGCTAGGTCTTGCAGCTAACAAAAAAATTATTCTTTATGCGCCAACATGGCGCGATGATGAGTCTATCCGAAAAGGAGCCTATCGTTTTACCAATCATTTGCCAGTTGAACAACTTTTAGAAATTGATTCTTCTATTGTAATACTTACACGATTACATTATTTAATTGCAGAAAGTTTTGATATAAGTGCATTTGGTTCACGTGTAATCGATGTTTCTTCTTATCCAGATATCAATCAACTTTATTTAATCGCTGACTTATTAATTACAGATTATTCATCGGTTATGTTTGATTTTGCATTAACAAAAAAACCGATGCTATTTTTTATGTATGATAAGGAAAAGTATCAAAATAGTACAAGGGGATTCTATTTTGACCCAACAGCAATTTTGCCTGGGAAAATTGTGACAGATACGGATAGCCTAGTAACGTCTGTAAAAAACGTATTGTTTTCTAAAACGGAACAGGAACAACGTTTATATGTGCAGTTTTTTCGTGAATTTTGCCTTGAAAATCAGGATGCCACTAGACAGCTGATTTCAGAAATTTTAAAGAGATAAAAAGCCGGAGGGTGTAGGTTGGAAAAACAAAAAGAAGTCCAAAAAGAATATGAAGAGTATCAATATATGTTAGATAATGAAACGTGGAAAAAGGAGTTAAGTCAATTTAAGCTGTTTTCTTCAGAAAAAATATCAAAAAATCCTAAAGTCTCAATCATTATTGCTAATTACAATAATGCACCATATCTTAAAAAGATGATGGATTCTCTTGTTCAACAAACCATTGGGATTGAGCAATTGCAAGTGATGTTTATTGATGATTGTTCCACAGATCATTCGTTAAAAGTAATAGAGCCATATCTTGAAAGATATCCGAATATTGAAATTTATCAGCTACTTGAAAACACTGGAGGCGCTCACGGCCCAAGAAACGTAGGGATTGTAAATGCACGTGGTGAGTATAGTGTCTTCTTAGATGCAGATGATTGGTATGATTTAAATGCATTGAAATATTTATCAGACCTACTAGATGACTCTCACGATGATTTTGCTGTTTCTGGTCTAATACAGAGTACGGATGGCCACTTAATGTTAAAAAGTAAGCCATATTATGTGGATGGGTCATTTAAAAATCGGTCTATCCAAGAATTGCCAGCTGAATTTTATGGTTGGTTAGGACCGCAAGCTATCATGTTAAGAACTTCACTGATACACAATAATAATTTACACTTTGTTAATCAACGGGTGGCTGATGATGTGCTGTTCTTTTATGAAGCCATGCGATTTTCAAAAACCATTACACAAGGGGAAAGGTTAACGACTTATTTAAATCGAGATGCAGATAATGAAAGTTTAAGCAAATCAATTAATCGGACATTTATGCTTTCTTGGTTGCGTGCGTTAAGTTATATCAATCAACAGTTTCCAGATGATTTGTCTAAAGAACGGATGTTAGCACGCCGTTTAGAATGGCTAATTTATGACTTTTGTATTCGGAGGGATACTGGGTATCCATTTAGTAAAAAGCGATTACAAGACTTTAAAGTACAGATGGATCAGTATTTAGGCGAATTAAATTTTGATCCTAGTCCGTATTTTAGAAGTGATGTGCGCCAAATCATTTGGACATTTTTACAAACTAACGATATTGATGGTTTGTATTGGTTTATTCAATGTCAGTCCATTCGTTGGGTGTTAGTCAATCGCTTTGGTTATGTTTCAAAAACAGAGAGAAGTTATTATTATCCAAGATTATTGAAACGATTCCCAGCAGTTCGCATGAATGCTTATGCAGAAGCAATGCAACGTGATGGCAATACGCTTTCTTTAAATGTGTATACACACCAAAAAATTACAGGATTTGAAATAAAAGAGCTGAAAAATCCTTTTGAAACAAGACAGAGGCTGGCGTTTAAAAAAATTAGTGAAACTAGTTACCAGGTGGAGTTGCCAGAAAAATTTTCAAATAAAGAAAGTAGATTTACGATAGTTTTTGATAATTATTTAGAAATTGGGGTTAAAGATTTTAGTAAGTTTTTTGCTTAAATTTTGTCCGTTTAAATCAGGATATTTTGAGTATACAACTATAAATGATAAGTGAGGGAAATTTGTTTTATGGAAAATGTGAAAGTGTCAGTCATTGTACCCGTCTATAACGTAGAAACCTATTTAGAAGAGGCATTAATGAGTTTGAAAAACCAAACATTGAAAGAAATTGAATTCTTAATTATTAATGATGGCTCTACTGATAATAGTCAAAAAATTATTGAAGAAATTGCACAAGATGATCCACGTTTTCGCGTTTTCAATGTTAAAAATGGGGGAATTGGAAAAGCCTTTAACTTGGGTGTTTCAGAAGCAAAAGGTGAGTATATTGCTGAATTTGAAAGTGACGATTATGTAGCATTGCATGCCTATGAGCGTTTATACAATACGGCCAAAAGTCATCATGCAGATGTTGTCCGTTGTAATTGGGTTGAATTTTCTTCTGAAGAAGAGGTTGAGCGAGATATCTTATGGCAATATCCCGATAAATACAATCAATTGATTGACTTAAAAACGACGGATTTAATTGTACAAGTTTATCCATGGAATGCCATTTATAAAAAAAGTATGATTGAGAAAGAAAACGTAACTTGGGATGAGGAAATTAAAAGTTATGGGGACACTGGTCTATTTTGGAAAATCAATTCAGCATCTCAGAATGTTATTTTTATTAAAGATTGTTTGTATTTTTATAGACAAGACAACCCAAATTCGACAGTAAATAATGTGGCAACAAAGGTTCCTTTCTTGTTTCAACAATTTAAACTAATTCGTTCAAATTTAATTGAACAAAATAAATTTGAACGCTACAAAGGTTATTTTTATAAACAAATGTTCGAAAAATACTTTTGGGCGATTGAAAAACTAACACATTTACGTGACGAGTCGGTTTATGAAGTGATTCAAAAGGTAGCTGTAGATTTTAAACAAGCTATAGAAATAGACCAGCTGAATGATATCGATTTTGAATACATCAAACAATTTTATCAAATTGCAAATGATCCAGCAGCTTATTATGAGGACTACTTGAAAAATCTGTATAAAGTTAGTGTTGTCATGCCGATTCACAATGCTTCAAAATATTTAAGACAAACATTAGAAACTGTTTGTGAGCAGTCTTTACGTGAGATTGAAATCATTTTAGTAGAGAATGGCTCTACAGATAATACCATGGATATTATTAACGAATTTGCAGTAAAAGATCCGAGAATTACGGGGATTTCTATTGGCAAAAGTAATCCTGGACACGCAAGAAATGTAGGCATTTCGATGGCACGAGGACGGTATTTGCAATTTCTGGATGCAGATGATCATTTTGAAGCGAATTTATTACAAGACGCTTATTATCGTGCATATGATAGTGCAACAGATATTCTGTTATTTGGCATGAAAGAAAAGTTACCAAATGGAGAAGTGCACGTTGTTCACAATCCATTACTAACTAATGGCGGACGTATGTCTGGTGAAGAAATTTCATTGGATGAAGTAACTCCTTATTTATATGACAAATTATTTTTATTAGAATACATCAAAGAAAATAACTTGGTAAACTTAGAACAATTTGTTGGCGAGGATGCTTATTTCACTTATACAGCATTATTAGGTACCGAAAAAATTGTTGCACTAAACAAATATTTGCTGACACGAATCGTTAGACAAGATGGCTTGATGTCTACGTATGGAATGAATTATCGTGATGAGTTCAATTTACATGACAAAATGTTGGAGTACTTAAAACAACATGCTCCAAATCGAATTGAAGCATATCGGTTAAAAATTATTAATACATTAAACTGGTTTATTTTTGATATGAATCGTGTTGATCAAGCATTTAAAGAACGTTTCTATCAAGAATTAAAAGAGAAATATATCCAACAATTAGGGCTAGACTTAGTGAAAAAAGAAAAATATTCTAATGACCCAGAACAAGTAGAACGTATCACTCGAATCCAAAATATTTTACAATACAATTTAGAAATATATCAAAATATTTATAAAGATTTTGGGATGAAAAAAACCTTCATTATTCCGAATGTTCATATTCAAGAGCGTGGAGGTAAAGTAATTTTTGGACAAGAGAAGACCCAGGGGAATGGGACGGCAATTGAAATGTTTTCAATTATTATTGCAGATAACGATACAAGCAATGCCAGCGGAGTGATTGATTTCGTTTATATGGGTGACAATACAAAAATAATTCATGATAGTTTATTAGTATCTTTATTAATTAAAAAAGAAGGTACTACTTTAAAATCGATTGTTTTACAAGCCGAGTGGGAAAAAGGCTATACCTTACTACAAGAAAATATGTATTATACTTTCGTAGACAATGTTTTTACAATTTGGGCGGGCTATACTCAAAAATATGCAGCATTTGATTACAATGTTCGAATTTTGACTTCTCGAGAAGGGGAAACACATTTTAGTGTCGTTCGACAAAACCAAGGCTATATCCAAGATACAATGACAAGTATTGGTAACGAATTAACACCTATCAATAAAATTGAAGGAAATGAACCTACAACAATTAAAAAAGCTGTATCAAAAAGTCTTAAAAAAGCAAAAGGGTTGTTGAAATAGAAAGATTTTAAAGGAGATTAAAAATGAACGATTTATGGAATTTTTTAGATAATCATCCTGAAGAGAAAGAATTGATAAAGGCAAAAGCATTACAAGGTTATACAGTTGATGGAATTTTAAATGATCAACTTAATTTTGTTGCTCTAGATACTCTGTCTATTGGTCTGGAAAAATTTGGAAATATTCATTATAGTATCCAAATCCCAGAATTTAATGAATTACTAAGTAAGAAGATGGTAGTACTTTTTGTTCCTGCGGATGGAGTGGGACACTCTGGCGCCAAAGAAAGATATTTTGGATTGAGACAATGGAATACCCTGTCTCAATCTGTTCGAAAAAATACCATCATTCTTAGAATAGCTGATGTTGGCTTTGTGTCAGGATCCTATTACACATTATTTGAGCAAGAAATTTTGGATTTAATTGAAGCAAAGAAAACAGAATTTGGACTGAAGCATCAAGATATAATCTTCTATGGAAACTCTAGAGGCGGAACGGGAGCGTTATTATTAGGTATTACAGGTAATTACAAAACAGTTAGTGTAGATCCAGTAATTGATCGAGAGCCTTGGGTAAACAGCGCGGATGGTAGAATAGATCGCCAGTTAATGTTTGATTTCGTAGAAATGGATTTTTCAAACCGAATAAAAGATAAGATGGAACAGTCAAACTATGAATTAGAAAACATTACGGTGATTGCTTCTGAAGCAAATAAAAAAATGTATGAGAAAATTTACCCCTTATCTAATGGTTTTACCTTGAAAAAATTAGAATTAATGATTGATTCTGAAAATACAATTGGTATACACGGCCTTACGATAATGGAAAGTATTCATTTACAATTAGCGTTAATAAATAATTATTTATTTGATTAAGTAACAGAGAAAGTAGGAGCGGAAAAATGAAAAAAGCAGCAATTATGGGCTGGTGGTATAACCAAAATTATGGATCAATCTTAACATACTATGCTCTAAACAAATATGTACAGAATAAAGGGTACGAGACGGTTATGATTGATGGACCACTAGGTTATAAAAACAGAAGTAACTTTCGAGCATGGATGCCTTTAGCGTATAATTTTTTTAAGAAAAATAATATGCCCTATACTGAACAATTAACAAAAGAAACGTTACCGACATTGAACGATTTAGAAAATCTAGATACCTTTATTTTAGGTTCTGATCAAATGTGGAATCCGTGGAATGGTTGGGTAGACGACGATGATTTCTTAGATTTTGTTTATCCTCGTAATAAAACAATTGCTTATTCTGTTTCATTAGGAAAAGCAGATACAAGTAAATATGATCCAAAATGGGTTGCAAACCGCAAAAAAGATATTACACAGTTTAATCATGTTTCTATGAGAGAAGATTTTTCTGTACAAATTATGAAGGATATTTTTCAAGAAGAAGTTATTCAGGCTTTGGATCCAACCTATCTTGTTGAAAGAAGTGAATATGATTCTTTAGCTGATCAAGCTACGTTTAAACGACAAGAATCAGGAGATTATATGGCTGTCTTTTTCTTGGATATTAACAAGGAAAAAGTTCGTGTAGCACTAGCGATCGCAGAAAAATTGGGACTGAAATTAGTGGTCTTGCCTAATCCTTTAAAAGGACGTGAACTAGCGAAAAAAACGTTTCCTAATACAGTAGAATATGTTTCTGAAGATACACCAGAAAATTTCTTAGCTGTTTATCGAGAAGCAAAATATATTATTACTGATTCGTTTCATGGCACTGTTTTTGCGACTATTTTCCAAAAACCGTTTTCAATTTTTTATAATGAACAACGAGGAATTGACCGCTTTAATAGCTTGATGAACCTGTTTGAGCTTGGCGAAACTAGACGTGTCTATGAGCAAAACACAAAACAAGAAATTGAAGAAAATAAAAATATTAGTTTAGCACTTGACTATCAAAAGACCGCTGGAAAGATTGCTAGAGAAAAAGAGATTTCAGATAAGTGGTTAACTGATGCGTTGACAAGTAAATTTAGCCCAGATGAAGACGAAGTATATGATGAATTTAGACGATATATTATCAATAAACCTTTGGATTTTTATCGAGCTAAAACAACTGTTCCGATTTCCGCAGCAATTGTTTTATCGCCAAATGGTACGATAAAAAATTCCAATCCTAATGAAAGCTTTTGGAAGCTAACAGATAAAGAATTAATTTTTATGAATAATCATCGTGAAGTCACTACAAGATTTAATCGTGAAAAGTTTAAGGGAAAGGAAACGTTCAGTCCTTTTAGAATCGTCGGTAAATATGTGAAAGATGAAAAAATCGAACATGTTATGTATTTGCATCCGATACAAAAACCTAAGCCTAAACCGAAACAAGGCACAGAAAAAAAAGCATTAGCAATTCCCGAGAATCTTTTAACAAGAAAACAATTAATTATGAAAATTGTGCAAAATGAGAGAATTCGTTCGTGGAAACAAGATCTTTTAGAAGAATTACCAGATTTAGAGTTATTTGTAGGTCGTGAATTAAAAGAATATGCTTCGAATTTTGTTGGTGGTCCAGCAGACCTTTTAATTTTTCCAAAAACGATAGAAGAAGTTGCTTTAATTGTAAAATATGCTAAAAATAATCAGATTCCTTTAACTGTTATCGGTAAAGGTTCAAATATTTTAGTCCGTGATGGTGGTATCCGTGGGATTACTTTAAATATGACTGCCTTGAATTATCGTAAAATTACGGGGAATGTTTTAACAGTTTCGGCAGGTGCAAGTTTAATTGAAACATCTTATTATCTACTAGAACACTTGAAATGCGGTTTAGAATGGGCAGATAATATTCCAGGAACCATTGGTGGCGCAGTTTATATGAATGCTGGGACAGTTAAGGATATTAATAGTATGTTTCTTGAAGCTACGATTGTAGATGAAAATGGAGAAATTAAAGTTTTAAATAAAGAAGATGTTCAATTTAGTCATCGCTATAGTTCATTTATGGATCATCCTGAGTGGATTATTTTAGAAACTAAATTACAGATTTCAGAAGGTAATTTAGAAAATATGGTAAATGACATGGTAGGAACTGTCGAAATTAGAGAACGGATGCACCCATTAACACATCCAAATCATGGGTCAACTTTTACTTGGGGACGGGCACCTCGATTAATTCAACAAGCTGGCTTAGTTGGTACTAGAATTGGCGGGGTAAAAGTATCTGAAAAACATCCAGGTTTCTTTATCAATGTTGAACAAGCCTCTGCTCAAGACTATGAAGCATTAATTTATTTAATTATTGCAAAAGTTTATGAATTTTCTGGATTTTTATTAAAACCAGAAGTGAGAATTTTAGGTGCAAATATGTGGGAAGCAAGTTTAACTTTTAAATAAACAGGGGAGTGTGTGACATGAAGAAAATAATCACAATAATTGTGTCTTTAGCAATTGGTATCGGTTGTGGTTTTTGGTCAGGATATTACATCAGTAAAAAATATTCAGAAAACCAAGAGACAACTATTTCCAAAAGTACTAACTCAGAACAACCTTTGATTACAAATGGAGAGTATCAAGTAACAGCTAATTGGGATTGGAAAACATTAGTTGTTAAAGATAATGTGTGGACATTGGATGGCAAACGTATTTATGATGTTTCCACTACAAATGATAATATTGTGATTTTAAAGGGAAAAAATTTGAAATCACTTGTAGTTTATAAAATAGAAAAAGATAACGAAAAAATCAACTTATATTCTTACACAAAAGAAGGCGTTGGGAAAAAAGTATTGGCTACTCTAGTGAAAAAATAAATAATGCATTTGGTGTTTGAAATAAATTGAAAGTAACTTTGTTAGGAGAAGTTAGTAAATGAAATACAATACGAAAAATTATGACTATTTAATTGTTGGTTCGGGACCTTTTGGGGCAACGTTTGCTTGTGAAGCAGCTAAACGAGGAAAAAAAGTATTAGTTATTGAGAAACGTGCTCATATTGGTGGCAATATGTATACACATAAAGAAAACGGGATTAATGTCCATGACTATGGTGCCCATATTTTTCATACTGACAATAAAGAAGTATGGTCTTATGTCAATCAATTGACGGAATTCAATGGCTACATCAATCAAGTAGTTGCTAATTACAAAGGGGAGCTCTACAACCTACCATTCAATATGAACACGTTCTACCAAATGTGGGGGGTAAAAACACCAGCTGAAGCACAAGCAAAAATTTCAGAGCAGCGGGAGGCAGCTGGAATTAAAGGCGCTCCAAAAAATTTAGAAGAACAAGCGATTCGTTTGATAGGAACGGATATCTATGAAAAATTAATTAAAGGCTATACAGAAAAACAGTGGGGACGTAAGGCTACGGAATTACCAAGTTTTATTATTCGCCGTTTGCCAACTCGTTTTACTTTTGATAATAATTACTTTAACCATCGCTATCAAGGCGTACCTGTCGACGGTTATACAGCTATGTTTGATAAATTGTTAGAGAGTGAATTAATTGATATTCAATTGAATAAAGACTTTTTGGCAGAGAAAGAAACTTACTTATCAGAGTTTCCAAAAATTGTTTATACAGGGATGATTGATGCATTCTTTGATTATTCTTATGGCGAATTAGAATATCGTTCAGTACGTTTTGAAAATGAAACAGTAGATTCAAACAATGCACAAGGCAATGCCGTAATTAATTACACAGATGCGGAAACTCCCTATACACGGATAATGGAATGGCGACATTTTGATCAAAAGGCCGATGAAAACAAAACGATTTTGACGAAAGAATACCCACAAGATTGGGATCGTTCAAAAGAAGCCTATTATCCTGTTAATGATGAGAAAAATTCACTTTTGTTTAGAAAATACAAAGAAAAAGCAAACGCTCAAGAAAAAGTTATTTTTGGTGGACGTTTAGCCAATTATCAATACTATGATATGGACCAAGTTTTCGGAGCAGCTTTGAAAGCAGTCGCTAAAGAATTTGGTGAAATGGCCAACTAGTGAACGGTTAGACTCGGAGGAACAAATGGAAAAAGAACTGAAAGTTAGAACAAAATTACTTACCAAAGAATACAGTTTAGCGCAAACACGTATTGACAAATTGAAGACACTTTTTAGTGTTTTTCAAAACAAAGTTCCCACATTTTGGGCGTTAAAAGGTGTTAGCCTCGACGTATATTCTGGAGAAACAATTGGTATTATTGGTTTAAATGGTTCAGGCAAATCCACTTTATCAAATATTATTTCAGGCATCACCCCTCAAACGTCAGGAGAACTTGAAATAAATGGTGAAGTTTCAATTATTTCGATTGGTGCAGGACTAAATAATAATTTAACAGGACGAGAAAATATTCGAATGAAATGTTTAATGTTGGGGGAAAAGAATAAAGAAATTGATGCCAAAATCGATGATATTATTGAATTCTCAGAATTAGGCGTTTTTATCGACCAGCCTGTTAAAACTTATTCTAGCGGTATGCGTGCTAAGCTTGGTTTTTCAATTGCGGTTCATCAAAATCCAGATATTTTAGTGATCGATGAAGCGTTATCTGTAGGAGATCAAACCTTCTATAATAAAGGCTTAAAAAAATGCTTGCATTTAAAGAGCAAGGCAAAACTATCTTTTTTGTCTCTCATTCTATTCAACAAGTAGAGCAAATTTGTGATCGTGTCGCTTGGATGCATTATGGTGACCTACGTGCATTTGGTGAAACTAAGCATATTTTAAAGGAATATCGTGCTTTCTTGCACCGTTATAATCATTTCACTGAACCGCAAAAAGAATCGTATCAGAGAGATGGCAAGGCCAAACAGAGAAATTTTTCTTTGGAACAACTTCAAGAAACAATTCTTGAAAAAGCCAATCAACAAGTAGGCAGTCGCCGGACGACTAAAGAAGTCATTAAATTTACTACTAAAAATAAAATTGGAGATAAAATGACTCTTGGTACGAAGAGCTTGTTAATTTTGCTACTTTGTATGATTTTTTATGTAAGTCTTACCTTTGTAAAGGGTATTTCATTAACAACAGCTTTCATTCATCCAGCGGAAACAATTCAACGTATATTTGTTCCTGAGAAAGTAGCAGGGAAGGATACAAATGCTGTGAAAACGACTAAAACTAAACCAGCTTCAACAAAAGAATCTAGGCAGCAGGAGGAAGTTCAGCCTAGCCCAACGAACGTACCAGAAAATAATAATAGCGAACAAGCTGTGTCAACGTATACTGTGGAAGTTGGAGATTCAGTCAGTTTGATTGCTGAAAATCACGGACTCACTATAGAACAACTTCAAACTTTGAATCCAGAAATCATTGAGGTACCTATTTATCCTGGACAAGTGTTGAAATTGAAAGAGGTGACTGAATAATGCGCGAGGTAAAATTAATTTTAGCTGAACAGTTTTCATACTTAGGCGTTGCACAACGAATTGCTAAATACAGTAATAAAGCATTATATCAAAGCCACATCTTAGGAAATTTATGGCAAATTTTAAGTCCTTTAATTCAGTTAGGTGTCTATTATTTTGCTTTTGGGATTGCCCTTGGTGGTGCTCGAACCGTAAAAGGAGGAGTATCCTATATCGCTTGGTTGATGGTAGGATTAAGTACATGGATTTTTTTAAGTACAGTAACAAAACAAGCTTCTAGTTCTGTTTATATGCAAGTTGGTATGGTCTCTAGAATGAAGTTTCCGATAAGTATATTGCCAATGGTTAAAATATTTTCTGAGTTACCAAGTTATTTTGCATTCACTACGTTAGCAGCGATTGTGTCAATCTCGACTGGTGAAAAGATTTCTATTTATTGGATTCAGCTACCTTACTATATTGTAGCGATGATTATCTTTTTATATAGTTTTAGTCTGATTAATTCAACGATTGCTGCATTAATTAGGGATTATCAAATTTTCTTGAATTCTATTATCCAAGTATTAATGTATATGTCAGGGGTCTTTTGGGATTTGAGTACAAAGAACTTACCGTCTTGGTTATCAAAAATTCTTATGTTGAATCCTTACGCATATATTATTAATGGATTTCGAGATACATTTTTCTATAAAAGATGGTTTTTTGAAGATAAGCCCCAGCTTGTTGTTTTTTGGCTAACAACATTAGTAATATTTATCGTAGGAGCTCATTTACATGTTAAGTTCAGAAGTAAATTTGTTGATTATATGTAACATGTGAAGAAGTAAAACCACCGTATACTGACAAGAATACGGTGGTTTTACTCTTTAATTGACAATAGCCTTCTCTTTAAAGAGAAGGCTATCTAACGAATCAATATTATTATTTTAAAGTTGGATCAGACTATTTCTAGTATTCAAGTATTTTTCATTTAAGCGATGTATTCCCTACCTCTAATACATCCTTGTATCTCTCTAGACACGCCAGTTTTGAATAAAATCATCAAAACAATTGAATGGTTCGTTTAAAAATATTTTTCGTGTTCTAATTATTATAACATAAAACTCGTCAACTGACCACTAGCTGACGAGTTCATAATTTTTCCAGATAAATAGACAGCCGTTTTCCGCCGACTGTCTAAGATTAAGATAGATTTGTAAAGAAGTGAATAAATGCTTCCTACTATCTCTTTATAACATGAGGAAAAGAAAACTGCAAAAGATAGCTGTGTTTTTTGAAAAAAAGATCAGCTGGTTTCCGCCAGCTGATCATCCGTTGAAAAGAGATATAAAGAAGTGAATAAAGCTTGCTTTACCACTATTTTATACCATGTTTTGATTCAAATAACTATTCAGTATTAGTTATACTTAAATAATAAATATGTATACGGATGTATTGTTTTGAGGTATAGTCATAGAGAAAAGAGGGAACGTTTATGAAAAAATTTTGTTTAAGTTATAGCTCTGGTAAAGATTGTTTATTGGCGATGGATCGATTGGTACAAGCAGGAAATCAGCCAGTTGCGTTAGTGACAACATTAAGTGATGAAATTAATCGTTCTTGGTTTCACGGCATACCAATCTCCGTCTTAGAAGCAGCAGCCGAAGCGTTAGATTTACCACTTGTTATATCACATAACAATGAAACAAATTACACAGAAAAAGTGGTTGAGGCACTGCAGGAAACCAAAAAATTAGGTGCAGAAACGGTTTGTTTTGGCGATATAGATATTGAACAAAATGGTGCTTGGGATCGCCAAGTTGCATTAAGTGCTGGGCTTGAGCCACAATTACCTCTTTGGCAGGAGAATCGCGAAGCACTTGTGAAAGAATTCTTGGCAAAAGGGTACACAGCAATTATCAAAACGGTCAGCAAAGAGGCAGGTATTCCAATAAAATTTTTAGGAGAACCGTTAGATGAAACATTTATCACGTACCTTAAAGAGCATCAATTAGATATTTGCGGAGAAAACGGGGAGTACCATACGTTGGTAATTGACGGCCCGCTATTTAAAAAGAGGCTCAATTATTATACTTCAGGAATTTATGAAAGTCCTTATGCTTATTCTTTGATTATTGATGCTTAAATGAAAGTAAAAGGACACAAGCTGCCACTTTTTCTAGGGATATGCTATAATTGACTTAAGAAAAGTAGAGAAAGTGAGTGGTTAATTATGGAAGAAACTGTCTTTTTTAATTTAGGAAATGCCCTTGCTTCAAAAAGAGATCAAAAAGAATTAATTAAAGAAGCCCAAATTGCGAAAGATACTCGAAAGATTCCAGGAAAACTGATTATCGTTGAAGATGAAGAAAATGGTACCCATATTTTATTTGAATTAGCTGATCAAACAGAACCATCTGCTGAAACAAAAGAATTCAAAGTGAAAAAAGTGATTGATTAATAAAAAAGCAACGAATTTTTCTAAATTCGTTGCTTTTTTATATTTTTTTTACACAAATGATACAAAAAGAATATCAAAATCAAATAAATGATTAGTATACTTGAAGAAACAAATAGGAAGCAAAGCAAACGTTTTGAGGTGTTCTTTCATGGAAAATCGAGGAATTTTATTTGATAAAGATGGTACGTGTATTCGTTTTGACACTCTTTGGCAAGCAGGTTTGCAAGCTTGTTTTGAAACACTAAGTATGTTAGCCCCTCATCATTCAGCAGAAATAAAAAAGATATTAGCTATTCAGGAGCAACGTTTTTTGCAAAAACATTTACTTGATGAAGTCCTTTATCAGGAACTTTATCAGGAATTGGCGCAATTTGAGGAATTAGTCGAACAGGGAATCAGCAGTCGATGGCTGGAGCAATTTTTTTATGATTATTTACGAAAAAATCTGAAAAAGATCGAACCAATTGGTGATTTAAAACAGTTATTTCTTGAGCTAAAACGGAAGAACTATAAAATTGGATTAGCAACTTCAGATACTTTGCCAGCGACTATGTTGATTATGGAATATCTTGGTTTAACAGAAATGTTTGATTTTATTGCGACAGGAGATCGTTACTTACCGAAACCAGATGCGGACATGCTCCAAGCCTTTTGTCAGTCATGTCAATTGAAGGCGACAGAAGTAATTATGGTAGGTGATTCGCTCGTGGATGTTTTTATGGGAACGTGTCATGGCAAAGCAGGAATTGGTGTTTTAACCGGCAACTGCCAGTCAACTGATTTTGAAAATTTTGAAGTAGCTTATTTTCGTGATATCCATGAAATACCTTATCAAGAATTATGGGAAAATACCAAGAAGAAAAAAATCTATTATTTTTGATATATGTATTGTGAAAAACGTTTCTTTTATTCGAGTATCTAAGCAAGCATACTAGTGTATTTCAATAAAATACCATGATGTTCATAGGTTTTATAATTTCAGCTCACAGATTTTTGTTCAATAAGAAAAAAATTACAACTAAAATAGAAAACGAGCGTGGGGCAAAAATCACTTTGGATTTTTGTCCCACGCTCAAAAACTGATAAACGGCGGGAATAGAAGCAACACTTTCGGAAATAAGCCGAAAGTGACTTTCTCACACAAGTGTTCGGGATATCTTAATCCTTACCTACGTGGTTCTCGGAGTTAAACACTTCTGGCCCGACTTCGTTGTTAACATTTTACAATGACAAGTTTTTCTTATTTTAATCCTGAACTTGATTTAGAAATTGCATTTCCATTAGAAAAAGAAACCGTAACAGTAGCACCTAAATCACCATCTAAGTTTTTCATCCAGATTAAAGTATCATTTTTTTCACCATTGATATTTGTAGAAGTAATCCCTGTTGGATCTCCTAAATCTTTTCTAGCTTGTTCTTCAGAATATGAACCATCAGTAGCAATGTTATTTACTTGGTCTGCAGTAACTTTATCATGTTTTGCAACCTTCAAGCCACTTACAGATTTGCTCGCTGCTTTGCCATCAGAGAATGAAACAGTAATAGATGCAAGAAGATCACCACCCTTGACATTTGTCCAAGATAGAGTAGTGGTAGAGATGCCTTGGATATCTGTTGTAGAAGAAGAGGCTGGTTCACCTAAAATTGCTTTTACTTCATCTTCTGTAGAACCGCCTTCGCCGCTGTTCATAATATCACCGACATTAATTTTATCGTAAGTTGCTTTTAAATCAGAGTTATCTTTCGATTTATCTTCTGATTTCTTTTCAGAGCTTTCTTTTTTTGTATCATTTTTTGAACTATTCGTAGCTTTTGAAGAAGAGGCTTCTGTTTTCACTTCTTTGGTATCATTGCTTGCTTTTTTATCCTCTTTGCCAAGACCACTACCAGCAATCCCCAGCACAATAACTACTACAACCCAAAACCAAATTTTCTTATAAAATGGTTTTTTTACTTTTCCTTCATTTGAATCATTTTTTTTCATTTTCACTTTCCCTCCCATAGTTTAGTTAATGATTTGTAGCGCTTACTAAATAGTTGAAAACAATCCCCAATTAAATAACTTTGAACTACAAATCACTTAGTTTAAATGAAAATAAGTATACCGCCATGTGTAAAAATAACACACCACAGTATACTTATTTTATCATTATTTCATAAAAATAACACCATTATTTTTATGAAATAATTAAAAAAGATAAAAAATCTAAAAACTTCGACCGCCGCCACCGAATGTGCCGCCGCCAGTTGAGTGGGTGGTGCTACCACCACCGCCCATTCCGCCACTGCCGCCATTGTTTTTAGGAATACGACGTGTAGTGATGAAAGAGTTGGTTAACTGATCTGTGCGGGAGGTTAAGTTTAAAGTTGTTTTTTCCCTAAAGGGATATTGATAACTTGAAAATTTTAATTGATATTTAGAAATATTAATGCCTAAGAAGACCAAACTGAGTATCAGAGCAGCAGCAAAAGCAATTACCATTTCCAGCGGGGTAATGGCTTTATAACGGGTGATTTTACCTGTTTCGCTGTCCACACGATAGTGACCCCCAGGAACCCCTTTATCAACAAATGCTTGAGTTTCCTGAACAAAGGTTTGAGCAGCCGCGAAATAATTTCCTTGACTCATCCCATCCATTACTTTATCTAAGGTATCATCAATTCGTGCATCCGTCATATAATCAATCATGTTTCCAGAAGTAGAGATGTAGACTTTCCGTAAGTCCATATCAATGAGAAAAAGAATCGCATTTTGGTCCTTGCCAACTTTATTTAAAAGATAATGATCTGCAAATTCTTGTTCATCGCCATAGGTATTATTATTTGTGGTCACAATAAAGACAGAGGCTTTTGTTTTTTCTTCTAAAGGTTGTATCTCTTGCTTTAGTTGGTTGATTTGATCAGGTGTCAGTAATTGTGCGTCATCATCAATTGAATTTTCAGCCGCCGAAACGGGTAGGGCAAGGCCAAAAGCAAGAAGTATTAGGAAAAAAATAGGTAAAAGTCGTTTTTTCATAGGAAATAACCTCCTAATAAAAAGAGTGCTAAGAGTCCAGCGAAAATGCCTAACGTTGCTAGCCCTAAACGAGTGTAACTAATTGGAAGCACACCGCTTACTTTACCTGTTTGTCCATTCATGGCATAATAATAAACTTTTTTTGATTGTTCCTGACTTCGATAGGTGACTAACCAAATTGGTAAAAGCATATAGTGATTATTTTCTTGGTTTAGAGAAATATCCGTGCGAACATTTGTCAACGTAGTATAACCAGAAGCAGAGTCCCGTAACAATGATTCCGAATAATCTTGTAATTCTTGTTGGACGTGTTTTTTGATTGCTTCATATTCAATATCGCGTTTTTCTGCTTGAAAACCTGCTAGGTATTGGCTTTTGAAAGGCACTGCTTGATCAATTAAAAATGGTTGAACGCCTTCCACCATTTTTTGTTGGACGTTTTTTGACAAGGCATTTTTAACTAATTCTTTAAACGATAATTTTCCTGAACGTCCCACATTGAAACGTTTTGTTTCGGTGTATTCAATATCACCTACGCGCCAAATGCGAATACTTGTGCCAGTAGCTTGCAGTTGTCCGTCGACTTCTGCATCAACGACCCAATAGGGGAAGTAAACCCCAGTTAATTTATCGATTTGATTTTTGCTGAAAAAATCTCGAGGAATGAACCATTTTTTCTTGGTCCAAGCGAGAAATTTTTCAATCGCTTCGTCTTTTTCAATTGTAAAGGGTAAGACGTTTTCTGGTAAAAATTCGCCACTTAATCGACCAGCCAAGACAACTGGATTATGGCAATAATAACAGTATGTGGCTGCCGTTGTTGCATCGGTGACAATTTGAGCGCCACAGCTTGGACAATTAAAAATTTCCATTGTGCCTGCATCTGCAGTTGCTTCATTCTCAGTGGTCTCTGTTTGTTGCGTAGCGGAGGATTCTTCTTCCGCCGTGAAAGTCAAATTTTCCTCGGCAGTCGTTGTTGAGGGATTCTCTAAATGCGCCTCATGTTGCTGTTGCTCATAACGAGTCACTTCTTCTTCCGTGTAAATATTTAAACAATATTCACAATGAAATTTTTGATCTTTGGGATTAAATAAGAGCGGGCCGCCACAGTTGGGGCATTTATGGGTAAATGTTGTTTCCATTGCAACCGTCCTTTCTAATAGAGTGAGTAAATAACAGGAATCTGATTCAAAGAAAAAGGGTAGACTTGTGCCTGACCCTTTTCTTTAATTGTTCACTACTTGCTTATAAAGGAACCCCTTGGAATGGTTTACCACAATGTGGACAGAACTTAGGAATACCATTACTTAAGTTAACAATTTCGCTACATTCACTACATTTCATTTCTAATTTTGGTTTCTCGTTTGTTGGTTTTGGTGTACCACAGTTTGAACAAAACTTCCCAGTGTTTTCAGTCCCACATTGTGGGCAAGTCCAAGTGTCTGTAGCCCCTTGTGCGTTTTGCTGGTTTTGTTTTTCTTGCATTTGTTGTTGGTTTGTTTGAGACGCTTGCGCAAAGTAGTTGCCATTCGCATTCATGCCCATACCAACGCCCATAAAGCCGCTCATAGCGCCACCTTCATTTTTACCAGCAGCCTCCATACCACGAGCCAAGGAACCTTGAACATAGCCTTCGCGAACACCTGGATCGCTGAGCATAGCACCTTCATTTCGCATGTTGATTAATTTAGTTGAATCATCTGTATAAGAAATGCTCGCAACTGCTACAGAAACAATTTCCATACCGCGATTGGTGCGCCAATCCTCGTCAAGCGCAGTTTGCATATATTTACTTAATTCAACACTTTTTGAGGGAACATAAGAAATACGCTGCCCATCAGCAGACATTTGATTGATTGCTGCTTGCAATGCTGTAATGAACTCTGCCAAATATTGTTCATTAATATCATTAATATCTACTTGCGTTTGATTTTTAGGAATCGCATTAGTATAAAATAGCAAAGGATCTGTAATTTTAATTGAGTAATTTCCGTGTGCACGTAAGAAAAGTTCGGCATTATAAAAATTATCAAAATAGTTTAATGGCGCAGGTGTTCCAAATTTAATGCCTTTAATTTCTTGCAAGTTAATATAAAAAACTTGTTGTTTTTGTGGAGTTACGCCACCAAATTTGAAACGACTGAAGGTCTCTGCAATCGCATCTTTTAAAGAACCGTTAAACATTGAAGGCGCAGAATCATTTTTGACTGTATAATAGCCTTCTTCAGCAGTGTAATCGATGATTTTGCCCCCATCGACAAGAAGCATCATCATGTTGGGATAGACATGTACAACAGAACCATCTGTTAAAACATCGTCCGTTCCTTTACGATTAGAACCACGTTTATCATCTTTCCGCACAAAAACACCTTTTGTCATGACGGTTGTGTCCCCCATATTATCAGGTTCAATAACCTCTAGCCATTGATCGGCCAAGCCACCGCCAACTGAACTTGTTGCTGCTTTAATAAGTCCCATGTTCATTCCTCCTAATAAAAAAACTAATTGTTAAAGCTAGTATACCACACAATGAATGCAGAGAAATCCAACGAAAGCCTGATGAAATGGAAAAAATTGATCAAACTTTATTAAGAAATTAAAAAAAGTATAGGTGAAACACAAGCATTTTAAAAAAAGTTACGTATAATAGAAGAAAAGACATATTATATAGTTAGGGGATTATTGAATGGAACGAAGCAATCGTAATAAAAAATCTTCAAAAAAACCACTTATTCTTGGTGTTTCTGCCTTGGTTCTAATCGCTGCTGCCGGTGGCGGGTATTATGCTTATAGTCAATGGCAAGCCAAACAAGAATTAGCCGAAGCGAAGAAAACAGCTACTACATTTTTAAACGTATTGTCAAAACAGGAATTTGATAAGTTACCGTCCGTTGTTCAAGAAGCTAGCTTAAAGAAAAATGGCTATGATACTAAATCTGTTGTTGAAAAATACCAAGCAATTTATTCAGGGATTCAAGCAGAAGGAGTCAAAGCTAGTGATGTTCAAGTAAAAAAGGCGAAAGACAATCAATACACATTTACCTATAAATTATCGATGAGTACCCCTTTAGGCGAAATGAAAGATTTGTCTTATCAATCAAGTATCGCCAAAAAAGGCGATACCTACCAAATCGCTTGGAAGCCGTCTTTAATTTTTCCAGATATGTCAGGAAATGATAAAATTTCGATTCAAGTAGATAATGCCAAACGTGGAGAAATTGTCGATCGTAATGGTAGTGGGCTAGCAATTAACAAAGTGTTTGATGAAGTGGGCGTAGTGCCTGGCAAACTCGGTTCTGGCGCAGAAAAAACAGCCAATATCAAAGCTTTTAGTGATAAATTCGGCGTTTCTGTTGATGAAATCAATCAAAAGTTAAGCCAAGGATGGGTCCAAGCAGACTCCTTTGTACCAATCACAGTCGCTTCTGAACCAGTGACAGAATTACCAACAGGGGCTGCGACAAAAGATACAGAGTCACGTTATTATCCGCTGGGGGAAGCAGCTGCGCAATTAATCGGGTATACGGGCACCATTACTGCAGAAGATATTGAAAAAAATCCAGAGTTAAGTAGTACGGGCGTAATTGGTAAAACTGGTTTAGAACGAGCGTTTGATAAAGAATTAAGAGGGCAAGATGGTGGCTCACTAGTTATTTTAGATGACAAAGAGAATGTCAAAAAAGCTTTACAAACCAAAGAGAAAAAAGATGGTCAAACGATTAAATTAACGATTGACAGTGGCGTACAACAACAAGCCTTCGCTATATTTGACAAACGTCCTGGTAGTGCGGTCATTACCGATCCTCAAAAAGGCGATTTATTAGCAACGGTTAGTTCACCTTCGTATGATCCTAATAAAATGGCCAATGGTATTTCTCAAAAAGAATATGATGCTTACAATAACAACAAAGATTTACCATTCACAGCACGTTTTGCGACAGGCTATGCACCAGGCTCTACCTTTAAAACAATTACCGGTGCCATTGGTTTAGATGCAGGGACATTGAAGCCAGATGAAGAGCTAGAAATTAATGGTTTGAAATGGCAAAAAGATAAATCTTGGGGCGGCTATTTTGCGACACGTGTAAAAGAAGCAAGTCCAGTCAATCTGCGTACCGCTTTAGTTAATTCAGATAATATTTATTTTGCCCAACAAACATTACGGATGGGAGAAGACAAATTTAGAGCGGGTCTTAATAAATTCATTTTCGGTGAGGAACTAGATTTACCAATTGCCATGACGCCTGCTCAAATTTCAAATGAAGATAAATTTAATTCTGAAATTCTTTTAGCAGATACGGGCTACGGTCAAGGTCAATTGTTAATTTCGCCAATCCAGCAAGCTACCATGTATAGTGTTTTCCAAAATAATGGAACATTAGTCTATCCAAAACTAGTTTTAGACAAAGAAACGAAGAAAAAAGACAATGTAATCAGCGCCAACGCAGCGAATACAATTGCCACAGATCTTTTAGGTAGTGTGGAAGATCCTTCAGGTTATGTTTATAATATGTACAATCCGAACTTCTCATTGGCTGCTAAAACAGGAACAGCTGAAATAAAAGATAAACAAGATACAGATGGCAAAGAAAACAGTTTCCTTCTAACGTTAGATCGTAGTAACAATAAATTCTTAACAATGATTATGGTTGAAAATTCAGGAGAAAATGGTTCTGCAACAGATATCAGTAAACCATTAATTGATTACTTAGAAGCAACCATTAAATAAAAAGAGAAAATGAACGAAACGAGGTTTCTGTAAAAAGAAACCTCGTTTTCCCTTTTTAGAAAAAGGAAAGTGTGCTACAATGAAGCGACTAAATTGTAGAAGGAAAGGGATTCGTGTGCGAATTTTAGCAATAGATACATCTAACCAAACATTGAGTATTGCTGTGTGTGAAAATCAAAAAATTCTGGGAAGTTATACAGCAACGGTTAAAAGAAATCATAGCTTAACATTAATGCCGGCAATTGACTATTTGATGAGTCAATTGAACTTGGCGCCAACGGCAATTGATCGTTTTGTCGTAGCAGAAGGACCTGGATCATACACTGGCTTACGTTTAGGCGTGACGACTGCCAAAACATTGGCCTATACTTTAAAGAAAGAGCTAGTAGGCATTTCCAGTCTACAAACGTTAGCTGCCAATTGTGTTGGACAAACCGGTTTAATTGTGCCTCTTTTTGATGCGCGTCGTAAAAACGTCTATGCTGGTGCTTATCGGTTTGTCAATGGCGTGTGGCAAAATGAGTTACCGGACCAACATATTTCCCTGCGGGAGTTATTAGAACAACTAAAAAATGAACCAAATCTTTTTTTTGTTGGTGAAGATGTTGAAAAATTCACTGAAGAAATAGCTCAAATCATTCCTCATGGAGAAATTTGTGATGTCCCGCAATGGCAAATTCCTAATGCTGCAGTTTTGGCTGCGTTAGGTAGTGTGGCTGAACCTGTTGAAAATGTTCATGGGTTCTTACCTGCGTATTTGAAAAAAGTAGAAGCGGAAGAAAATTGGTTGAAGACACACACGCCTAATGGAGAAAGCTATGTGGAAAAACTTTAATTTTGTGACAAAATACTTTACAAAAAGACGGCAACGGTATATAACTAAAACCATTGCAATGAACCAGCAAGAATTTCAATTGCGTGAAATCACCTACCAAGATATTAAGGATTTACTAGCAATTGAACGTGAAGTTTATGCTGGGGAACTTCCTTGGACGATGTCTGCTTTCATGGCAGAACTTGGCTCAAAAGCGCCGCATCTCTATTTGTTAGCGGCAATTAACGGAAAAGCAGTTGGCTTTATTGGTTGTCGGATTCAAGGAACGGATGCACACATTACGAATGTCGCTGTCCATACAGCATACCAAGGCTTAGGTTTAGGTCGTTCTTTAATAGAAGAAACGCGAATTTTTGCCAAGAAAAATCGTTGTGAAACCTTATCGCTAGAAGTACGAATGAGTAATGTTAAAGCCCAACGTTTATATCGAAAAATTGGCTTTGTCTCACAGACGGTGAAAAAAGGCTATTATGACGAAAATAATGAAGACGCACTAGAAATGATAATTGATTTAAAAGAAGAGTGAAGAAAAAATGTTAGTAACAAAAAAAGAAATATCTGTAGCAAATATTGGTGAAGAATTATGGCGTTTTAGTAATTCTTCTTATACAACTGGCTCCCCTTGGACAGAAACACAATTCGCGGAAGATTTTGCTCAGGAAAATAGCGAATATCTTTTTTTAGTTGAAAATGGCCAGTGGTTAGGTTATATTGCCTATCATTTTATTTTAGATGAAGCAGAAATTAGTCACGTTGTTGTGAATGGTCAGAAACAACACCAAGGAATTGGTTGTCAATTAATGAAAGCTTTTAAAGAATATGTTAAAAGTCGTGACATTACACAAATTTTCTTAGAGGTCAGAGAATCGAATACATTAGCTCAAAAACTTTATGAGAAAACAGGTTTTCGGAAAGTAGCTGTTCGAAAAAATTATTATAAAGAACCGCAAGAAAATGCCTTTGTAATGTGTGCGAAATTAAGGAAGGAAGCCCAATGACAATTTTTACAAAAGAACGTAAATTATTATTAGCTGTGGAAAGTAGCTGTGATGAAACAAGTGTGGCTGTCATTGAAGATGGCGACAAAATTCTTTCCAATATCGTAGCTTCGCAAATTAAGAGCCATCAACGTTTTGGCGGAGTCGTTCCGGAAGTTGCGAGTCGTCATCATGTTGAACAAGTGACGATCTGTATTGAAGAAGCATTAACAGAAGCAAAAGTCACACCAGAAGAACTCAGTGGCGTTGCTGTGACCTATGGGCCTGGGTTAGTCGGTGCTTTATTAATAGGACTTTCTGCAGCAAAAGCATTTGCTTGGGCGCACCAATTACCACTTATTCCAGTCAATCATATGGCTGGGCACATTTATGCTGCCCGTTTTGTGGCACCGCTCGAATTTCCATTGATGGCCTTACTCGTTAGTGGAGGACATACGGAATTGGTCTACATGAAAGAAGATGGCTCTTTCAAAATTGTTGGTGAAACACGTGATGATGCAGCTGGTGAAGCGTATGATAAAGTCGGACGTGTGTTAGGGTTGCCTTATCCTAGTGGCAAAGAGATTGATGCTTTGGCCCATGAAGGCACAGATACCTACCAATTTCCACGGGCGATGCTAAAAGAGGATAACTATGACTTTAGCTTTAGTGGTTTGAAAAGTGCGTTTATTAACACGGTTCATAATGCAGAGCAACGTGGTGAAGTACTGTCTACAAAGGATTTAGCCGCAAGTTTTCAGGCGAGTGTGGTAGAAGTATTAGTGACTAAAACCATTCGTGCTTGTCAAGAATATCCTGTTAAGCAATTGCTAATCGCTGGGGGCGTTGCTGCGAATCAAGGATTACGAGAAGCAATGAGACATGCAATCAGTGAACAATTACCAGAAGTGACATTACTTATTCCGCCATTAAAACTTTGTGGGGATAACGCGGCGATGATTGGCGCTGCCGCCTTTATCGAAGCTGAAAAGAATCACTTTGCTTCGTATAACTTAAATGCAGAACCTGGCGTTAGTTTTATGACAATTAGTGAAGAAGGCTAGCCAGCTAGACAAAAATTTGCTATAATGAAGCCAGTTTAATAATGACATTCGATGATAAAGAGAGTACTTATTTCAACGTCAGCTTAGCGATCTTGGGAAGGTGGGAGCCAAGAGTGATTGGAATGAGGAAGCGCACTTTTAGAATTCTGCTGAAAGCAGACGGCAATCACCGTTATCGATGAAGCAGGTCTATCCAAGTAGTATAGACAATTAGAGTGGTACCGCGGGTAAATTCTCGTCTCTGACAAAACAAATTATTTTGTTTTGTCAGAGACGTTTTTGTTTTTTATACTTACAAATTAATCAGGAGGGTTCTTATGAACAACAAAGAAATCGTAGCAAAAGCGTTACATGATGTTTTAAATGAAGAATTAACGATGGATCAAATCGAACAATTATTGGAAAATCCTAAATCTGTTGATCATGGAGATGTTGCTTTTCCAGCCTTTTCATTAGCTAAAATTTATCGTAAAGCACCACAACAAATTGCAGCAGAATTAGCAGAAAAAATTGATGGCACAAATTTTGAAAAAATTGAAGTGGTGGGACCTTATTTAAACTTCTTCATGAATAAAGAAGCAGTCAGTCAAGCTGTTATTGGCGAAGTAGTCAAAGAAAAAAACAACTACGGAAACAGTACCTTTGGTAATAATGGCAATGTTCCTATTGATATGTCTTCACCAAACATTGCTAAACCAATTTCTATGGGGCACTTACGTTCTACGGTAATCGGGAATTCAATTGCCTTTATTTTAGAAAAAATTGGGTATCAGCCAATTCGGATTAACCACTTAGGTGACTGGGGTACACAGTTTGGTAAGTTAATTGTAGCTTATAAAAAATGGGGTTCTGAAGAAGCAGTCCGCCAACAACCAATTAATGAATTATTGCGCTTATATGTGCAATTTCATGAAGAAGCAGAAGAAAAACCAGAATTAGAAGACGAAGCACGTGCATGGTTTAAAAAATTAGAAGAAGGAGACCAAGAAGCTAATGAATTATGGAAATGGTTCCGTAGCGAGTCTCTAAAAGAATTTGATAAAATCTATTCCATGTTAGAAGTTGAATTTGATTCTTATAATGGCGAAGCCTTTTATAATGATAAAATGGATGAAATTGTTACTTTATTAGAAGAAAAACATTTATTAACAGAAAATCAAGGTGCAGAAATTGTTGATTTGACAGAATATAATTTAAATCCAGCACTTATTCGTAAATCAGATGGTGCGACGTTATATATCACACGGGATTTAGCTGCTGCGCTTTACCGTAAACGGACGTATGATTTTGCCAAATCACTTTATGTAGTCGGCAACGAACAAAGCAATCACTTCAAACAATTAAAAGCAGTCTTGAAAGAACTAGGATTTGAATGGTCAGATGATATGGAACACATTCCGTTTGGTTTAATTACTCAAGGCGGTAAAAAATTATCCACACGTAAAGGGAAAATCGTTTTATTAGAAGAAGTATTGAATGAAGCTGTTACTTTAGCAGGAAATCAAATTAACGAGAAAAACCCAGACTTAGCAAATCGTGAAGAAGTGGCGAAACAAGTAGGTGTAGGTGCAGTTATTTTCCATGACCTTAAAAATGATCGTCTAAATAATTTCGATTTTGTATTAGATGAAGTTGTTCGTTTTGAAGGCGAAACTGGGCCATATGTTCAATATACACATGCTCGTGCGATGAGTATTTTACGTAAAGCAAACTTTACACCAGACGCTACACAACGTTATGCACTAAATGACAAGGATAGCTGGGAAGTCGTGAAGTTGTTACAAAAATTCCCTGAAACTGTGATGCAAGCTGCTGAAAAATATGAACCATCTGTTATTGCGAAACATAGCATTCATTTAGCACAAGCGTTCAATAAATATTATGCCCATGTTCGGATTTTGGATGAAGATGCTCAAAAAGAGGCACGCTTAGCGTTAGTTTATGCAGTTGCTACTGTTTTAAAAGAAGATTTACGTTTACTAGGGTTACATGCACCAGAAGAAATGTAGAAGTTTTTGTGAAAATTTTACTGCGTTGAACGCTAAACTTATTAAGCAAATATTAAAGTTAAGTTACAGATTGAGAAATTCATAGTAATTAAATAGCTGGGGTGCTATACTCGAGTCAAGTTATAAAAGGATTAGAAAAGGTGGCACCCAATTATATGACAGAAAAATGGCGTGAAGACGAAGAATATCTTTCTTATGTAGAAGATTTATTAGCAACCGAAGAAGTCCAAAAATTAGCAGAATACACACAACATATGCATTCAACTCGTTTAGAACATTCAATTAGTGTTTCCTATCATAGCTATAAATTAGCAAAGCGTTGGAACGGCAATGCTCGTGCAACAGCTCGTGCTGGTTTATTACATGATTTGTTTTACTATGATTGGCGCACAACAAAGTTTGACGAAGGCTCTCATGCCTATGTTCATCCACGAATTGCAGCCAAAAATGCTGAAAAAATTACAGAGTTGTCTGATTTAGAACGAGACATTATTATTAAACATATGTGGGGCGCAACTATTGCACCACCAAAATACAAAGAAAGTTACATTGTAACCTTTGTTGACAAATATTGTGCTGTAAAAGAAGCAGCGTTGCCGATGACGACAGCCATGAAAACCAAATGGCGTCAGTATTTTGGCCAACAGTCAATCTAATAAAAAGCTTATCCTTACGGATAAGCTTTTTTTGTTTGACGTTGACTAAAAAGTCTAGCATTCATCTATTTAAAATAAATATTAAAAGTAATTTTGTTCTGTTAATTTCTTTTGAGCGTATCGAAAGACTGCTTCTTGATTTTCAGTTGTTAACTGTTTGTAAATGTTCATAATATTGGTTGGGACAACAAATGACGTTTCTTCCGTTTCAGGAATACCTAAGATTTCAAGAGGTGATACATCTAAAATTTTAGATAAGGCGACAATTTTATCCCTCCCCATATTTTCAATCATTCCAGTTTCCCATTTCCTGACGGTACTTTTTCCAACACCAACAAAATTTCCAACTTGTTCTAATGTAAGATTTTTCTCCATCCTTTTTTGCTTCAAAAAATTTTCTTTCAAAAAAACCACCTCCGTAAAAACATTCTAGCACAAAAAGTGTCGCAAAAGAAACATGTTTTACTCTATACATAGAGTGATAAATAACTATTGAATCGGCATATATTGACGGTTTTTTCACAAAATGATATACTTCCAGTGTCTAATAAGACACTAAAAGGGGTGAAAAGGGGGAGTAAAATGGAATCAAATTTAATTCATTCAAAATTGAAATTAAAAGGGAAAAATGTTGAATGGTTAGCAAGTGAAATGACCGCTGCAGGTCAACCAATCTCAGCTTCAACAATTTATAAGAAATTAAAAGGAGAGGTTGTATTTAAAGCTTCAGATATTAAATTGATTTCTAAGTTGTTAGATCTGGAAAGCGAAGAAATCATGGTTATTTTTTTTAATGAACTAGTGTCTAAAAAGACACGTGGAGGTTGTTAAAGGTAATGAGTTATTCTTCTATTGCACTTTCCAGAGTTGCGTGGTATTATTTTTAATAGTTTAATAGCAACATGGTGATGGTGTTCACCACGAACTATTTATTGGACGAATAAATTAATGACGCCTACCAAACGGGAGAAGTGTACCCTTTGGTAGGCTTTTTCTGTACGCTAGGATTGGCGATAAGAAAATTGTAAAGGAGCATGTAAAGTGAAAAAAGAAACAAAGCAACTACTATCAATCGGCGGTTATATGGCAAAATGGTTGCTCATTACCGCAATTATTGGTTTATTTATGGGGGCGTTATCCGCCTTTTTCTTAAAGAGTCTTACCTATGTAACAGATGTTCGTTTAGCAAACCCTTGGTTACTCTTTATCCTCCCCATTAGCGGTGTCGTTTTTACGTATTTCTATACGCGTTTTGGGAAAAATGCTAGCCGAGGAAATAACTTAGTGATTGAACAAGGCAATGGCGGGGAAGAAGATATTCCCTTGCGCTTAATTCCTTTAACATTGTTTGGCACGATTACTACGCACTTATTTGGTGGTTCTGTTGGTCGTGAAGGGACGGCGGTGCAAATGGGGGGCGCAATCGCAAATGCTGTAGGAAAAGTCTTTAAACTGTCCGCTTTGGAACGAGAAGTAATTATTATTAGCGGAATTAGTGCAGGTTTTAGTTCTGTTTTTGGCACACCATTAGCGGGAACGGTTTTCGGATTAGAAGTTTTGGCGATTGGAAAAGTTCGTGCAGAGGCACTTTTCCCAAGTTTTTTTGCAGGCTTATTTGCTAATTTTGTAACTGAAAGTTTTGGTGTAACACATACGCATTATCCGATGGGCAAAATTCCAACTTGGTCGGTTGAACTATTTGTAAAATTATTTTTGGCATCGATTTGTTTTGGTTTGGCAGGTTGGGTTTTTAGTCGTTCCATTGTCTTTTTAAAAAAGACCTACGCAAATTGGTTTGCTAATGTCTACCTTCGTGCGTTTCTTGGCGCTGCCATTGTCGTTCTGTTTGTGCTCGTCTTAAACAACCAACGTTATTTAGGCTTGAGTTTACCTTTACTAGAAGATGCTTTTGCAGGCAATGCGCAGCCTTTTGATTTTGTTGGGAAATTATTCTTTACGGTGTTATCCTTGGGTGCCGGATTCCAAGGAGGAGAAGTGACGCCATTGTTTGAAATTGGGGCTACGTTAGGGAGTTCTTTGGCCCCGTTGTTACATCTATCAATTCCTTTTTTAGCAGGTTTAGGATTTATTGGTGTTTTTTCTGGCGCCACGAATACGCCGATTGCTTGCTTCATTATGGGCATTGAACTATTTGGTAGTGAAGCGGCGGTCTATTTTTTCATGGTCTGCTTAATCAGTTTTATGTGCTCAGGAAATAGCGGTATTTATGCTTCACAACAAAGTTTGTATCGTAAAGGAACAGCAGAATATCCTCTCTTTAACGCATTAAAAAATCGACGTAAATAAGATGTTTTTTTATGAAAATATGCTAAACTAGAGAAGATGAGGTGAAGACATGAAAGACTATCAATATCCATTAGATTTAGATTGGACGACAGAGGAAATGGTGATTGTCACTAATATGTGGACAGCAGTTGAGCAAGCCAACGAAACAGGCTTGCCTGTTGACAAATTTTTAACAACTTATCAACAATTTAAAACGGTCGTTAAAAGTATCGGCGAAGAAAAACGCTTAGGTCGTGAATTTGAAAATGCTTCAGGATATTCGTTATATCGTACGCTTCAACAAGCTAAAAAACAGGGAAGCGGTAAATTAAAGCTGGGGGATGATTAGATGACTGAAACGCAAAAATTTATTCAAACAATTCAAAGTTGGCTTTTTGAAGCAGCCGATGTGATTCGAATGAACTTGGAATCAGAGTTAACCGTTCAACAGAAAAATGGCCGCACCGATTTAGTGACAAATATGGATGAACAAACCCAAGAATTTTTAATGAATAAAATTCAAACAAATTTTCCCGAAGATCAAATTTTAGGGGAAGAAAAAGGCTACAATACTTTAAAAAGTTTTGCTGGTCGCGTGTGGATCATCGATCCGATTGATGGCACAATGAATTTCGTGATGGAAAGAGAAAATTTTTGTATTATGTTAGCTGTTTATGAAGACGGCATTGGTAAATTAGGTTTCATCTATGATGTGATGCGAGAAGAACTTTATTGGGGCGGCAAAGGGCTTGGCGTTTATCGGAATAATCAATTATTAAAAGCGCCTACTATGAAAGCCTTGGCAGATGGATTATGGGGCATGAATGCTTACATGCATGGAAAAAATATTCATCACGCAACGGAAATCGGACAAGCAAGCATGGGCGTGCGTATTAGCGGTTGTGCAGGTTTGGAAATTATTGCTATGTTAAAAGGCAACCATCATGGCTATTTATCTAATCTAAGTCCTTGGGATTATGCAGCAGGCTTAGTACTTTTGGAAGAATTTGGGTTTAAATACTCTGGTATTACAGGAAAACCATTAACTTTTGCGGGTCGTGAATACTTTATTGCAGCAACTCCTGAAACCTATGATGAAGTATTTACCCGATATTTAAATGAATCGGAATAATCAAAGAAGAGCGTTGCTGAAAGGTAAGGCTCTTCCTTTTTTAAAAGAGAAAAATTTGTAAAAAAATGTCCTTGTTTTCAGAAAAAGCCGAATAATTTCTAAAACTTTCATTATTTTTGCAGGCGAAAGCCTTTTTTTAATGAAAAAAGTTTGCTATAATAAGCAGTCGGCTTTTATGGACTTAAGTAACATAAGCGTATATAGATAAGGAGCAATTAAATTGAAATACAGAGATGATATTCGTAACGTGGCAATTATCGCCCACGTTGACCATGGTAAAACAACCTTAGTAGATGAACTTTTAAAACAATCTGACACTTTAGATGGACACACACAATTACAAGAACGTGCAATGGATTCCAATGCACTTGAAAGTGAACGTGGAATTACTATCTTAGCAAAAAATACAGCCGTAGATTATAACGGTACACGTATCAACATTCTAGATACACCAGGACACGCGGACTTCGGTGGTGAAGTAGAACGTATCATGAAAATGGTAGACGGTGTTGTTTTAGTTGTCGATGCGTATGAAGGAACAATGCCTCAAACACGTTTCGTATTGAAAAAAGCATTAGAACAAAAAGTAACACCAATCGTGGTTGTTAACAAAATTGACAAACCTTCTGCTCGTCCTGAACACGTAGTAGATGAAGTTTTAGAGTTATTCATCGAATTAGGTGCAGACGACGATCAATTAGATTTCCCAGTTGTTTATGCTTCTGCTTTAAACGGAACTTCAAGTGAATCAGATGATCCAGCAGATCAAGAGCCAACAATGGCCCCAATTTTTGATAAAATTATTGAACATGTGCCAGCTCCAGTTGATAATTCAGACGAACCACTTCAATTCCAAGTCTCATTACTAGACTACAACGATTACGTTGGACGTATTGGGATTGGCCGTGTGTTCCGTGGCACAATGAAAGTCGGCGACCAAGTTGCGTTGATGAAATTAGATGGCAGCGTGAAAAATTTCCGTGTAACGAAAATTTTAGGTTTCTTTGGCTTACAACGTGTGGAAATTGATGAAGCAAAAGCGGGCGATTTAATTGCCGTTTCTGGAATGGAAGACATTTTCGTTGGGGAAACAGTTGTAGATGTTCACAATCAAGAAGCATTACCAATTCTACACATTGATGAGCCAACCTTACAAATGACTTTCTTAGTTAACAATTCTCCATTTGCGGGACGTGAAGGAAAATACATCACCGCTCGTAAAATCGAAGAACGTTTAATGGCTGAATTACAAACAGACGTATCTTTACGTGTTGATCCAATTGGCCCAGATTCTTGGACTGTATCAGGCCGTGGCGAATTGCATTTATCAATTTTAATTGAAAACATGCGTCGTGAAGGCTATGAATTACAAGTTTCTCGTCCAGAAGTTATTGAGCGTGAAATTGACGGGGTTAAATGTGAACCATTTGAACGTGTTCAAATTGACACACCTGAAGAATACATGGGTAGCGTGATTGAATCACTAAGTTTACGTAAAGGCGAAATGCAAGATATGATTAATGCCGGTAACGGACAAATGCGTTTAATCTTCTTAGCACCAGCTCGTGGCTTAATTGGTTATTCAACAGAATTCTTATCAATGACTCGTGGTTATGGTATTATGAACCACACCTTCGATCAATACTTACCAATGATTCAAGGAACGATTGGTGGCCGTCATCAAGGTGCATTAGTTTCAATCGATACTGGTAAAGCAACGACTTACTCAATTATGAGTATTGAAGAACGTGGTACAGTTTTCGTTGAACCAACGACAGAAGTTTACGAAGGAATGATTGTTGGGGAAAACAACCGCGACAACGATTTAACTGTGAACATCACAAAAGCTAAACAAATGACTAACGTTCGTTCGGCAACGAAAGACCAAACATCAGTCATCAAAAAACCGAAAAAATTAACGTTAGAAGAATCATTAGAATTCTTGAATGAAGATGAATACTGTGAAGTAACACCAGAAAGCATCCGTTTAAGAAAACAAATTCTTAACAAAAATGAACGCGAAAAAGCAAGCAAGAAAAAGAAAAAAGCTGAATAATTTTTCGACAAATAAACATTTAAACCAACTATGCTCGTTTTACTACGAAAATAGTTGGTTTTTTTGATGGCAAAAACGAATTAATGCGTATTTTAAGATAAGGTTATTTTTTTATGTGTGGATAACTACTCGTTATCCACAACAAGCAAATGCCGCTATTTTTGAAAGCTTTTGATAGCAAGCTTTCACAATTTTTCATTCTTTTTGATGTTTCACGTTAACTGGTGTTTCACGATTGTGTCTTGTTTTAACACACCTTGTTCCTGTTAGATTAGCGTGTTAAAATGACTTGTAGAACAAAGATTGGAGCGCAATAAATGAGTGCATTACAAGAATTATTAAAAGATACATTTGGCTATGATGATTTTCGGCCAGGACAAGAAACGATTATTCGTCATGTATTGCGACAAGAAAATGTCTTAGGCATTATGCCAACAGGTGGAGGCAAATCGATTTGTTATCAGTTGCCAGCCTTACTTTTGGATAATTTAACATTGGTGATTTCACCATTAATTTCTTTAATGAAAGATCAAGTAGATGCCCTGAATTTAATGGGGATTCCAGCTACATATATCAATAGTACCATTTCCTATCAAGAAATGAATCATCGTATTCAATTAGCGGTTAACAAAGAAGTCAAGCTATTGTATGTTGCGCCAGAGCGATTAGAATCTTATGATTTTCAACAGATGCTGACACATGTACCGATTGATTTATTGGCAGTAGATGAGGCACACTGTATTTCACAATGGGGGCATGATTTTCGTCCAAGCTATTTGCGTTTAGCAGAGATTATCGATCAATTTCAACAACAACCAACTGTGATTGCACTAACAGCAACAGCAACGCCACAAGTAGCGGAGGATATTGTCAAGCAATTAAGAATTCCATCAGAAAATGAAATCAAAACAGGATTCGCTCGAGAAAATTTATCTTTTCAAGTCGTGAAAGATCAAAATAGAGACGTTTTTCTTTTGGAATATTTAAAGATGAATACTGGACAATCAGGTATTATTTATGCAAGCACGCGGAAGGAAGTTGAACGAATTTATCATTTATTAGAAAGTAAAAAAATTGCAGCTGGGATGTATCATGGGGGCATGAGTGAACAGTTACGTAGTGAAAATCAAGAAGCATTCTTGTATGATCAAGTGCAAGTGATGGTAGCAACAAATGCCTTTGGTATGGGGATTAATAAGAGTAATGTTCGTTTTGTCATTCACGCACAAGTACCAGGAAATATTGAATCTTATTACCAAGAAGCGGGCCGAGCTGGTCGTGACGGTCTACCTAGTGATGCTGTGTTAATGTTTGCTCCACAAGACTTGCAAATTCAACAATACTTTATTGAACAATCTGAAATGACCATTGATTATAAGCAGAAAGAGTACTTGAAATTACGGGAAATGTCACAATATGCGAATGCACAAATGTGTTTACAAAAATATATTTTACGCTATTTTGGTGAAGAAGGGACGGACTGCGGTCGCTGCTCGAATTGTCTGGATAATCGAGAATTAGTCGATATTACGGTTGATGCCCAAAAAGTCTTGTCTTGTGTAAAACGTATGGGAGAACGTTTCGGTAAGGGCTTAGTTGGTAAAGTCTTGACTGGCTCAAAAGATCAAAAAATTGATCAATGGCATTTTGATCGTTTGCCAACATACGGACTAATGAAAGGTCGCACGCAAAAAGAAGTCACACAGCTGATTGATTATTTGACAGCAGAACGTTATTTAATTCCTTCTGATGGGCAATTTCCGTTGTTATCAGTCTCGACAGAAGGTGTTCAGGTGCTTTTAGGGGAACGGAAAGTCTTCCGAAAAGAAGACCAAAAAGTTCGAAAAGTAGCAGTGGATGATGCCTTGTTTGAACGATTACGCGAATTACGTATGGACATGGCTCAAGAGGCAGGCGTGCCGCCATATGTAGTCTTTTCCGATAGTACACTTAAAGAAATGTGTGAAAAATTACCGCAAACAACGATTCAATTATTGCAAATAAAAGGGGTCGGCCAAAATAAATTAGATAAATATGGCACCGCCTTTTTAGAAGTAATTAAAGAATATCAAGAGACAAAAAAATGATATAGTTTGTTATTTTATTTAAAATTAAAAGCAGAAAATAAGGAAAAAGTCTTTTAATGTATTTGTTGTTGTATTGATAAAATAAGCTTGTTATATAAAGAGATTTCTTACTTAATATATCGCTTGGTTTTAGAAAATTTCTTAAAGGAAATTTTCTGAAATCATCATGTATCTAACTGAGAATTATGTTATAATTATTTAATTAAGATAGGGAGGTTCTGTACAAATGGACGAAGGAATTTCAAAGAAATTTGCCATTCAATTATTAGAAGACGATGCAGAACGCATTAAAATGCTTATTCGTAATCAAAAAAACAGTTTGTGCATTTCTCAATGTAAAGCATTTGAAGAAGTGGTGGATACACAAATGTATGGTTTTTCAAGACAAGTGACCTATGCGACCCGTTTGGGGATTTTAACTAATGATGAAGGACATCGCTTACTAAGTGATTTAGAACGCGAATTGAATCAATTATATACAGATGTTTATGAAGAAACACAAGAAAAAAACGAGATTGGCAAGGAGGGTTAAGCTTTGCCAAACAAAGTAAAGAAACGGCATTTGCTAGACTATAGTATTTTTATTCCATATTTAATTTTAAGTATCGTGGGATTGATTATGGTATATAGTTCCACATCCGCATTACAAGTAATGAAAGGTTTTTCACCTACGTCATTCGTTATTAACCAGGTTGCCTTTTGGGTAGTAGGGTTAGTTGCAATGTTTTTTATTTATAAGATGAAAACATCCGTTTTCCAGAATCGAAGTTTTATCATGTTTGCCATTGCAGTAATTACGGTTATGGTTTTAGCCGTTCGGATTCCTGGTATCGGGAAAGAAATTAACGGCGCACGTGGTTGGATTGAGATTGGTGGATTTTCGATGCAACCAGCTGAGTATTTAAAAATCATGGTTGTCTGGTACTTGTCTTATATTTTAGCACGGCGACAAAAGACAATTAATGGAGGCATGGATCAATTTAAACAAGCTGCCGGGCGCCCGTTGATGCTCGTTTTTGTATTAATTGCTCTAGTTGCAATCCAGCCTGACTTCGGGAATGCGGCCATTCTAACATTAATTACCATCGTGATGGTTTTAGCAAGTGGGATTAATTATATGTATACCTACTTGGTCGGTGGCTTGGGCATTTTAGGTAGTATCACGGCTATTCAGTTATTAATTATGTCTAAAGGAAAAATTTTCCCAGCGCGTTATCAATATATTTATAATCGTTTTGCTGTTTTTAAAAATCCATTTTTAGATGAACGGAACTTAGGCCATCAGTTAGCTAATTCTTATTATGCAATCAGTAATGGCGGCTGGTTTGGCAAAGGTCTAGGGAATAGTGTTCAGAAAAAAGGCTTTTTACCAGAAGCACATACGGACTTTATCTTTGCGATTACTTTAGAAGAGTTAGGCATTATCGGCGGTCTAGCGATTTTAGGATTGTTGATGTTTATGATTGCGCGAATTATTTTAGTCGGTGTACGCTCGAAGAAACCTTTTAATTCACTAATGTGTATTGGAATTGGTACAATGTTATTAATTCAAGTCTTTATTAATGTTGGTGGGATTACTGGGATTATTCCATTAACAGGAATTACTTTCCCGTTCTTGAGTCAAGGTGGGAATAGTTTGCTGATTATTTCGATTGCTGTGGCCTTTGTCCTGAATATCAGTGCAGATGAAACACGTCAGAAATTAGAAAATGAGTACTATTTATCTTTAGAACAGAACCAATAAATTTGAAGGAAATTGATGGTAGGAGTGACGTTATGAAAAAGGTATTAGTTGCCAATCGTGGTGAAATTGCGATTCGAATTTTTAGAGCTTGTACAGAATTAGATATCCAGACAGTAGCGATTTATGCTGCAGAAGATGAGTATTCTGTTCATCGTTTCAAAGCAGATGAAGCGTATTTAGTTGGTAAAGGGAAAAAACCAATTGAAGCCTATTTAGACATTGAAAATATTATCCAAATTGCCAAAAAATCGGGAGCAGATGCCATTCATCCTGGTTATGGCTTTTTATCAGAGAACTTACGCTTCGCCGAACGTTGTGAAGAAGAAGGAATCATTTTTGTTGGACCTAAAACACATCATTTAGATATTTTTGGCGATAAAATTAAAGCGAAAGAAGCAGCTGTAGCTGCGGGGATTGCTTCGATTCCAGGCTCAGACGGGCCAGTAGCAACGGTGGAAGAGGTCGTAGCTTTTGGTGAAACGCATGGCTTTCCTATCATGATTAAAGCTGCTTTAGGTGGCGGCGGTCGCGGGATGCGCGTTGCCCACGATGCCAAAGAAGCACGAGAAGGTTACGAGAGAGCCAAAAGTGAAGCGAAAGCAGCCTTTGGTTCTGACGAGGTTTATGTTGAAAAGTATATTTCTAATCCTAAACATATCGAAGTACAAATTTTAGGCGATCATCATGGGAACGTCTTGCATTTATTTGAACGTGATTGTTCCGTTCAACGGCGCCACCAAAAAGTGGTAGAAGTCGCACCATGTGTATCAATGAATGAAGAACAACGAGCAGCCATTTGTTCGGCTGCTGTACAGTTAATGGCGCATGTCGGCTACGTGAATGCGGGAACGGTTGAGTTTTTAGTAGAAGGGGATCAGTTTTATTTTATTGAAGTGAATCCTCGTGTTCAGGTAGAACATACTATCACAGAAATGATTACAGATATTGATATTGTGATCTCTCAATTACAAATTGCACAAGGGCTTGATTTGCATAGAGATATGCATTTGCCAAAACAAAACGAATTGACATTAAAAGGCGCGGCTATTCAATGTCGGATTACGACTGAAGATCCCCTGAACCAGTTTATGCCAGACACAGGGAAAATCGATACGTATCGTTCACCAGGTGGTTTTGGTGTGCGTTTAGATGTAGGGAATGCTTATTCTGGCTACGCTGTGACGCCCTACTTTGATTCTTTATTAGTTAAAGTCTGTACGCATGGTTTCTCTTTTGAACAGGCAATCAGTAAAATGCAACGCTGCTTAAAAGAATTTCGGATTCGTGGCGTGAAAACAAATATTCCGTTTTTACAAAATGTTGTGAGCTATCCAGCGTTTCAATCTGGCGAAGCCAAAACAACCTTTATTGATAATACACCTGAATTATTTGAATTTCCTCGTATGCGCGATCGTGGCAATAAAACGATGAAATACATTGGAGAAGTAACGGTCAATGGGTTCCCTGGCATTGAACGAACGGAGAAAAAATATTTTGAAGCCCCGCGCGTGCCGACAGATATTGAAGTTCCAGAAAAAGTGATCACAGCTAAAAATATTCTAGACGCTCAAGGAGCAACCGCCGTCATTGATTGGGTTAAGAATCAAGAAAGTGTGTTAATGACAGATACCACGTTCCGTGATGCGCACCAAAGTTTATTAGCTACTCGTGTGAGAACACAAGATTTTAAAGCAATTGCTGGTCTAACTGATGCAGCCCTGCCTGAGCTGTTTTCTAGTGAAATGTGGGGTGGCGCTACGTTCGATGTTGCCTATCGCTTCTTAACCGAAGACCCATGGCAACGTTTAAGAAAAATTCGTCAGTTGATGCCAAACACACTTTTACAAATGCTGTTCAGAGGTTCTAATGCGGTAGGCTATCAAAATTACCCTGATAATGTTATTGAAGAATTCATTAAAGAATCTGCTCGCCAAGGAGTCGATGTTTTCCGAATTTTTGATAGCTTAAACTGGATTCCTCAAATGGAAAAAAGTATTCAAGTCGTTCGGGATACCGGAAAAATTGCGGAAGCAGCAATTTGTTATACTGGGGACATCAATGATCCAGCCCGAGCAAAATATAATGTTCAATATTACCTTGATATGGCTAAAGAATTGGAAAATTTAGGGGCACAAATCATTGCGATTAAAGATATGGCTGGCTTATTGAAACCACAAGCTGCTTATCGTTTAATTAGTGAATTAAAGGCAGCCACGGATTTACCAATTCATCTCCATACCCACGATACTAGTGGCAATGGGATCATCACTTATTCAGCAGCTACTAAAGCAGGCGTTGATATTGTTGACGTCGCAATGAGTGCGATGAGTGGCGCAACTAGCCAGCCAAGTATGAACAGTCTATATTATGCTTTAGTCAATGGTGAACGGACGCCAACTATTAACATTGATAATGCACAGAAAATCAATCATTATTGGGAAGATGTGCGCATGTATTATCAACCATTTGAAAATGGGTTAAATGCCCCGCAAACAGAAGTCTATATGCATGAAATGCCTGGTGGTCAATACTCTAATCTACAGCAGCAAGCAAAAGCGGTAGGCTTAGGGCACCGTTGGGATGAAATCAAAAAAATGTATCACACAGTGAATTTGATGTTTGGCGATATTGTAAAAGTGACGCCATCTTCAAAAGTCGTGGGAGACATGGCACTCTTCATGGTTCAAAATAATCTGACAGAACAAGATGTTTATGCGCGTGGTGAAGAACTAAGTTTTCCTGAATCAGTTGTGACTTTTTTCCAAGGTGATTTAGGTCAACCAGTTGGTGGGTTCCCGAAAGAGCTCCAACGAATTATTCTAAAAGGTCGACCAGCCTTCACAGAGCGGCCAGGTGACTTAGCAGCACCTGTTGATTTTGCGAAAGTACAAGAAGAATTAGCCGAAAAAATTGGGTATCAACCTAAATTGGAAGAAGTTTTAAGTTATTTAATGTATCCACAAGTATTTTTAGAGTATCGTCAAAAATACGAAACCTTTGGAGATATAACCTTATTAGATACGCCAACATTCTTTAATGGTATTCGTCAAGGAGAGACATTGGAAGTTCAAATTGAACGAGGAAAAACGTTAATTATTCGTTTAGATGAAATTGGCGAACCTGATATTGACGGAAACCGTGTCTTGTTCTTCAATTTGAATGGGCAACGTCGTGAGGTTTTAGTTAAAGATGCCTCTATTAAGTCAGCTGTTCAAGTTAAACAAAAGGCGGAACCAACTAATAAAGAACAAATCGGCGCAACGATGTCTGGTTCTGTTCTACAAGTATTGGTCAAACGTGGCGATAAAGTAGAAAAAGGTCAGCCGTTGCTGATTACAGAAGCCATGAAAATGGAAACGACTATCGAAGCACGTTTTGCGGGCACGGTAGATCACATTTATGTTGAAGAAGGCGAAGCAATCAGCTCAGGTGATTTGTTATTAGAAGTGAAAGAAAAATAAGATGAGAGGGGAAAAAATGAAGCGATTTTGGGCCTTTACTGCTGTTTTTTTAACAGTTCTACTCATTGGATATTTAGAGCCAGTTTTTTTCCCTGCTGAAAAACCAACCGAAACAGCTCAAAGTGGGCGCTTATCCAGCGCTCACACCGCTGTTCCTCATGAAGAATTGCCAGCTTCTGGCTACGCAGCATACATAGGGAAAGATGTGGAAATCTTTATCCGCCAGTTTGGCAATCCTAAAGAAAAAATTAAAACAGGTCGTACGTATGAATTATGGACGTTCGGTTTGACGATGAATGATTACTTAGAAGTCAACGTTCGAGAAAATAAAGTCATCGCAATTAAGGCCTTTAACAATGACAAAATGATAGAACCGTTTAAAATAGATATGAAGCTTGCTGACTTGTCTGATTTAATGACGATTTATTCGAATTTTGCATTTAATTTTCATCATGAAGCTTACGATGTCGAGCTGATGGAAGAAGATATGAACTATCGACCACTGGTTGCTTTTGATAATGGCAGTTTTGCGGTGTTATTTTTTAATCAGCGGACGGGCGGTTTAATGGCAGTTAATTATGTCAATAAAGAAACGTTGCTCACGGAAATGCCGTATCAATTAAATGAAGGTTCTCCTTTGCCAGTTGATATAACACAGTCAATGACCTTCGATCCTGTTCAAAGTAACCAAGCAATTTATGTCATGAATCTGGTTAAACAGCAAGAAAACCAAGCTGCTTTTTCAGTTTCTACACAAAGCCAAAAAGATGCCCAAACATTGTATCAAACGCTGGCTAATCATACACCAACAATTTTGTCGGCAAATCGACAAGCGGAATTGTTACAAACGAGAGAGGAACATACAGCCATCCATCCCTTTCAGTTGACTAAGGACGAATTTTCTTTATTAGTTAAAACGAGCAAACTTTCGTTGAGAGAACCAGCAGGTATTTTCCAAGAACCTGTTTATGATAGTACCTTTACTATTTTGTCATGGTTTTCGGACCCGCAATATGATAGCTATTTTGCTGAGTCAGAAACGACAGAATTGGGCGTTGCCTTTTCCAATGAAGGTGTGTTAGTCTTATTAGAGAAACGACCAGAAAATAGGCAAATCACGGAGAGTAGTGAAAAGTTATGATTGTAACAGAACATTTATTTGCAATTGAAGATCAAACAGAATGTTTAATTTCAGCACTTTTAGAAAGTGATGCTGTTCAAAACTATAAAGAAACAAAAAAAGCTATGTATGCTTCGGCGGAAGTTGCTCAGTTACAAAAAGCATTTTTAGAAGCTAAGTCAGCCTTTGAACGAGTAGAGGCTTATGGAATTCATGCACCCGATTTTCGGGAGAAACAGCGAGCCCTACGTAAAGCGAAGCGGGCGCTTGATTTAAATGAAATCGTTGCAAATTATCGTTTTGCTGAGACAAACGTTCAAACGTTGCTAGATACAATTGGTTTAAAGATTGCGCAACTAATTTCTGAAGATATTAAAGTAGATGCTGGAAATCCTTTCTTTGAACGAGGAAAGAAACATTCAGGTTGTGGAGGAAGCTGCCATGCAAGCTAAAGAAGAAAAAGAATTTACGCTTCAAGAGCGTCGTTGCCTAATTGTTTGGGTATACACATTAAAACCGTTAAAACAGTTACGCCGATATGGACTGATTCACTATGTTTCACGAAAAATGAAATATGTGGTGATTTACATGAATGAAGAAAATATTGAAAGTAACATGGAAAAAATTAATCAGTTACATTTTGTTCGTAGTGTCGATAAATCGTATCGACCAGATGTCGAAATGAATTTTGCTGAAAAAATTGGTACCAAAGCGGCTTATCAAGAACAAGAAGACGATGGCTATGTAGTAGAGGAATTATCTACAGAGATTCGCTTAGCGGAGAATGTCTAATGCAAAAGAGTGAGAAATGTTATGAGAAATTTCAAACATTTTTCACTCTTTTTGTTATAATGAATTATAAAAGAATGATTGATAAAGGAGTCGAAACAATGCGTGTTATTTCTGGAGAATATGGTGGCCGGCGCCTGAAAGCGTTAGATGGCGACAATACTAGGCCTACAACAGATAAAGTAAAAGAATCTATTTTTAATATGATTGGTCCATATTTCGATGGTGGAATGGCGCTGGATTTATATTCAGGAAGTGGCGGGTTAGCGATTGAAGCCGTTTCTCGTGGAATGGACAAAAGTATTTGTATTGAAAAGAATTTTGCTGCACTAAAAGTAATTAAAGAAAATATTGCGATTACAAAAGAACCAGAAAAATTTGAAGTTAGAAAAATGGATGCTAATCGTGCCTTAGAACAGTTTTATGAAGAGAAGCTACAATTTGATTTGGTCTTATTGGATCCGCCCTATGCCAAACAAGAAATTGTTTCACAATTAGAAAAGATGTTAGAACGGCAGTTATTAACAAACGAAGCCGTTATCGTTTGTGAAACAGATAAAACTGTCAAATTACCGGAAACGATTGGTACACTAGAAAAAACAAGAGAAACCGTTTACGGAATCACTCAAGTAACGATTTATCGTCAGGAGGCGTAAGATGCGTAAAATTGCTCTATTTCCCGGAAGTTTTGATCCGATGACAAATGGTCATTTAAATTTGATTGAACGCAGTGCGAAGTTATTTGACGAAGTCATTATTGGCGTTTTTATAAATACAAGTAAGCAAACATTATTTACGCCAGAAGAGAAAAAATATTTAATTAAAGAAGCAACTAAAGAAATGCCAAATGTGCGTGTTATCATGCAAGAAACCCAGTTAACTGTGGAAAGTGCAAAATCATTAGGGGCTAATTTTTTGATTCGTGGCATTAGAAACGTCAAAGACTACGAGTACGAGAAAGACATTGCTAAAATGAATCAACATCTGGCGCCAGAAATTGAAACGGTTTTTCTATTAGCAGAAGAACCATATGCACATGTAAGCTCCAGTTTACTAAAAGAAGTTTTACGTTTTGGAGGCGATGTGTCTGACTATCTTCCTCCCAATATTTATCATGCGTTAAAACAAAAGAAGAATGACTGGAGCTAAAATAATGAATAAAAAAACAGAAAAATTTTCGTTTAAATCACTCATTCCAATGGTATTGGCATTGCTGCTAATTGGTTTGTTTATCGTCCCAATTCCTTATTATATTGAAGGACCAGGAACGACAGAAAATTTAAAAGAGTTTGTAACTGTTGATGGAAAAAAAGATACGCAGTCAGGTGCTTTTTATTTAACAACGGTGGGCATTCGTTCGGCCACTATTTTTTCTGCCATAAAAGCAAACTTTTCGGATTTTCAAGAAGTCATGTCCAAAAAAGAATTAATGGGAGATAGTAGTAATAGCGAATATAATCGAATTCAACAATACTATATGGATTCCTCAAAAAACGCCGCAATTGAGCAAGCCTTAAAATTAGCGAAGGTTCCATATGAGATGAAATTTAAAGGCGTCTATGTGTTAGCGATGGAAGACAACTCAAGTTTTAAAGGAAAAATTGAAGTTGGCGATACCGTGACAGGCGTGGATGGCAAATCTTTTAAAAGCAGTGAAGAATTAATGAATTACATTAAAGCACAAAAAGTGAATCAAAAAGTCACTGTTCAATTTATTCAAGATGGCAAAGCAAAAGAAGCGACCGGCAAATTAATTGAATTGCCAACAGATAAAAAAGCGGGGATTGGTATTGGTTTGACTGATCATACAGAAATTGATTCTTCTATCCCAGTATCTATTGAAGCGGGTGATATTGGTGGGCCATCGGCTGGTTTAATGTTTACTTTGCAGACCTATGAACAATTAAGTCATAAAGATTTACGTAAAGGTCATGAAATTGCTGGAACAGGTACGATGAACAGTCAAGGAATCGTTGGTAGAATCGGTGGCATTGACAAAAAAGTTGTAACTGCCAGTGAGAACGGCGCAGAAATTTTCTTTGCACCCGATGATGAAATAACTTCAGAAATGAAAAAAGTTGAACCGAAAATCAAATCGAATTATCAAGAAGCACAAGAAGCTGCGAAAAAAATTGGGACAAAAATGAAAATTGTCCCAGTAAAAACGGTTCAAGATGCCTTGAACTATCTAGAAAAATTAAAATAAAAGTGTGCCTGGACCAAAAATTACTAGTGATTTTTGGTCCAGGCGCATTTTTTTGTTAAAAAATGCGTAATTATATTTTGAAGGGAGGACAAACGATGGATTGGTTGAAACAGTTACCCAAAAAGTGGCTATTGCTAGGTAGTGGCGCGTCTATAGTTATTTTGATAACTCTATTAGTGGGCATTTATTTGATGGTTAATAAGGAGCCACGAGTAGACACCACAATGTGGGAGGAGACAAGTCTGACCACTACGGCAGAGGTCGCCACAGATGCCACAAAAGAAAGGGCAGAAACAATGATCTATGTTGATATTAAAGGCGCAGTGAAAGTACCAGGAATCTATCAACTAAAAAATCAGCAGCGGATTTGGGATGCTTTAGCTTTAGCTGGAGGTGTGAGCGAGGAAGCTGATACTACCCAGGTCAATTACGCTCAAAAAGTAAAAGATCAAATGATTATTTACGTGCCCAAAAAAGGAGAATCAGTGCCACAGTCATTAGAAACGCTGCAGGAATCAGCACCTGCTCAGCAAAATCAGGAGGAAAAAATCAACCTTAATACGGCAACAGAAGCAGAGCTACAAACGATTTCAGGAATCGGTGCGAAAAAAGCACAAGAGATTATTCGTTTTCGTGACGAACAAGGACCGTTTAAAACCGTCGAGGAACTGAAAAATGTTCCAGGTATTGGAGAGAAAACAGTAGAACGTTTAAAAGACATGTTGACAGTGACTGGCTAACTTTTAACAGAAAATTCCTGAGAATTCTTGACTATGGGATGCGGATAACATACTATTTGTAATAAGATTAAATGATTTGGCAAATCGAACACAGGAGTCATTAAAAATAAAGGAGGTTTATTATGGAACGAATTCCATGGGACCAATATTTTATGGGACAAAGCGTCTTATTATCATTAAGAAGTACTTGCACACGGTTAACTGTCGGAGCAACCATTGTTCGCGACAAACGAATTATTGCAGGAGGTTACAATGGTTCAGTCAGTGGCGGAACGCATTGTATTGATGAAGGATGCTATGTTGTTGATAATCATTGCGTTCGAACAATCCACGCAGAAATGAATGCAATTTTACAATGTGCGAAGTTTGGCGTCCCTACAGAAGGGGCAGAAATTTATGTGACACATTTCCCTTGCCTGCAATGTACAAAGATGATTTTACAAGCAGGGATTAAAAAGATTTATTATTTAAAGGATTACCGTAATGATGCGTACGCCCTAAATTTAATTGAACAAGTAGGAGCCACGGTTGAAAAAGTGACTTTAGTACCAAAATATTTTGCCGAATTACAATGGGGAGAAGAATTTGCCACACTTGAGGACAATCTTTCCTCAGCTGAGGAATAATTGGTTCTTCATAGCTCTGCTGACTAGTTGTGGGCTGTGGTGTTTTTTCGCACCTAGTCTATTAGGAGCTCTTCTTCTTTCTATCACTGTTATCCGTATTGTCTGTACAAAAAGTTTTCCTGTTATATTGGGAGGTTTTTTGTGCAGTTTTTTAATAGTAGGGGGCATATTGATTTTCCAGTGGTTAAAGCCAGTCTCTTTGTTGCCTAAAGAAGTTCGCTTGTCAGGACAGCTAACGATATTACCAGATGAAATACAAGTCGATGGTGATCAAGTAAAATTTCCTGCCAATTGGATCGTAAAAGGCAAAAGGCAGAAAGTGATGGCATTTTATCAATTAAAAAGTGTGAAAGAAAAACAGCAATGGCAACAACTAACCACAACCATTCAGGCAACCGCTGTAGGTATTTTAGACTCGCCCCAAGGTCAAACCAACAAAAATGGCTTCAATTATCAACTATTTTTAAAGAATCAAGGAATCGAAGCTATTTTATTCATTGAGGAGATAGGACAACCGCGTTCCTTTTTTTCTTGGCGGTTTAAAGAAATCATTAGCGGCTGGCGGAAGTGGGCGATGGTACATATTCAGAAAAATTTTGCTGAGACTAGTGCAATGTATATGAATGCGTTGCTCTTAGGTTTTCGTAATGAAGAATTTGCTGAAATAAGCGATAAATTTTCAGCATTAGGCATTTTGCATCTTTTTAGTTTGTCAGGGATGCATGTTTCTTTTTTCCTTCGTTTATTTCGCTTACTAATGCTAAGAATTGCTCGCCGAACGCAAGAAAGTTATTTTTTGTGGCAATGCGGTTTTTCACTGATATATGCTGGTTTAACAGGATTCTCAGTTAGTGTCATGCGGGCGCTTTTACAAACAAACCTCAATACGTTCAATCGACGGTTTAATTGGCAGGTTCCGGCCCTCGATTGTTGGAGTTTAACTCTCTTAGTGCACTTGATTGTTCAGCCAACCCTCTTTTTTTCAGTCGGCGGTCAATTTAGTTATTTACTTTCCTTTGTTCTGCTGTTTTTAGAGCAAACATTGGTTGGTTATTCTTCGCCTTTCATTAAAAATTGTTTAGGCTCTTTCCTATTGGCTGTGGCTTCCTTACCTATTTTAGTCCAATCATTTTATGAATGGCCCTTGTTAGGAAGTTTCTTAACATTTCTCTTGTTACCAATTTTTGAACGGTTCTTGTTACCGCTTTTGACGTTGAGCTTTTTTCTAGTGATTATTATGCCAGCACGTTATTTAGCAGCCTTGCTCGAACCACTATTTTTAACAATGAATGGCTTATTTGAGTGGGTGCTAGTTCACTTAAATCCGAAGCTGACCATCGGCTATTTAAATTCTTGGATACAAATTAGTTTGTTATTACTAATCGGACTTTCAATGATTTATTTAGCAGACAAGTCTAAAAAAATTCTTTTCTCAATCGGACTACTAATTGTTTTGATAAATAGTAAATACCTTTCGCCAATTGGCATTGTTGCAATGATTGATGTAGGCCAAGGGGATAGTTTGTTTATCCAAGCGCCTTTTCACAGAAAAAATACACTAATCGATACAGGTGGTCGGTTGTCTTTTGACAAAGAAGCTTGGCGGCAACGGAAAAATAGTCGATCAGGAGCGGAATATTCAGTGATTCCTTTTCTCAAAAGTCAAGGGGTCAAACGTTTAGATGAAGTGATCATCACACACGCACATGAAGACCATTTTGGCGATTTATTAGCCATTGCGCAGAAGGTTCCAATTTCTGTTCTTTATTTTCCTAAAGGAGCAGCTGAAGCCAATTTTTCGTTTCGCCAAGTCTTGAAACAACTCCAAAAAAGCGGGACAGACTGTCGGCCAATTTTAGCGCCCAAGCGAATTAATGGGCCCGTTTCTTTTCAAATTTTATCACCAAATAAGAGCAGTATTGGGGGCAATAATGACTCGATAGTGTTTTCCACACAATTAGGCGGACGGCATTTTTTATTTACTGGTGACTTGGAAGCCGAAGGAGAAGAACAAGTGTTGGCTCGCTATCCCCAGTTGAAAATCGACATCTTGAAAGTCGGTCATCATGGTAGTAAAACGTCGTCTACTAAAAGATTTATCAAACAGCTTAATCCGCGAGAAGCATTGATTTCAGCTGGACTGAATAATCGTTTTAAACATCCTCATCAGGAGACATTAGCGACGCTGGAGGAGCAAAAAATAAATTATTATCGGACTGATCTTCAAGGAATGATTTATTATCAATGGTTACCTTGGCAAGGGCTTTCTAAAGCCAAATTTGTTAAAGAACAAGACTAGTATTTCCAGAAGTAACATGATAGGATAAACAAGAGAAACGAGAAAAGGAGCGAGCCAATGGAGTTACAAAAAGCTTTGAAAGAAGTGCGAGAGCAAAAAATCGCTCCAGTGTATTTATTAATAGGAACAGAACTTTATTTAACTGAATTATTTAAAACAACATTGATGAAAGAATTGTTGACGGAAGAGGATGATCAATTTAACTTTTTCTCATTTGATATGGAGGAAACACCTTTAAGTGCAGCGATTGCTGAAGCGGAAACAATTCCGTTTTTTGGTGATTATCGCCTTGTCTTTGTGGAAAATCCTTACTTTTTAACTGCCGAAAGAAAAACAAACGGTGTGGAACATGATGTCAATCTTTTATTGAATTATTTGGAAAGTCCATCACCAACAACTGTTCTTGTTTTTATGGCCTCTTATGAAAAATTAGATGAACGCAAAAAAATTACCAAAGCATTGAAAAAAAATGCCACAGTAGTTGATGTCAATCCAATGGATGAAAAGGCTATTCGTCAGTACATTTCTCAAACGATTGAGAGTGAAGGGTACACTATTCGCTCCGATGCTTTTGATTTATTACTTCAATTGACAGACTTGAACTTATCAAAAATTATGGGAGAATTACAGAAGCTGTATTTATATGCCCTTGAAACGAAGACAATTACACGAGGTGCGGTTCAAGAATTAGTCCCTAAGTCTTTGGAACATAATGTTTTTGACTTAACCAACGAAGTACTTTCTGGAAACAGTGAAAAAGCTGTTCAATTGTATGAAGATTTACTTTTACAAGGAGAAGAAACCATTAAGTTAAATGCAATCTTATTGAATCAGATTCGCCTTTTTCTACAAACAAAAATTTTGGCTAAGATGGGCTATCAACAAGCGAATATTGCTGATACATTAAAGGTTCATCCTTATCGAGTCAAGTTAGCGTTACAACAAGTCCGACGATTTGAATTGTCTCGATTAGAAAGACTTTATGATGAATTAGTTGAAAATGATTACCGCATGAAAACGGGCCAAATGGATAAAGAATTACTATTCCAATTATTTATTTTAAAATTGACTGCGCAAGCAAAATAAGAAAGTGCCAGAGACAATCGTCATTCAACGATTGTCTCTGGCACTTTCTTATTATTTAGCTCCTAATAGTTCTTCTTTTCCGTGAACAAGCTGTGTCAACATGGCACAGAAAGGTGTTGCTACGTTGTATTTTTGTCCTTTGCGCCAAACAGCACCATTAATGTAATCAATTTCTGTGAGACGATGATTTTTAATTAAATCTTGATACATAGACGGATAGTGCAAGCCAATACCGTTTGGATCATAAGTTTGAGCAATATGTGTATAGACTTCTGCTTGATCTAAATGAATGGCTTCTTTTTCTGCGACTGCTGCAAATTCACTGATTAATGTTTTAACAAGGGATTCACTAACAGGTAGTGCACCAAATTCGGCAATGTTACAATCAAGGATTGTACACAAACCGTTTAGCGTGCCATTGACACAGGCTTTCCGCCAAATAGAGTAGCGAACATTGCTACTATAGCTTGGATTTAAACCAGCTTTTTGGAAGACATCAACGACTTCTAAAGCAAATTCTTTACCAGAAGGATCAATATTTTCTAATTCAATTTCGCCATCACCTAAAAGTTTAACACGTCCCGGTCCTTCTAAACCAGCTGTCCACATGGTAATGCCAACCAAGATGTTTTCTTTTGGCACATATTTTTCTAGTACATCTTCATGACCTAAGCCATTTAATAAACATAGTACATACGTTTTTTCAGTAATCATTGGTTGAATCGCTTTAAACATTGCATCTAATTGTTGTGCTTTGGTTAAAGCAATAATTAAATCAACTTGTTCATTTTGATGGTCAATTTCTTCTGGTGAGAAGATTGGTAGGTTCGCGACAACTTCTTCTCCATTAAAATCAGCGATTAAACCATTTTTACGAATGGCTTCAATGTGCGCGGGCCATTGATCGATTAAAGTTACATCATTTCCGTCTTGATGCAACATAATTCCTAAACGGCTGCCCATAGCGCCGGCACCAGCAATTGCAATTTTCATGTGTATCCATCTCCTTAAAAGTTCTTTAACCGTTATTATTATACAGCAACTTTCTTAAAAATGAATAAATGGGACTTGCAAATTTGTTATTTTTTAAATGTTTCCTAAAAAGTAAGGATTGCATCAAATGGTAAAGTAAGCTAAAGTAAAGCGTGGAAAAGTTTATAAATGAAAGTAGAGGAATCGTTAATGACGAAAGAAAAATTTTGTCGAGAATCACGAGTGATTCAAACACATCGTGTATTTCCCTTTGATTTAAATCCCTTTGGTGCACTATTTGGTGGGAAATTAATGTCTTTAATTGATGACGCCGCATCCATTTCCGTTTCACGACATTGTCGGAGAGGGGCAGTTACAGCATCTTTAGATAACTTGAATTTTTTAAAACCTTTAAAAGAAAATCACTCAGTGTGTGTTGAAACGTTTGTTTCTGGCGTGCATCATAAATCGATGGAAGTATTTGTTAAAGTTGTAGGAGAAGATTTAACAACTGGAGAGCGTTATTTAGCGGCGACTTGTTTTACAACTTTTGTAGCCATTCCGTCTCATATGAATCCTGAAAGTGACTTCCAATTAGCGGCAGTCGTCCCAGAAACTGCAGAAGAAAAGTTGATTTGTTCCAATTATGAAACGAGACGACAACAACGTTTAGCTTTGCGAGAAGAGACTAAATTATTTAGTCAACATCTCACAACAGATTTACCGTGGATTGATTCACCTTTATAAAAAAATGTCCGAGTCTTTGTGAAAACAGACTTGGACATTTTTTGATGAAAAAAGAAGCTAACATGAATGCTAACTTCTATCTCACATTATTTAGCTAATTTGCTTAAACGAATTTTATCGCGGTTAGCTTTGTTTTTATGGATTAAACCTTTAGTTGCAGCCATATCAACAGCTTTAACAGCTTCGTTGTATAAAGCATCGACGTTATCAGCTCCAGCAGCTACAGCTTCTTCAAATTTCTTGATTGCTGTACGCATTGCGTTTGTTTGAGATGAATTTTTCGCATTCGCGTTAGCACTTGTACGTACGCGTTTGATTGCAGATTCGATATTTGGCATTTGTTTCACCTCCGATGATTTAGGTTTTACACTGGTCAGCCAATGTAATTCAACAGTAATCATTATACCTAATCCATTGTTCCATTGCAATAAAAGACGACAAGTTTTTTTCCTTAACAGACAATTTCAAGAAAAAAATAAGAAAATTTGCCAGAGCCTTAAGAAAAAAGCATACATTTTTTTTAAAACATGCTATGATAAAATAGATAAATGAAAAATGGTGGTGTCTTTGTGAGTATTGCATTATTGGTAACGATTACTTTGGTAATGGGTGTAATTTTTGTTAACGGTTGGACGGATGCGCCGAACGCAATTGCAACCGCTGTCTCGACTCGGGTGTTAAAACCGAATGTCGCAATTTGGATGGCTGTTGTGATGAACTTTTTAGGTGCATTAGTCATGACCTTTTTTAATGCCCAAGTAGCTGAAACGATTAGTAACATTGTTAGTTTTGACGCAAATGGAAACGCTTCACAGGTGGCTTTGGCTGCTTCGCTTTTTTCAATTGTGGTTTGGGCAGTTGCTGCGTGGTATTTTGGTATTCCCACAAGTGAAAGCCATGCGTTAATTGCCGGCTTGACTGGTTCGGCAATGGCATTAGGTGGTTTGGGTGCAGTCAATGGCTCGGAATGGATCAAAGTGCTTGTTGGTCTAGTTGTTTCTACCGTTATGGGCTTTGGCGGCGGTTATTTAATTGCCAAACTTGTTGTGAAAGCTTTCTCGGCTGTGCCTAGAAGAAAAGCCAACAAATTTTTTACAGTTGGACAAGCCTTTGGTGCAGGAGCTAATGCTTTTTTACATGGTGCGCAAGATGGGCAAAAATTTATGGGCGTGTTCATGTTAGTGCTTTTTTATAATAATTTAGTCGAAAAAACAGGTGGCGGTTTTGTGATTCCGTTATGGGTTATGGTTCTGTGTTCCATTACAATGGGCATTGGAACTTCTGTGGGCGGCATGAGAATCATTAAATCAGTCGGGATGGATATGGTAAAACTTGAACGCTATCAAGGCTTCACTGCAGATTTAAGCACGGCTATTTGTTTATTTTTAGCATCGGCTTTTGGGATTCCAGTTTCAACTACTCATACAAAAACAACAGCGATTATGGGAGTAGGTGCTTCTAAGCGAATCTCAAGTGTTGACTGGCGTATCGTGAAAGAAATGCTGATAGCATGGATTTTAACTTTCCCAGGATGTGGGCTGATCGCTTATGTGATGTCAAAATTATTTATTGCAATTTTTTAAGGAGAGAAAAACATGGCACGTAAAAAACAATTTGATTATTTTGGAGAATTAAACCAGTTAGCAACAAATGCTTATGAAGCGGCAAAGGTTTTGCAAGAAATTGTAGACAATTATTCATTAGAAAACTTAGTAAAAAAATCAGAAGTGATTCATCAATTGGAAAAAGAGAATGATGAAATTGTTCGCAAAATTTTAAATGAACTCTATATTTCCTTTATTACGCCGATTGATCGAGAAGATATTGTCGATATTACGGATCACTTAGATAACATTATCGATAGCATTAATAGTTTGTCTTATTTACTTGATCATTTAGTTGTCGAAGAAATGATTACGCCCGCGCTAGAATTAACTGCTTATATTGTTAAAGCGACAGAAGGCGTTAAATCAGCAACGAAGGAATTTGCAAAATTTAAGAATTCTAAAACGTTAGTTTCATTGATTGATGAAGTGAATACGATTGAATCTCAAGGCGATAAATTATACAGTAGCGCCATGAAAGATTTGATGACTAACGAAAAAGATTTATTAAAAGTTATCAAGTGGAAAGATGTTTACGATCAGCTTGAGCGCACAATTAATGATTGTGAATCAGCTGTTAATATTATTGTCGGAATTGTCATTAAAAATACGTAAAGAAAAGAGGGGGAGCTGTTGGTTAAAGTAATTGTTGATGCTGATGATTTTGGGATGTCAGAAGCGATTAATCATGGCATTATCAAAAGTTATGTCGATGGTTTAACAACGTCGACACTTTTGATGCCCAATTTACCAACAGCAGAACACGCCGTTGCGTTAGCAAAAAATTATCCAGGCTTATTTGTAGGTCAGCATACGAATTTTTTGTTAGGGAAACCTTGTGCGGACCCATGTATGATTCCTTCACTGGTAGATGAACAAGGCAATTTTCATCGCTCTTCTTATTATCGTCAACAAAAGCAAGTAACCTTCGTATATGAAGAAGTACGACTTGAAACGATTGCGCAATTGACGCGCTTTAAGGAACTAACTGGACATTATCCACAACATTTTGATTGCCATTCGATTGGGGATGAAGTGGTTGATCAAGTATTTTTAGAATTAGCAGAAGAGTACGGACTTCATACAACCCTGAAATATAGTGGGGAAAAAGAATATCCACCGCAACAAGGTTATTTCCAGGTGACACATTTGTTAGAGTCTGGGGCGTTATCTTATATTCACGAAGGCGTATCAGTGGAGAATTTTTTAAAAGATGACTTTGGTTTATTACGGATGCCGGAATCGGCAATTGCTGAGATGCATTTTGATGTTGGGTATTTGGATCAATTTGTGTTAGACAATTCTTCTTATACCACTTTACGCTGCAAAGAATTAGCAACGATTTGTGATCCTCGTGTTCGTCAGTGGTTTGAAGAACAGGGGATTGAGCGAATAACGTTTGGCGATTTAAAAAAATAAAACCGTTGCTTTCACTGTTGAAAGCAACGGTTTTATTTTTATGAGAATAACCAGTAGCCAATTAAAATCGCACCTAAAATTACACGATACCAACCGAAAACTGTAAAATCGTTTTTCTTCAAGTAATTCAATAAGAATTTAATCGCAATGATGGAAACAACGAAGGCAACAATAGAGCCAGTTAATAAAATAATGATTTCTTCTGACCCAAACGTATTTCCTTTGGCCAAGAATTTAAAGATTTTTAAAAAACTTGCTCCAAACATTACTGGAATTCCTAAGAAAAATGAAAACTCTGTTGCAACAAAACGTGAGGCCCCAATTAAGATTGCCCCTAAAATGGTCGCTCCTGAACGTGAAGTTCCTGGAATTAATGCCAGTACTTGGAAAGCACCAACGATTAAAGCGGCTTTATAAGTGAAGTCTTTTAGATTAGTACACTTCGGTGCAACATTTTTATTTCGTTTTTCAATGATAATAAAAGCAATCCCATAAACAATTAACATAATCGATACTGTTAAAAAGTTATAAAAATGTGCATCTAAATAATCATCAAATTTTAGACCAATAACTGCCGCTGGTAAACAAGCGACTAAGACTTTAGACCAAAGAATCCAAGTATCTTTTTTCTCTTCGCCATTTTTCTTTGGTGAGAAAGGATTCAATTTGTGGAAGTATAAAATAACAACCGCCATAATCGCTCCCAATTGGATAACGACGTTGAACATTTCCATAAAATCTTTACTTAGATCGAGTTTAATAAACTCATCCACTAAAATTAAATGTCCGGTACTACTAATTGGAAGCCACTCGGTAATTCCTTCGATAATACCAAGAATAATTGCTTTCCATAGGTTAGCAAAAAGCATGTCACCATTCCTTTCTGAAATAAATGCAAAATACATCAAGTATAAGTATACCCGCTGACAAAGTAAATGCCAATGCAAATTCTTATTTTAAAATAAATTTTAGAATTATACAAAGGTGCCACTTGTAATTCATGAAACTTTTTTCTATACTAGTGATACTTTAAAAAATGGGGGAAGAGAAATGTTTGGATTTTTGAAGAAAAAGAATGAAGTTGTCGAAAATAATACAATGTATGCCGTTGCCAATGGAACCGTTATCCCAATTAGTGAAGTGAATGATCCTGTTTTTTCACAAAAAATGATGGGAGATGGCTATGCAGTAGTTCCAGAAAATGGTGAAATTTATGCACCTATTGAAGGAGAAGTTTTAAGCGTTTTCCAAACAAAACATGCCATTGGTTTAAAAATGACAAACGGTCTTGAAATTTTATTACACATGGGTATCGATACGGTAGAGTTAAACGGGGCACCGTTCACTATTAAAGTGAAAGAAGGCGACCAAGTGACTGCAGATACGGTGGTCGCAATTGCTGATTTAGAAGCAATTAAAGCAGCTGGTAAAGGAACTGAAATGGTTGTCATTATTACCAACATGGATAAAGTAGCACAATTTTCGTTAGAGAAAACTGGCGTGGTTACAGCTGGTACACCAGTTGGCTCTGCCACAGCCAATTAATGCATTAGACAGATATTTCTATAAAGGAATATCTGTTTTTTTTTGAACAGAAATAAAATTTTATTTTGGAATTAAAAAATATTTAGAAAAATAGTTGAAATTTTATTTCAAACAAGTTATAATGAAAGCGTATTAGAGAGGAGCTAAAAAGATGTATGGTATTTCAGTTTTTCTTGGTGAAGAGATTACAAACGATACAATTATTTATATCAAAAAGATGAAAGCGCTTGGATTTGATGGTATTTTCACTTCTTTACACATTCCAGAAGATGATACTTCCCTTTACCGCCAACGCTTGACTGATTTAGGGGCAATTGCTAAGGCAGAAAAAATGAAAATTATGGTAGATATTTCAGGTGAAGCGTTAAAAAGAGCGGGTTTTTCTTTCGATGAATTAGAGCCTTTAATCGAGTTGGGCGTAACTGGCCTTCGGATGGACTATGGCATTACGATAGAACAAATGGCTCATGCTTCACATAAGATTGATATAGGATTGAATGCTAGTACCATTACACTGGAAGAAGTGGCTGAGTTAAAGGCTCACCAAGCGGACTTTTCTCGCTTAGAAGCTTGGCATAATTATTATCCAAGACCTGAAACCGGCATTGGAACAACATTTTTTAATGAAAAGAACCGCTGGCTTAAAGAGTTAGGCTTACAAGTTTTTACTTTTGTGCCAGGAGATGGGCAAACAAGAGGCCCAATTTTTGCTGGTTTACCAACATTAGAAAAACATCGTGGGCAAAATCCTTTCGCCGCTGCCGTTGGTTTGATGGCTGATCCTTATGTCGATGCTGTTTATATTGGTGATCCCACAATTAGTGAGCGAACCATGGCTCAATTTGGTTATTATCACCAAACCAATCAATTTCTGTTAGAAGTAGCACCTAGCGAGAGCCGCTATTTGAAGCGAATACTTGGGAGTCATACCAATCGTTTAGATGCTGCAAGAGATGTTTTGCGAAGTGAATTATCAAGAACGAGTGAAATGTTCAGAAAAGATGAAATTGCAACGATTGAGTCAGAGCAGACTGAAGCACGTCCAGTGGGAACCGTAACGATTGATAATGAAAAATATGGTCGCTATATGGGAGAAATTCAAGTCACACTTGTGGACTTGCCGAAAGATGAAAAAGTCAATACGATTACACGAATTATTGAAAAAGATCAAACGATATTGCCGTTAATCAAGGCAGGCAATCAATTTACGCTAGTCACGGAAGGAACGATAGAAAATGAATTTAGAAAACTTAACAACTGAACGTAGAAATGAAAATACAATGGGCTTAGATGAGATGAGTGTCAAAGAAGCTTTACAAAAAATGAATCAAGAAGACCAAAAAGTTGCAATGGCAGTGGGTCAAGAATTAGCAGCCATTGAACCAGTGGTAGAAGCCATCATCAAAAGCTTCAATCAAGGCGGCCGCTTGATCTACATGGGCGCTGGTACGAGTGGTCGGTTAGGTGTCTTAGATGCAGCCGAATGTGTACCAACTTTTGGCGTCGAGCCAGAGATGGTTCAAGGCCTCATCGCTGGTGGTCAAAAAGCAATGACTGTCGCAGTAGAAGGTGCTGAAGATTCAAAAGAACTAGGTCGTCAAGATTTAGTTGATCTAAAATTATCAGCAAATGACATTGTTGTCGGGATTGCAGCCAGTGGTCGGACGCCTTATGTAATTGGCGGTTTAGAATATGCTGCAACGGTGGGAGCAGCTACCGCAACTGTGGCATGTAATAAAAATGCCGAAATTAGTAAATATGCGCAAATGCCGATTGAAGTAGATGCAGGACCTGAATTTTTAACAGGTTCGACTCGCTTGAAATCTGGGACAGCTCAAAAATTAATTTTAAATATGTTATCAACTATTTCCATGATTGGTATTGGGAAAGTCTACAATAACTTAATGGTTGATGTAAAACCAACCAATGAAAAATTAGTGGAGCGTTCCAAACGGATTATTATGGAAGCAACGGGTTGTAGTTATGAAGTTGCCGAACTAAAATTTGTAGAAGCAGAAGAAAATGTGAAGTTAGCAATTGTAATGATTTTAACTGATAGTACTAAAGAAGAAGCAACACAAAAATTAATTGACGGGAATCAATTTATCAAGAATACATTAAATTAAGGAATTAGGAGGGTGTTTTAACATGGCAGAAGAAAGAATTAAACGCATTGCTGATGGGATTTATAAAGAAGTTGGTGGTCAAGAAAACGTGGACAAAGTCATTCATTGTATGACTCGTGTTCGTATGGATATCCGCGATTATGACAAAGTGGATATTGAAGGATTGAAAAAAATTGATGGCGTTATGGGCGTCGTAGAAGATGATACGTTGCAAGTAGTTGTTGGTCCAGGGACTGTTAACAAGGTTGCACAAGAAATGGTAGATCAAGCAGGTGTCAAATTGGGAGAACCATTTAATCATGACACCGCAACTGATGCTTCAGCAGGCAAATCTGGAAAAGATTTAGTAGAAGAAAAAGCCGCTCAAATGAAAGCACAACAAAAAGCGAAACAAAATAACACTTCACCATTTAAAAAAGTGTTAAAAGCCATTTCTAGTATCTTTGTTCCGATGATTCCTGCCTTTGTTGGGGCTGGTATTATTGGCGGGATTGCAGCTGTTATGTCTAACTTAGTTGTTGCTGGTGATATTTCAGCTTCATGGCAACAATATATTGATGTCTTAAATATCATTAAAAATGGGATTTTTGCTTATTTAGCTCTTTACACTGGGATTAACAGTGCCAGCGTTTTTGGTGCAACGCCAGCGTTGGGTGGTGTTATTGGGGCAGTCACAATGTTGACAGGAATGAATCCGGATGCACCAATCAGTAATATTTTCACTGGGGGAACATTATCTGCAGGACAAGGCGGAATTATCGGTGTTATTTTTGCCGTATGGTTATTATCATTGTTAGAAAAACAATTGCATAAAATTGTCCCAGAATCAATTGATATTATTGTAACGCCAACCATTTCACTTTTAGTGATTGGCTTAGCAACTATTTTCTTAATCATGCCTGTAGCCGGAGCTATTTCTAATGGCTTAGTTGGTATTATCAATGTTGTCTTAGAAAAAGGTGGCATGGTTGCTGGCTTTACTCTTGGTTTAACCTTCTTGCCAATGGTAATGTTTGGTTTACATCAAATTTTGACGCCAATCCACATTGAAATGATTAATCAAACAGGGATGACTTTGTTATTACCAATCTTGGCCATGGCTGGTGCGGGACAAGTCGGTGCAGCTTTAGCATTATGGATTCGTTGTAAATCAGATAAAAAATTAGTTGAAATGATTAAAGGTGCCTTGCCAGTTGGGATTTTAGGTATTGGTGAACCATTAATCTACGGAGTTACTTTACCATTAGGACGTCCATTCATTACTGCTTGTATCGGCGGTGGTATTGGTGGTGCGGTGATTGGGGCCTTCGGTAATGTTGGTGCGATTGCTATTGGACCAAGTGGGGTGGCTTTAATTCCATTAATTGCCAACAACCAATGGCTTGCATATGTATTAGGTTTATTGGCTGCTTACGCAGGTGGTTTTGTAGCAACGTTATTCTTTGGGATTCCTAAAGATATGCAAACAACTAAATAATAAATAGAAAAAAGGAGAACTTGGCTTCTCCCTTTTTCTTTGTTAAAATTTAATTGCGTAGGAAATGGTGTATCAGGAGGGGTGTTTATGCAACAAAATATTGTCTTATCTATCCAAGATCGTCTACAACAATTACCAAAATCAGAACGAAAAATCGCAGAATATATTTTAAAAAATACAGAAACAGTTATTTCAATGAATGCGCAAGAGCTAGCGAAACAAGCAGGATCAAGTCCAGCGGCAATTATTCGCTTTTGTCATTCTATGGATGTGAATGGCTTCACAGAGTTGAAACTTTTATTATCTGCAAATCTTGGTCAAATGAAGCAGCAAATGTACACTGAAGTTACTAAAGGGGAATCAACAGCTGATATTAAACAAAAGTTACAGGCGCGCTTTGTTCATGTGGTTGAGCGAAGCGGTCAGACATTAGAGGATGTCGCAGTGAATGAAGCTGTTGATTTGTTGGAAAAAACAGAAGTAATTTTTGTCTATGGATTAGGTGCCTCTTCGTTGGTTGCTCAAGATATTTATCAAAAGTTTACGCGATTAGGCCGAACGGTATTTACAACATTGGATCATCATTTATTTGCTTCTATGTTAGGCTCAACAGAAAAGCCTAGTGTTTTTATTGTTATTTCTAATTCTGGAACGAATAAAGAAGCAAGTACTTTAGCTGATTTAGCGAAGCAGCAAGGGATTCCTATTATTAGTATCACACAAGATGAAAAATCAGTGATTGGTGAAAAAAGTGATATCGTCCTCCAAACCTCTAGTGGGGAAGACGTGCCATTGAGAAGTGCGGCTACTGTTTCCTTGGTGGCACAATTGTATGTAGTCGATGTTTTATTTTTTGCTTATGCAGCAAAAAACTATAAGGAAACCTTAGAAAAAATTCAAATCTCAAGAAAAAATGTAGAACGTTTAAAAGAATAAATAAAAAGAGAAGGTTATCTGTCAAAATGACAGATAACCTTCTCTTTTTTTACTATCAACGGCGCTTTTCAGCGATCTTTTTTCCCTTTTCAATATAAGAAATATCATTAATTCCTTGAATGGTAAATGTTCCTTTTTCGTAAGTTAAGGTCGTCACGCTACCATTCTCCAGCGCCATCTGCATAGGCAAACTTGCATCAATTAAGGAAAGTAAAAAGGAAATTGTTAGTCCATGGGAAACCACCATGACTTTGCCGCCACCATTTTTTTCTCGATGATGAGCGATATCTTCGAAACCAGACCAAACACGATCACGGATAACTTCATAAGGCTCCGCCCAGTCAGCCGTATCGGCTTCAATAATAGCATTTGCTAGCTCACGATAGGTAATCTTTGTGGTCATCATGTCCTCATAACTTTTAAAAGCTAAAATGCGTGGCACCACACCCCAAAGTTCACCATCATAGCCACCATCTAAAGAACCAAAACACCACTCACGAATCCGTTTATCGGTTAGGTAAGGAATCTTTTGGTGGTTTTGATGTTCTTGTAAAATAATCTGAGCGGTTTGCATGGCACGACCACTATCACTACTATAGGCTTCCTTAAAGTCTATGTCCCTAAGACCTAAGCCTAAATGATAAATGCCTTCTTCTCCTTGTTTGGTTAAGGGGGTATCTGACCAGCCTTGGGTACGGCCAATCGTATTAAACATCGTTTTTCCGTGACGAATAATATAAAGTGTCGTTGCTTCAGTCATTGCTACTCCTCCTAAGTTTCTTTAAATAGTGAATAAATCTCTAATTAAAAAATGGGTTTGTGGCTTTTTCATGTTGAATGGTCGTGGCATCACCATGGCCTGGATAAACAGGAAATTCTTCTGGTAAAGTGAATAGATAGGTCGTAATGCTGTGTAATAATTGTTGCATATCACCAGTGTGTAAATCGGTACGACCAATACTACCTTTAAACAATGCATCCCCAACAACAACAAAATCATCAAAGACAAAGCTGACGCTACCAATTGAATGACCAGGTGTTGGGACTACGGAAAATTTCATGCCGCCAATTTCATAATCGGTTAGTTTAAATTCATGTTCGGCGGGTTGAACAATAATATTTGCTATATCATCATGTCTGCCTAATCCTGAAAGATTCAAAATAGGATTGGAAAGCCACGCTTGTTCTAATGGACTAACATAAACAGGGATTTGATAATGATGGCGCAATTCTTCTACCGCACCAATATGATCATAGTGAGTATGTGTTAATAAAATAGCGGCTGGTTTCTTCCCTAAACGGGTAATTTCTTGAATTAGTTTTGCTCCTTCTGCACCTGGATCAATAATTAATAACGCTTCTTCATTATAAACAAGATAACAGTTTTCTTGAATAACACCTGTTCTAATTTGTTCGATCTGTATCATCTCAGGACCTCCTAAAGTTCTAACGATTCTCTTCAAGTATACCGAAGAATCTTAAGAATAGAAAGTTTTCTTGTTTATCCAAAGAAAAAATAAATCATTCTTAGAATGTTCGGTTTTTGCTTGTTTTAACACGTATTTTTTTTAAAAAAATCACATTTTTATAGTTATTAAGCGAAAGTTTATGTATAATCTTCATGTGATAGTAAGGAGGAGTATTAAATGTTTCATTTTGTAATAAAAGGAACAGGTTTTTCTAGTAAAAATTTGCAAGAGATTAAAGTTTATGAAGAGACACTTTTTTGTATAGATGAGGCCGGAGTAATTCAGGAAATAATTGAACCAGATGCTGAAGCGTATGAAACTGTGCTAGCAGAACAAAAAGAGGCGCAACGTTTTCAAGAATTGCCCCAAGATTCTTATCTTTTACCCGGCTTTGTTGATTTACATGTCCATGCACCTCAATGGGCACAATCAGGGACCGCCTTGGATATTCCATTGTATGAATGGCTGAATACGTACACGTTTCCTTTGGAGTCCAAATTTGCAGATTTAACATTTGCCCAACAAGTCTATGATGAATTGGTAACCCAATTGTTAGCTAATGGGACAACAACAGCCCTTTATTTTGCAACCATTCATTATGAAGCTAGCCGTCGTTTGGCAGAGATTTGTGCGGAAAAAGGGCAGCGTGGCTTAATTGGTAAAGTTGTAATGGATGATCTTAATGAGAATCCAGAATACTATCGTGATCAAACAACGCAACAAGCATTAGAAGAAACGGAACGGTTTATTCAAGAAATTCAAACATTAGCGCAGCAAACAAAACAAGGCGTGTATCCCGTTGTAACTCCGCGTTTCATTCCTAGTTGTACAGAGGAAGCACTTAAAGGATTAGGAGAATTAGCAGCGAAATATCAAGTCCATGTTCAAAGTCATTGTAGTGAGAGTGATTGGGAACATCAATTTGTTCAAGAACGTTTTGGAAAAAATGATGCTCAAGCATTGAATGATTTTGGTTTATTGACAGAAAAAGCAGTGATGGCACATGCAGGCTTTTTAGAAGAAGCAGATATGAATTTATTCCATGAAACAGGGACGGCTGTGGCGCACTGCCCAATCTCTAATGCTTATTTTGGTAATGCAGTAACACCGATTGCAAAATTAGTACATCAACATCAAGTAGAAGTTGGTTTAGGCAGTGATCTTTCAGGTGGTTTTTCACCAAGTCTTTTTGACAATTTAAAGCAAGCGGTTATTTCTTCTAGAATGTTAGAAGATGGCGTCGATGCTACAAAAAAACCAGAAGTACGAGGTGTTAAAACAGCACGGATTACAGTAAATGAAGCGTTTTATTTAGCTACTGTTGGTGGTGGTCAAGCGCTAAGTTTGCCAATTGGAAAATTAGAAAAAGGGTATGCTTGGGATGTTCAAATTATTAATACAAGCTTGTCACAAGCACGAATCCCTAAAAATCCAGGGGAATCATTGCTTGATATTTTCCAAAAAATCTTATATTTAGCACGACCAGAAAATATTCGAGAAGTCTGGGTACAAGGTGAAAAAGTACATGATAAAAATTTAATGTCAGCAACTAAAGGAGTATAAAAAATGAGTGAAAAGAAACAAAATAATCTTCATTTAACAGTGGGGCCAGAAGATTCAGTATCTTTTGGGCAGGCCACTATGTTAGGGATTCAGCATGTCTTAGCAATGGACGTGTACGTCGTGCCTGTGATCATTGCTTCAATTATTGGGATTAGCACAGCACAAACGTCTTCTTTAATCCAAGCAACATTCATAGCAGCAGGACTTGCCACGATTATTCAATCTCATTTTTGTATGAGATTACCAGTTGCGCAAGGCCCTTCATTTATTCCAATCGGGGCAATTGCAGGAATTTATTTTGCCAACAACCAACAAGGAAATGGCTGGGGCGCAGTTTTAGGTGCTAGTTTAGTGGGGGCAATTGTTGTTATTATATTAGGATTTACTGGTATTTTTAATCGTTTAATCACTAAATTTGTTCCACCAATTGTGGGAGGAACAATTATTTTTGTGGTGGGGCTTTCGTTAATGCCAGTCGCTTTATCGGATAATATTTACCACGCAAAAGGGGAATTAGGACAAAATATTTTATTAGCATTTATAGCAGCGGGTACGTTGATCTTCTTTGCGCTCTTAGGTTCTGCTTTGAAAAAAGGGCGGATTTTCCGCGTTTCTTCTGTCATTTTGGCATTATTATTTGGGAGCATCGCGGCACAATTATTAGGGGTACTTGATTTATCAGCCGTTAGTGAAGCGGCTTGGTTTAGTTTGCCTCAGTTACCATTAGTTAACTTTTCTTTCCAATTTGATTGGTCAGCTATTGCCACGATGTTAGTTATTTATCTGGTTTTAATGGCGGAAACAACAGGCACTTGGTTTGCTGTGAGTCATGTTGTCGCTGAACCTTTGACCGAAGAAAAAATTAATCGCGGCGTAATTGGTGAAGGCTTAGGTTGCTTAGTTTCTTCATTTATTGGCGGCACGCCAGTAACTAGTTACTCTACAAATGCTGGGATTATTTCAATCACTGGAGTTGCTAGTCGCAAGGTTTTTGTGGCTGCAGGTGCGTGGTTTGTCTTATTTGGCTTATCTGGAAAACTTTCCACCTTGATTTCGGCCATTCCGGCACCAGTTATCGGCGGTGTTTTTGTGGTTGTTTGCGGCATCATTTCTGTAAGCGGAATGAAAGTCATGAGTGATGTAACAATTCATGAAAAAGAGATGTATGTAATTGCCGTTCCGATTATTATGACGTTAGCGTTGACATTGTTACCAAAAGAGTTTTTGGAAACTCTACCACAATTTTTACAATATTTATTTAGTTCACCCGTGGCAACTGCCTCAATTGTTGCTATTTTATTGCAGGCCATTTTACCAAACGTTCAAGAAGGGTAAAAAGATTAATTTTCGTTAAAACGCCTTTGACAAGTGGCGGTAAATAGTGTAAATTAACAATGGTGTTTGTAAACACGAACGTTAAATGACCGGATGTTCGGTTTTTACGTTATTTTTGTAAATAACTAGGAGGCAGTAAGTATGAAAGTTTTTGATTATGAAGATGTCCAATTAATTCCCAATAAATGTATCGTGAATAGTCGTTCTGAATGTGATACTACAGTAACTTTAGGAAAACATTCGTTTAAAATGCCTGTCGTTCCAGCGAACATGCAAACAATTATTGATGAAACGATTGCGGAAACCCTTGCTGAAAATGGTTATTTTTATATCATGCATCGGTTTGATGAAGAGGCGCGAGTGCCATTTATTAAAAAAATGCAACAAAAGGGCTTAATCACGTCAATTAGTGTGGGTGTGAAAGAAGGGGAATACGCTTTTGTTGAAACGTTAGCCCTAGAAGGTTTAGTTCCTGATTACGTGACAATTGATATTGCCCATGGTCATTCAAATGCGGTGATTAATATGATTCAACACTTAAAAAAATTTTTACCAGAAACGTTCGTTATTGCGGGCAATGTTGGAACGCCAGAAGCCGTTCGCGAATTAGAAAACGCTGGAGCCGATGCCACCAAAGTGGGGATTGGACCAGGAAAAGTATGTATTACTAAAATTAAGACTGGCTTTGGGACAGGTGGCTGGCAGTTAGCGGCTTTACGTTGGTGTGCCAAAGCTGCTCGGAAACCAATTATTGCAGATGGTGGAATTCGGACCCATGGAGACATTGCAAAATCTGTGCGTTTTGGGGCAACTATGGTCATGATTGGTTCATTATTTGCTGGACATGAAGAATCACCAGGTGAAACCAAAGTGGAAGATGGTGTTGTTTACAAAGAATACTTTGGTAGCGCCTCTGAATTCCAAAAAGGCGAAAAGAAAAACGTTGAAGGCAAAAAAATCTGGTTACGCCATAAAGGGAAGTTGGCAGATACTTTAGTCGAAATGCAACAAGATTTACAATCTTCCATTTCATACGCGGGAGGTCGTGATTTAGAAGCGATTCGTAAAGTTGATTATGTGATTGTAAAAAATTCTATTTTTAATGGTGATACCATTTAACATTCAACTATAGACTGAAAAGAAGACAGCACGTAGTGCAGAAATTAAAATGATTTCTGCATTACGTGCTTTTTTTACTTTACCTATCGTAGTAATCGTGTTAAGATAATTACAACGACAGACGTAGTACAATAGTTGAAGTACTTGAGGGAGGAATTTATGTGATTGGTAGTGATGCAATTCGAGGATACAACGATACCTTTATTCTCTCAATCTTACAATCCGGCGCTTCATATGGTTATGCGATTTCTAAACGCATTCGTGAAATTTCTAAAGAACAATATTCGATTAAAGAAACGACACTTTATTCTGCTTTTACACGTTTAGAGAAAAATGGCTACATTGAATCATTTCCAGGAGAAGTAACGCATGGCAAAAAGCGGACCTATTATCAAATAACCCATGCAGGAGAGCGTTATTTAGAGGAAAAGTTACTAGAATGGGAAGTAACAAAAGACGTCGTCGAAGCATTTGTAAAGGAGATGGGAAAATGAAAATTATAGAAGAATTTATTGATAGCTTATTTTCAGGCGTTGTTGAAACATCTGAAACAAAACAATTAAAGGCGGACTTATTAGCAAATGCTGAGGATCGTTATGAAGACTTGCTCAGCCAAGGAAAATCGGAAAATGAAGCAATTGGTACAATTATTTCTGAATTTGGTACTATTGATGAATTAATGGAAGAATTGAATTTAGAAAATAAACAAGTGGATGAAACAAACGATTCAATGAACGGTTTGCCAGAAATTTCAGTGGAGGAAGGACTTGACTATTTAGCTGTCCAACGTAAAGGTGCTATTCAAATTGGTCTTGGTGTTGTTGCAATCATGGTGGGTGTTGGCTTGCTGGTTGGTATGCGTGGTGTTCTTTCTAACGGTCTTGGTTTAGTTTGTCTTTTCATAGGTGTGGCAATCGGCGTTCCATTATTTATTGTTGCTGGTAATCGGTTTGTTGCAATGGACAAACAACTGGGGCAACGATTGATTCCGATTAAGTTAAAAAAAGAAGTTGCACAAAGAGAACAAAGTTTTCAACGATCATTTATTTTTTGTATGGCAGCGGGCGTCGTTTTTTGTATTTTGGGTTTAATCCCAGTTGTTGTCTTTAGTAGTGGCCTTCATCTGATGATGCGCCGTTCCATGCATCAAATGATGGGCGGACAATATTATAATGGAACGATGGGGATTAGTTGGCTCTTCTTTTTAGTATCGGTTGGCGTCTTCTTGTTTATATTTGGTGGAGTAATTAAAGGAAGTTTTAATAAATTGCTAAATGAAACTTATTTTTATTCAGAACATGTTGGTCATCCTGATTTTGCCCCTCAACAAACAAAAACAGAGGAAGGACCTGTGGGAAATCCTGTCGGTGCAATTATTGCATCCGTTTATTGGCCCTTAGTTGTTGCACTCTATCTATTTATTAGTTTTGTTTTAGGGGATTGGCGGTTTAGTTGGTTAATCTTTATGTTCGCAGGAATCTTTTATAACACCATCCAAGCATTTTTACACAAACATTGAGACAAACCTGTTAATAGTAAAACAGAAAAGTGGGACATTCGTCAAAACGGCTGTCCCACTTTTCTTGTATTTTTGATTGACAAAAGCATTGAACTGGATTACTTTTAACTCATCCAATTGTTGAGGTGATTGCTATGTGGCAACTTAAAAAAGAACAAAATGTTCCCATTTATCGCAGTATTATGGAAGTGATTGTTCAAAAGATTCAAACAGGCGAATTATTACCAGGCGAAAAAATCCCTTCAGAACGTAAACTGGCAGAGTACTTGTCTGTCAATCGTTCAACCGTTGTTCATGCATTAGACGAACTGGTGGACTTAGGCTGGATTGTGCGAAAAAGAGGGAGCGGAACGATTGTCAACGAAGGAAAATGGGGGGTAATGATGACGCCACGAACGGATTGGCATCGTTATTTAGAACAAAATGTGTTCAAACAAGTTCATCCCTTGGTGGCAGAGATTGAGTTACGTGCTAAACAAAATTTGCCGACTGACTTAGATATGTATACAGGTGAGTTGCCGTTAGACTTAATTCCCAGTTTCGATTTTCCAGCATTAAATTGGAAACAATTTTTAAAAGAGGAAGCACAAGATGAATTAGGTTATTTGCCGTTAAGAAAAGAAATCCAAGCCATTACAGCAACGGAATATCAGCTTCATTTACCAAGTGAAAGTTTATTGCTTACTTCAGGTGCGCAACAAGCACTTTTTTTAGTTTTACAAGTTTTATTGAGACAAGGAGATAGTGTTGCCGTAGAAGATCCATCTTTCTTCTATGCCTTACCAATTTTCCAAGCTGCTGGTGTGCGCTTATTTGGTGTGCCCATGACAGAGGAAGGGATTGATCTTGAAGCGCTAGAACAAACAATCCGACAACATCGCATCAAAATGGTTATGGTTAATCCTTCCTTTCAAAATCCGACTGGGACAGTGATGCCTTTAAGAAAAAGAGAACAGCTCGTGAAAGTTTGTCAAACGTATCAAGTTCCTATTTTAGAAGATGATGTTTTTGGGCAGCTAAGTTTTATCCCGAAAACAGAAATTCCTCCTTTAAAAAAATTAGATCCAGATAATGTCTTGTATATCGGTTCGTTGTCAAAAATTTTAGGTTCGACCACGAAAATTGGTTGGTTAAGTGCGCCCGCCTCCGTGACGAAACAAATTGCAGAAGCCAGAAAAATGATGGATGTTTCGTTGAGTATTTTTCCGCAGATGCTCGCTAAAATGGCGATTGAAGATCCTTCTTTTTCTGAAAAAATTACGTTATTAAATAAACAAGTGGAACAACGAGCAACAGCTGTATATCAAGTATTTAAATCGTTGCCAGAATGGGAAGTTTCGCCAGTAAAGGGCGGCTTTTATTTATGGGCACATTGGCGTCAAGGGGCACTTAAGCCAGAAGATTGGCAAGTGTTTTTACGAGAAGGTGTTTTGGTAGCACCAAGTGTCGCTTTTAGTGAAAAACGTGGAAGTATTCGCTTGAACTGTTCCCGAATTTCACCAGAAGAAATGCCTCTTTTTTGTGAGCGAATGGTACGGATTACACGACAGCTTTCTGAAAATAGACAAACAAAAATAGAACAGTAAGTAAGATTTTTCTTATAAAAATCATTTGCTGAGAGAAAACGCTACAACTTCCCTTTTCTAAACGAATATCCAATGCTATACTTAAAAAGTAAAAACAAAAAAACAAATGAGGTGTTTTCCATGTCTTGGGAACAAGTTTACCAACAATGGTTAAATGAAGAAAATATTCCAGAAAATTTAAAAAATGAATTAAAGGACTTAAATACAGACCCTGAAAAATGTGAAGATGCATTTTACGCACCATTAGAATTTGGGACTGCCGGGATGCGCGGGATTTTAGGCGCCGGTATTAATCGGATGAATATCTTTACGGTTCGTCAAGCAACAGAAGGACTTGCACGTTTTATGGATACGCAAGATCCTGAAACAAAACGTCGCGGTGTAGCTATTGCCTATGATTCACGTCATATGTCTCCAGAATTTGCAATGGAAGCAGCTAAAACATTAGCTAAACATGATATTCCTTCTTTTGTGTTTGAAAGCTTACGACCAACACCAGAATTATCTTTTGCGGTCCGTTACTTTAAAGCTTTTGCGGGAATCATGATTACGGCTTCTCACAATCCAGCTGCCTATAATGGTTACAAAGTCTATGGTGAAGACGGTGGTCAAATGCCGCCAGCTGATGCAGATGCATTAACTAAATATGTTCGTAGTATCGAAAATCCTTTGAAAATTGATGTCTTATCAGATGAAGAAGTTGCCCACAGCGGTTTAATTAACATTGTTGGTGAAGAAGTCGATAACGCGTATTTGAAAGAAATTAAAACAGTTACGATTAATCAAGAATTAATTAACGAAATGGGTAAAGAATTAAAATTAGTTTACACTCCCTTACATGGAACTGGGAAAATGTTAGGAGAAAAGGCATTAAAGCAAGCCGGTTTTGAAAAATTTGTTTTAGTACCTGAGCAAGCCGTTGCTGATCCTGACTTTACTACAGTTAAGTCACCAAACCCTGAAGAACATTCAGCTTTTGAATACGCGATTCGTTTAGGGGAAAAAGAAGGCGCTGATTTATTGATTGCAACAGATCCAGATGCTGATCGTTTAGGTGCTGCTGTGCGGATGCCAAACGGAGACTACCAAGTATTAACAGGAAATCAATTAGGTTCAATTATGATTCATTATATTTTAGAAGCCCATCAACAAGCAGGCACGTTGCCTCAAAATGCTTCGGTTCTAAAATCAATCGTTTCTAGTGAACTTGCTACAGCGATTGCTGAGAAATATAATACGAAGATGTTTAATGTTTTAACAGGTTTCAAATTTATTGCTGAAAAAATTCAACAATACGAAGAAGACCACAGTCAAACGTTTATGTTTGGTTTTGAAGAAAGTTATGGTTACTTAGTGAAACCTTTTGTTCGTGATAAAGATGCAATTCAAGCGTTAGTTTTATTAGCAGAAGTAGCGGCTTTCTATAAAAAACAAGGAAAAACATTATACGATGGCTTACAAGATATCTTTGAAGAATTTGGTTACTTTGAAGAAAAAACTATTTCCGTAACAATGAGCGGAATTGAAGGAAGCGGTAAAATCAAAGCTTTAATGGCAAAATGTCGTGAACAAGCGCCAACTGAGTTTGCCGGGATTCAAGTTGCTCAAACGGAAGATTTTAAAGAATTAACACGCACTTTTGCAGATGGTCAAACAGAACAATTACAAACGCCTCCTTCTGATGTGTTGAAATATCATTTAGAAGATGGCAGTTGGATTGCTATCCGACCATCAGGAACAGAACCAAAAATTAAATTCTATCTAGCAACAAAAGCAACAAGTAGTTCAGAAGCTTCTGAAAAAATTGCTGCGTTTGAAGCAGTCGTTAATGAATTAACAAAATAAAATAAACGAAACAGGCTGTACGGAAAAAAGTACGAATGTTAGTGTTTGTGTCAAAAGCTAATTGACTTTTGACACAAACACTTTATTTAACTAAGGAGGGAATGCTATGAAAATTGGCTTTATCGGTGCTGGCAGTATGGGCGGTGCCATGATTAAAGGGTTACTGAAAGCTGAGGCAGTCAAGAAGGAACATTTATATGTGAAAGGTGGCTCAAGTGGAACAGCAGAAGCACTTCAAAAAGAGTGGGGCTTTCAACTTGTCACAGATTATGCACTTTTCCAAGAATGTAAGGTTATTTTTATTGCGACAGGAGCAAAGGTCGTGTTACCTGTCCTTCAGGAATTAGCCCCTCATTTTTCCAACGAAAGTCTATTGATTTCTGTTGCAACAGGTCATACCATACAAGAAGCACAAATGGCTCTTGGCAATAAAGAAGCCAAAGTTGTTCATGCCATTCCTAATACACCAGTTAGCGTGAATCAAGGCGTGATTGGCGTAGCCTTGGCACCAACAATTGAAGGCCAAACGAAGGACCTGGTAATGGAACTTCTTGCTACTTTAGGGTTAGTCAAAGAAATTCGTGAAGCGCAACTGGAAACTTTTGGTACTGTGGCTGGTTGCAGTCCAGCTTTTGTTGATATCTTTATGGAAGCATTGGGAGATGCAGCAGTCTTAGAAGGGTTACCAAGGGACTTATCTTATGAAATTGTCGCTCAAATGATAAAAGGAACGGCGACCTTAGCCTTAGACACGAAAAAACACCCAGGAGCATTGAAAGATGAAGTGACTTCTCCAGGAGGAAGTACGATTCGCGGTGTCGTAGCTCTAGAAAAAAATGGCTTCCGTTATGCCGTGATGGATGCAGTTCAGCAAGCCAACCACGAATAGATGAAGAAAGTTGGAAAATCGACAAGTTTGTCATTTTTCCAACTTTCTTTGTGCCATATTTTTCGTAGGAAAGAACAATCGCAGTTCTTATTTTAAAAAACTCTGTGTTATAATGAGTGCAAAGTGAGGCGACTATAATGAAACAAATGGAAGAAATCAAACAAGTAAGTCAATTATATAAAGTATTAAGTGATCCAACACGTTTAAGAATTTTGCTACTTTTAAAAGAAGGCGAGCATAACGTAACGGCGATTAGTGAACAATTGGGAATGGAACAGTCCGCCGTTTCTCATCAACTAAAATTATTAAGAGATAGCCGGGTTGTCAAGGCACGTCGCGAAGGAAAAACGATTTTTTATACATTGGATGATCATCATGTAATAGATATTTTAAATCAGACCTTTGAGCATATTGAACATCGATAAAAAGTAGGAAAAAATAGCGTAACTAGAATAGCGCTGTTGATGGAGGTAAAAATGAAGGATACCTTAAAGATCGGGTTACTAGGATTAGGGACTGTAGGCACTGGCGTTTTAACTCTCTTGAAAGAACATCAAGAGAAAATTTCACAAGTGACAGGAATGAATGTAGTCATTGAAAAAGCATTTGTCCGAAATCTTGAAACGAAACAAGCGCAAGCGGAAGAATACGGTCTTTCTTTAACAACTTCAATTGATGATATTTTAGAAGATAAAGAGATTCAAATCGTTGTGGAATTAATGGGAACCATTGAACCAGCCAAAACGTATATCATGAAAGCTTTAGAAAAGGGTAAACATATTGTGACTGCTAATAAAGATTTACTGGCGCAACATGGGAGTGAATTAGTAGCGTTAGCCCAAAAACATCATTGTGATTTATATTATGAAGCAAGTGTTGCTGGCGGGATTCCAATTTTAAGAACAATTGCTAATAGCTTAGCGGCAGACAATATTCAACAAGTTTTAGGGATTGTGAACGGTACGACGAATTATATGCTTACGCAAATGGTTTCTGCTGATAAAAGTTATGAAGAAGCTTTAGCAGAAGCGCAAGCGTTGGGCTTTGCTGAAGCGGATCCGACAAATGATGTCGATGGAATTGACGCAGCCTATAAAATGGTTATTTTAAGTCAATTTGCTTTTGGGATGAATGTTTCATTACCACAAGTTGATATTCGTGGAATTCGCGGATTGTCTTTAGATGATGTCGCCATGGCTAAACAACTGGGGTATGAAATCAAATTGATTGGCTCTGCTGAACAAAATGAGAATAGTATCTCGGTGGAAGTGGCGCCTATGCTAGTCAATCAAAAGCATCCTATTGCATCTGTTCGGAATGAGTACAATGCAGTATTTATAAAAAGTGCAGGCGTGGGGGAATCAATGTATTACGGTCCAGGAGCTGGCGCTAAACCGACAGCAACCAGTGTGGTCAGTGATTTAATTACGATTGCTAAAAACATTCGCTTGGCAACGACTGGCCATATGTTCAATTCGTATCAACATAAAACCCAATTGACGAGTTCCGAAAATGTATTTGGGCAGTACTATTTTTCATTAGATGTTCCAGATACACCAGGACAATTTTTGCAGTTGACGCAATTAATGACTAAAGCAGAAGTCAGCTTTGATCAATTAGTTCAACAGAAATCAGATGGACAGCGAGCAAGAATTGTTGCCATTACACACCAGATATCAAAAGCACAAATGCAACAAGTTGTGATAGCTATTCAAAATACGGAAGCCTTTCAGTTATTGAATGTAATGAAGGTTATAGGAGATGAGTAAACATGTATGAAGGTTTGTTAAAACAGTATCAAGCGTATTTGCCCGTAACAGAAAAAACACCAATGATTTCTTTAGCCGAAGGAAATACGCCACTGATTCCTTTACCTAATTTATCCAAAGAATTAGGTATTCAATTATATGGAAAATACGAAGGCTTAAATCCCACTGGCTCATTCAAAGATCGCGGGATGGTGATGGCTGTAGCAAAAGCGGTAGAAGAAGGTGCCAAAGCGATTGTTTGTGCTTCTACAGGAAATACTAGTGCCGCCGCTGCTGCGTATGCCACAAGAGCAGGCATTAAAGCGTATGTAGTGATTCCAGAAGGGAAAATCGCACTGGGAAAATTGGCGCAAGCTATTATGTATGGGGCAGACATTATTTCGATTCCAGGTAACTTTGATGAAGCATTAAAAGCGGTGCGAGAGATTGCGAAAACTGAGGCAGTTGCGCTAGTTAATTCAGTGAATCCTTATCGCTTAGAAGGGCAAAAAACAGCAGCTTTTGAAGTTTGTGAACAATTAGGTCAAGCGCCCGATGTCTTAGCGATTCCAGTTGGAAATGCCGGCAATATTTCCGCTTACTGGAAAGGCTTTAAAGAATGGCATGAAAAACAAGGAACAACTTTACCAAGAATGCATGGTTTTGAAGCAGAAGGTGCCGCAGCGATCGTGAAAGGCCAAGTGATTGAGCAACCTGAAACCGTGGCAACAGCGATCCGGATTGGGAATCCTGCTAGTTGGCAATTAGCAGAACAGGCACGGGATGAATCCGGTGGTTTCATTGATGCCGTGACAGATCAAGAAATTTTAACGGCTTACCGAAAAATTGCTGCTCAAGATGGGGTTTTCATTGAACCTGGTTCGGCTGCTTCATTAGCTGGAGTTATTCAACATGTTAAAAGCGGTAAAATCAAAGCAGGTGAAACCGTCGTGGCAGTCTTTACTGGTAACGGACTGAAAGATCCTGATACAGCAATGGAGACAGAAGTAGCTATTTCAAAAATGAGTGACGTGGAAGAAATGCGTCTGCACTTACGAAAAGGAGTCGCAACACTATGAAAATAAGAGTACCTGCCACTAGTGCCAACTTAGGACCTGGCTTTGATTCATGTGGCATTGCATTATCCGCTTATTTAACAATCAACGTTTTAGGTGAAAGTGAATTTTGGGAAATTCAACATACTCTGGGAGAAGAGATTCCTACTAATGAAGAGAATTTATTAATTCAAACGGCATTGAAAATTGCACCAGAATTAACACCAAAAGTTATTCGGATGGTTTCTGACATTCCCCTTGCAAGAGGACTAGGCAGTAGCTCAAGTGTGATTGTAGCAGGCATTGAATTAGCTAACCGACTAGCACATTTAAATTTGTCCCCTAAAGAAAAAGTCCGTTTGGCCACAGAGATGGAAGGACATCCGGATAATGTGGCCCCAGCTATTTTAGGAGATTTCGTGGTGGCTAGCCATGTAGAAAACCAAGTCTACCATGTCAAACATCACTTTCCAATGTGTGATGTCATTGCATTTATTCCAGAGGAACCATTATTTACCGAAAAAAGTCGCGCTGTTTTGCCCGAAAAATTGACTTATAAAGAAGCGGTCGCGGCCAGCTCAATTGCCAATGTTATGATTGCCGCAATTTTAAACGGAGATTTACCTTTAGCAGGCAAAATGATGGAACAAGATAAATGGCATGAAACGTATCGTCGTTCATTGGTTCCTCACTTAAAAGAAATTCGTCGTTTAACTCAGCAAAAAGGTGCTTATGGCTCTTTCTTAAGCGGTGCTGGTCCAACTGTGCTAATCTTGTCGCCAGAAGAACGAACCAACGAAATTGTTCAAAGTTTGGAGAAATTATCTACCAAAGCGAGCATCCAAATTTTCAATATTGATCAAGAAGGCGTTCAAGTCTTTTAAAAAAACGAGAAAAAATCACTAGTGATTTTTTCTCGTTTTTTTTAATCCTCGGATGTTTCCGTGGAATAATAACTATGATCTTCTAAGTTCAAAGCATTAAGAATCATTGAGGCAGTTTCTTCAATTGAAAGAGAAGCGACATCAATAACGATACAACCTAATTTTTGATAAAGATCATTAGCAAAAGCCAGTTCTCGCCGAATTTTTTCAATATCTGAATAAGAAGTATTTTCAGGCAATCCATATGCGCGCATTCGTTCTTTACGAATCCCGTTTAAAACATTGGGATCGTTGGTTAAGCCAACAATTTTTTTAGGGTCCATTTCGAATAATTGTTTCGGTAAATGTGCTTCAGGAATTAGTGGCAAATTAGCAACTTTTAAGTTCTTGTTGGCTAAAAAGAGACTTAGCGGTGTTTTAGAAGTTCGGGAAACACCAAGAAGTAACACATCCGCTTCTAAAAAGCCTCGTGGGTCCTTGCCATCGTCATATTTGACAGCAAATTCCATTGCTTCAATTCGTTTAAAATAATTTTCATTCAGATGATGTAAGGCACCTGGTTCCCGCATAGGTGCGACACCTGTTAATCGTTCGATTTCCGCAACAGGTGGTGTCAAAATGTCAAAATGGAACAATTGATGCTCATTGAAAAATTGATTAGCAATCGCCACGAGATGATCATTAATGATAGTATGCAGTACCATGGCCTCTGCTTTTTTGGCATCTTCTAACGCTTGCACCAGTTTATCTTCGTCTTTAACGAATGTTCGTCTAATCAAAGTAAAATCAACAGTGGGGTACTGGGCCATTGAAGCAGCCGCCAATTTTGAAGCGGTCTCGCCAGCAGAATCTGAGATGACAAAAATCGTCACACATTTTTTTTCTTCAGAAATAGTCATAGAGGGTAAGTCCTTTCTTGCATTTTTAATAATTTTATTATACCATAAGTCCAGAATCTATTTCGTAATGATTCTGATTTAGGTTGGTGAGGGAGGAAATGGTGATGGCACCAGTAAAAACCAATATTGAACAAGCCTTAGAAACCATGAAAGCCAGTGGATTAAAATATACTAAAAAACGAGAATTACTGATGAGCTATTTGATTAAGCGAAATCGGTATGTTTCTGCACGTGAAGTGTATGAATTTATGAATGAAACCTTTAAAGGAGTCAGTTATGATACGGTTTATCGTAACTTGCATGACTTTGAGCGCTTAGAATTACTGGAAAAAACAGAATTAAATGGCGAGCAAAAGTTTCGCTTCCGTTGTTGCCAAGAGGTGGAACATCATCATCACTTTATTTGTACGGTTTGTGGCAAAACGGAAGAAATTCACATGTGTCCGATGAATTTTTTTGAAGAACAGTTAAAAGGTTGTTCAATTGAAGGACATCGCTTTGAAATCCTTGGTCGTTGTGCCGATTGTTGCGAAAAATAGCGAATAAGACGAAAAATCAAACAAAAATTTCGTATTTTATCAGTAGAGTGGTTGACGGTTATTTATGCTTTAGCTATAATATAACAAGGACAGTATTTTAATTTGTGGGTTTTTCCCACAAATAAGAAAAACGGTTACTTTTTAAGCTCGGAGGGAGGGAATAACATGTCAAAAACAGTCGTTCGTAAAAACGAATCTCTTGATGATGCTCTTCGTCGCTTCAAACGTTCCGTTTCAAAAGCGGGTACTTTACAAGAATCACGTAAACGTGAATTCTACGAAAAACCAAGTGTAAAGCGTAAGAAAAAATCTGAAGCAGCTAGAAAACGTAAAAAATTCTAGTTTTGAATGAATTGGAGTTGGTGGTATGTCATTGCTAACCACATTGAATGACGACATTAAAACAGCGATGAAAGCTAAAGACAAAGAAACTTTAGCCGTACTTCGTATGTTAAAGACTGCCATTCAAAATGATCAGATTAAAGCGGGCCGTGAATTGAACGGAGAAGAAGAACTCACTGTATTGTCTCGTGAGATGAAACAGAGAAAAGATTCTTTATCAGAGTTTGAAAAGGCGGGACGCGACGATCTTGTTGAAAAAGTAAAAGTTGAAATAGCAATTGTTGAAAAATATATGCCTCAACAACTAACGGAGGAAGAAATTCGTCAACTAGTTCAAGAGGTAATGACGCAAACTGGCGCCACTTCACCAAAAGATTTTGGTAAAGTGATGGGCGCTATGATGCCGAAAGTCAAAGGCAAAGCCGATGGCAACCAAGTTAACGCAATTGTGAAAGAATTATTACAAGAAAACTAAGAGCGTTATCGAAACTAGGACAGGATACTGTCCTAGTTTTTTTATGCAAAGAGAAAACCGGTAGCTTTTTACGGTTTTCTCTTTTTTGACTTTCAAAGTCAAATCAGGTACGACTTCTTTTTAAACAGATAAGAATGTGGTATCATTGTAAAGGACTATATAATAAAGGAGATGGACGTTTTTTGACAGATAATCAGTCAAAATCTTTGGAATTAATACTTACTGATTCTGATGATGCACACATGCTTTTAGGAACACATGATAAACATATCAAATTTTTAGAAGAGAATACCCACGTAACGATTAATAGTCGTGGCGAAGTTATTCAGTTAATTGGCGAATCATCAGAGGTAGAGTTAGTCGCTTCCGTGTTAAGAGCGCTACAAACATTAATTCAACGAGGCATCAAAGTGCATACGCCAGATGTCGTTTCTGCTTTAAAAATGGCCAAAGCTGGAAATTTAGAGGCGTTTATTGCCATGTATGAAGAAGAAATTATGAAGGACCATCATGGTCGGGCCATCCGAATTAAGAATGTTGGTCAAAAAAAATATATCGATGCAGTTAAAACTCATGACGTCATTTTCGGGGTGGGACCTGCGGGGACAGGAAAAACCTTTTTAGCCGTGGTGATGGCAGTAGCAGCTTTAAAAAAAGGCGAAGTACAAAAAATTATTTTAACTCGTCCAGCGGTGGAAGCTGGCGAAAGCTTGGGCTTTTTACCAGGTGACTTAAAAGAAAAAGTCGATCCTTATTTACGTCCAGTTTACGATGCCTTGTATCAAATTTTTGGTATGGATCATACAAATCGTTTAATGGAACGCGGCGTTATTGAAATTGCCCCGCTTGCTTATATGCGTGGTCGTACATTGGATGATGCTTTTGTCATTCTAGATGAAGCACAAAATACCACGGTTGCCCAAATGAAAATGTTTTTAACTCGTTTAGGGTTTAGTTCAAAAATGATTGTTAATGGAGATACTAGTCAGATTGACTTGCCACGTGGTGTAACAAGTGGTTTAGTTAACGCCGAGCGTACGTTAAAAGACATTGAAAAAATTGCCTTTGTAAATTTTGAAGCCAGTGACGTTGTGCGTCATCCGGTTGTGGCACAAATTATTCAAGCCTATGAAAAAGAACAACAAAAGCATTCCTAAGCAGTTAGGGAAGGAGTGAAAGTACCTTTTGAAAAAAGTACTTACAAAGTTAGGGGATCGTTTAGGTAAAGCCTATTTACCTATTTTATTAGCCGTTTTTTCTCTTCTTTTATTTATGATTATGTTTGGCAGTGTCCATCAGAAAAGAGTAGAAATTAAAGAAGGTCAACTGGCCGAGAAAACCATTCGTGCAAATAAAAATATCGAGAATACCTACGAAACAGAACAAAGAAAAAAATTGGCAGCAGAAGCTGTCACACCCGAATATATTTATCAAGAAGATACGGCATCTGTCCAACATAATCGTATTGATAAATTATTTAAATTGATTGATTCTGCGAATGAAAAAGTAGACAAAGAGTACAGCAACAAGCAAGCGAAGGCCAAAAAGGAAGAAACGATTCCTGCGCCGACCGTGGAAGAACGAGTAGCTAGCTTAAAATCATTATTTGAATCTTTACCGCAAGATGAAGTTACGTTTTATCAAAGTTTTCCTAATGTTTTTTATCAAACAATCTTTACATTAACCTCTGAGCAATTGGATAAGGTTCGTTCAGAAAGTTTGATGTTGGTGGATGATGCGATGCAAAATCACGTTCGAGAATCTGATTTGGATAAAATTCGCCAAGAAGCTAACGGTAAAATTCAATACTTAGATATTACGAGTACCATGCAACAAGTCATTCGTTACATTGTTAACCAAGGGATTGTGGTAAACGATATTGCCAATGAAAAACGAACAGAAGAGCTACGCCAAAAAGCGATGAATGCTGTTCAACCCGCAATGATTTATCAAGGCGAAATTATTGTTCGTGAAGGTACTCAAATTGATGCAAAAGCGGTCGAAAAACTTGAGCTACTAGGAATGACTAGTCAAAATACCTCTATTTTTCCGATGGTGGCATTAGCATTAGCTATTTTACTTCAAGTTGAAGTGTTAATTTTCTTTACAAAACAAGTGACTGAGCCTTCGCGACAACGCTCGTTTATTATCTTTTACACGGGTGCTATGCTAATCAGTGTTATTTTAATGAAATTCTTCCAGATTTTCCAAACAGAGCAGTTGATGTATATTCCCTTGTTCTATCCGGCAGCCTTTGCGCCGCTAATTCTAAATCATTTTGTAAATCGTCGTTCAGGGATAATCGCTGCCATTTTCCAAGTCGTTTTTGCGTTATTTATCTTTTATAATTCTATTGGCACAAACTCGTTGACGGTTATTCTGATTATGTACTTATTCTCAGGATTTCTAGCAACAGTTGTTAAACGGAAACGGATGAGTGAGCAAGTTTTCCCAGCTTTAATGTGGGTAGTGGTCTTTCCTGTTTTCATGGCGGTTGTCTTAATGATTTATCAAGGAATGAGTTTAACAGATGGCAAAACGTGGACAGCTTTAATTTGTGCAAGTGCAGGAACGGTACTTTCATTTTTAGCAACAATGGGCTTGCATCCATATATCGAATTATTAGTGACCGATGATAGTATGATTGTCTTGAATGAATTAAGTAATCCGAACCATCCGTTGTTAAAACAACTGTTAGAAGAAGCGCCAGGTACCTATCATCATAGCATGATGGTGGCTAGTTTGAGCGCTAACGCTGTTGCTGAGATTGGCGGGCGGTCGCTATTAACACGAGTTGCTTGTTATTACCATGACATTGGTAAAATTAAACACGCCAATTTCTTTGTGGAAAACTTACCTGCTGGTGCAGAAAATCCACATAACTTTTTATTACCAGAAGATAGTAAACAAATTATTTTTGGCCACGTAATTGATGGCGCCAAAATTTTAGAAGAGTACAATATGCCGCAAATGGTGATTGACATTTGTCGTCAACATCATGGCACAACATTGATGAAATTTTTCTATGTGAAAGCAAAAGAACGCAATCCTGAAATTAAAGAATCCGACTTCCGTTATCCTGGACCACGTCCACAAACACGAGAAGCAGGGATTGTGAGTATTGCTGATACTTGTGAGGCTGCTGTGCGGGCGATGGATCATCCCACCAACGAAAAAATTCAAGCCTTTGTGCATAATGTGATTCAAGACAGAATTTCAGATGGCCAATTAGATGAATGTGGGTTAACGATGAAAGAGATTCGCATCATTGAAAAATCATTAATTAATGGATTATGCAGTACCTTCCATTCACGGATTAAGTATCCAAAAATGAAAGCTGAAGCAGAAGAAATGAAAGATGAACAAGAAAAGAGAGATGACTAATGGATATTACTTTCATTGATGAAACCGAGAAAGTACCAACAGAAGAAATCAAAGAAATCGAAAACTTGCTGCAATTTGCAGCGGGTTTTCTAGAAATTGCCGAAGATACGGAGATGTCGGTGACTTTTACAGATAACGCAGGTATCCAAGTGATTAATCGTGACTATCGGGGCAAAGATATGCCTACAGATGTCATCAGTTTTGCTTTAGAGGATGAAGGGGAAGACGAATTGCCAATTATTTTTGATGATGAAGAGTTGGCAGAGCTACCACGTAATCTAGGTGATTTAATTATTTCAACAGAGCGAGCAGCAGAACAAGCAGTTGAATATGGGCACACATTGGAGCGAGAAATGGGCTTTTTGGCAGTACATGGCTTTTTACATTTGAATGGGTACGATCATATGGAACCTGAAGATGAAAAAGAAATGTTTGGTTTACAGAAAGAGATTTTAGATGCGTATGGCCTTAAAAGATGAGCAAACAGGAAAGAATAAACATTTTATTAATTCATTAGAATTTGCCTGGCAAGGAATCAAAACAGTTTTTCGAGAAGAACGTAATATGCGCAAACATGTGGCGTTTGGTGTCACGGCCATTGTGTTTGGTTTCTTGTTTTCCTTAACACTTGCTGAATGGCTGTGGTTGTTATTGGCCGTTTTTCTTGTCTGGTTGGCAGAAATTATCAACACAATTTTTGAAAATGTCGTAGATATGTTTACGGATTTTCACTTTCATCCAATCGGGAAAAAGGTTAAAGACATGGCCGCAGGAGCTGTTTTATTAACAGCCGGTTTCGCAGTGCTAGTAGGACTAATTCTATTTGTACCAAAAATTTTACAAATCATTCAAATGTGGAAATAAGAGGAGAAATACAATGACAACTGAACATAAATCTGGTTTCGTAGCCATTGTCGGCAGACCAAATGTTGGAAAATCAACATTGTTAAATCGAATTGTCGGCCAAAAAATTGCAATTATGAGTGACAAAGCACAAACAACTCGTAATAAGATTCAAGGAATTTATACAATTCCTGAAGCACAAATTGTTTTTATCGATACTCCAGGGATTCACAAACCTAAACACCGCTTAGGCGATTTCATGGTGGAAAGTGCCTATAATGCGATGCGTGAAGTAGATGCTACTTTATTTATGGTAAGTGCTGATCAAAAACGCGGGAAAGGTGACGACTTTATTATTGAACGATTGAAAAATAATAATAGTCCAGTCTACTTGATTATTAATAAAATTGACAAAGTCCATCCAGATGATTTATTGAGTATCATTGAAGACTATTCGAAACAAATGGACTTTAAAGAAATTATTCCCATTTCTGCCACTGAAGGAAATAATTTTGAGCATTTGATGGATGTTCTCGTTGAGCAAATGCCAGAAGGACCACAATATTTCCCTGATGACCAAATTACGGATCATCCAGAATATTTTATCGTTTCCGAATTAATTCGTGAAAAAGTGTTACTTTTAACAAGAGATGAGATTCCTCATTCTGTCGCTGTCGTTGTGGACTCAATGAAACGGGATGAAAACGATAAAGTCCATGTCCAAGCAACCATTATTGTGGAACGGGACAGTCAAAAAGGTATCATTATTGGCAAAGGCGGAAAAATGCTGAAACAAATTGGTACCAAGGCGCGTCAAGATATTGAATATTTATTAGATGACAAAGTGTATTTGGAGCTGTGGGTAAAAGTCCAAAAAGACTGGCGTGACAAAAAAATCTATTTACAAGATTTTGGTTATCGCAAAGAAGAATATTAAGAAAGTAGTGTTTGGGAAGCGAGTGTATAAACGAACTTTCCAAACACTACACTAATTTACATAAGAAATGGAAGTGAATTGAATGGCATTAGGGGAGACCAAAGGCATTATTTTATTTACGAAGGATTTTAAAGAGAAGGATAAACTCGTCAAAATTTTTACAGAATCCTATGGAAAATTGATGTTTTTTGTGAAAGGCGCGCATCGAAAAAATAATCCTCTTTTGCCAGCGATTCTGCCATTTACAGAAGCCGTCTACATCGGAAATTTTAGAGAAGAAGGCTTATCTTTTCTCAATAGCAGCAAAGAAGTTCAACCTTTTCGAAACATTCAACAAGACATATTTATTAACGCATATGGAACATATATTTTAAACTTAGTCGATGCAGCAATTGAAGATCAGCACTATGATCCAAACTTATTTCAATTTACCCACATGGCATTATCCGCTTTAAATGAGCAAAAAGATCCGGAAATCATTACAAATATTTTTGAAATTCAATTGTTAGAACGGTTTGGTGTACGACCAGAATGGCATCATTGTGTGGCTTGTGGCGAAACACAAGGAAAATTTGATTATTCCTCAAAATATAGCGGTGTGCTTTGTGAAAAACATTGGCATTTAGATGAACAGCGCTACCATGCAGATCCTAGAGCAATTCATTTTATTCGCTTATTTTCGCAAGTCTCCTATGAAAAAGTCCAAAACATTCAAGTAAAAGAAGAAACTAAGAAAAGTATTCGAGAAACGATTGATATGTTATACGATGAATATGTTGGTTTGCACTTAAAAAGTAAAAAATTTATTGATCAAATGAAAACGTGGGAAAATACGTTAAAAATTCCGCCACGAAAGAAGGAAGAAAAAGAAACATAAACAAGCAGACGTTTTTCTAAAAAAAATTTGACAACTTCCCTCAGACACCGTATTATGATAGAGAAGTTAAATACGTACGAAGAAAAAGAGAAGTAAAAAGAACCCTCTGTTAAGCGAATCTGGGAGAGTGGGAGCCAGAAACACGGAACTTTTGAAAGGCACTTTGGAGTACGACAAACGAAGCTGCCGATGAACACATCGGAAGTAGGGTGGAACCGCGATAATTATTCGTCCCTATGTCTATTAATAGGCATAGGGACTTTTTGCTGTGAATCACTACGATTGGCGCAAAAGCGACAGAGTAGATGATGAACAGTACAAGGTGACCAAAGGGAACGTTGTCTCCTCTATGTTAAAACAAACTGCTTAGCCAAAAACATGGAGTAGATGATGAACAGCACAAGGTGACCAAAGGGAACGTTGTAACCGAATAAAAAAAGCAAACAGTTAACACCAAAAGAAAAAATAGTAACGTTTATTCAAAAAAGCTCAATTGGCGCAAAGGCGACAGAGTAGATGATGAACAGCATAAAAATTATCCCATTCTACAAAATTGTTTTTCTGTAGCCCTTTTTAAATTTACATTCCCGAAGTAAAGCCAATCCCTATGTCTATAAAAAATATTCCAAGGAGGAAAACAATGAAAAACAAGTTAACCGTACAAGAAATGATTTTAACCTTGCAAAAATTTTGGTCATCTAATGGCTGTATGTTAATGCAAGCCTATGATACAGAAAAGGGAGCCGGCACCATGAGTCCTTACACGTTTTTACGTGCCATTGGACCTGAACCATGGAATGCTGCCTACGTAGAACCTTCTCGTCGTCCAGCTGATGGACGCTATGGTGAAAATCCAAACCGTCTATACCAACATCATCAATTCCAAGTTGTAATGAAGCCTTCTCCTGAAAATATCCAAGAACTTTATCTAGAAAGTTTGAAATTATTAGGAATTGATCCATTAGAACATGACATTCGTTTTGTAGAAGATAACTGGGAAAATCCCTCAATGGGTTGTGCTGGTTTAGGTTGGGAAGTTTGGTTAGATGGCATGGAAATTACCCAATTTACGTATTTCCAACAAGTCGGGGGCTTACAATGTCATCCTGTCACTTCTGAAATTACTTACGGGTTAGAACGCTTGGCATCATATATCCAAGAAGTCGAAAGTGTCTATGATTTAGAATGGACACAAGGCGTTAAATATGGTGAAATTTTTGTGCAACCTGAATATGAACATTCAAAATATTCCTTTGAAATTAGTAACCAAGAAATGCTTTTAGAAAACTTTGACAAATTTGAAAAAGAAGCTAAACGCTGTATTGAAGAAAGTTTAGTTCATCCAGCCTATGATTATATTTTAAAATGTAGCCATACATTCAATTTATTAGATGCTCGCGGTGCTGTCTCTGTAACGGAACGTGCAGGATATTTAGCCCGCATTCGGAATATGGCTCGTTCCGTAGCGAAAATTTTTGTGGCTGAACGTGAAAAATTAGGGTTCCCATTATTAAATAAAGATCAAAGTGTATCCAAGGAGGCAGAATAACATGGCAAAAGATTTATTATTAGAAATTGGCTTAGAAGAAATGCCCGCACATGTTGTCACACCAAGCCGTATCCAACTTGAAGAAAAAGTAATCAAATTTTTAGATGAACATCATTTAGACTATGAAACAGTGCAATCCTTTGCCACACCTCGTCGCTTAGCCGTGAAAGTAACTGCGATTCCTGAAAAACAAGCAGATGTTGAAGAAGAAGTAAAGGGTCCAGCGAAAAAGATTGCTTTAGATGCTGAAGGAAATTGGTCAAAAGCTGCACAAGGTTTTGTACGCGGCCAAGGAGTTACAACTGAGGACATTGTTTTCAAAGAATTAAATGGTGTCGAATATGTCTATGTGACGAAGTTTACCAAAGGCCAAAGTGCCAAAGAGGTATTAACAAAATTAAATGACGTGATTACAAGTCTAACTTTCCCGGTAACAATGCACTGGGCAAACTATGATTTCGAATATATTCGTCCAATTCACTGGATTGTGGCACTACTTGATGATGAAGTAATTCCTTTCAAAGTGTTAGACGTGACAACAGGGCAAACTTCTCGTGGCCACCGTTTCTTGGGAGACGATGTGACGTTCCAACATGCTAATGAATATGAAGCAAAATTAAAAGAACAATTTGTAGTGGTTCAACCGAATGAACGGAAACAAATGATTGTTGATCAAGCGAACGCTCTCGCTGCAGAAAAAAATTGGCAGTTAGCTTTAGATGAAGAATTATTGGAAGAAGTTACGAATTTAGTGGAATATCCAACTGCATTTGTAGGTAGTTTTGATGAAAAATATTTATCTGTTCCAGATGAAGTATTAGTGACTTCTATGAAAGAACACCAACGTTATTTTGACGTTCGTAACGACCAAGGCTTATTAATGCCGCATTTTATCGCTGTTCGCAATGGGGATAATGTTCACCTTGAAAACGTGATTAAAGGAAATGAAAAAGTGTTAATTGCTCGTTTAGAAGATGCAGAATTCTTTTACAATGAAGATAAAAAATTAACGATTGAAGCATGTGTTGAAAAACTAAAAAATGTGACTTTCCATGAAAAGATTGGCTCAATTTATGAAAAAATGCAACGGGTTGCTTTAATTGCACAAATCATTGGTCGAAAAGTTGGCTTATCTGAGGATGAATTGGAAGATTTAAAACGTGCCTCTGAAATTTATAAATTTGACTTAGTAACAAATATGGTTGGTGAATTCCCAGAATTACAAGGAATTATGGGAGAAAAATATGCCTTATTACAAGGCGAAAAACCAGCCGTAGCAACGGCGATTCGAGAACATTATCTACCAACTTCCAGTGAAGGTGAATTGCCAGAAACAGCAATCGGGGCTGTTTTAGCCTTAGCCGATAAGCTTGACAGCGTCTTTTCATTCTTCTCAGTTGGTATGATTCCAACAGGTTCTAACGATCCTTATGCACTTCGTCGTCAAACCTATGGCGTTATCCGAATTATTGAAGATAAAGGCTGGACCTTCCCATTAGTTCAATTACAAACAGAAGTTGATGAAGCAGTGAATCAAGATGTTGAGAAATATGGCGTTTTACTAAACGAAGGACAAGCAGAAGTCGTTGAATTTGTGAAAGCTCGCTTACGTCAATTATTAATGACGAAAAATGTTCGCCATGACATTATCGATGCAGTGGTGTCTGCTGAGCAAGCCGATTTATCGAAATTATTTGCTTCAGCGAATATTTTAAAAAGCCGTTTTGAAGATCAAGATTTTAAACCATCAATGGAAGCCTTAACGCGTGTTATTAATTTAGCGAAAAAAGGTCAAGAACTTTTAGGTGATACTGAAGAAGGGATTGATCCAAGTCTGTTTGAAAATAAGGCAGAAAAAGAACTGTATCAAGCAGTTAACGATTTATCTGAAGCATTTGCGACACGCACGATTGCAGAAAACTATGAAGCACTAGTAAATCTACGTCCGTTAATTGATGCGTACTTCAATGAAACGATGGTTATGGTTGAGGATGAAAAAGTCAAACAAAACCGATTAAAACAATTAATGCAAATTGCTAAAATGGCGTTATCAATTGCTAGCTTAGATTTATTAATTGTAAAATAAAAAGCGCTGTTTTTCGACCGCTAAGGAGGAACCGACAGCATGCTAGAAACAACGTTTGAACAAATTTTAACACAATTATCAAAGCCAGCTGTTCGTGCGCTAACGAATGAAAAAATCGACAGTGTGGATGAACTCTACGCACGAGGCCGAAAAGCGTTACTTTCGTTGCATGGCTTTGGTCCAAAGTCTATTCGAACTATTGAAGAGATGACTGGGAAAGAATTGAAGTAAAAAAAGGATCGCCGTTTAGAGGCGATCCTTTTTTTATTTACGTTTTTGTTTTCCAGCATTACGACCTTTATTGCCGTTTGCTTTTGGTTGGTTCGTTTTTTGCGTTACTTTGTTTGTTTCTTTTGGTGTCACATCCTTAATAGGAGTAACCACTTGTTTTGGTGGGTTATTTTTCAATTCTTCTTGTACTTGTTTTTTAATTCTTGGACGTAAGAGGATATTTGTGATGGCAGATTGAATACATGTGAAAATACCACCAACTACCCAGTAAAGCGCTACGCCTGCAGGTGAGCTAAAGGACATGAAAACAATCATTAATGGTGAAACAATCAGCATTGATTTCATTGTTTTCTTTTGTTCTTCAGGAATACCAATCATTGAAATATAACCTTGAGCTAAATAGGCTAAACCAGCTAATGCCACTAAAATCATATTTGGTTGCCCTAAATTCATTCCTAAGAAGCTTGCCGTGGCAATACCTTTTGTATAACGAGCAGCAAAGAACAGAGAAGAGAAAATAGGCATTTGAATTAATAAAGGCAAACAACCAATTCCGCCAACCATACTCACATTGTTTTCTTTATAAATCTTTTGTAGTTCTGCTTGTGCGGCCATTTGTTCTTCACGCGTACTTGCTTGTTTCATTTTTGCTTGTGCAACATCCACTTGGGGTTTGATTGCTTGCATTTTTTCCGTTTGGATAAAGCTTTTTTTCGATTGATGTAAGCCTAACGGTAAAATAATGATCCGTACAATAATGGTGATAAAAATAATCGCCCAACCATAGTTCCAATTAAAGTTATCGACAAGATAAGTAATTGCATTACTCATCGGTAAAACAAGGAAGTTATAGACAAAACCTTCACCAGTTGGTTGTCCATCTGCTCCTGTTTTCACACAGCCTGATAAAAACATTACTAAAAATAGTAAGCCAGAGCCGTAAAGCCATCGGTTTAATTTACGCATGTAATTCGGTCCTTTTCTAAAAAATTTTTACATGGTTAACTATACTTGAAACAGCGCTCTTTTTCAATCAAAATCGAAAAGAAGCTCTTACAAAAATCAATAAAAAGCAGGAACTACTTGCTGTTCAAGGCTTCTTCCCAAAGAAATCAATCGTTAGAAAGTAAGTTTATTGAATCACTTTAAATTGTTCCGTTTCTTCTAACAAAGGGTCTTCTTGAATATCAACATACGTTACACGTCCCGCTGGACTGGGGGAATCTTTGATTTTTTTGATAAATGTTTCCATTATGTCTTCAGGTGCAATTGCTGTGATTGAAACGGACCCGTCGTCTTCGTTCTTCACCGAACCAGTGACACCTAATTGATCTGCCACCATTTTTGTCATGTAGCGGAAGCCAACACCTTGGACACGTCCTTGTACATTCATTCTTAGTTTTTCCATGAGAGACACTTCCTTTACTTTTTTCTTTATGATAGCGATTTTTCTTGGTTCTAGCAAGTATCCAAGCAAGCTAGAAGCATGCTATAATACAAAGGCGAGGTGACTTATGAAAGAAATTATATCAACGAAAAATAACCAATTAAAAGAATGGAAAAAATTACACAAAAAGAAGTACCGAGAAGAACTGAACCAATATATAATAGAAGGATTTCATTTAGTTGAAGAAGCCGTGAAGGCCAACGCCGATGTTCAGTGGATTTTGTTTAACCAAAGAGGTCAACAAGAATGGAGAACTTGGTTAGCTGAACAAGAAACAGAAAAATTAATTTTTGTAAGTGATGAGGTTTTAAATAGTTTGTCGGAGCTGCCAACTTCACAAGGGATTTTGGCAATTGTCACCTTGGAAACGCAACAAGAGCAGTCGCTTTCTTTTAAAGGTGGTTGGTTACTTTTAGATAATATCCAAGACCCTGGCAATGTTGGTACAATGATTCGCACAGCTGATGCAGCAGGTTTAGCAGGCGTGATTTTAGGTAAAGGCACAGCAGATATTTACAATACAAAAGTGTTGCGCTCAATGCAGGGAAGCCACTATCATTTACCAGTTCTTCAACGAGAGTTGACTGAAGTGGTTCAGGCATTCAAGAAGCAAGGTCTACCAGTTTTCGGTACAGAACTAAATGAAGCTGCGATTGCTTATTATGAACAAGAGGCAGTGGAAAATTATGCGTTGATTTTAGGCAATGAAGGTAGCGGGGTTTCGCCAGAATTGTTAGCAGAAACCACGAAAAATCTTTATATTCCAATGAAAGGTCAAGCAGAATCATTGAATGTCGCTATCGCAGCGGGCGTGTTAATGTTTTATTTTGAAAATAATCAATAACAGAAACGAGTGTCAAAAAATGCTGACTATCAAAAAGACAACCCAGTTAACAGAAAAAGAATTAGAAACCATTATGACTATTTGGCTGCAAACGAACCTAGAAGCTCATCCATTTGTCGCACCAACTTATTGGCAAGAAAATAAGGCATTTGTCCGCGCTGCGTTACCAAAAGCAACACTGATCTTAGCAGAAGAAGAGGGTCAGATAATTGGGTTTTTAGGCTTAATGGATAACTATATCGCAGGAATTTTTATAAAAAAAGTGTTTCAAGGGAAGGGCATCGGTCAGAAATTACTGCAAGTAGCAAAAGAAGAACAGGACATCTTATCTTTGGCTGTTTACAGGGAAAATCAAGCAGCGTACGCCTTTTATCAAAAACAAGGCTTTGTCCAACAAAAGCGAACCATCGATGAAACAGGAAACGAAGAATGTCATCTTGTTTGGCAAGCGCAGTAGGAGCGACATTTCTAGTTTTAAGGCTTGCTATTTTTCTGAAAATATCTTATACTGTTAAAGGTGTGATTTTCACACACGAAATCCACATTCTTTTCCATCTGCGAAGTGGTGCTACTACGGTAGTTCTTCAAGGAGTTGACGAAAAGAAGAGGAAAATAAAAACCAAACTGGAGGAAACACAACATGGCAGTAATTTCTATGAAACAATTACTAGAAGCCGGCGTACACTTTGGTCACCAAACTCGTCGCTGGAACCCAAAAATGAAGAAATATATCTTCACAGAAAGAAACGGTATCTACATCATTGATTTACAAAAAACAGTGAAATTAGTAGATGCAGCTTACGATTACATGAAAAACGTTGCAGAAGAAGGCGGCGTTGCTTTATTCGTAGGAACTAAAAAACAAGCACAAGAAGCAATCAAAGATGAAGCAATCCGCGCTGGTCAATACTATGTAAACCATCGTTGGTTAGGTGGTACGTTAACTAACTGGGATACAATCCAAAAACGTATTGCTCGCTTGAAAAAAATCAATGCAATGGAAGAAGACGGCACTTTCGAAGTTTTACCTAAGAAAGAAGTTGCTGGCTTAAACAAAGAACGTGAACGTTTAGAAAAATTCTTAGGTGGTATCGCTGATATGCCAAGAATTCCAGATGTAATGTACATCGTTGACCCACGTAAAGAACGCATTGCTGTTCAAGAAGCACACAAATTAAACATTCCAATCGTTGCAATGGTTGATACAAACTGTGATCCTGATGAGATCGATGTTGTAATCCCTTCAAATGATGATGCAATCCGCGCTGTGAAATTAATCACTGCTAAAATGGCTGACGCTTTCATCGAAGGTAACCAAGGGGAAGACCAAGCAACTGAAGAGTTATTCGTTGAAGAAACACCAGAAGCAACTTCAATCGAAGAAATCGTTGATGTTGTTGAAGGAAACAACGAATCAGCTGAATAATAATGATTACGGAGCTGTCTCAAAGGCTAGGCGACAAAAAGCCTGATTCTCCTTTGAGATAGCTTTTTTAAAAAGAATTGATAATATCCGAGGAGGACACAAATAATGGCAGACGTTACAGCTAAAATGGTAAAAGAATTACGCGATATGACTGGCGTTGGAATGATGGACGCTAAAAAAGCATTAGTAAAAGTAGAAGGCGACATGGAAAAAGCCGTAGACTTTTTACGTGAAAATGGTATGGCTAAAGCAGCGAAGAAAAATGACCGCATTGCGGCTGAAGGTTTAGCAAACGTAGCAACTGTAGGTAACGTTGCAGCAATCGTTGAAGTAAACTCAGAAACTGACTTCGTTTCTAAAAACGAAATGTTCCAAGATTTAGTTAAAGATATTGCGACTAAAGTTGCTGAAAACAAACCAGCTACGATGGAAGAAGCAATGGCTATTAAAACTGAAAAAGGCACAATCGAATCTGATTTAATCGAAGCAACAACTGTTATCGGTGAAAAAATCAGCTTCCGTCGTTTTGAAGTTGTCGAAAAAGCTGACAATGCTGCATTTGGCGCTTACTTACACATGGGTGGCCGTATTGCTGTATTAACAGTTATCGATGGCACAACTGACGAAGAAGTAGCGAAAGATGTTGCTATGCACATCGCGGCAATCAACCCTCGCTATGTCAACGAATCTCAAATTCCTCAAGAAGAATTAGAACACGAAAAAGCTGTGTTAACTGAACAAGCATTAAACGAAGGTAAACCAGCAAATATCGTTGAAAAAATGGTTGTTGGTCGTCTACAAAAATTCAAAGCAGAAATCGCTTTGGTTGACCAACCATTTGTTAAAGATCCAGATATGACTGTCGAAAAATTTGTTGCTTCTAAAGGCGGCGAAGTGAAATCATTCGTACGTTTTGAAGTTGGCGAAGGTATCGAAAAACGTGAAGATAACTTTGCGGATGAAGTAATGAGCCAAATGAAAAACTAAGAGCATCAAACGCTCGGTTGAAAAGCCGTGAATCATAAGTATCTAAACAGACAGCGATCCCCAAAGGAAGCTGCATAAATTGATTACTGCTTGATTCAAGGCAGTCTTTCAGCCATTTGGGAACGCATAACTTTGATATGCGCTCCCTTTTTTTAGGCAAAACTAGTGGATCGCACTGCTTGGTCTAAAAAATCATTTTGGTGAAAAGTCATCTAAATGAGGAATTGAATGATTTTTAGAGAATCTTGGAGGGAATTATGATGGTTAAACCTAAGTATCAACGTGTCGTATTAAAGTTAAGTGGAGAAGCGCTAGCCGGAGAAGACGGTTTTGGCATTAAACCACCAGTCATTAAAGAAATCGTCCAAGAAATTAAAGAGGTCCATGAATTAGGTATCGAAATGGCCATCGTGGTTGGCGGCGGAAACATCTGGCGTGGACAAATTGGTGCTCAAATGGGCATGGAACGTGCACAAGCAGATTATATGGGCATGTTAGCTACTGTGATGAATGCCTTAGCATTGCAAGATACATTAGAAAATCTTGGTGTGCCTACACGTGTTCAAACATCAATTGAAATGCGTCAAATTGCAGAACCATACATTCGTCGTCGTGCAGAACGTCATTTAGAAAAAGGCCGCGTTGTTATTTTTGCCGGAGGAACAGGAAATCCTTACTTCTCGACAGATACAACGGCTGCGTTACGAGCTGCAGAAGTAGATGCGGACGTCATCTTAATGGCGAAGAACAATGTTGATGGTGTTTATTCTGCAGATCCACGTGTGGATGAAACAGCGACAAAATTTGAAGAACTAACACATTTAGATGTTATTTCTAAAGGGCTGCAAGTAATGGATTCAACAGCAAGCTCATTAAGTATGGATAACGATATTCCTTTAGTTGTCTTTAACCTAAATGAAGCAGGAAATATCCGTCGTGCCATCCTTGGTGAAAATATCGGAACAACTGTAAGGGGGAAATAAAGAATGTCTAAAGAAGTTTTAGCAACAGCCAAAGAAAAAATGACAAAAGCGGAAGAAAGCTTACGCCGTGAATTAGGTCAAATTCGTGCTGGTCGTGCGAACGCAAGTCTATTAGACCGTATTCAAGTAGAATATTATGGTGCACCAACACCAGTTAACCAATTAGCAAGTATCAATATCCCAGAAGCACGTGTATTAATGATTACACCGTTTGACAAAAATTCTATCGCTGACATTGAAAAAGCTATTCAAATGAGTGATATCGGCATTAGCCCAACCAATGATGGAAATGTCATCCGTTTAGTGATTCCACAATTAACGGAAGAACGTCGGAAAGAATTAGCCAAAGACGTGAAAAAAGAAGCGGAAAACTCAAAAGTTGCTGTCCGTAACGTTCGTCGTGATGCAATGGATGAGTTGAAAAAAGCTCAAAAAAATGGCGACATCACTGAAGATGAATTACGTTCATTTGAAAAAGATGTTCAAAAATTAACAGATGATAGCATCAAAAATATCGATGCGATTACTGCTGAAAAAGAACAAGAACTTTTAGAAGTATAAAACCAATCACTAATAAAAATTATTGAATCCAGAGAAGCAAATGCTCTGGATTTTTTTGTATAGATAATGAAGGCGTATCTCAACGCTCTCTTTGCGAAAGTCATTCTAAAGTAATTATCCAAGAAAACGCTTTCTTGAATAAAATTTTTTATTCTACCAGAATTTTTTTCTTTGTGTAGGGAGGATCACTTAAAAATATAGAGAAACTTTGAAATATCAGCCTTTTAAAATTTTCCTTCACAAATTGAATCCTAAAATTTGATGATAAGAGTTGTTATTTTTAGCAATTGTAATTTGCGATTCATTCTCAATTAGGCTAAAATGAGTGAGAACGGAAAAACGATTAAAACAAGTTGGAGGGAATTGTACATGTCTGTGTTAGAAATCAAAAATTTACACGTATCAATTGAAGATAAAAAGATTCTAAAAGGAGTCGATTTAACAATTAATACTGGAGAAATCCATGCAATTATGGGACCTAATGGAACTGGTAAATCTACTTTATCAGCAGCAATTATGGGAAATCCTAACTACGAAGTCACAGAAGGAGAAATTCTGTTTGACGGCGTCAACGTTTTAGATTTAGAAGTAGACGAACGCGCTCGCTTAGGCTTATTCTTAGCAATGCAATACCCAAGTGAAATTCCAGGGATTACCAACGCTGAATTCATGCGTGCAGCAATCAATGCAAAACGTGACGAAGACAACAAAATGTCAGTCATGCAGTTCTTAAAAAAATTAGATAGCAAAATGGAATTATTAAATATGCCTGAAGAAATGGCTGAGCGTTACTTAAACGAAGGTTTTTCTGGCGGCGAGAAAAAACGAAATGAAATTTTACAATTATTGATGTTAGAGCCAACGTTTGCCATTTTAGATGAAATTGATTCAGGCTTAGATATCGATGCGTTAAAAGTAGTTTCTAAAGGGGTTAATGAAATGCGCGGCGAGAACTTTGGTGCGTTAATTATTACCCATTATCAACGCTTATTGAACTATATCACGCCAGATGTTGTTCATATCATGATGGAAGGCCGCGTTGTGAAAACCGGTGGGGCTGATTTGGCAAAACGTTTAGAAACAGAAGGCTATGCTGGTATCAGCCAAGAATTAGGTATTGATTACAAAGAAGAAGCGTAAGGAGGACAAGATAAATGAAAAAAGTAAATCTAATGGATTATCTTGACGAAGTCACCGCTTTTTCACTAGAACATGAAGAACCAGCTTGGATGACTGAATTGCGAACAACGGCTTTAAAAAACGCTGACGAAAGTGAGTTACCACATATTGATCGTGTGAAATTTCATCGTTGGCCTTTATTAAATGTTCACATGGAAAGTTATGTGCCTTCTGAAGGAAATGTCGCAAGTTTTGATCAAATGAAAGACAATCCTTTAATTGTTCAACAAGGATCTTTTCATGCTTTTGAGCAATTGCCAGCCTCATTAGCGGAACAAGGGGTAATTTTTACAGACATTTTTACTGCTTTACAAGAGCACCCAGAATTAGTTAAAGAATACTATATGACTAAAGCCGTATTACCAGAAGAAGATAAGCTGACAGCAGCTCATGCAGCTTTCATGAATAGTGGCGTTTTCTTATACGTTCCTAAAAACGTAGTGATTGAAGAGCCCATTGAATCTTTGTTTATTCAGGATTCAGATAGCAACCAACCTTTCTTTAAACATGTTTTAATCGTTGCAGATAATCATAGTGAATTCAGTTATTTAGAACGTTTTCAATCCACTGGTCATCATGCAGAGAAAGCTTCTGGAAATATCGTTGTGGAAGTGATTGCGAAAGATGGCGCAAAAGTTAAATACTCAGCTGTGGATCAATTAGGGCAAACTGTAACGACTTATATGAATCGTCGTGGCTATATTATGCGGGATGCTTCTGTTGATTGGGCTCTAGGCGTCATGAATGATGGCGATGTTGTTGCTGATTTTGATTCTGATTTAGTTGGCGAAGGCGCTCATTCAGAAGTTAAAGTCGTTGCAATTAGTGCAGGTAAACAAACACAAGGCATCGACACACGAGTGACAAACAAAGCGCCACATTCGATTGGTCATATTTTACAACATGGAGTTATTCGTGAACGTGGTACTTTAACGTTTAACGGAATTGGCCACATTTTAAAAGGCGCAAAAGGAGCCGACGCACAGCAAGAAAGTCGTGTTTTGATGCTGTCTGATAAAGCTCGTGGTGATGCCAATCCAATTCTTTTAATTGATGAAAATGAAGTGACTGCCGGACACGCAGCCAGCGTTGGTCGAGTAGATCCAGAAGAAATGTATTATTTAATGAGCCGCGGCTTGCGTAAAGAAGAAGCGGAACGTTTGGTGATTCGTGGCTTCCTAGGTTCTGTCATTACAGCAATTCCAGTTAAAGAAGTACAAAATGAATTTGTAGAAGTAATTGAAGGGAAGTTAAACGCATGATGGATGCAGCAACCATTCGTCAATCGTTTCCTATTTTATTTCAAGAAGTTAATGATGAACCGCTAGTTTATTTAGACAATGCTGCGACAACCCAAAAACCAACGGCAGTGTTAGATGTTTTACGACATTATTATGAAACCGATAATGCCAATGTTCATCGTGGGGTGCACACGTTAGCCGAACGAGCAACGAAGGACTATGAAGCCTCCCGCGAAAAGGTTCGCCAATTTATCCATGCCAAAGAAACAGCGGAAGTTTTATTTACACGAGGAACAACAACCAGTTTGAATTGGATTGCCAAAAGTTATGGTGACTTGGCAGTTACAGCCGGGGATGAAATCGTCATATCTTACATGGAACATCATTCAAACATTATTCCCTGGCAACAATTAGCTCAACGTACAGGGGCTATTTTGAAGTATATAGACGTCACTGAAGACGGCTTTTTAGACATGGCAAGTGCACGTCAACAAATTACAGAAAAAACGAAAATTGTTTCGATTGCTCATGTTTCAAATGTGTTAGGGGGCATTAATCCAATCGAAGAATTAACACAATTAGCTCATCAAAATGGCGCTGTGATGGTGGTAGACGGCGCGCAAGCAGTTCCTCATATGCCTGTGGACGTTCAAGCCATCGATGCTGATTTTTATGCATTTAGTGGTCACAAAATGTGTGGACCAACTGGAATTGGTGTCCTTTATGGCAAACGTCATTTATTGGAACAAATGGAACCTGTGGAATTTGGTGGCGAAATGATTGACTTTGTTCATCTTCAAGAAAGTACTTGGAAAGAGCTTCCTTGGAAATTTGAAGCTGGCACACCTAATATTGCTGGGGCAATTGCCTTAGGTGCCGCCATTGATTATTTAACTGAAATTGGTTTAGAGGCCATTCATCAACATGAAGCAGCCCTTGTTCACTATGTTTTGCCGAAGTTGCAAGCTATCGAGGGCTTGACGATTTATGGTCCACAGAATCCAAAAGACCACACAGGTGTGATTGCTTTTAATATTGAAGGTTTACATCCACATGATGTGGCTACGGCGTTAGATATGGAAGGGGTCGCTGTCAGAGCGGGTCACCATTGCGCGCAACCGTTATTAAACTATTTGAGCGTGCCAGCAACCGCACGGGCAAGTTTTTATTTATACAATACCAAAGAAGACGCAGATCGCTTAGTTGAAGCGATTAAAGCGACAAAGGAGTTTTTCCAGCATGGCACTTTCTAAATTAGATAACTTATATCGCCAAGTCATTTTGGACCATTCTAGCCACCCACATCACCACGGAACGCTAGATGCGTCTAGCCAAACAATTGAACTGAATAATCCTACTTGTGGAGATGTGATTGAACTGGATGTGGCCATTGAAGACGGTGTGATTAAAGATATCGCCTTTCAAGGAAGTGGCTGTTCCATCAGTACCGCAAGTGCTAGTATGATGACTGATGCGGTCTTAGGAAAAACAATCGCCGAAGCAACGGCCTTAGCAGAGGATTTCTCTCAACTTGTTCAAGGAAATGAAGTGGCCGAAGATGAAAAATTAGGCGATGCAGCAATGTTAAGCGGCGTAGCTAAATTTCCAGCTCGGATTAAATGTGCAACCCTGGCTTGGAAAGCCTTAGAGCAGGCTGTTGCTAATAACGGCCAAGGCGAAGCCGGTCATTTACATTGTGAAAAATAAAGAAAGGGTGACGACGAATTGAGTACAGTACCTGAATTAGAAGAATATAAATTTGGCTTTCACGACGATGTGGAACCAGTCTTTAGTACCGGAGACGGCCTAACAGAAGACGTCGTTCGCGAAATTTCTCGCGTGAAAGGCGAACCAGAATGGATGCTTGACTTCCGTTTAAAATCGTTAGAACAATTCAATAAAATGCCCATGCAAGAATGGGGTCCAGACCTGTCAGATATTGACTTTAGTAAAATTAAATATTACCAAAAACCGAGTGACAAACCCGCACGCGATTGGGATGATGTACCTGATAAAATCAAAGAAACCTTTGAAAAAATTGGGATTCCCGAAGCTGAGCGTGCTTATCTAGCTGGGGCTTCTGCTCAATATGAATCAGAAGTTGTTTACCACAACATGAAAGAAGAATTTGAAAAATTAGGCATCATTTTTACAGATACTGACTCTGCTTTAAAAGAATATCCTGACCTATTCAAAGAGTATTTTTCAAAACTTGTGCCGCCAACAGATAATAAACTGGCCGCTTTAAACTCAGCTGTTTGGTCAGGTGGAACCTTTATTTATGTACCAAAAGGCGTTCGAGTTGATGTACCATTACAAACATATTTCCGAATCAACGCTGAAAATACCGGACAATTTGAACGGACCTTGATTATTGTCGATGAAGGGGCCAGCGTTCACTATGTTGAAGGCTGTACGGCACCCACGTATTCAAGTAACAGCTTGCATGCGGCCATCGTAGAAATTTTCACTAGAAAAGATGCCTATTGTCGTTATACCACTATTCAAAACTGGTCAGATAACGTCTACAACTTAGTAACCAAACGTGCTAAAGCTTACGAAGGTGCCACTGTCGAATGGATTGATGGGAACCTAGGAGCTAAAACAACCATGAAATACCCAAGCGTTTACTTAGATGGCAAAGGTGCCCGTGGCACGATGTTATCGATTGCCTTTGCTGGCGCTAACCAAATCCAAGATACTGGGGCCAAAATGATTCACAATGCGCCGAATACCTCTAGCTCAATTGTTTCAAAATCAATTGCTAAAGACGGCGGCGAAGTTAACTACCGTGGCCAAGTTACTTTTGGCAAAGACAGCGCAGGATCGATTTCCCACATCGAATGCGATACGATTATCATGGACGAAAAATCAAAATCAGATACGATTCCGTTTAACGAAATCCATAACAGCCAAGTGTCCTTAGAACACGAAGCCAAAGTTTCAAAAATTTCTGAAGAACAATTATATTATTTAATGAGTCGCGGCTTATCTGAAGCCGAAGCCACAGAAATGATTGTTATGGGCTTTGTTGAACCATTTACGAAAGAATTACCGATGGAATATGCGGTTGAGTTGAATCGGTTGATTAGTTATGAGATGGAAGGCAGTGTAGGGTAAAACCTTTTTTAGCGCTAGAAATGTTGATTTATCAATGTTTCTGGTGCTTCTTTTTTTCAAAAAAGCAAACTAACTACAATTTCTTTTAGAAAAGATATTTTTCCTTTTCAATAAACTGAGCGAATTGGTCAGCGCTACGCTCCTTACGTTCGGGGTAGAAGTAGTTATATACTTGTCGAGTCATCTTTGAATCTTTATGGCCGACACGGTACATAATATCTTCTTTTTTACAACATATTTTTCTAGTAGAAATCTCTTTTCTTTAATATTAAGTTGTTTGATTGCTTATATAAGCAATTCATCTTCAAAATAAGTTTCAAAGTTTTTCAAGTCAAGTGATGACATATTGATAATATTAAAATAGTTATATGTGTAAGAAGAATCGAGCGTGATATCGTGAAAATAGGTAAAGAGTAGTCTAGTGGAGTAGTTCCTCTTTTTTTATAATAGTTGTTTGCATGATAGTGTAGTACACCTATATGAATGTATTTTTTTAGTTTGTTATCGCTTGGAGTATTGTCCATGTAAACTACCTCCTATATCTATGTGACTTTTCCTGATGTCTATACTGCCAAAAACTTTTATGAACTTTTTTAACAGGTAAGCTATTATCGTCTGGCATTTTTGGTAAAATATTATTTACTAGATTGTTATAACCTAAATTGAAATGTAGATTTTTTTGTGATTACAGAATAAATTTGTGAAGCATTCATCGGTATGCCAGAAGTTTTAAAAATGTAGCAGATATTTTTAGAAATAATGTCGTGAGAATAGAAGTAGTCTTTATTTTTTGATCATTAAATTTTGCGTAATCAATTTTTTCTATTTGGTTTAATCGTTTTTCGATTGTCTCACAAAGACTGGTAATTGCTTTTCTCTCATAGATTAATTCAACTATAAGTTTCATAAGCGTTTTTTTCTTCTAATAAATTCAAAATAATCACTTCTTTATTAATAAGAGGTTTTAAAGCCATTCAATAACAACAAAAAACTATCAATTGATTTTTGATAGTTTCTATATAGTAGTATTTAAGGAAAGTGAAGAGGTAGTCATCGAACATCACGATATTGAATCAATCCAAATGAAATTAGACTAAGAAATAAGGACCAGATACTTTGAACTAATAAACCCTGAGAACCATTTAATAAAGTAGTTGTATGGGTTGAAAAAAAAAGATTCATGGTTGCTAAATCGGGTAAGTATTTTGCAAATGCAGTCATTGCGAATAACATTTGACTTAATCCAAGAATAAGAGAGAACATTATTGCAATTGGTAAAATATGTGATTTGGTAATGATGGTCAAAAAGACTGTAATCCAAGTTATTTGCGTCCAACTTAACATTGCAATAATCACTTTAATCAAAAATTCAAGAATTAAAGAGAGAGTAAAAGAGCCGTTAAATTGGATAATACCAATTCCTAAGCAAATTAAACTGGAGAATAAACCAATAATCCATACGATAACTGTTAGAAGAAATAGTTTAGTAGTAATGAGTTTTATTCGAGCAGGTATCGTTAGTAAAGTTGTACGTAAATATGAATTTGAATATTCTTGACCGAAGAAACTAGCAGCTATTATAACAAGTCCCGCTTGACTCAAAAAAAAATTACGTATACTCATGGATAATATCTCATTGGTTACCAAAGGTTGATCATTTCCAATTCCAGAAAAAAATAATATTACAGGAGCTACTAAAATGGTTCCGACTGTGCCGAATAAGCACCAATTATAAGAGAAAAATTTGATTATTTCACTTTGAAGAATATTTTTAACCATCAATATTTTCCTCCCACGTCGCTACGAGTAAACGAATAGAATGCTATTAACATAGAAAAAAATATCCATAGAAGAAGTATCAATGTACCTTTTGCTGGATCATGAGGATAAGATTTAACCGGAGTAGCAACAATAAAATTTCCTGCTGCTACGGGTAGATATTCCCCCCAGGGCCATTTCTCTGCTAGATAACTTCCAAGATTATAGATTTGAGGAACTAGAAATATCAACGGAACAATCATATTTCTAAAAAGTAAGCCAATCAAAAAGGATAAAACCGTTAATAATATCCAATTTAATGTAGTGTAGCCAATAAACTTCCAAGTAGTTTGACTTAAAATGAATGGATTCAATCCTAAACTACCTAATCTAACATGTGTAATCGCAACGGTAATAAATATTGAAATGAATGAAATTGATATAGTAGAAATCAAAATAGTTAGTAGTTTGGCATTAAAAAGTTCTTTACGCTTATTACTATATAACATGGTTGTACGTAAATTATGATTTTTATATTCATTAGCTCCGCTAATTCCGCCCCATATTACAATTGGAAGTACTCCAAATAGAGCGGCATCAAAACCAAAATAATCTAATGGAGGCATAGCTTCTAATAAATCTGGATGTGTTGCAGGAGTTGCATCTAATCCTATGGAAAGTAATTGATCCGCTTCTAATAATCCAAGTAAGGGTTGAAGCACGATTACTAATCCAAAAACTATCCACCATCCACGACTATTTATCAGTTTAGAAAATTCGGAATAAGTTACTTTAACAAAACTCATGATTAATTTCCTCCCTCAGTAAGTAGAAAGAATACATCTTCTAATGTTTCAATATTTTGCATCACTTCATGAAGTTCACCAGTAACAACAATCTGACCTTTGTTAATGATAACAACGTCATCCGCAATAGCTTCGATTTCAGAAAGGTAGTGTGAGGAGAGTAATACTGTTTTTCCTTGATCAGCTTGTCTACGAATAAAATTTCTAAACCATTTTATTCCCATGGGATCTAAACCATTTGTTGGTTCATCAAGAACCAGATATTGGGGATCTCCTAGCAGAGCAATAGCAATACCTAATCTTTGCCCTTCACCTAAAGATAAGGTTCCAAGTTGTGCATGACTTTTATTTGATAGGTCGACAAGATCTAAGACTTCTGAAATACGTTTATTCGGGATGTTGTTACTTTTTGCAATGATTTTCAGATGTGTTTTAACTTTTCTTGATGGAGTTCCGCCAATCCCATCAAATGCCGATCCGACAATTTGTAATGGAAAGATGAAATTACTATACTTTTTTTTACCGAAAGTGGCTGTTCCTGATAAAGGCAGGTCTAAACCGAGAAGTATTCTAAGTGTAGAGCTCTTTCCAGCTCCGTTAGGTCCAAGAAAAGCTGTTATGCGTCCTTCTTTAGCCTTAAAAGTTATATTTTCTAGTATATTTTTCTTTTTATGTTGTTTACATATATTTGAAAGGACAATATTTTTCAATAGTATGGCTCCTTTAAATTTTTTTATTTAATTTGTTCTTAAATTAAAAATTTACAGTTCTCTATCCACAAATTGTTCTTTCGCTAATTCTCGATAAAGTGGAACTGTATCAATTAGCTCATTATGATTTCCTGAACCGACAACTCTACCATGTTCAAGGACATAAATGATATCAGAATCAATTACTGTGGATAGACGATGTGCTACAACGATAACTGTTTTTTTCCCTTTTAATTTATCCACTGCCTTTTTCATTCCTAATTCATTTAAGCTGTCCAAGTTAGAGGTTAATTCGTCAAGTAACACAATTTCTGCAGATGATAAAAGAGAGCGTGCCATAGCCAAACGTTGTCTTTCTCCACCAGAGAGGTTTGCACCAGATTCTCCAACCTGCATATCAAGTCCTTTAGAATTTCTATCTAATAAATGATGAAGATTGACTTCTTCCAATACTTCGATGCAGTTTGAATCAGATATTTTAGAATTTCCTAAAAGTAGGTTGTCGCGTAGTGTCCCAGATATAACAGGAGCGTCTTGTTCAACATAAGTGATGAAGTTCCGAAGCTCCTCTCTGCTATAATGCCTATAATCCTTTCCTTGAACGAATATCTTGCCACTGTCAGGATCATAAAATCTTTCAATTAATTGAAGCAATGTGCTTTTTCCTGCGCCTGAGGGACCTACAATTGCAGTTCTTTTTCCCTTTTCTGCACGTAACGTTACTTCTTTGAGAATCATGCTATCTTCTTTTTCCTTAGGATCAGAACCAAATTTCATTTTATTATATCCAAAGCTGATTTTTTCAAAATAGACTGCAGTTTCCTCAGTTATTAAATTTGAACTGGGGGGAATAGCGGGAGTGACATCATAGTCACTTTCTAATGCAAGTTCTAATAATTCGCGAATTCTAGCAAAAGCACCGAGTGATTCGCCAACGCCCCCGAAGGCATTGAAAACTTGTCCTATCGGACCAATCATTGTATAGAGTAGCAAAGCGAATGCAATTAAGTCAGCAACAGACATTAAACCAATAGACACACGGTATCCACCTATTCCCAGTACAATTAGACCAGATAGTTGCAGAGTCATATTAGAAATAGGAGTCATGAATGCTTGTATTTTAGCTAATCTTATTCCAATATTACGCAATCGTTCTGCTTGCAATTTAGATTTTTCTTCCTCCTTGTCTGTTGCGTTTGTTGCACGAATTGTTCTGATAGCATGTAAATCACGTTCGATATCTCCACTCAATTTTCCCAACTCTTTTTGTGCAGAAAAACTAGCCTTTTGTATAGCTTTACTCATAATGATGGTTCCAATAAAAGATACACAAACTGTTGAAAGAGCCATAAAAAATAGCAAGGAATCTCTCAAAATCATCCCGATAGCTGCCCCAACAACAACTAAAAAACCACTACTGAGCGCAATACTCACTTGTATTAAAGCCATTCTCAATTTAGAAGAGTCACCACTAACCCTGCTTAGTAAATCACCTACACTTCTTGTATCGTACTCGTGGATTGGCAATCTTAATAAATGACTAATTAAACTTTTTCGCGCTTTAAAAACGACCCCTTCACCAATTATTTGTAGCAGATAATATTGAACAGCCGTTAAAATCGTAGATAGTATCAATACTACAATGAGAATTCCTAAACTTGAATTAATCTTAATTCCTGTATTTGATTGATCAATTAAATTAGCAACAAGGTTAGGTTGAGCGAGGGTTAAAGCTGCACTGATTAATCCTAATATTCCAACGCAAATGAATTCCCAATTATGCCCTTTTGCTAATGCAAACAGGGATCTAATATTTACTGAGGGCGTATGGTCTTCAGGATTAACAATTTCGGACTCCTTCTTTTTACGTTCTATATTTTCTTGTTTTATTTTTTTCAAATACGATTCCTTTCTGAGAATATCATTTGAACGGTGTGGAACACATATTGCTTTAGAATATATTTGAACTTCTACGGGTTCTCCAATAGGGCATTCATTCAATTCTATCCATGCATGTGCTCTAAATGGCTCTTGTGCATACCCAGTACACCAACTTACTGATTTACGTTGTAGCCATAGTGCTATTACAACAGCAAGCGATCGTCTAAGGCATCCTTCTTGACTTCTACATCTACTACTTACGATACACACTGCGTTTCGCGCAATTTTTACCTGTTTTTCTGATGCGGGAGGATTGTTTTTTATTAGCTTCACCAATATTTTTTCAATTCTCCCAGGGGACATCCAATTAAGCGGTGCAGATAGTATTAAACTCAAACGAGCCAGAAATCTTGCACTAAAAGATACCGGATCTATTTGTTCTGGAAAAAGTTGGATATTCATTATGCAAGTTTCATCTCCTTCAAAAGAGCCATAAACTCGGCAACATCTGTTTCCGCTTGAGCTTTATCTAGAGAAAATGAAGTTTCCAATTGTAGTGCTAACTCTTCTATCGTCAATCCTTTACTCAAACCTTCTAACATAGAAACTCCAGAAGCATTTACTTGGAAATAAATTCCTCTACTTTTATCCAAAACAATTGCACCATCATCTTGGCTAATAATTTTCAACTCTCTTTTTACTTTTCTCATTAATATTACTCCTCCTTTTTAGAAAATAACTACAACTAGGTAAGCAGCAACTTCCTTTTATTTTGAGTTCTTTTTTAAAGCTACACGAAGCCAGCGTTCAACAGCTGCTAATCTCTCAAAGGCTTCAACTCTAGTATGTAGAGCAGAAGGCATTGATAATTCAGAAATTAGTATATCTGCATCTACAATTCCTAATTCAACTAATTTGAATTGGTGCACTTGCTGGGAATGCTTTTTTACGGCTTCTTTGTAACTTTTATACAAACTTGTGGAATAGTCTCCTTTAAATCCACGTGTAAAAATATTTTTTGAAACAAGTCCTTTAGTGGCATTATATAAAATCGATTTTGTTACAGTGTGATCTTGTCTGTAACGAGCTGGTATAGCTAACGAGTAATTAATAATATCGACATCTAAAAAGGGAGCTTGCCAAGTCATACCATTAACACCATATATGTTGTTAATCTGAGTTACCAAATGTCTTTGAAAAAGTAGAGACTCGATCATTTGGTGTCGAGAACGATCGGAATCTAAAGAATTCGATGTGTGATCTAATTTATTTATTAGAACTTTATAACTTAATTCTCGGTAAGGCTTCGTAAGCCAATTAGGTACCGTGACTGGACCGCACCAGTTGAGTGCGGAGTTTTGACGAGTTGGTTTAGCATAACCAAATCCTTTGTCTATTTCATTTTTTACAGCTTCCTTAAAGGAATTATTATTTATTAGATCTACTGTCCCAACTGAAATAGGAATCCGATTTAGTAAACAATATCGTAAGCCTAAGTCTATACTGCGTAATTTATTTTGTCGTACAAGAGACCATGCGTTAGCAGGCATAGGAGTGAATAATTCATCCCCGCCAAGACCTGTAAAATGAGTGGCATTGGCGGGAGTTAATGCTGAATGTTCTATGGATTCAACATATCCCTCTGTATCTGCCCAAAATAATGGAGAATCTGGTAACACTGAGTTTGAGTAATCTCTATCAATTTCAAAATTTTTTCCCGAGCTACCTAAAGAAGGTAATGAAGTAAATATGACGTTGATATCGTTTGAGATTAATTTTGCCCATGTAGAATCGCTATTCCATTCACTATCAGCATTTGCGTGATAAAGTTTAACATTAGCTTGAAGCGCTTTTAAGATATAAATAATTGTTGCTGAATCAACTCCACCCGAAAGGTCAGCGGATATCTCAGAGTAACTAACTGTATTTTGACTAAGCAATTCTAGAAGCCGCTCTCGTATTTTTGAATAAATAGATTCGACTTTGTTTTCTAAGTTTGGAGGTGTCCAAGTTTGTATGGGTTCTAAGATTCCATTTGTTGTACATTTCAAAATATAGAATGGTTGGATCGTGTTTACTTTTTCCCATAAGGGAATATTTTGGAATGGGTAGTATGGTAAATTATGAATTAGATTTAATGCAAGAGCCGATTTAGAAATTGGTAAATTAAGAAATAATGCGATATTTGCTGATGAATCACTAATGATTAGTTCATCATTTGAGTCCAACCATGAAAGAGAAACATCAAATAATGATCCTCCCATAAATAGCCCTTCTTTATTTATTAAAACAAATACGCCTTTAGAAATATTTGCTTGAAGATAATCTAACATGTTTTCTGTAGTAGTGTAGTTAAATTGGTCTTTATTGCAAAATATTCTTGAATATTCAGAAGAAATACAGTAAATTTCAAATTGATCGTGTGTATGTTGAGAGTACTCGGTATTGGATACCAGCAGTATATTAGTGTAGTCTGTAGTAATACGTTTTTGAAACATCAATTTTTTTGAGGATATAGAGATATTTGATTTGTTTACAATAATTAGAAGCACCTCCCTAAATAAAGACTATGCGGATTACTAAAAAGGTCATCGAATTATGTAATTCGATGACCAATGGCATAATTATGTAATTCGATGACCGCTAGCATAATTATTTCCCATTTTTCTGTCCTAGTAATAAATTACAACTTGGAAAAGAGCGCGTCCACCAAATACATCTCTAAATTTACCTGTCCAAAGACCACGAGTAGATTCTTTAAAACCTGCAATTTTTTCAATTGATGGTTTACTGTAATTTTGCTTTGTCATAGAGTTCACCTCCTTCATAGTTGGTGTATACTAAATTTTCTAATTCAAGTAAATTAGAAAATAGTTACCTTGATTACTTAGTACTGAAAAATGAGTATAGGAAATTCTTGACATCTATATTTTAGTTAAACAATAGAACAAAACAGCTAGAATCAGGAAATAAATTACTCTTAATTCGTTGTTTTTAAGGTTAAGTAGCTTTTTTCTATCAACTTATATATTAATCATACAAAAAAAGGGATTATTTGTAATGAGTATATTGTGCAATTATTTAAGAAAGAGTAAGATGAAGATATCATTAAAAAATACACAGAGTGGAGTATGAATAAAATCTGTGTTGTTTAATACATTAGTGGGATATTAGAAAATTTTATTCAAACTATAAATTCAAAATTAGTATCTTTAAAAAAACGAAGAACTGTAGAATATTCAAGGAATACTTAGATTGGAGAAAAGTGTATGAAAGAAAAATTTGTTTATTTGTTATCCTTATTTGTATTCTTAGTGATAGCTCTACTTACTATTAAGCAGAATGACTATTTGTATGGATCGCAAGCAGTAACTGTTGTACCGATTATTGTTGTACTTATTCTTTTTTGCGCAGTTATTATTTTTGTCTCTAAAGATATTAAAAAGATTAGATACTTCGCTGTACTTACTTTTTTTACTTCCATTTCCTTAGCAATAGGATTATTTCCTTATTCTTTTGTGCATCCTGTCAAATTCCTGCTAATTTCATTTTTACCTTACTTTGTTTATAAGTTTTTTGTCACTTTTAACTTAATTTCGATTTTATCTGTTTCTAAAAAAATTGATCAAATTTTATTTATACAATCTATTATTGTATCCATGTTACTGCTTCTTAATTTTGAAAAATTCATATGGATGGTGAGTATAGTAATCATTTTGGATATTTTTGGTTGTTTATTTTTATATTTTAAAGGAAAAGATCGACTAACCATTCGAACAAAAAAAGAACAAGTTTTTCTAATTCGAATACTAGTTTTATCGCTATTTTCGTTAATTATTTCTACTTCTATTTTAAGTGGGTTGGTTCTTTTTCTTATCCCAATCACAGTCGGAATTATTTTAATAAAACGTAATGAAATTAGCTTAGATAAAGTATCAATTATTATAAATTTAGTTATCCATATTATTTGTATAGGAATCTTCTTCATTATTAATTTTTATTTTCTTCGATTATCAATACTTGATATCTATTTTATTTCTATTTTTTATTGTCTGATTTTGTTTATCCTTTATTTGAAGAATTGGTATTTGAGTAGTATTGAGGTGAGCCGAATTCAACAAAGAAAGAAAGATTTCCAAAAAGAAAAGATCGATTTTGTACAAACTATCAGTAAAGAAAAGACTTTGTCTTCAGTAAGTACTTTAATTAGTACAATCTTTTTGCAACATTACGAAATAAATAGTTATTTAATGGTTTGGAAAGATCAATACCAACCATATATTTTGTCTAGCTCAGGAGAATTTTCTAAACTGATTTTAACGAATAAAATTATTGCTGAATTTGAACGCGACTCTAACATATTCCATTATCACAACAATAAATATAGAAAATTCACTTTTTTTGAGAATAAACAAATTTTAGGTTGGTTACTCATAGATAGAGAAAAAGACTTTGACTTGGCGAGTATGAAACATGAAGAAATATATGATTTAGTTGGTGTTGCTGGTAAAATAATTATTGAAAATGAACGCTTATATGATATTAAACAAGAATCATTAAAAATAGAAAGTTTATCTTATGATGAATACGTGAATTATGAATATTTAAACATGGTGCAAAATTTTCATAAAGATTTTTCATTTTTTATTCATGACAATGTTTTACAAAATATTTTGGCTTTAAAAAAACTAATCGAATCTATGTCTACTGAAAATGTAGAAACAAAGAAATTAGTATTAGAAACTTTTGATACTTTAAATAAAACTTTTAGAGACAAGATATTTGAATTATATCCTTCGACGATTGAAACAGTGCCTGTGTCGCAAAGCATTCGAATTCTTTGTGATAAATTCAATGAGGGACAAGAATCTATATTTGTTCATTTTTATTGTCCACAAGAAATGCATCTAAAAAAAGAAGAGAAATTTCATATTTATCGAATTATACAAGAGTTAATAACTAATGCTCTAAAACACTCTCGAGCAACAGTAGTTTGTGTTTATCTCATTCAAAGGGACTTTTATATAGAATGTATTGTACAAGATGATGGCACAGGCTTTGATTATAGCAAAATAAAACTTAGAGGATTTGAAAATAAACATTTTGGTATTCTATCAATAAATCAAGAGGTTAATTCATTAAATGGAAAAATGAGAGTATCATCTGTAAATCCACATGGTACAAAATTTACAATAACTTTACCGATTGCAAAGGAGGATATAGATTCATGAAAGTATATTTATTAGACGATCATGCACTTTTCTCTAAAAGTCTTGAAATTGCATTTCAACCAATGGATGTCTCAATTACTAGTTTTACTAATCCAGAATTTTTTTTAAATAAACTAAAAAATGAGCAACCAGATTTAGCATTATTGGATATCCATATTGGAGAGTTAAGTGGATTTGAAATATCTAAAGAAATTATTGGAAAATTTCCAAATCAAAAAATAGTTTTTTTATCAGGTTTTGATTTAATTGAATACAAGAATGAAGCAATAAAATCTGGAGCATGGGGACTATTAAATAAAAATGTAACAATTGAAGAATTGTATGATGATTTACAAAAAATACATCATGGAACTGATCTGCTACCCAAGTGCCAAAGTACATTAGATGTTCTTAGTAAACGAGAAAAAGAGATACTAAAATGTGCTGCAGAAGGTTTTAAGCAGCAGGAGATAGCAGAACAACTTCATATCAGTAGAAGAACAGTAAATAATCATCTTGTATCCATAAATAATAAGCTAGAGGTAAATTCAACCATTTCTGCAATTATTCAAGCTATTGAATTGGGAATTATTAGAGTAAAAGGATATTGATACTAAAAAATGTTGAAATTATCAAACATTTATTCAGAAAGATATGCTGTTTACGGAATACCATAACCCATGATATAAGGGCTATTTTTTCATAACTTAGTTTAGCAATTTTGTTTCCTGAATTCTCTTCAATTGTGTAAACAACTTCATTTTCTACTTTCTCAACAATCCCAACGTAATAACTGATAGAATCACCATCCCAATCAAAAAAGATGATATTCCCATTTTTAGGCAAACTTCCTTTCCTAAACCATTGGTTATTCGCTTTAAAATTTTCAATACCAGTTGGGCAATAGGCAAAATGTTCCATTTTAACTCCAGCTTTTTCAGCATTATAAGAAACAAAAATAGCGCACCATTCTACACGTCCATTAAAGCCATACCATTGCCAATATTTCGTTCCACCCTTATGTATTCCTTCATTCAATTCTTTAAGTGCTGCTTTTACAATAGCTGAATTCCCTTGACTATTGTTGTTGGAAATAGAAGTGATGTATTGTTTAACAATTTGAGCATAAAACATATTGCCATACGCATAACGATAATCATAGCCTATGTTGATAGCTATAGGATTAGTGTAAGTGACTGTTTTTCCATCTGCTTGAGTTTTTGAGAATTGAATCGTAATAAAGTGGATGATTGATCACCTCCATAATCCGATTAAAAAACTCAGATTTAGGGTCAACGTACAAGCCTTTTCCATTCATTAAAACGGAGAGGAAGAAAATGAACTTTGCCAAGTAAGATTTTCCGTTTACAGTGGGTCCAGTGATGGCAATGTGCGGGCTATTGGCTTTTTTATCGGTGATATCATTTAGTATAATTGTACTATAAAACAATTGAACACATTGAAAGGGGAAGAAATGTACAAATTCAAAAAGTACAAATATAAAGGCGAGGAGCATTATTTTACTGGTGTTACTCTTTTCAAAGTGAACGACAATAAAATTATTTCGCTTAAAGAATTTAAATCAATAACAAATACTTATCGTCCTTTCAAGTAGAATAATTTAGTGTTGCACTTAAACTGTAACACTAGGTTTATTATAAAAACGTACGTTCTTGTTTGTAAATAACTCTTTTGTCGTAATTAATTTATTCATGAAAACTGACTTTGTTATAGTTATTCGTTTAGCTCGCATTTTTCTTACTAAAAACTATCCAAAAGTATCCATATTTTTATAGTTGAAACGGTTTGAAACTAAATCAAAACTAACTACAATTGAAAAAAATCACTGGTATTTCACAACATTCTAAGAAAAAGAATAATGCTGTCATACCAACGATTAGAGCTTATCAGAAGCTCTTAAAAAAACTAACCCTTTGCTGGAAGGCTCTGTCGGCTAGTTTTTCACTCTACCAACAAATAATCAACTAAAACAACAACGGAAAGCCAAACAAGAAACATACTAATCATGCTTCTTCAAAGAAGCACAAATAAAAAAGCGATGACTCGAGAAGAAAATCTCTATGGAGTCATCGCTTTTTCTTATATTTTAGTTAAAAAATTATTTTACTAAAGGTTGAAGTAACTTGTTCCAGAAACTAATAAGTGGGCCAGCACCAAATGCACAAATAATTGTACCAATCCCAATTGGACCACCAGCAATAAAGCCAATTAATAGGACCAACAAATCTTGTGCTTTTCGAACAGAAGCGTAAGGTTTGTTGATTTGTTGACAGATGGTTGGCGCAATCGCATCATAGGGGGATTCGCCTTGATCTGTAGCCATGTATAAGGCGCAGCCAAATGTAAAAATCAGGACTCCGACGAATAAAGAAAGTAGTTTGCCAATTGTTGAGCCTCCTAAACTATCGGCGTAAGGTTGAAGCCAAGTAGAAATCTGTTGAATCAAAATCCCTACTAAAAGCATATTTAAAATAGTTCCTAGACCAATGGCTTTTTTGTTTTTTAAATAGACATAGAATAAAATAAACGCATTGACAATAATTTGAAAAATGCCTAATTGCATACCAAACATTGAAGAAAGTCCGATATTCATAGCAGTGAAAGGATCAACTCCTAAACCTGCCACTCTTAAAGTGGATGCGCCAATCCCGATAATAACTAAACCAATTAAAATTAAAAGAACATTTTTGACTAGTTTCATGGTAAGCCTCCTGAATAGATTTTGTGTGTGATAGTACAAAGTCTGCAACAAAAATTCATAGAGAATTTTGTTGCAGACTACTTTTTAACCAGCTCCGTGTTGGAACGAAGGGTATAGAGACATCCCGCCATCTACAAAGAGTGTTGTTCCGGTTACGTATGAGGATTCATCAGAAGCTAACCAAGCGGCCGCAGCAGCTACTTGATTTGGTTTACCAATAATGCCCATAGGAACCATGCTCGTTGTTTGTTTTAACTGTTCGGGATCGGAAAATTTTTCAGCATTAATAGGTGTGTTAATCGCTCCAGGTGCAATACAGTTGGCACGAATACCATATTCCGCATATTCCAAAGCGATTGTTTTCGTGAACATTTCGGTTGCGCCTTTACTTGCCGCATAGTGGGCGAACGTTGGCCAAGGAATTCTTTGGTGTACGGAGGACATATTAATGATTGACCCTTTGATTTTTTGATCTCTAAATATTCGGAGTGCCTCTCTAGAACCCAAAAAGACACCGTTTAAATTGACATCAATGACACGTTGCCATTCTTTTAATGGCATATCAATTGTCGGAAAAGAAGCCTCCACACCGGCGTTATTTACCCAAATGTCAACATGACTAAACTCTTTTAAAGCGGTTTCAGCTAACGCTTTAATATCTTCTTCATTAGAGACATCAGCCTTCACGAATTTTACGCGATCTGCGTGCTTGGCTTGGACATCTTCAAATTCTTTAGGCAGCTCACCGACATAGTCAGCAACAACATTCATGCCCTCTAAGATATAACGCAGAGTAATAAATAATCCTAAACCCGTAGCTGCACCAGTGACAACGGCCACTTTACCATGTAATTCTCCATACATAGATTCATTCCCCCTAAAATTACTATTAATACTTTCATGGTAGCACATGTCAATCAGCGTGTTGATAAAATACGACAAACTGTCGGAAAAGTTTAGGCTCTAAAGTTAGCTACTATTGTTGAAGGTCTTTAAAAAAATACTGGTCGTAGTAATCAATTCCTCTCATTTATAGAGTTTTCTAAAAAAACACAAAATATCTAGGCGAAGTGGTCAAGTCCAATGGTTATTTATGAGTGAATATGCTAAAATAAAACTTGTCTTACATAAGGAAAGATTTGTTCACTAACAGTGGCGACTGTTCTCAGTAAACAGTTGCACTGGTTTATCGGGAAGGGAACAGAGCAAGTTTTACGAGACTTTCCCATGTAATAATAAAAAGCACTGAACGTCAGTGAATGAAGGAAGAAGGACATCTATGAAAACAATTATCACATTCATTATTGTCTTCGGTATTCTTGTCCTCGTACATGAATTTGGCCACTTTTATTTTGCAAAACGAGCGGGTATTTTAGTTCGTGAGTTTGCAATCGGAATGGGACCAAAGATTTTTGCGCATCGTGGAAAAGATGGCACCACTTATACGATTCGCTTATTGCCAATTGGTGGCTATGTGCGAATGGCTGGGATGGGCGAAGACATGACAGAAATCACACCAGGTATGCCTCTATCTGTTGAGTTAAATGCCGTGGGTAATGTGGTTAAAATTAATACAAGTAAAAAAGTACAATTACCTCATAGTATTCCGATGGAAGTCATTGATTTTGATCTTGAAAAAGAATTATTCATCAAGGGCTATGTCAATGGAAACGAGGAAGAAGAAACCGTTTATAAAGTTGACCATGATGCAACGATTATTGAAAGTGATGGAACCGAGGTGCGGATTGCGCCACTTGACGTTCAATTTCAATCAGCGAAATTATCGCAACGCATTTTGACGAACTTTGCGGGACCCATGAATAACTTTATCTTAGGGTTTATTCTGTTTACGTTAGCGGTCTTTCTACAAGGAGGCGTTACTGATTTAAACACGAATCAAATTGGACAAGTGATTCCTAATGGCCCAGCCGCAGAAGCTGGGTTGAAAGAAAATGATAAAGTCTTATCGATTAATAATCAAAAAATCAAAAAATACGAAGATTTTACAACCATTGTGCAGAAGAACCCCGAAAAGCCGTTAACGTTCGTAGTTGAGCGTAACGGCAAAGAAGAGCAACTAACAGTGACACCAGAAAAACAAAAAGTGGAAAAACAAACGATTGGTAAAGTCGGCGTTTATCCTTATATGAAAACCGATTTACCGTCAAAATTGATGGGCGGTATTCAGGATACTTTAAATAGTACGACACAGATTTTTAAAGCACTCGGCTCACTATTCACAGGCTTTAGTTTAAACAAACTAGGTGGGCCAGTCATGATGTTTAAATTATCGGAAGAAGCATCCAATGCTGGAGTAAGTACAGTTGTATTCTTAATGGCCATGTTGTCAATGAACTTAGGGATTATTAATTTGTTGCCGATCCCAGCTTTAGATGGCGGGAAAATTGTCTTAAACATTATTGAAGGTGTACGTGGAAAACCAATTAGTCCTGAAAAAGAAGGCATCATTACGTTAATTGGCTTTGGGTTTGTCATGGTGTTAATGGTGTTAGTTACTTGGAACGATATTCAACGCTTTTTCTTTTAAGGAGAAAGCTTAAGTAAAAAAGTGTGTAAAGAAATCAAAAATAGTTGATTTTAAAATAGAGGAGAGTTTTAATGAAACAGTCAAAAATGTTAATTCCAACGTTAAGAGAAGTACCAAATGATGCAGAAGTCTTAAGTCATCAAATTCTGTTGCGCGCAGGCTATATTCGTCAAGTCGCTGCAGGGATCTATTCTTATTTACCTTTAGCCAATCGTGTTTTAGAAAAATTAAAAACGATTATGCGAGAAGAATTTGAGAAAATTGATGCAGTTGAAATGTTAATGCCTGCGTTATTACCAGCAGAACTTTGGAAAGAATCAGGCCGTTATGAAACTTATGGACCTAACTTGTATCGCTTAAAAGATCGCAATGACCGTGACTATATCTTAGGCCCAACGCATGAAGAAACCTTCACAGAATTAATTCGTGATGAAATTAATTCTTACAAACGATTACCTTTGAATTTATACCAAATTCAAACAAAATATCGTGATGAAAAACGCCCACGTTCTGGCTTATTAAGAGGCCGTGAATTTATCATGAAAGATGGCTATTCTTTCCATGCCGATGAAGCTAGTTTAGATCAATCATACCGTGATTACGAAAAAGCTTACTCACGCATTTTTGAACGCTGTGGACTAGAATTCCGTGCCATTATTGGGGACGGTGGTGCCATGGGTGGTAAAGATTCTAAAGAATTTATGGCGATTTCTGAAATTGGGGAAGATACTATTTGTTATTCAACAGAAAGTGATTATGCTGCCAATTTAGAAATGGCAACAAGTCTTTATACGCCGAAAAAATCACATGAAACACAATTAGATTTAGAAAAAATTGCAACACCAGAAGTGGGTACAATTGCCGAAGTGGCAAACTTCTTTGAAGTTGAGCCACAACGTATTATTAAATCAGTACTATTTATTGCCGATGAAGAGCCAGTAATGGTCTTGGTTCGTGGCGATCATGATGTCAATGACGTCAAATTGAAAAACTTCTTAGGCGCTGATTTCTTAGATGAAGCAACAGAAGAAGATGCTCGCCGTGTCTTAGGAGCGGGCTTTGGTTCAATTGGTCCAGTCAATGTTTCCGAAGATGTTAAAATTTATGCAGATTTAGCTGTTCAAGATTTAGCCAACGCCATTGTTGGGGCTAACGAAGATGGCTATCATTTGACAAATGTAAATCCAGATCGTGATTTCCAACCAATTAGTTACGAAGATTTACGTTTTGTTCAAGAAGGCGATCCTTCTCCTGATGGCAATGGTGTCTTAGCCTTTACTAAAGGAATCGAAATTGGTCATATCTTTAAATTAGGAACGCGTTACAGTGATGCTATGGGCGCAACAGTTTTAGATGAAAACGGTCGTGAAAAATCAGTGATCATGGGTTGCTATGGCATCGGCGTTAGTCGTTTACTTTCAGCAATCGTTGAACAAAATGCAGACGAGCACGGTATTAATTGGCCAACAGGAATTGCGCCATTTGATTTACACGTGGTCCAAATGAATGTGAAAGATGAGTACCAAACAAAACTATCACAAGAAGTTGAAGCAATGATGACCGAAGCGGGCTACGAAGTATTAGTTGATGACCGCAATGAGCGCGCAGGCGTAAAATTTGCTGATGCTGATTTAATTGGTTGTCCAATCCGTATCACAGTCGGTAAAAAAGCAGTCGATGGTGTGGTAGAAGTCAAAATCAAACGTACTGGTGAAATGTTGGAAGTACGCAAAGAAGAATTAGAAAGTACACTTTCTATTTTGATGAACACAACATCAGAAGTGGAATAATAATGAAAAGGGCGGACAGAATGATTAGGATAAACTGTTTCCGCCACTTATCAGCGTTTAAGCTTGAAGCAAAAATCTAAAGTGATTTTTGCTTCAAGCTCTTCTTAGCTCTTTTTAGAAAAGAAACAAGATTGTTTTTTTACAAAAAACGAGTATACTTAATAGAGAAGCGAATGCAGAGAAACCGAAAAAAGGCACTTGACAGATTTGTCTGAGGGCCTTTTTTCAATGATAGAAGGAGGTTCATTTTGTGACAGAAAAAGCACGCGATTTATTTGATAAACTGATGACGCAAATTCAGTTAGATGACACAGCGAAAGAACATCCCTTAATTCAAAATGGCCGGATTGACAAGGTCATTGTTCACCAACAAAGTCGCTTATGGGAATTTCATTTAAGTTTTGATGAATTGATGCCAGTGATGCTATATCAAACATTTATGCAACAATTGGAACTAGCTTTTCAACAAATTGCGCAGGTTTCCGTTCAAATAACCACAAATCAGACAACATTTACAGAGGAACAATTAACGGATTATTGGCAGTTGGCCTTGTTAAATAGTCAATGCAATACGCCGTTAGTTCAGAAAGTCTTAAAAACACAGACACCACAATTTGAAGATCGGAAAATTATCTTACCTGTTGATAATGAAGCAGTTATTCCTTATTTGAAGCAACAATATTTACCAATTATTGAGGAACTTTATTTCTCTTACGGGTTTCCTAAATTTCATATTGAACCAAAAATGGATCAACAGCAAGCTGCAGAAGTGCTGAAAAAGTTTGAAGAGCAAAAATTAGAACAAGCCGCAGCCTTTCAACAACAAGCTGCTGAATCGCTTGTTAAACATGAACAAATGAAAAAAGAAAAACAACAACAAGCGCCTGCGTTTGATGGTCCAATTCGTTTAGGTCGGAATATTCCCAATGATGAACCCATTATGCCAATGGGAAACATACTGGAAGAAGAACGTCGGATAACGATTGAAGGCTTTATTTTTGATAAAGAAGTGCGTGAATTGCGTTCTAAACGAAAAATTTTAATTTTGAAAATTACTGATTATACTTCCTCTTTCGTGGTGAAGAAATTTTCGAATGGGGAAAAAGATGAACAAGTTTTTGATGCGATTCAACAGCAAAGTTGGATTCGTGTTCGTGGTAGTGTACAAGAAGATACCTTCATGCGTGATTTAGTCATGAATGCTCAAGATTTGATGGAAGTCGCCCATGCGCCAAGAAAAGACTACGCGCCAGAAGGTGAAAAACGTGTAGAATTACACATGCATAGTAACATGAGTACAATGGATGCGACCAATAAAGTCGGTGACTTGGTGGCGCAAGCGGGGAAATGGGGGCACAAGGCCATCGCAATTACGGATCATGGCGGCGCCCAAGCGTTTCCTGATGCCCATGCTGCAGGTAAAAAAGCAGGCGTTAAAATTTTATACGGCGTGGAAGCCAATATTGTTGATGATGGTGTACCTATTGCTTACAACGAAGAACATATTGAATTAACAGATGCTACCTATGTGGTCTTTGACGTGGAAACAACGGGGCTTTCCGCTGTTTATGATACCATTATTGAATTGGCCGCAGTCAAAATGCACAAAGGAAATGTCATTGAGACTTTTGAGCAGTTTATTGATCCTGGCCATCCATTATCTCAAACGACGATCAATTTAACTGGGATTACAGATGAAATGGTGCGCGGCTCAAAGTCCGAAGAAGAAGTTTTACGCATGTTTAAAGAGTTTTCAGAAGGAACTATTTTAGTGGCCCACAACGCTTCTTTTGATATGGGGTTCTTAAATACAAGTTATGGCAAACATGGAATACCTGAAGCGGCTAATCCCGTCATCGATACATTAGAATTATCCAGATTCTTGTATCCACATTTCAAAAGCCATCGTCTAAATACCTTATCGAAAAAATTTGGCGTCAACTTAGAACAACATCACCGCGCCATCTATGACTCGGAATCAACAGGTCATTTGTGCTGGATTTTCTTAAAAGAAGCGAAAGAGAATCATGATATGCATTTCCATGATGATTTGAATCGTCATATTGGCGAAGGAGATTCATACAAACGAGCTCGACCTTTCCATGCAACGATTTTAGCAACAACTCAAGCAGGATTAAAAAATCTTTTTAAATTGATTTCGATGTCCAATGTAGATTATTTTTTCCGAGTACCACGGATTCCTCGTTCGCAATTATCGAAGTTAAGAGAAGGACTTTTAATCGGTTCCGCATGTTCAAACGGCGAAATTTTTGAAGCAATGATGCAAAAAGGTGTCGAAGAAGCAAAAAATCGTGCCAAATTCTACGATTATATTGAAGTTATGCCCAAACCAGTTTACGCGCCATTAATTGAACAAGAATTGGTGAAAAATGAAGCAGATTTAGAAGAAATTATTAGTAATCTAGTGAAAATCGGTGACGAACTTGGCAAGCTGGTTGTCGCCACTGGAAATGTTCATTATTTAAATGAAGAAGATGCCATCTATCGGAAAATTTTAGTCGGGTCTATGGGTGGCGCTAATCCGTTAAATCGCCATAGTTTACCAAAGGTTCATTTCCGAACCACCGATGAAATGTTAACGGAATTTCAATTTTTAGGACAAGATGTCGCTAAGCGAATTGTAGTAGAAAATCCCAACAAAGTCGCTGATTTATGTGAAGAAGTTATTCCAGTAAAAGACGATTTGTATACGCCAAAAATTCCTGGGTCTGAACAAGAAATCACTGATTTAAGCTACAATCGTGCGCGCGAATTGTATGGCGATCCTTTACCAGAAATTGTCGAAAAACGGTTAGAAAAGGAACTGAATTCGATTAACGGGAATGGTTTCTCGGTTATTTATTTAATTTCTCAAAAACTGGTGCATAAAAGTAATGAAGACGGCTATTTAGTCGGTTCACGGGGCTCTGTCGGTTCGAGTTTTGTTGCGACAATGACAGGGATTACTGAAGTAAATCCTTTAGCGCCACATTATTATTGTCCTGAGTGTCAATATTCTGAGTTCTATGAAGATGGTTCCTATGGTTCAGGGTTTGATATGCCTGAAAAAGCCTGTCCAAAATGTGGGGCTCGATTGTTTAAAGATGGTCACGATATTCCTTTTGAAACGTTCTTAGGGTTCCATGGCGACAAAGTTCCCGATATCGATTTGAACTTTTCTGGCGATTATCAAGCCGAAGCCCATAACTACACGAAAGTTCTTTTTGGTGAAGAATATGTCTACCGGGCAGGAACCATTGGTACAGTAGCCGACAAAACAGCGTATGGCTTTGTTAAAGGATATGAAAGAGATCATAATTTACATTTGCGTGGTGCTGAAATTGATCGCTTAGCCAAAGGTTCAACAGGGGTTAAACGGACGACTGGGCAGCATCCCGGCGGTATTATTGTAATTCCTGATTACATGGATGTTTATGACTTTACGCCAATCCAATACCCTGCTGATGATCAAGAGGCAGAATGGAAAACGACGCACTTTGATTTCCATTCCATTCACGATAATATTTTAAAACTTGATATTCTAGGACATGATGATCCGACCGTGATTCGGATGTTACAAGATTTATCTGGGATTGAGCCAAAAACCATCCCAACAGACGATCCAGAAGTGATGCGTATTTTTGAAGGACCTGATGTTCTAGGTGTGGATGCAGAGCAAATTTATTCTAAAACAGGAACGTTAGGAATTCCTGAATTTGGGACACGTTTCGTTCGAGGTATGTTAGAACAGACCCATCCATCAACTTTTGCAGAATTACTTCAAATTTCTGGACTGTCTCACGGAACCGATGTGTGGCTAGGGAATGCAGAAGAGTTGATTCGCCGTGGCGAAGCCAATCTTGCTGAAGTAATTGGTTGTCGGGATGATATCATGGTATATTTAATTCATGCTGGTTTGGACAGTGGGATGGCCTTTAAGATTATGGAAACGGTACGTAAAGGACAATGGAATAAGATTCCTGATGAACTACGGGATACGTATTTAAATGCGATGAAAGAAAACAACGTCCCTGACTGGTATATTGATTCTTGTTCTAAAATTAAATATATGTTCCCGAAAGCCCATGCGGCAGCATACGTATTAATGGCATTGCGGGTCGCTTACTTTAAAGTTTATTTCCCAATCTTATATTACTGTGCATTTTTCTCCGTTCGGGCGGATGACTTTGACTTAGTGGCAATGTCACAAGGGAAAGAAGCTGTGAAAGCACGAATGAAAGAAATTACGGACAAAGGGATGGACGCCTCCACTAAAGAGAAAAACTTATTAACGGTTTTAGAATTATGTAATGAAATGCTGGAACGGGGCTATAAATTTGGCATGATTGATTTGTACAAATCAGATGCTGAAAATTTTGTGATTGAAGGGGATACCTTGATTGCACCTTTCCGAGCAGTGCCAAGTTTAGGCCTCAACGTAGCGAAAGCCATTGTCGCTGCGCGAGAAGAGCAACCGTTCTTGTCGAAAGAAGATTTGGCAACACGAGGTAAAGTTTCTAAAACATTGATTGAATACATGAATGAAAATGGTGTCTTAAAAGACTTGCCAGATGAAAACCAATTATCATTATTTGATATGTTATAAAAGAAAAATCTTTTAGAAAAAGGCCGGTGAAGCAACTTATTCACCGGCCTTTTTTAGTCATCAAATAAATTAGAAAATCATTGCTAGAAGCGTTTTAATTACTTATTAAAAAGCCATCTTTATTTAATTATGTTGAGCTTGTGCATAAAAAGTAAAATGCTTATGATAAATGAAGAGCTTTATTTTTTTTAATAAGAAAGGAATTGGTTATATGGACAAAAAGCAATTACGATGGTTCACCGTCGGGTTAATTGCCTTTAACATGGTCTGGGGTCTTGGAAATGTTGTGAATAATTATGCACAACAAGGGATTTCAGTGGTCACTTCATGGCTTTTGATTTTAGTTTTATATTTTATTCCCTATGCGTTAATCGTAGGACAGTTAGGTTCAACATTTAAAGACAGTAATGGTGGAGTTAGTTCGTGGGTGCAAAATACCAGTACTAAACGTCTAGCCTATTATGCAGCATGGACTTATTGGGTAGTGCACATTCCTTACTTGGCACAAAAACCACAAGCAATTTTAATTGCCTTAGGTTGGGCAGTTCAAGGGAATGGAAACTTAGTCAATACGATGCCAATCGTAACGGTATCATTTATTTCATTAATAATTTTCTTGGTTTTCTTGTTATTATCAACAAAAGGGTTAACCACCTTAAAAGTTATTGGTGGTTTAGCTGGAACCGCCATGTTTGTGATGTCTATTTTATTTATTTTATTAGCGGTAGGCGCACCATTTATTAATTCAACGGTTGAATTTGCGACGCCAAACATGTCACAAGTCAGCACCTACATTCCTAAATTTGACTTTAGTTATTTTACAACCGTATCAATGTTAGTTTTTGCGGTAGGTGGCGCTGAAAAAATTTCTCCTTACGTAAATGCAACTAAAAATCCAGCCAAAGAGTTCCCTAAAGGAATGATTTTCCTAGCAGCAATGGTTGGTTTATCGGCTGTTTTAGGTTCATTTGCAATGGGAATGTTATTCTCAAGTGACAATATTCCTAAAGATTTAATGGCAAATGGTGCCTATAGTGCCTTCCAAAAATTAGGCGCGTATTATGGTGTCGGTAATCTCTTAATGATTGTTTATGCGTTAACGAATACAGTGGGTCAAGTGGCTGCGTTAGCCTTTTCAATTGATGCTCCACTGAAAATTCTTTTAGCTGAAGCAGATCCAGAATTTGTTCCAAGTTGGTTACGTAAACGTACGAAAAAAGGTACGTTAATTAATGGTTACCTATTAACAGGTATTTTAGTAAGTATTATTATCGCTTTACCGATGTTTGGGTTGAAGGACATGAACGAAGTGGTTAAATGGCTAACTAACTTAAATTCTGTAGTTATGCCAATGCGTTACTTGTGGGTCTTCTTTGCCTATATGCTTCTAAACAAAGCATACAAACAATTTAATTCAGAATATAAATTTGTTAAAAATCCTAAAATTGGTTTTGTGTTTGGTCTTTGGTGTTTCCTATTTACAGCCTTTGCTTGTATCCTAGGAATGGTGCCTAAATTTGAGTATGCCTCAGACCCTCAAGGCTGGTTGTTCCAATTAGCTTCTAACATTGTGACACCAATCGTCTTAATTCTATTAGGAATGATTTTACCAGCAATTGCACGTCGCGAGAAAAAAGACACGATTTTGCCAATTGATTCAGCAGAATAATTGGTTGCATGTTTCAAGGATAAAATAGTCAGTTTAAGTATTTTGCGTGAGATAAATGGTCAATAGGACTGTTTGTCTCACGTTTTTTTTCTGTCGATTTTTCTCTAAAATTTCTATTGTCTCTTAAAAATATGAGAAAATCAGAAGAATTTCTCCTGTATACTAAAGGTATCTATCATTAAAAAATGGTTATTAACGGAGAAAAAGGAAGTGAACCTCATGACTAAAACACTTGAAACACAACCAGAAGAGAAAACGGTCTTTCTTTGTAAAGAAACGAATCCAGATTTTTTAGGACGAGAAATTTATGCGGATAATGTTGAAACACCGTATAATTTTTACTTAATTCGCAAGCTTTATTTAGCGAAAGAGTACCAAAATTTAGCAGAAGGGGAACAATTTTTTGAGGCTTTATGTGAAAGTTGGGATGAATCAGAACAGTTTGAAGAGTTAATTGTTAAAAAGATTTATGTCTATGTTGAAACGGAGTTAATGTACTACACTGTTTATTTTGGAAGCTTTGAGCCGACCACTCGTGACTTACGATCCGCACTGAAACAATGGATGTATGAAATACCGACAACTAAAAATAAAAAAATAGTCCGTATGAATGAAACCAATGTGCAAGTAGTGCCGCAAGAAAATCAATTAACGGAATTAGCTGGTGAAATTGCTGTCTTACGTGAAATGTTGACACTTTTAAAAGAAAATTTAGCCTCCTTAAATGAAGCCGTTAATCAAACGAGAAATCCCGTCATTTCTAGACAAATAAAAACGATCCATTTGAAAAGAGCTTCTCCTGTGATAGCCGCAGAACAGGCATCGCTGAAAGTATCAGAGGATACTAATCTGGAACAACCAGACGTCAATCTCTCGCCTGATAATCGGGAAAATCAAGAAGGTGAAACAACTGTAGCAACAAGTGAAGCAGTGCTTCCCGTTAACAAACTAGTGCTTGAAGAACCAGCGAAAGAACCAGTGTTATCTGAACCAGCGCCAATTAAAGAAGCGCTGCCAGAAAAAAAACAAGAAAACCAGCAGAGTACCGCGGCAAAACCTTTATTTACTTTTCCACAAGAAACAGAAAAAAGCTCGCTAAATTCAGTGGATAAGTCTGCCGAAAAAGAAGAGGAGCAGAAGCCAGAAAAAGAAGCTGTCTCTATGGAAAGTGAGAAAGAAAATTCATCAAGTCGGACAATTCCTGCGGACTTTCAACGACAATTGGACGAACTAGAAGAGGAAATTTATCGTCGCTTTATGAGTCGCCAGTTAGAGGATACTGATGGAAATCAAGCAGTTCCGAAAATAACGATTGAAAAAAGACAGTTAGAAGCACAAATGATTGAAGCAAAAGCATTCTCACAATCATTTAAACAAGTTCAAAAGAAAAAAGCAGGAGACGTGCGAATTTGCAATCAGTTAAGTTGTATGAAATTAGAAAAAGGATTAGATAAATTTTTAGACGAAGTTACAGAATATGTTGAAAAGCGGACCCTATTTAATAAAAAGGTTCGTTGTCCGCTCCCAGTAATCAGAGAATTGGAAGGCTATGGGCAATTAAACCAGTATATGCAGAAAATCCTTGACTGTTATTAATCGTTTATTTAGGAGAAGGTAAGACAAAACCGTTCAGTTTATCAGCTTTTAAGCCTGAAACAAAAATCACTTTGGATTTTTGTTTCAGGCTCTTTCTTATTATCTCTGGAAAAGATTTCAAGAGAATTTTTGAAATACTAGTGAAAATCCTATAAATTGTAGTATAATTTTCAAAGATGAATGAAAGGCGTGAAGTCATTGAAAGACAAACAAGTGTATGCAGTAGTTGACCTTGAAACGACTGGAACAGATCCTACAAGTGATCGGATCATTCAGTTTGGATGCGTTCTCGTTCAAGATGGAAAGATTATTGCGAACTTTGCGACAGATGTGAATCCCAATCAAGTAGTACCAAAACAAATTCAAAGTTTAACTGGGATTAGTAATACGCAAGTTCAAAAAGCGCCTTATTTTGAAGATGTAGCACATACAATTTATCATTATCTGGAAGATACTATTTTTGTGGCGCATAACGTCCACTTTGATTATAATTTTTTAGCTCGTGAACTGGTACGGTGTGGCACGCCGCCACTTACTATTCCAGCCATTGATACAGTGGAATTGGCACAGATTTTTTTACCGACAGAAAAAAGTTTCCGTTTAAGTGATTTGTCGGAAAGCTTAGGTTTGTCTCATGAGAATCCCCATCAAGCAGATAGTGATGCGCAGGTTACAGCCGAACTTTTGTTATTAATTCAAGAAAAAATGAAATCTTTACCATTAGTCACTATGGAAAAAATTGCGGAATTAAGTCAACAGACAGCGCGGGAAACCAGTACTTTTATTCAACAAACGTATGAACAAATGAAAAAACAAGTCACACCATTAAATCCAGCTTATCAAGTGGTCAGTGGCATTGCTTTACGCAAAAAAGAAGTTCCTCTTTTTGAAGAAACGTTCTATCAGACTAGCACGTATCCCAAAACTAAAAAAGCCAAAGAAAAACTGTTTGGCGAACGTTTCGCTTATCGTGCGGAACAGAGTCGGATGATGAATTTAGTCTATGATCATTTTACAGAAGGAACGACAAAAGATTTATTTATTGAAGCGGCGACTGGAACGGGAAAAACATTAGGCTATCTGTTGCCGATGAGCTATTTAGCAACGCCAGAAAAACCAGTCATCATTTCAACAGTTTCGATTGTTTTACAAAATCAATTAGTGGAAAAAGATTTACCATTAGCCAATAAAATCTGCCAAGGGAAATTACGAGGCATTGTTATTAAAAGCCATCGACACTATCTTGATTTACAACGCTTTAAGGCAACGTTGAATCAGCCAACTCCGCAAAAACAATACGCTCTTTATCAAATGGGCGTTCTCGTCTGGTTGCTAGAAACAGAAACGGGCGATTTAGATGAACTACAATTGACGAATTTAAATCATTTATTCTGGAAAGAAGTTACACATCGCGGATTGGATTTTCTTTCAAAAAAAGATGAACTTTATGAAGTTGACTTTTTAAGACATCTGTATAAAAAAGTCGCTCAAAGTAACGTGTTGATTGTTAATCATGCATTTTTGGCGCAAGAGTCGCTAAGAAAACAACCGTTATTACCTGAAAGTCCGTGGCTAATTATTGATGAAGCACATCATTTACCAGACATCGCTAGTCGGATGGCAAGCGAACGAGTAAACAGTGTGATACTAAAAAAACAAGTCACGCATTTTATTGAAAAAGAACAACTTTTTGTTGCTTTACAGCAAATTTTTCAACAGTTTTCTGAAGAGCAGCGGTTTGTAAAAATTTATCAGCAAGGTTTACTGGATTTTGTGGATGAATGGCAAGATTTTCTTTTTGAATTGCATCGTTTATTTAGTAAAACGCAGAAGCGCATAGACCATCAGGAGTTGCTTTTAACCAAAGAACGTATTGATTATTTATCTGCTGCGGGAGAAAAACATAGTCAAACGCTCCAGCTTTTACTGCAGGAGTTGTTAACTATTCAAAGTAAGTTACAGCAAACAATTATGAGTCAGTTGGAAACCTTTAGTTTGGCTGATCGCATCGTTTTTGTTCGCTTGTTTCAATTTTTTGATGAAATTGAACGTATTCATCACTGTTTTACCATTTATCTTGATGATTGGCGTCCACGTTGGGTAAAAGAATATTTACCACAAAATGAAGACCATGGCTTGATTGAAATTCATAACTTAGAAGCTAGTTTGCTTCCTGAAACAAAGTGGTATCCGCGGTATGAACGAATTATTTATACAAGCGGCACATTGAAGTTTGGCAACAATAAAAAGTATTTACCGCAACGGTTAGGTTTAACAGAGGTGACGTTCAAAACCCTGCCAACGCCATATAACTATGCAGAAAATGCGCGAGTCTATGTACCGGAAGAAGCAGTAGCCATTCAAAATGCCTCTTCCTATGAAATGGGTCAATACATTTCAGATACCATTGAAAAATTGATGGCGCAAGAGGAACGTTCGATGTTGGTTCTTTTTACTTCGCATGAATTATTGTCCACCGTGTATCATCAAGTCCAGCCGAGATTATTGGAAAAAGGACAAGAGGTCCTCGCCCAAGGGATTAGCGGCAGTCGTGAAAAAATTCTTAAACGGTTCTCTAATGGAAAACCGAATGTCTTGCTAGGAGCCGATAGCTTTTGGGAAGGTGTGGACTTACCAGGAACAGCTTTACAGTTATTGATAGTCACGCGTTTACCTTTTGAAAACCCGAAACGACCACTTGTGCAAGCAAAATATGCGTATTTAGAAGCAGAAGGGATACAACCATTTGCTCAAGAAGCGGTACCGAAAGCAGCCTTACGTTTGCGACAAGCACTGGGCCGTTTAATCCGTTCTGAAGAAGACAGAGGGGCATTGCTGATTCTGGATCGTCGTTTAGTCACTGCAAAATATGGCAAACGATTAATCAAAGCGTTTCCCAAGGGACTCTCAGTAAAAGAAGCGCCCATGCCTGAAATTTTAGAAGAATTAAAGGAATTTTTAAACAAATAATCGATTATTTTTAGGTCATATTTGTGAAAGGCCGCTATTTTTCTGCTATAATAAGACCCAGTAAGTTTAGAGAGGATGGAAGGATTTTTGGAGGAATTAGAAGAAAAGAAAGAGAAGAAACGGATTACTGTCCTTTTAACCCTATTGGCAATCCTTTTAGCAATTCTTGTAACAATAATTATCTTTTTTGTACGAACCAATCAACCAATGGCTCAAGCCAAAAAAGAAGCAACCGCAATTGCCAAAACTTCTGCTAATTTAGAAACAGTTGATAAATTTTACTGGTTTACACGCAAAAATACGTATTTTACTTTAACCGGCAAAAATGATAAAGGCACAGAGATTATCGTGATTGTCCCTAAATCGGGAGAAAAAGTCACGGTCTTAAATCAAAAAGATGGTCAAACTGAACAACAAATAACAGACATTGTTGCTAAAGCACATCCCGATGAATCGGTGATGAAAGCTACGTTAGGGCTTTATGATAAGCGCCCTGCATGGGAAGTGGTCACCGAAAATGATCAAGGAGTACTAACATATTATCTTATGAGCTTTGATAAAGGCGAAGAGATCAACGTTGTCAAAGATATTTAATTTAGATAGGTTTTGATGAAAGTGGGAGTGAAAGGTGTATGAACGTATCAAATCGAGCACAGCAATTGACTCCTTCTGTTACATTAGCAGCTGCCGCCAAGGCGAAAGCATTAAAAGCAAAAGGTGTAGATGTTTTAAGCTTAACGGTTGGGGAACCAGATTTTGTAACCCCGAAAAATATTCAAAAAGCAGCAATTGCTTCAATTGAGGATGGAAGAGCAAGTTATTACACACCTTCTGGCGGCATTCCTGAATTAAAGCAAGCAATTGTCTCTTATGTGGAACGAGAATATCAACTTCGTTATCAACCCAAGCAAGTTATTGTGACAGATGGTGCCAAATATGCGCTGTATCTATTATTTCAAGCCATTTTGAACGTTGGGGACGAAGTGATTATCCCTGTCCCTTATTGGGTAAGTTATGGTGAACAAGTCAAATTAGCAGAAGGCAAGCCAGTATTTGTATCAAGCACGCAAGAGCAATCATTTAAAGTGTCAGTCGCACAATTAGAAGCTGTACGAACGGACAAAACAAAAGCAATCATTTTAAATTCACCATCTAACCCAACTGGTGTTATTTATACGGAAGAAGAATTACGCCAAATTGGTGAATGGGCAGTTGCTCATAATATCCTCATTATTGCAGATGATATTTATGGTCGTTTGGTGTACAATGGACATCGGTTCACACCAATTGCAACCATCTCAGAAGCAATTCGTCAACAGACAATCATTATTAATGGTGTTTCCAAAACATATGCAATGACAGGCTGGCGCATTGGTTTTGCAGTCGGTGATGAAAAAATTATTCAAGCAATGACACAACTCGCTTCACAATCCACCAGTAATCCAGTCGCGGTTAGCCAATATGCGGCAATTGAGGCTTTAACAGGTGAACAGTCGACAGTTGAAGACATGCGTCAGGCCTTTGAAAAACGCCTGAATCATATCTATCCAAAAGTAGCAGCTTTGCCAGGTGTTTCGCTAATAAAACCTGAAGGCGCATTTTATCTATTCCCGAATGTCAAAAAAACGTTAGAAATTTGTGGGTATGATAACGTGACTAATTGGGTGGAAGATTTATTACAAGAAGCGCATGTTGCTCTGGTAACAGGAGAAGGCTTTGGTGCACCAGAACATGTGCGGATGAGCTATGCGACAGATTTAATGACGTTAGAAAAAGCGATTGAGCGAATGAACGACTTTATAGAAAAGAAACGAATTCAGCACAACGCCTAAAAGAATAAACTAAGAAATGAACGGAGAGACAAACGTGGAACAAATTCAAATTATTGATTCAAACAAACATGTTGGAGAAACAGTAAAAATTGGCGCTTGGATTGCTAACAAACGCTCAAGCGGAAAAATTGCCTTTTTACAATTACGTGACGGGACAGCCTTTTTCCAAGGTGTCGTGTTCAAACCAAACTTCATTGAAGCCTTTGGTGAAGAAGCTGGTACAGAAAAATTCCAAGAAATTAAACATTTATCACAAGAAACAGCAGTCATGGTTACTGGTGTTATCAAAGAAGATAGCCGTTCTAAATTCGGCTATGAAATGGATATCACTGATTTAGAAGTCGTTGGCGCTTCAGAAGATTACCCAATTACGCCGAAAGAACACGGCACAGATTTCTTAATGGATCATCGTCATTTATGGTTACGTTCAAGCAAACAACATGCGATCATGTTAGTTCGTAACGAAATTATTCGTGCTACTTACGAGTTCTTTAACGAACAAGGATTCATTAAAATTGATAGCCCAATTTTAACAGGCTCAGCACCAGAAGGCACAACAGAATTATTTGAAACAGATTACTTCGGACAACCAGCATTCTTATCACAAACAGGTCAATTATATGCAGAAGCTGGTGCGATGGCATTTGGAAAAGTCTTTACTTTTGGACCAACCTTCCGTGCGGAAAAATCCAAAACTCGTCGTCACTTAACGGAATTCTGGATGATTGAACCGGAAATGGCATACACAACTCATGAAGAATCACTAGATATTCAAGAAGCCTACGTAAAACATTTAATTAAATCAGTATTGAAAAATCAACAATATCCATTGGATGTTTTAGAACGTGATACAGCGTTACTAGAGAAATATGTTTCGGAACCATTCAAACGTATTACTTACGATGATGCGATTGAGTTATTACAAAAAGAAGAAGCAAACAATGATTATGATCACATTGAATGGGGCGAAGACTTTGGTAGTCCACATGAAACCTTTATTTCAAATTACTATGGCGTTCCAACATTCATTTTAAATTATCCAAAAGCAATTAAAGCCTTCTATATGAAACCACATCCAACACGTGAAGATGTTGTAATTTGTGCCGATTTAATTGCACCAGAAGGTTATGGTGAAATTATCGGTGGTTCCGAGCGTGCAACTGATTATGATTATTTGAAAGAAAAAGTAGCTGAGTTTGGCTTATCTGAAGAAGAATACAGCTGGTATTTAGATTTACGTAAATACGGTTCTGTGCCACATTCCGGCTTCGGGTTAGGTTTAGAACGTGCTGTTACGTTCATTACTGGTAATGAACACATTCGTGAAGCGATTCCGTTCCCACGTATGTTAAACCGTATTTATCCATAGAGAACAAATAAAAAAGAGAACTTCGGCAAAAGCCGAAGTTCTTTTTTTTAATTCTGCCATAATTTTTGCATCTGGTCCAAAATATCAATGACTTCTGTCGTGAAAAATAAGGAGCGGTTGGGTTGTGTACCTTTGATTGCTTCAACCATATTGTAGATTTCATAATTCATGGATTCAGCTGAGTACCCAGAAACGATGGTCTCAACCGTACCGTCATTGTAGTGAACGATTGCTTCATCTGCACGTGGATAATCTGTAATGGTAATATAGGCATCTTCAAAAGCAACAATTCCTTGCTTTGGCATTTTTGCTTGGAATGTTAATGAAATAGTAGCCAACTCATTTTCTTTATTTCGAAGCAATGTCACCGATTGTTCATCAACGCCAGTAGAGAAGGGAACCATGCTAGAAGCTAAAACGTCTGGCTGTGAGCTGAGAAACCAACGAGCAAACGAAACCGCATAAGTACCAATATCTAACAATGCGCCGCCTGCTAAGTCAGGATTAAAAAAGCGATTTTTAGGATCGGGTTCTTTGTAACTTCCAAATGGTGCTTGAATCATTTTTACCTGACCAAATTTGCCAGCATCCATCAAGCGACGTAATTCATCGTATAGTGGCATGTTAAAAATAGTCATGGCTTCTGCTAAAATAAGGTCATTTTTTTCTGCAACTGCCAAGGCTTGTTTTAATTCTGCCGCGTTCATCGTAATAGCTTTTTCACACAACACATGTTTTCCGGCCTGGAGCGCTTTTAAAATGTGTTCAGCATGTTGTTTATTTGGCACTGCTATATAAACAACATCGATTGTTTCATCTGCTAGCAATTCTTCATAAGAACCATAGGCTTTAGGGATTGAATAATCAGCGGCAAATTGTTCTGCTTTAGACAATGTCCGTGAAGCAACAGCTGCAAGTTGGCTAGTTTCTTGTTTAAACGTTGAAGCAAATTCGTGGGCAATTCCACCTAATCCTACGATGCCCCATTGATATAATTTTTTTGTCAAAAGAAGTCCTCCTAATCTATGCAATTTCTTCAAATCTTCTTCATTATTTATTATACTGTAAACAAGAGAAATTAGAAAACAAGGACAATTTTGTAAATATGATAAAATCCAGAGATAAAAAGATGCTTTTTTTAGAGAATTTCAGTAAAATAGAAAATGGAGGCGAATGATTATGCATCAAGTTTATGTAGATATTATTGTTGACGCAATTATTGAACAGTATCAAACAGAAGAAAATTTTTACTCCGCTTATCAAATTCAAGCAGCCGATTGGCAAGCTTGGAAAGAAGGCCAATTTGGTTTGGACAATGAAGTCATGCAAAAAATTAAGAATTTGTTTACGGATTATGAGTGGATGCTGACTCAAAAAATACTCCGCCAAACCATCTTATTTCCGGAAAAACGTAACCTAGCTGTTTCGGAATATAAACGGTTAAAAACAACAATTGCCAAAAAATGGCTACAATCTGATTTGGGCGTTGTAGAATTAATTCCTAACAATAAACAAGAACAAGAAATTGCTGCTGGTTATATTGATTTGAAAGTGACGCTGGCCTATGGTGAATGGGGTTTTGATGATATTATTACATTCCGGTTACCAGCTACGATTCAACGACAATTGGAAGGTTCAAAAGTTGAATTATTAGATTGGGTCAATGAAAATCTGATGGATACTTACGTAGGTGAATAACGAATAGGAAGGATGGTCTTTTGAAATACACAATTGCTGGGATTTTATCTGTGATTATTATGTTTGGTGCGGTAATTTTTGTCTTTTTTGGCAAAAAGCCAGTTGAAGAATCTGTTCACACATCAACTGAAACAACAGTGAAATCATCCACTAAAATTTCTGAAAGTAGTACAGTTTCTTCAACTGCTACCACTGAATCAAGTACTGAAATCACGAGCGTAAGCAGTGATGAAAGTTGATAATTTTCTGTGAAAATGATACAATTATTCGGTTATAGTAACAAATGAAATCAATCACGAAAGTGAAAGATAGTGAAACATTTTATCGGAAAATAAAAGATGAAGTGGGGAATTAATGAAGTGAGCAACTATCAGAAAAAAAGAAAAAAGCAGCTGAATTTGCCAAAGTTATTCTTAGGCGTAGTTGTCGTCGGTTTGGCCTTTGTCTTTTCGTTATCTGTCCTTTCTGATTCAGATAAGGGACAAAGCGAGTCAGTCAATCGCCAAAATGAAAACATCTCAAAAGAAGAATTTGTTGCTGAAATCACACCGTATGCACGTGAATTACAAGAATCTTACGGGGTATTACCAAGTATTATTATGGGGCAAGCAGTTTTAGAATCAAATTTTGGACAAAGTCAATTAGCATCGAAATATAACAATCTTTTTGGGATTAAAGCATATGGCAATCAACCAAAAGTCAATTTAGAAACAAAAGAGTATGTCAATGAGGTCTGGATTACGATTCAGGGTGATTTTCGAGTTTATGACAATTGGGAAGAATCCATGCGAGATCATACCAAGTTATTTGTTGATGGGGTCGATTGGGATCCAAATTTATATGAAAAAGTCTTGTTAGCCAAAAATTATAAAGAGGCTGCACAAGCGCTTCAAGATGCTGGATACGCAACGGATCCTACATACGCTGATAAGATCATTCATGTAATTGAAGAATACAATTTAAATAAATACGACCGTTAAGCATGGAGGAACGATGACAATGAGCGAAAAGTGGATTCCAGAAATTATGACGCCGCTGAAACAAGATATTGTAAAAATGCCAGAGATTATTCGGCAAGCCAGTGGCATTAAAATTTTTGGCCGTAAAATAAAATCAATTATTTTTACGACAGATATTGCGATTATCCGCAATACGGATGCACAGGCAGTGATTGCTGTATATCCTTTTACACCGCATCCAGCGATTACAAAAGGCATTATTGAAGCAGCGGATATTCCTGTCTTTTCAGGAGTCGGCGGCGGTTTAACGCAAGGCATGCGTTCTGCTTATATGAGTTTATTTGCAGAAGCACAAGGCTCAATGGGTGTCGTTTTGAATGGTCCTACACCAATTGAAACAATTAAAATGGTGGATGAAGCAATCGATATTCCTATTATCAGCACAGTAACTTCTATTCATACACCAATTGATGAAAAACTTGCGGCTGGCGTGGATATGATTAATATCAGCGCAGGAAAAGACACTGCAGCCACCGTACGCTATTTCCGTGGCAAGTATCCAGAATTACCGATTATTGCAACAGGAGGACCAACTGAATCGAGTATTCATGAAACCATTATCGCCGGAGCGAATGCTATTACATATACGCCCCCTAGTAACGGTGAATTATTCAGCAAAAAAATGAAAAAATATCGTGAACAAGAAAAAGCAACCGATGAAGAATAAAAAACGCTTTGGCAGCCGATCCTGCCAAAGCGTTTTTGGCTATTTAATGTTCGCTTTTACGGAACAATGGAAGAATGAACCAATTATTTGAAAATTCTAATGAAAAAAAGTTGTTAAACCATTGAAAGTTAGAGATTTTTGTACTATCCTAGAGAAACATAGAAGCTTGTATAAGGTCAAAATACGGTTGACCGTCTCTACCCAGCACCGTAAATGCTGGTCTATAAGTGAAGAAGAGCGGATAGCCCTTTTTTGCTTTGGCAAAATGGGCTTTTTTCTTTTGTTAGAACACGAATATAAATAGCACTTTGTTTTATTTCGTTCGTTTTTAACGAACCGTCCTTTCCTCAGGATGAGAACAAAGCATCTATCGAAAAATAAGTAAAGGAGTTCATATTGTGAAGGAATTAGTCGAACGTATTAAAAATGATGGCCGTGTATTAGGTGAAGGTGTTTTAAAAGTAGATAGTTTTATTACGCACCAAGTGGATCCAGAATTGATGGAGGCTATGGGTAATCGTTTTGCTGAGGTTTTCGCAGAAGCAGGCATTACCAAAGTAATTACAATTGAAGCATCAGGAATCGCTCCTGCCTTATACGCAGCGCAAAAATTAGGCGTGCCAATGATCTTCGCTCGTAAGGCAAAAAGTTTAACCATGGATGAAGAGCTCTTAACGGCTTCAGTTTATTCATTTACAAAACAAGTGACAAGTCAAATTTCCATTTCAAGAAAATTTTTATCTGATGCTGATAAAGTGTTGATTATTGATGACTTTTTAGCTAACGGACAAGCTGCCAAAGGATTGGTAGAATTATGCCAACAGGCTGGTGCAAAGGTTGAAGGAATTGGTATCGTAATTGAAAAATCATTCCAAGATGGTCGTCAGTTATTAGAAGACATGGGCTTAAATGTAGTCTCTTTAGCACGTATTGCTTCATTAAGTGAAGGAACGGTGACGTTTTTAGAGGAGGATGCATAATCTTGGAAACAAAACAATTGAATACACCACAACAGACGGAAACACCAAATGGGAAAGCCGCCGTTTTAGGATTGCAACATTTATTAGCGATGTATGCTGGAGCAGTTGCCGTACCTTTATTAATCGGAACCGGCTTGAATTTTGATTCGCAACAAATGACGTATTTGATTTCAATCGATATTTTTATGTGCGGCGTTGCGACACTTTTACAATTAACGGTGAATAAGTTTTTTGGGATTGGCTTGCCAGTCGTTTTAGGTTGTGCCATTCAAGCAGTTGCGCCTTTAATCATGATTGGTACGAACAAAGGGGTTGGTGCAATTTACGGTTCAATTATTGCTTCGGGCATTTTTGTCGTTCTTATTGCAGGATTTTTCTCAAAAATTAAACGTCTATTTCCGCCTTTAGTCACCGGCACAGTCATTACAGTTATTGGTTTGACCTTAATTCCTGTTGCTGTTGAAAAAATGGGTGGCGGCTTAGCAACGGACAAAAGTTTTGGTGATCCTAAAAACTTGCTCCTCGCATTTGTAACAATTGCCTTAATCATTGTTGTGCAAGTTTGGGGACGTGGCTTTATCAAGTCAATTGCCGTGTTAATCGGCCTAGTCGGCGGCACAATTTTAGCTGCGTTTCTGGGATTAGTGGATTTATCTCCTGTTGGTCAAGCTACGTGGTTTCATTTTCCACAGCCATTTTATTTTGGCAAACCAACGTTTGATCTTTCTTCTATTGTGTTGATGATTATTATTTCAATTGTTAGTATGGTTGAATCAACAGGTGTTTATTTTGCCTTAGGAGATATTACAGGGAAGAAAATTGGCGAAGATGATTTACGTCGTGGGTATCATGCAGAAGGTTTAGCCGTCATTTTAGGGGGGATTTTTAATACGTTTCCTTATACAGGTTTCTCTCAAAATGTCGGGTTAGTTCAATTATCTGGGATCAAAACACGTCGACCAATTTATTTTTCTGCTTTTTTCTTAATTATTTTAGGCTTATTACCAAAAATTGGTGCGATGGCCCAAATTATCCCAGAGCCGGTTTTAGGCGGCGGAATGCTGGTTATGTTTGGAATGGTGGCTGTCCAAGGAATGCGCATGTTGTCAAAAGTTGACTACTCAAATGACAAAAATTTATTAATTATTGCCATCTCGATTGGCTTTGGTTTAGGCTTTAATATTATGCCGACGCTCTTTAATAAAGTACCAGAAACTGTTAGCATGTTTACTGGTAATGGAATTGTCATGAGCAGCATTACCGCAATTATTTTAAATCTTTTATTCAATGGTTTAAAAGAAACCTCAGAAAGTAACGAATAGTTTCAAAAAAGTATGATAGATAAGGTCAGGTGGCTTTTCTTTCATACTTTTTTGACCTAATCATCGTTTAGAAAAATTTAATGTTTTCATCAATCTGAAGAGAAAAAGAGAAAAAAGCTTGGTTACAAAGAGACGAGTAGTAAGTTACCGCTGTTTTATCCTAAAGTATGTTAATAAATTCTGATGAGAAAACCTAATGGAAACACTGCTGGCACTTGAAGTTGAGCCTTTTTCCTTGTATCATGTAAAAAGAGCACTCTTAAAGGCTAGACTGCGACGAGAAACCGCAGAAGGATTTTAAGGATAAAACTGTGATGGAAAGTTGTGATGAACTTGGATAAACCACTATTACCTGGTCAAGTGATTGGTATCATTGGTGGCGGACATTTAGCAAAAATGATGGCCCTTAGTGCAAGAGAAATGGGGTTTCGAGTGGGTGTGCTAGATCCACAAATTGATTGTCCTGCTGCACAAGTTGCCGATTGGCAATTATTAGGAGCATATAATGATCCTGAAGCGTTAGAGAAATTGGCAAAACGTGCCCAAGTGATTACGTATGAATTTGAACATGCAGATGTTGATGCGTTAACAGCGATTCAACATTTAGCGAATATACCACAAGGAACAGACATTTTAGCGATTACGCAAGATCGCTTAATGGAAAAAAGTTTCCTGGAAGATAATAATATTGTGATTGCACCTTATGCAACGATTGTTAGTCCGACTGATATTCAAGAAGCAATTGATGGCATTGGTTATCCGTGTATCTTGAAGAATACGCGAGGGGAAGGTCGTTATGTACTACATAGTACTTCAGACTTAGCGCCATCCATGAATCTTCTGAGAGAAGGAACCTGTGTCTTGGAAGCTTGGATTCCTTACGAAAAAGAATTATCTGTTCTGATTTCTGGTAATGGTCGTGGCGAATTTGCGACATTTCCAGTTGTGGAAACAATTAAAAAAGAGCGTAAGCTACATGAAACGATTGCGCCAGCCCGAATTGATGAAGAAGTCAGTGGTGAGTTGCAACGAATTGCTAAGGTGATTGCTAAAGCAGTTGGTTTAGTCGGCACTCTTTCAATTGAAATGTTTTATACAGAAACAGGCGGGATTTATGTAAATAAAATTTTACCTCGTCCAGAAGATGCTGGGAATTTTTCAATAGATGCTTGTTCTTTTAGCCAATATGATACGCATATTCGTGGTTTATGTAATTGGCCAATGCCAACGATTCAACTGTTGTCTGAAGCAGTCACGGTCAATGTGCTTGGAAATGAGGCCTATGAAACGATGGACATTATTAATGAACATCCAGATTGGCATTTCCACTATTATGGCCACAGTGAAGCAAAAGCGCAACGAGCGATGGGGCATATTACTATATTAACCAAAGAAATCGATGAAACACTGGAAGAAATTAAAGAAACAAAGATTTGGTCGTAATTATTTTTCAAAAATTGAGGAGTAAAGAGGGGATAAGGCACAATGATTGATCGTTATACAAGACCCGAAATGGGCGCAATTTGGACAGATGAGAACCGCTACAAGGCATGGCTAGAAGTTGAAATTTTGGCGGATGAAGCTTGGGCAGAACTTGGCGAAATTCCTAAAGAAGATGTACAAAAAATCCGAGAAAATGCATCATTTGATGTTGCACGTATTTTAGAAATTGAAGCAGAAACACGTCATGATGTTGTCGCTTTTACTCGTGCCGTTTCAGAAACGCTTGGTGAAGAGCGAAAATGGGTACACTATGGGTTAACCAGCACAGATGTTGTGGATACTGCCTATGGTTATCTATTGAAACAGGCGAATGATATTTTACGGAAAGATTTACAAACATTTACGGAGATTGTCGGAGCCAAAGCCAAAGAGTATAAACATACGGTCATGATGGGAAGAACGCATGGTGTTCATGCAGAACCGACTACATTTGGTTTGAAATTAGCGTTGTGGTATTCTGAAATGAAACGCAACATTGAACGTTTTGAACATGCAGCCAAAGGTGTCGAAGCGGGTAAAATCAGTGGAGCCGTAGGTACCTTTGCCAATATTTCACCATTTGTTGAAGAATATGTTTGCGAACATTTGGGGATCCGTGCTCAAGAGATTTCGACACAAGTTTTACCACGTGATTTACATGCAGAATATGTTTCTGCCATGGCATTAATTGCGACAAGTATTGAAAAATTTGCAACAGAAATTCGTGGTCTACAAAAATCAGAAACACGTGAAGTAGAAGAATTTTTTGCAAAAGGACAAAAAGGATCTTCGGCAATGCCGCATAAACGGAATCCAATTGGTTCTGAAAATATGACTGGTTTGGCACGTGTGATTCGTGGTCATGTCATTACTGCCTTTGAAAATGTGAGTTTATGGCATGAACGAGATATTTCTCACTCGTCTGCTGAACGGATTATTATTCCCGATACGACGATTTTACTAAATTACATGTTGAATCGTTTTGGTAATATTGTCAAAAACTTAACGGTCTTCCCAGAAAATATGAAACGTAACATGGATGCGACCTATGGTCTAATTTACAGCCAACGTGTCTTGTTAAAATTGATTGATCATGGCATGACACGTGAAGAAGCGTATGATCTGGTCCAACCAAAAACAGCTTACGCATGGGATCATCAAACGGCGTTCCGTCCGTTGCTAGATGCGGATGAAAAAATTACTTCTGTCTTATCAAAAGAAGAGCTAGATGATGCCTTTGATTACCATTATCATTTAAAAAATGTTGACACGATTTTTGAACGTGTTGGTTTAGGATAACAAGAAAGCGAGAAGAAGGATGATTCTTCTCGCTTTTCTCTTATAATGTTATAAACTGAAGGATTAAAAAACAAACGTATTGTTAAATACGTTTGTTTTTTTCTATACTTTTTTCGATTTATCCTTTATAATGTAACTTAAATAGTTACATTAACTATTTAATGCAAACAAAGGAGGAGAAGTATGGATAAACAACAGCGAGGCATTCAAGTGATTAGAATTTGGCTAGGGGTGACGATGCTAATTCATGGAGTGATGAAAGTAACGTCATTGGAAGATGCTTTAGCGTTTTTTGCTAGTATTGGTTTGCCAAGTCTTTTTGTTTATGGTGTAGCAGCAATTGAATTAATTGGTGGATTATTTATGATTATTGGCTTTTTAATTCCTTTGGTATCAGTAGGATTCATAGCAGTTTTAGTCGGAGCTATTTTTTCTTTTGGTTTGGCAAGTGGTTTTAGTGGTTATGAGTACGAATTATTTTTAGCGATAACCAGTTTGGCTATTTTGATTAGCTATGCCGATAAAAAGTATCTTACGTTAAAACTTTATTTTTAATAAATCAAAGCAATAAAGAGTTGGTCAAACTAGTTGTGATTGCGAAAAAAGCCCTAAAACAGTGATATTTAGTTGTTTTAGGTTTTTTTTATCAAAAAGGTCAAAAAAGGTCAATTTATTTGTTGACCTTTACTGACCAATGGGGTATAATAAATTTATAAGGTTTACGAATACCTTAACTTTTGAAGAAATCCATCAAAAGTCGGATAATAATAATTGTAAAGAATATTAAAATAAAAAAGAGAAAACAATAAACGGGAGGGATCGTTTATGAATATTGAAAAAATGACAACCACGCTTCAAGAGGCGATTGCTGAAGCTCAAAAAGTTGCGGTGACACGGCAACATCAAGAAATTGATATCGCACATTTATGGAAAATTTTTCTTCAACCAAACCATTTTGGGCGTAATTTTTACACAGATGCTGGTTTAGATGTTGACGCATTTGAACGAGAAGTAGATAACGCGTTAGATGAATATCCAAGTGTGGCAGGCGGTAATGTACAATATGGTCAAAATTTAAGTCAAAATTTGTTCCATTTATTGCAAGAAGCTGATTCACTTCGAGAAGAATTCCAAGATGAATTTTTATCAACCGAAATTGTACTTTTAGCTTTAATGAAATTGAAAAATTATCGTTTAACAAAATATTTAATGCAACAAGGCATTACGGAAAAAGAGTTAAGAAAAAATATTGAAGAGATGAGAGGAGGAGATCGTGTGACTTCTCAAAACCAGGAAGAACAATATAAAGCACTAGAAAAATACGGTGTTGACTTAGTACAACAAGTAAAAGCAGGAAAACAAGATCCAATCATTGGTCGTGACGAAGAAATTCGTGACGTTATTCGGATTTTATCAAGAAAAACTAAAAATAATCCAGTCTTAATTGGTGAACCAGGTGTTGGTAAAACAGCGATTGTTGAAGGATTAGCACAACGAATCGTTCGTAAAGATGTTCCCGAAAACTTAAAAGATAAAACCATTTTTTCTTTAGATATGGGTGCCTTAATTGCGGGAGCAAAATTCCGTGGCGAATTTGAAGAACGGTTAAAAGCTGTTTTAAAAGAAGTGAAAAAAAGTGATGGCAAAATCATTTTATTCATTGATGAAATTCATAATATCGTCGGAGCTGGTAAAACTGAAGGCAGTATGGACGCCGGGAATTTATTAAAACCGATGCTAGCACGTGGTGAATTGCATTTAATCGGTGCCACAACGCTTGATGAATATCGCCAATATATGGAAAAAGATAAAGCCTTAGAACGTCGTTTCCAAAAAGTATTAGTCAAAGAACCAACAGTAGAAGATACAATTTCTATTTTGCGTGGCTTAAAAGAACGATTTGAAATTCACCACGGCGTGAATATTCATGACAATGCTTTAGTTGCTGCCGCTACTTTATCCGATCGCTATATTACTGATCGTTTCTTACCAGATAAAGCGATTGACTTAGTCGATGAAGCAAGCGCAACGATTCGAGTGGAAATGAATTCGATGCCAACAGAGCTCGATCAAGTAACACGTCGGTTAATGCAACTAGAAATTGAAGAAGCGGCCTTGAAAAAAGAATCGGATGATGCAAGTAAAAAACGGTTAGCCAACTTGCAAGAAGAATTAGCAGATTTGCGTGAAGAAGCCAACTCAATGAAAATGCAATGGGAAACGGAAAAAGAAGAAGTTAATGCGGTTTCCAATAAACGTGCAGAGATTGATAAAGCAAAACACGAATTAGAAGATGCTGAAAATAATTATGATTTAGAACGAGCTGCTGTTTTGCGTCATGGAACAATTCCGCAATTAGAACATGAATTGAAAGAATTGGAAGAAAAGAACGCTAAAGATAACGTCAAAATGGTACAAGAATCGGTTACTGAAAACGAAATTGCGCAAGTGGTCGGTCGTTTAACTGGCATTCCTGTGACAAAATTAGTTGAAGGCGAACGAGAAAAATTAATGAAACTGAATGAAACATTACACAAACGTGTGATTGGTCAAGATGAAGCCGTCGATGCTGTTAGTGATGCGGTGATTCGTTCAAGAGCAGGCTTACAAGATCCAAATCGCCCACTTGGTTCGTTCCTTTTCCTAGGACCAACTGGTGTTGGTAAAACAGAACTTGCTAAAGCTTTAGCTGAAGATTTGTTTGATTCTGAAGATCATATGGTACGGATTGACATGAGTGAATACATGGAAAAACATGCCGTGTCTCGTTTGGTTGGTGCCCCTCCAGGCTATATTGGTTATGAAGAAGGTGGCCAGTTAACAGAAGCTGTTCGTCGAAACCCTTATACAATTGTCTTATTAGACGAAATTGAAAAAGCGCACCCAGATGTCTTTAATATCTTATTACAAGTTTTAGATGATGGTCGTTTGACAGATTCTAAAGGTCGGGTCGTTGATTTTAAAAATACGGTTTTAATTATGACAAGTAACATCGGCTCTCAGCTTTTATTGGAAGGTGTGACACCTGAAGGAACAATTCCCGAAGAAGTTGAAAATCAAGTCATGAATATTCTAAAAGGACACTTTAAACCAGAGTTCTTAAACAGAATTGATGATACTATTTTATTTACACCATTAAGCTTGGATAATGTGAAAGGAATCATTGGTAAAATGACCGCACAACTTGCTCATCGTTTAGAGCAACAAGAAATTGTGTTGGAAATCACTGATGAAGCTAAAACATGGATTGCCGAAAATGGGTATGAGCCAGCTTATGGAGCTCGTCCGTTAAAACGTTTCATTACTCGCGAAGTCGAAACACCATTAGCAAAAGAAATTGTTTCTGGACGAGTAATGCCAAAAACAAAAGTCACGATTAGTCTATTAGACAATCAATTAGTTTTTGAAAATGAACCGATAGAAGAAGTATAAAAATAATTTTTAAATAGAAATTCATGCTAATGGATTTGGTGGATACAACAAGTTAAAAATATAGAGAAAGTGCGCTTCCTAAGAAAAGGGGGTGCGCTTTTTTGAGCGTTGTGAAATAAAAACTAGAATTAGACGATTATTATTTAAGGAAGAAGTATATTCATTAAAAAACTTCAGGTTTTCTTGAAACCAAAGCAGAAGTTTGATTTCAATTTTTAAAAGGGAATGCAGATGAGGTGGATATTAGAAAGACTTTCTACGTATTGAACACTTTAAAAGTTGGTTACTATTAGTTTTTTCAAATAAAGAAGATAATGAGTGTTTAAAAAAGGAAGTAGTTATTTTTTCAATACCAACATGGGAGATATAAGGTAATCAAAATAGCAAAAGTATTGAAATAAAGAGATATTGTATTCAGTAGCAAATGACTCTGACTTTAATAAAAAGTATAAAGAAATTTTTAATAGAGCAGATTTTTATGCTCTATTTTTTGTTGCTTTTAATACAATGCAATTGGCCGTTACCTACCAAGTTCTACTTTTATCATAATGTGAAATATCATCTAATTTTGTAGTAAAAAGTTGTCCATAAATAATTGGCAAATTATTTCTTAATGGTGTATCTTGCTATTGAGATAAAAAGCTAGCCTATTCCACTTTTCTGGGACAGAATAATATTGGCTTTTCCGTTTTCTCAAGAACATCTTTATTAAACTTTAAAAAAATATTGACATATCTTTTTATCTAAATAGTGAGAAATACCTACGCTGTTTCGATGTTTGTGAACAATGTTTATTTGTAAGTAAAAGCTATAATGTAAAAAAACAATTATTTGAGGACTATTATTTTACGTTAAATTGAAGGATTGAAAAAGGTATAAGTTGGTTTTGCGTAGACTAGGGGAATCTATATATCAATCACAATAACGCATTTTTTATTATTTATTAGTGAAAAAAACTATCTTTTAGATAAATCATAAACAAATTTTTGATTTGCTTAATTTTATAATTAGAATAGAAAATATATTGACTATTATAGAAACAATGGTTAAAATTAAATTAAGATTATAAATGGATAGGAGTTTAAGGTGGAATTGATAGGTATTTTATTATCTTTGTCTTTTTTAGTTTTAATGAGTTTTAAAAGAGTGAATATAGTTGTAGGAACAATAGTTTCTAGTTTTATTGTTATTTTTACCAATAAAATGGATATAGAGATTGCATTTTTTGGAGAAACTAATTCTTATATAGCCGGAATAAAAGAGTTTGTAGGGAATTATATAATTCTTTTTCTGTTAAGTTCTATACTATCAAGTTATTTTTTAGAATCAGGTGCATCTGAATGCATCGCAGAAAAAATTATTTCAAAGATAGGTGTGAAAAATAGATTTTCTATGTTAATTGTTTTATACAGTATAAGTGCTTTGCTAACATATGCGGGGATTAACATCTTTGTAGTATTTTTTATTCTAATACCAATGAGTTTTCAATTATTTAAAAAAGTGAATATTCCTTGGGAAATGGTAACATTACCTATTTTTCTTGGTGGGGCAACATTCACAATGACTATGTTACCAGGAAGTCCATCAATCCAGAATAATATTCCAATAAAATATTTAGGAACTTCTGTTTTTTCAGCTCCAGGTATAGGCTTAATAAGCTCAATAGTTTGTGTACTTTTTTCTATTTTCTTTATGAGTAGGGAACTTAAGAAACAAAAAAATAATAACTATGTGTATCCAAAAGTCTTTGAAAAATCAAATAATCAATTAAAAAAAATAAGTCTTTTTGCTTCGATCATACCTGTAATAATTTTATTTTCAACTATAAGTCTATTTGGGATATTTTCAGATGTAAACGGAGTATATCCAGCAATGGTTTTATCAATAATATATTTTATGATAGTTCATAGGGATATGGATGCGCTGAACAGAGGAGTGATGAATGCTTTTGCACCGTTAATCTATACAGCTTCGTCTATGGGATTTGGCAATGTAATAGCTGAATCAGATATTTTCAAAAATTTTTTTCAACTACTTTCGAATAATAGTAATTCCATTGTGAGTTTAAATCTCATATCAATTTTTTTTGGTGGGATGACGGCTTCTTCTTCAAGTAGTATTGCAATTATAATGGAGAACTTTAGTTCATATTATTTAGATTCTGGTATTCCTAAGGAAGTTATTCATAGAATAGGCGTTATGTCATCAGCTGTTTTAGCAAATATGCCATACTGTGGTATCGTATCTGCCGTATTCAAAATGTCTGAAATAGATTATAAAAGAGGATTTAGGTATGTATTTTTAGGATTCACAATTGCTCATATTTTTTCATTAATAATTGCTAATATACTTGTATATTTTTTTTATTGAAGTAAAAAAAATTTGCTTAGTTAGTAGTAACATCTGTTAACAATTTAAAATTATTTAACATTACATATGCAGAAATTTTTGAGAAAAATCCTTGAAAGATACTATTAAAATATAATAATTATACTTCGTATAATTGATTTTGAAAGAGAAAATATGAGGGAAGTTAACATTATCATATTCTGTAAGAATATTAATAAATGGTTTTTAAATCTGAATAAAAAAGGAGAGGATTTTATGAAAAAAGCATATTTTAAAGCTGAGGATAATACAAATGAAATAGCATTCCCTACGACTTTATCATATTTTGAAAGATTGGAGAAAGAAGACAAAAACTTTGAACATAATACTTCTGAAGAAATGCTAGAATATCAAAAAATGGCATTGAATAATGTTTTAGATTTTGCAAGAAAGAACAATAAATTTTATAGAGAAAGAAATCAAAATCTAAGCTTTTCTGAATTAAACAAAATACCTCTATTATTAAAAAAAGATATTCGAGGCAAAAAAGACTTAATTAAATGTGTTTCTAATGAAAAGATTGGTCAATTACATCTTACTTCTGGTACAACAGGTAAACCAACATATATAGCATATACTTTAGCAGACCAATATATTTATGATCTTTTACCGCAGTATAATGAACTCTTTCCGTTTGAGGCTAGAGATATAGTTGGTGTCGCTTTACCTTATGAATTTGCTTTACCTGCATTGGGATTTCAGCGGCTCTTTCAATTTGTTTTTGGTTCTATGGTATTATCACTAGGAAAAGGTGGGTATATGGCACCAGTGGAAAAAGCCTTAGAGTTGCTAAAAGAATATCAACCAACAGTGATTACAACAACTCCTTCTTATGCTGCCTTATTATATGATGAAGCCATAAGATTAGGCTTTAATCCTAAGGAATTTCAAATAAAAAGATTTATTTTGACTGGAGAAGGTTGCTCATTTACATATAGAAAGCAATTAGAAGAAAGATGGAATTGTAAAATGACTTTCTTCTATGGATCAACTGAAATAGGCTTAATTGCAAAAGAATGTATTAAACAAAATGGTTACCATATTTGTGAAGGGCATGTGTTTGTAGAAATTTTAGGAGCTAATGGTGAGCCTGTACCAAACGGAGAAATGGGAAATATAGTTGTTTCAACTTTATTAAGAGAAGGAATGCCTATGATAAGGTACAATACTGAAGATATAGGGATTATTACCGAAGAAACGTGTGAATGTGGTTGTAGAATGAAAAAATTATTTCTTTTTGGAAGAGAAAGTGATCAAATTTGTTTGAAAGAGGGAAATTTTCCACCATTAGTATTGGAAAATGTATTACTAAAAAGTAATTATATAACGTTATGGTATCAGTTTGTTATAGAAAATCAAAAGTTAACAATAAGATGTGAAAAATTATTTCCGAATATATCTGAAAATGAAATAACTATGGAATTAAAGAAATTATTCAAAGACAATTTTGATATTACCTGTGAGATAGAAATCACAGATAATATTCCTAAGCATAAAGGGAAAAATCAACGAGTATTTTACAAAAAATAGGGAGAGATTTGATGGGAGAAAAAGTGGTGTTTTCAAAAAAGGTTTTAGGAGAAATGTCGCAAAAGCAGTTATTAAATAGAGCGATTGATCAAAGTGTAACTTATGTTGAATCCTCTGGTACAAGCGGTATTCGAGGATATGGTTGGTATAGTGATTTTGAATTAAAAGAGATGTCCAATCATATTATCAATAAAGGAGTTCAATTATCTGAAAATGATACAATAATGATTAGATTTCCGTACACATTATCTTTACCAGCACATTTAATAGAAGCTAGTGCTAAAAAAAGTAAGTCAATTATTATCCCAGTAAGTAGTAGAACAGAAATGGCTCCATATTTTAAACTTTTAAGTTTGATGAAAGAACTAGAGGTAACTGTTTTCGCAGCGAACCCAAGAGAAATTGAACTCTTGTTTGAGGCGTTGAGCGTTCAACAACTTACTCCTAGTGAATACTTGCCTAATTTACGAGCTTTTGTAACTGCTGGCGAAGTATTAAGTCATAAAAGAAAGAACTACATAGAGCTTGAGTGGGGGATTGAAGTATTCAACTTATATGGAGCAACAGAAGTAGGCAATTTTGGATATACTTGTGAATTTGGAAATATGCATATGGATGAAGAAAATTTTTTTATAGAAAAAGTGCAGCAAGGTGAGTTTTCCTTATTATCGACAGGTCTTAATAAAAATGTGTATATTACTAATAAAAAAAATCATACTTCGAAAATTAGAAATTATGAAATTGAAGATATTATAGAGGTCTTGTCAGAAAAATGTAGTTGTGGAGATTATAATAAGCTAATTCGTGCTAGAGGAAGAATTAGTGATGTAATAAAGTTAAGTAATAAAGAAATAGATATGTTCGAAATACAAGAGGCAATTTATTCATTGAATGACGTTCCTTTTTTTTGGGAAGTTCATGTAGAAAATGAGAATGTCGAAATAAGAATGGAGTATAATATAGATAAAATAATAAATAAATCCGAACTAGAAAGAGAGCTGAAAGATAAACTAGAACTACTTTCTGCAAAAGTTCATATTTTTAAAGAAGGCGAGCTAGTTGATCGTGGAAAAATATTTAAGTATCCAATAAGCAGAAAACCTACGTACATATACAATACAAGAGAAAAAAAGATTAAATCAAAACTTGAATATGGAAAACAAAAACTTCAAAATAAAAATTATCATAGGGCGAAATTATGCTTTAAAGATATAATTAAAGAATATGAATTTTCAGAAGCGTATACTTGGTTAGCTGCTACTATTGGCTCAGAGGCAGAGTCAAAATCATTGATGGAAAAAATCACATTATATCCAAGTTTAAAAAAATATACTGAGTTAGCGGTCAAAAAAAATCCATATGATCCATTTGCTCATTATTTATTGGCTATGCTATTATACAAAACTCCTGAAGAAATTGGGGGAAATCGTAAAAAAGCATTAAGTCATTTTAGAATGTGCAAATATTTAGGATATAAGGAGGACATATCAGTTTATTTTGAAGAGCTGATTTAATGAATAAAAAAATCTTAGTGAGGAGGACGGTATGGATTTTGTTAAAATAAAGGATTTAGTTAAAAGATATGGAGATCATATAGCGTTAAATATAGAAGATATTTCTATTAAAGAAGGTGAAATGACTGGATTATTAGGACCTAATGGTGCTGGAAAATCTACTTTGATTAGCATCCTAACAGGGCTCGATGATCAATACAGCGGATCAGTTTTATATAGAGGAGAAGAAAAGATTTCTAAAGAAAACATCGGCTATGTTCCACAAGATATTGCCTTATATGAAGAATTGAACGCTATAGATAATTTAACATTTTTTGGATCTATGTATATTAGTAATCGAAAAAAAGTTAAAAGTAACGTTAAAGAGATTATTGATATGGTTGGATTAAATAGTAAGGCTAACAAATCAATAAAGACTTATTCAGGGGGAATGAAAAGAAGAATAAATATTGGAGCAGCCTTGGTTCATGAACCACAACTTCTTTTTTTTGATGAACCAACAGTAGGAATTGATCCACAATCAAGAAATTATATTTATGAAATTATCTATAATTTAAAGAATGCAGGGAAAACAATAGTTTATACTACTCACTATATGAATGAAGTAGAAAAATTATGTGATTTTATTTATATTATCGACGAAGGAAAAGTTCTTCTAAAAGGAAGAACGAAAGAACTGTTACAAAGTTTAGGAAAGGGTATATTAGAGTTAACAGTTAAAGATATATCAGTTACTGGTAGAATGCTTTCAATTGCTAAGGGAATTCCAGAAGTCAAGTTATTAAAAGTAAGGGAAAATACCTATTATTTTAGTATGAATAAAAGCATAGAAGAAATAACAAAAAAAATGTTAAAAAAAACCAGTGAAAATAAAATTGTAATTGATTCACTAAATTATTCCCCTCCTAATTTAGATACGTTGTTTCTAATAACTACTGGAAAAGAGTTAAGGGAGGGATAACAAATATGAAATGGAAATATATTGCAATTAAAGATATAAAAATTCTCTTGAAAGATCCTAGCGCGCTAGTTGTATTATTACTACTACCATTAATGTTCATGATTATTATGAGCTTTGCGTTGAAAAATGAATATGGTAGTAACGATAATCCAGTTATTTTAGGATACTTTGATAAAGACAACACTAGAGCATCTCGTGATTATCTAACTAAATTCGAGGAGTCAGAGGACTTTCTTTAAAAAAAATAAGTTCGGCAGAAGAATTTTCTAGATATAAGGAAGAAAATAAATATATTGTTTTACTTATGATACCTGAAGGATTTGAGAAATCAATAATCAACAATACTAAAATTAATATTGAAATGTTTTCTGATGCCACTCAAGCAACTACAGCAAATGTGTTGATTCAGTCAATTAAAGGGATTTCTAGAGCTTTTGAAGTCAAGTATCAATTAGAAAGTTATGGCAGAAAACAGGCGGGTCTGACTAACGAATTTGTTAATGAAGCTGTTGGACAAACAATTAAAGATATTGAAAATAATTTAGGTATGTCCATACATGCTAATAGTTTTCAAAATGAAGACAAGGAAAAAAGTATTAGTAAAGATACAGAAAAATTAATGAAGGAAGAAGTAGAAAAACAAACAATTTTCGTTGAAAATGTATTTAGTAATGAACAAAAGAAAGCACCAAACTCGTTTCAACAAAATGTTCCTGGATATGCTGTGATGTTTGCTTTTTTTATTGTCATGTGGTCAGGAAAATCGTTTTTGAAAGAACGAGAAAGTGGTACATGGAAGAGGTTGTTAACATCTAAAGCTAGTTCATTTGACATATATTTTGGTAAATTTATTCCAAATTATGTAGTGAATTTTTTTCAAGTTCTTTTTTTATTTATATTTGGAAGCTTGGCATTTAAAATGAGTCTAGGGAAAAATTTGTATGCTTTGATTTTGTTGATAGCTATTTTATCTTTATGCAGTACGTCTTTAGGAGTATTGCTGTCATTGATTGCTAAAACTGATTCCCAACTTACAGGCTATTCATTGTTTATTGTTCTATTTTCAGCTGCATTAGGAGGGACTATGGTTCCTCTAAGTTTAATGCCTGATATGATGCAAAATGTTGCAAAACTAGTTCCACAATCATGGGCATTAGAAGGATTTCAAACAATCATTGTAAATAATGGGAATATTTCAAATATAGCAACAAATTTTATTGCTTTATTAGGTTTTTCATTAGTATTTTTGCTGAGTTCCTTGGTCCTCATTAAAATAAAAAAATAGGAGATTGTACAATGCGGTCTGTAATAAAAAACATTAATGATATGGCTAATTTGTACCCTAATAGAGAAGCATATATTGGGATAAATGAAAAAGTAACATATAAAGAATTAAATGAAAAGATTTCAAAAATGTTGATTTTTCTCAGTAAAATAGAAAATAATATAGATCAAATATGTACTATTTGTCAAAAGGAATCTAATGCGGTAGCCATATTATTAGCAACTAGTTTACTAAACATTGATAATTCAATAATTCCATATGATGCACATCAGTATACTAAGATTGAAGATGTAGAGTTTACCAATGATGTTATTGTTATTTCGGAAGAAGATTTTGACAAAAATACTACCATTTTAACAGATGTGAGTAATCATTTTATTAATAGTCCTATTGAAAAAATTAATATCAAAGATATAGTTGAAAAAGAATCGTTAAAAGATATTCAATTGTTTTTTGAGAAAAGTTGCAGCCCTGCTAAATTAATATTATATACTTCAGGAACTACAGGAAAATCTAAAGGGGTCATTGTCAGCTATAATCAATTTAACTTTATTAATGTCCCAATTACTGAGCAAAATGAAGGCATTAATATCATCACAAAAGGTAGTTCAGTAAGACCATTTTTGGGGACAATACTTTCAACTTTGAAAGAAGGAAAAACTATTCTTCAAATTGACGTAGATAATTGCTTTGATATGACTAATCTATGTGAAAGAGCAGATATAGAATCTTTAACTACAAATATATATGGAATAAAAAAATTTATTTCTATAGCTAAAAAGAATAAACATCTTTATAATAGGATACCTTTGGTTACAATTACAGGAGGAGTAATGCATCAATTTTTAAGAGAAAAATCAGTTGAAGTGTTTCCTAATGCAAAATTGTTAGATTTATATGGACAAACAGAATTAGGGTTAATATCTGTTATTGATTCAACAGAATGGTGTGAAAATGAATATTGTGTAGGGACACCTAGTTTTTTTGTGGATGTCACTATAAAAGATTTGCATTCTCATATGGAGCTTAAAGAAAGAGAGATTGGACATATAACTGTCAAAAGTAACCACAAATTTAAGGGATACAGTAACCATACAGCTATAGCGCTCGATGAAGTGTACACAGGAGATTTGGGATACCTTAAAGATAGTAAATTATATTTATTTGGTAGAATATCCGATTGCCTAAAATATGGGGACTCTTGGTTGTTAAAAAGAGACATAGAATGTAAGTTATCTGAAGGGTTTTCAGAAAAATTTCAAGTTCTGGTAAGAGATGGAAGATTTTATATAATTTTAGAAAGGCACTCTTCTAGGATAGAAAAAATTATTGAAGACAAATTTAGTTCATTCAAGCAATTGATTCAAATAAAAATTGTTCAGGAAATAAACGAAACAAATTAGTATACAAAATCTAGTTATCAAATTTTGAGTACTAATAATTTATAGATTAGGAATAAAGCCTATTAAAAATAGCTTTCTTTCTATAAAAAAGAAGCTGGAACCGAAGAAACAATGTAACTAAATAATTATAAATATATTGAAGATTAAGTAAATACACTATGACTAGATGCTTTATCAAGAAAAATATGTTAATTAGTAGTACAGGCAATGAGGAAAAGTAGAGTATTGTTGAATCAAGAGGAGAAAATTCACTGGATTTTTTGTATGTATTGAAGAGATCGGGTTTCCTCCGTTTATTAGTTTTTAAGAGTGGAGCAAAAATCTAAAGTGATTTTTATCTCACGCTCTCAAGATAGCTTCTAATGAGGTATTAAAAGCCTCGCAAATTGTTGAGATGAAGTTGGTTTCTTGACCACTAAGCATAACAAAGAAGACTGAAAATAAAAACGATTTTCGGTCTTCTTTGTTATGCTTTTTGAGGATTATGCCCCAAACTCTGTTTTCATTTCTTTATACACACTTTGACAATCGTTGCTTAATTTCTTCCAACAAATCCTCTTCTGAAGAAACAACCCGACCATTCAATTTAATCAAACCAACTGTGTAAAGGTTTAAATAATGGAATTGATTTTCAGCGACTTCGTTCAAAGCATCAAGCTTTTGGTGATTATCAGCACCTTGTTGGCGGCTGTCTGTGTAAAGGGCAACCACCGGGATTCCTTTGGCATAAGCAACACCAATTTCGGAAGCTACGCCCGCATCAATGGTTGGACCGTCTAATAAAGCAACCAATAAGTCGCTAGCAAGGACGTTTTCTGTATCTGCTAAGGCAATCATTTTACTATCGGCATAAGCCGATTTGTCGTTAATCGCCGCATTTTCTTGTGGTAAATAAAGATCGATTGTTTTATCCAATTGTCGAATTTGTTCGACTAAATAGGCATTATAACGTAAGTCAGCTTGCGAAAATAAAGGTCCTGCAAAATAAATTTTTGTCATTTGTCTGTCTCCAATCCAAGGGTTTAGAAATAATCACTGAAATAAGCTTCTTGGTCAGGAAAAATCCGTTCCAAAGAATTTAAAGTTTCTTTATCTGTATCAATACGTTCAATTCGATGTAAGTACGAAGGGCGTCGGTAATTCATGACTAAACAAGTTAGTGTTTGAATATCTAAGTGAACGGCGGTGCCTAGAGGTTCATCCGTAATGGTCACTTGATCATTTTCATCCCAAATTAAGCCAAAAATACCATTATTCCACTCAGCGACAGGATCTTTAACGACAAAATGGAATGGCTTAGCTGTACTTTCAAAAGGAAAGTTTTCTAAAAAGGCTTTGACATCAACAATTCGAGCCATATAATAGGGTTCAATGCTTTCTTTAATTTGGCTGTCTTCTAAAAGAAAGGCTAGTGGTTCGTTTTTATAGATATCGCCCTTGACCCAATAAACCATCGAAAAATGCGCAGTAATAAAATTCCACAAGCCATTTCGGGCTTCTTGGTTCAAGTAAAACATTTCCTTAATATGAAATACCTCATCCGCCACCCAATAGAAAAGTACTCCTAAAGGTTCTTGATTGGCACCATAATAGACAGCAGCAGTCCGTTCTTCTTCGTTTTCGAAACGCCAATATTCTTCCCAGTTGAAGGCACTACGAATGAGCGCGCCGTGATTTTGACGAGCGAATCGCGCATAGACATCAAAGACATCTGGGTGATCGACAGCTAACCGTTCAATCATTCCTGGAACAGGAACGGTTTTTGGTAATTGCGTATCCCGAATTTTAAAAGATAACTTGTCGGACATAATTTCCCAACCTTTACGTCGGTAATAAGGGATGTTGTAAGGGAAAAGATAAGAAATCCACTGTTTATCTTGGCGCATTTCTTCTAATGCTGTTTGAATCAAGTCTTTCATTAAACCGTGGTTGGCATATTCAGGATAGGTACCGACACCAGTAACGCCGCCCATTTTATACAAAGCGCCATGGATATTGACTTCGCATGGATAGATAGCAATTTGTGAAATTAATTGATTTTCGTGAAACCAGCCAAATACTTTTGAAAGTTCTAAAATCGGTTGTTTTGATTTGATAAATGCGCGTTTGTTTTCAAAACCACTTTCTTCAATATCTGCTTCAGTCACTTGAAAAACATAGGAAAGAAGTTCATTAAATTGATCAATGTGTTCTTCCTCAACAGGCTTTAAGGTCAGTTGCTTTCGAAATTCTTGTTCATCCATTTTTCCATCTCCAATAAATTTACTGTTTTTAGTATACCAAATTTTTCGAAACTCTGTTAGCCTTTCGAAACCAAAAGAATAAAAGGGAAGTGCTTTAAATCTTCTTCAAAAATTGGTATAATGAAAAGTGCTGATTATCCTAGACCTTTAAACATGATAATTTGATAAAAAAGGCAACTAAAATATAACAATTGATTAATGAAGCTAGCAGGGAGCTAGCTTTTCTTAAAAGAAATGAGGCAAAAAATGAACAATAAAGAAATGAAAGCAAGACAAGAGAAAATTCGTAATTTCTCGATCATTGCCCACATTGACCATGGGAAGTCAACTTTAGCCGACCGGATTTTGGAAAAAACAAATACAGTTAGCAGTCGAGAAATGCAAGATCAATTACTTGATTCAATGGATTTAGAGAGAGAACGCGGCATTACCATCAAATTAAACGCAATTGAATTAAACTATACAGCCAAAGATGGTGAAACCTATACTTTCCATTTGATTGACACACCAGGGCACGTCGATTTCACCTACGAAGTTTCTCGTAGTTTGGCAGCTTGTGAAGGGGCTGTTCTAGTTGTTGATGCGGCGCAAGGAATTGAAGCGCAAACGCTAGCAAATGTCTATTTGGCATTGGATAATGACTTAGAAATTTTACCTGTTATTAATAAAATTGATTTACCCGCCGCTGATCCAGAGCGTGTTCGGACAGAGATTGAAGACGTAATTGGAATTGATGCATCGGAAGCTGTTTTAGCAAGTGCAAAAGCAGGGATTGGGATTGAAGATATTTTAGAACAAGTGGTGGAGTATGTACCAGCTCCATCAGGCGATATTGAGGCTCCTTTAAAGGCTTTGATTTTTGACTCTATTTACGATAGTTATCGGGGGGTCGTTTTAAACATCCGTGTAATTGACGGTGTCGTTCGTCCTGGGGATAAAATCCAAATGATGAGTAACGGTAAAACGTTTGATGTAACAGAAGTCGGCGTTTTTTCACCGAAACCAATTGCTCGTGATTATTTAATGGTTGGTGATGTGGGCTATATCACCGCTAGCATTAAAACGGTTCAAGATACACGGGTTGGGGATACAGTGACTTTGGCCGACAATCCAGCAGCAGAAGCACTACCAGGCTACCGCAAAATGAATCCAATGGTTTATTGTGGCTTATATCCAATTGATACGTCGCGCTACAATGATTTACGGGAAGCATTAGAAAAATTACAATTAAATGATGCGGCGTTACAATTTGAACCAGAAACATCGCAAGCTTTAGGGTTTGGTTTCCGTTGTGGTTTCTTAGGTTTGCTGCACATGGATGTTGTTCAGGAACGTTTGGAACGAGAATTTAATTTAGAGTTAATTACAACAGCACCGTCCGTAATCTATCACGTTAATAAAACTGACGGAACAACCGTTGTTGTTGACAACCCAGCTGAATTTCCAGAACCAGTAACGATTGAATCTGTGGAAGAACCTTATGTTAAAGCGCAAATCATGGTGCCAAACGATTATGTAGGAGCAGTAATGGAATTATCACAACGTAAACGTGGCGAATTCATTACAATGGATTACTTAGACGATTATCGTGTAAACGTAGTTTATGAAATTCCGTTATCTGAAATCGTGTTTGACTTTTTCGATAAATTGAAATCAAGTACAAAAGGCTATGCATCCTTAGATTACGAAATGGCTGGCTATCGTACCAGCCGCCTAGTGAAAATGGATATTCTATTAAATGCTGAAAAAGTGGATGCGTTAAGCTTTATTGTTCACCGAGATTTCGCATTTGAGCGTGGGAAAGCGATTGTTGAGAAATTGAAAAAACTAATTCCACGTCAACAGTTTGAAGTCCCAGTTCAAGCGGCGATTGGTCAAAAAATTGTGGCTCGTTCAGATATTAAAGCCTTACGCAAAAACGTACTGGCTAAATGCTATGGTGGCGATGTTTCTCGTAAACGTAAATTGTTAGAGAAACAAAAAGAAGGGAAGAAACGGATGAAACAAATTGGGTCCGTGGAAGTTCCTCAAGAAGCCTTTATGGCGGTTCTGAAAATGGATGAGGATGAGCCGAAGAAATAACTTATCAAAAAAGTACCTCAGTCTGAGCTGAGGTGCTTTTTTTTTTTTGAAAATATAAATTAAAGTAAACTATAGTTTAAAATAAAACACGCAAAATTGCGTGCTTTTTTATATTGTGATAGTATATACATACGAAAGCTTATAAATAATCAAAATAATTTTGCAAATCAAGTAAATAAGGAGAGAACAAATGGCTGGAACAATAAAAGAAATTGCTGAAAAAGCAGGAGTATCTAGGGGAACTGTGGATCGAGCATTGAATAATCGCGGCCGAATCAATCCTGAGGTTGCTGAAAAAATTAAAACAATAGCGAAAGAAATGAACTATGTTCCGAAGAAAAAAAAGATGGCCAAAGAAGAACCAATCAAATTAGGTGTTGTGACACAATTGGCAAAATCTTCTTTTATGATTCCAATTCGATCAGGTTTACAAGCAGTTATAGGTGATCTAAAAAAAAGAAATATTGATTGCTTTTTAGAGGAAATAGACGGGGTCGATGAAGCGGCGCAGTTACAGGCACTTGAACGCTTGTTAGAACTTGGTGTAAAAGGAATTGCCATCATGCCAGTTGATAGTGTGGCGATTAGGGAAAAAATCAATCAGCTTACGGAACAAGGCATTAAGGTCATCACATTCAATTCGGACATTGTTGGTAGTAAACGTCAATGCTTTGTCGGAATGGATAACTTTAAAAGCGGGAAGACAGCTGCTGGATTATTAGGAATGTTGACAAAAGGAGAGGGAGATGTCCTAGCTATTACTGGATATTTTGGAAATAGTGTGAATAGTTTACGAGTTGCTGGTTTTGTTGAAGAATTGAAACAGTCATTTCCACAATTGAAATTAACAGGTGTTCAAAGCAGTTTTGATTCGAGCGATGAAGTCGAAAAGATTTTAAGTGACACATTAGAGAACTATACTAATTTAAAAGGCGTCGTTGTGTTTTCAGGAGGTCAAGCAGGAATTGCTCGTGTGTTGAAAAAAAGGGCAGGTAAAGACAGACCGTATGTGATTATCTATGATTTAACTGAGAAAAATATCGAGATGCTGAAAAAAAATCAAGTTGATTTTCTAATTGATCAAGATGGTTTTACGCAGGGCTATCGTTCTTTGCTATTATTAGCGAATCAACTACAGAACAATAAAATTATGACAGAAGAGATGTTATTTACAGATATCATTATTAAAACAAAATATAATCTTTAACAGAAGTGTGAAGCTTGCTGTAAAGCAATTCATGCTTCTTTTTTTGCGTTCTTTTGAAATGCACGCAAAATAATGTGCTAATTTAATGTTGCACGCATTTTGAAAGCGTGCTATAATTCGTTTGTAAATAATAGAAGAACGAAGAAGAGGTGGATCTATGAGTTATATTAGCTTTGATCAATCAAAAGAATTTGATCTAGTTCTTTTAGGTAGAGTGGCTATCGATTTTAACCCTGCCTATAATGAGCAAGTTAAAGAAGAATTTAAGCCTTTAAAAAATGTTCATATGTTTGAAAAGTTTGTGGGAGGTTCTCCTGCAAATATTTCCGTGGGTATCACCAAACATGGGATGAAAGCTGGCTTCATTGGGAAAGTATCCGATGACCAGTTCGGAGAATATGTTATTGATTACTTTAATGAGCAAGGCATTGATACTTCTCAGATAAGTAAAGCACAGCATGGCGAAAAGTTGGGTCTGACTTTTACAGAAATGCTATCACCTAAAGAAAGTAGTATTTTAATGTATCGGAACCAAGCTGCGGATTTACAACTAAGTGTCGAAGATATCGATGAAGATTATTTGAAACGTTCAAAAGCCTTATTAATTTCAGGAACTGCTTTGGCGGAAAGCCCTTCAAGAGAAGCCGTGTTAAAAGCTGTGATGTTAGCGAAAAAAAACAACGTCAAAATTATTTTTGATATCGACTATCGAGAATACAATTGGAAAAATGTGGATGAAATCACTATTTATTATTCAATAGTTGCGAAAGAATCAGATATTATTATGGGCTCGAGAGAAGAATTTGATTTAACTGAAAGATTGATTCAACCAAATATGACAGATGATGAAAGCGCTGTTTTTTGGCATAATTGTGGCGCTCAAATAGTCGTTATTAAACACGGAATGAAAGGCTCAACAGCTTATACAGCAGATCAACAACAGTTTTCAATTAAACCATTTCCAGTGGAGGCACGCAAGGGATTTGGTGGTGGTGATGGCTATGCAGCTGGATTTTTATATGGTTTATTTGAAGGTTGGGAAATTATCGATTGCTTGGAGTTTGGCTCAGCGGAAGCTTCGATGATGGTCAAAAGTAACAATTGCTCAGATTCTTTACCAACGACGCAAGAAGTAAAAGAGTTCATTAAACTGGAGAAGGAAATATACGGCGAAATGATCGCTAGGATTTAAGGTGGATAAAATGGAAAAGACGATTCGTTTAACGACAGCACAAGCATTATTAAAATTTTTGAATCAACAATATATCAGCATTGATGGAAAAGAAACACCTTATGTGGAAGGAATCTTTCATGTATATGGTCATGGGAATGTTTTAGGGATTGGTCAAGCGTTAGAACAAGATCCGGGACATTTAAAAAGTTACAGTGGAAAAAACGAACAAGGGATGGCTCATGCTGCTATCGCTTTTGCTAGACAAAGTTTACGTAAGAAAATATTCGCAGTTTCAGCGTCTGCTGGTCCAGGTTCAGCTAATTTATTGACTGCTGCTGGAACCGCCTTCGCTAATAATATACCTGTATTGTTTCTGCCAGCAGATACGTTTGCTACTCGGCAACCAGATCCCGTATTACAGCAGTTGGAACATGAATCAAGTGTAACTTTTTCTACCAACGATGCTTTCCAAGCGGTTTCTCGCTATTGGGATCGTATTAATCGGCCAGAACAACTGATGTCAGCATTGCTACGAGCATTTGAAGTTATGACCAATCCTGCAACTACAGGACCTGCCACCATTTGTTTGCCACAAGATGTTGAGTCAGAAGCCTATGATTATCCAGTAGAGTTTTTTAGAAAAAGAGTTCATTATATCGATCGACGGATGCCGACAATTCGTGAGCTTGAAACAGCTAGTCACTTGATAAAGGATAGTAAACACCCAGTAATTATTGTGGGGGGCGGTTGCAAGTATTCAGAAGCAGGTGAGAGCCTTCAGAAAATTTCTCAAGTTCATCAGATACCTTTGGTTGAAACACATGCTGGTAAATCAACTGTTTCATGGGAATTTGAAAATAATCTTGGAGGCTTGGGAATTTTAGGTACCTCGGCTGCTAATAAAGCTGTTCAGCAAGCGGATTTGATTATTGGAATTGGCACGCGTTATACGGATTTTACCACTGCATCAAAAAGTATTTTTAATTTTGAACAATCAAAAATGATAAATATTAACGTAAGTCGACCACAGACTTACAAAATGGAAGCGTTTCAAATTGTGGGAGATGCTCGAGCAACCTTAGAAGGAATTCTGCCAATGATTGAAGGATATCGGACGGCTTATGGTGAAAAAATCACTGAACTGAAGAACGAATGGGTGAAAGAGCGGGAGCGATTAAAAACAACTCATTTTAAACGGAAAGATTTTGATCCGGAAATCAAAAACCACTTTACACAGGATATTTTAAATGATTATGCTGATTCTTTGAATACAACTCTGACACAAACAGAGGTTTTCGTTCATCTGAATGATTTTGTCGAAGATGATGCGATTGTGATTGGTTCGGCAGGGTCATTACCAGGAGATATGCAACGATTGTGGAATCCTGTAAAGGAAAATACTTATCATTTAGAGTATGGCTATTCTTGTATGGGCTATGAAATTGCTGGTGCAATGGGGGTACGGCTTGCTAATCCTAATCAAGAGGTTTACGCATTAGTCGGTGACGGTAGTTTTTTGATGTTGCATAGCGAACTGGTCTCTGCATTACAATATGACAAAAAAATCAATATTGTTCTGTTCAATAATTCTGGGTTCGGATGCATTAATAATCTGCAAATGGAGAATGGCGGCGTAAGTCAAGGGACGGAATTTAGAAATACCAAAGGCGAAATTATGAATATCAATTATGCTAAAATCGCTGAAGGATATGGTGCCAAAGCGTATCAAGTCCATTCGATTGAAGAACTAAAACAGGCGATTGTCGACGCGAAAAACCAAATGCAATCGACATTGATTGAAATAAATGTTCTTCCTAAAACGATGACTGCTGGTTACGATGGTAGTTGGTGGAATGTCGGTGTTGCTGAAGTATCAGAAAAACCAGCGATTCAAGAAGCATACCAAGTTAAAAAAGAAAAACTTGCAACTGCTAGAAAATATTAGGTATTCGTCATACAACCAAAAAGTTAGGAGCGAATGAATTGAAAAAAACATTGAAACATCAACCGTTGATAAAAGAACTAGCTCCCGGTGTTCGACAAGTTCAAAATATTCGAAAAAACAACACTGATTTACAGTATATTGAGTTTCAAGTTCTTGAATTAGATAATGGAGCAATGTATCAAGAAGCTGGTAATGAACTGGAAGTTTGTATCGTCGTATTAACTGGCAAAATCAATGTTAAGGTGGACGATAAATGGTACGAGAATTTAGGTAAACGAACCTCTGTTTTTGAAAAAATTCCGACAGATAGTATCTATATCCCAGCAAAAACGTCGTTTGAACTAATAGCAACTTCTGCTACTGTTCGTTTGGCCCTTTGTTATTCGCCAGCTAAAAAAACGTTGCCAGTGCACGTGATTACCGCTGAGGAAAATACAGTTGAAAAACGAGGGATATATCAGAATAAACGACTAGTGCATAACATTTTACCAGACAATGTCGACACTGCCAGTAGTTTGTTGGTGGTTGAAGTCTACACTGAAGGTGGCAACTTTTCTAGCTATCCACCACACAAACATGACCAAGAAAATTTACCTGACGAATCTTATTTAGAAGAGACGTATTATCATGAGCTGAATCCAGAGCAAGGATTTGTTTTTCAACGAGTATATACAGAGGATGGTTCTATAGATGAAACGATGACTGTAGAGCATCAAAATGTTGTGGAAGTACCTAAGGGATATCATCCTGTCGGCGTGCCAGATGGCTACACCTCTTATTATTTAAATGTGATGGCAGGACCTGAACGAATTTGGAAGTTTCATAACGAGAAAAAACACGAGTGGATTTTAAATCGGAACGAATTGACTAACAATTAGAAATAAAAAATAAGTAGACTTTTTTTAGGAGGAAAATAAATGACTCGATTTTTAAAGAATTATATAGGTGGCCGCTGGGTAACAAGTACAGCCACTGAATTTGAAGAAGTGATCAATCCGGCAACAGAAGAAGCATTAGTAAATGTTCCATTATCTAGTGAAGCAGAAACTGCAGAAGCAATCAGAGTAGCGGATGAGGCTTTTCAAACATGGAAAAAAGTAAGTGTTCCAGTTCGTGGCCGCTATCTTTTCAAATTGCATCATTTATTGATGACGAATAAAGAAGAGCTAGCACGATTAATTACGCTTGAAAATGGAAAATCTTTGTCAGAATCATTAGGTGAGGTTCAGCGAGGGATTGAAAATGTCGAGCACGCAGCGAGCATTACGAATTTAATAATGGGTGATTCTCTATCCACAGCGGCTACAGATATTGAAATTACCAATTACCGTTATCCCATCGGTGTTGTTGGGGGAATTACTCCTTTCAATTTTCCGATGATGGTACCGTTTTGGATTTTCCCAATGGCGTTAGCAGCAGGGAATACGGTGGTGCTGAAGCCTTCCGAAAAAACGCCATTATTGATGGAAAAAATTGTTGAATTAATAGAAGAAGCAGGATTTCCAAGTGGCGTCTTTAATGTTGTCTATGGGGCACACGATGTTGTTAATACTTTATTGCGTGATCCATTAGTAAAAGGAATTAGCTTTGTGGGCTCAAAAAATGTTGGTGAATATGTCTATAAAGAAGGAACAAAAAATCTGAAACGAGTCCAGGCACTAACTGGCGCAAAAAATCATGTTATCGTTTTAAAAGATGCCAACCTTGATCGTGCAGTAAAAGACATTATCGGTGGCTCTTTTGGATCAGCCGGTGAACGCTGTATGGCTGCTTCGGTGATCGTTGTAGAAGAAACTATTGCAGATCAATTCGTTGAAAAATTTAAGGCTGCAGCACAGACGATAAAAATTGGAAATGGTCTGGAAGAAGGAGTCTTTTTAGGCCCCGTGATTCGAAAAGAGGCGCAGCAACGAACATTTGATTACATTCAAAAAGGTATTGATGAAGGAGCGGACTTATTGTTAGATGGCCGTGAAAATATTCCTGAAAAAGGCTACTTCGTGGGACCTACGATCTTTGATCGTGTCACGATGGACATGAAGATTTGGCAAGATGAAATTTTTGCACCCGTTGCCTCAATTGTTCGAGTGAAAAATCTAGAAGCAGCAGTTACACTGACCAATCAATCAGAATTTGCTAACGGTTCATGTCTCTATACGAGTAATGCTTCAGCTATCCGTTACTTTAGAGAGAATGTTGATGCAGGAATGTTAGGCATCAACTTAGGTGTACCAGCACCAATGGCTTGGTTTGCTTTTTCTGGCTGGAAACACTCTTTCTATGGTGACTTACACGCCAATGGAAAAGACAGTGTAGAATTTTATACACATCGAAAAGTTGTGACCGCTCGATACGCTCCTAGCGAAATAAACTAGTTTTACTTCGAAGCTCTGTCAAAGGAGCTTCGAAGATTCTATGATTAAAGCGGTGAAAGTATCTTTTGTTAGTACAAATGTAAGACAGGACTTTCTGAAAATAATGATTGACTAAATTAAATTGTAAGCGTATACATAATGCGCATAAAATAAAGAAATCGGAGGACAAATAATTGAAAGTAAAAGTAGGCGTAATTGGTACAGGGGCGATTGGAATCGAACATATTAACAGAATTAATCACAAGACACAAGGCGCTTTTGTAACAGCAGTATCAGATATTAATGTTGAAGCGGCAAGCAAAATTGCTGAGGAGATTGGGGCTCAATTTTTCAAAACAGGCGAAGAATTAATTGCTTCTGAAGAAGTGGAAGTTGTTGTTGTTACTTCCTGGGACCCAACACACGAAAAATATGTCTTGGAAGCAATCAAGCATGGAAAATACGTATTCTGCGAAAAACCATTAGCAATGGATGCCGCAGGATGTCGCCGAATTGTAGATGCAGAAGTCGCTTATGGTAAAAAATTGGTACAGGTGGGCTTCATGCGTCGATACGATCGTGGCTACATTGAGTTGAAAGAAGCAATTGAATCAAAACAGTATGGTGAAGCTCTGATGCTCCATTGTGCGCATAGAAATCCAAGCGCTGATGAAAATTATAAGACGCCAATGGCAATCAGTAATACTGCAATCCATGAAATCGATGTTCTTCGTTGGCTATTAGACGAAGATTATGCCTCAGTGCAAATGATTTTACCAAAGAAAACCAGTCATACACATGCAGATTTACATGATCCTCAATTACTGATTTTCCAGACGAAATCAGGTGTAACAATTGATTTAGAAATTTTTGTTAATTGTCGTTTTGGCTACGACATTAAGTGTGACGTAGTTTTTGAAACGGCAGAAGTCGGAATGACGGATCCAGCCTATACCAAAATTAAAGCTGCGGAGAAAAATTACACACCAATTTCGCCCGACTGGCAAACGCGTTTTTTAGATGCGTATGATTACGAATTTAAGTTATGGGTTGATTCAATTAAAAACGATAAACTTGTTGGTCCAACTGCTTGGGATGGCTACGTGGCAGCAATCACAATGATGGCTTGTCATGAATCTCGTGAGTCAGGGGAAAAAGTAATGATTGAAATAGATGAACAACCAGCGTTATATACCAAATAATTCTTAAAAAAAGGAGGGGTTTTGTGGAAAATATTAGAGTAGGAATCGTAGGACTAGGTAGATTAGGCAAGGTACACGCAAAAAATTTATCTTCTGCTGTTAGTGGCTGTGAGCTTACGGCCGCCTGTAGTTTAGTTGAATCAGAATTAGCATTTGCACAGAAGGAGTTAGGTGTTAAGTATACGTTTTCTAGTTATGAAGAAATGGTTCAAAGCGCTGTAATTGATGCCGTTTTTATTGTTTCACCTTCAGGATTCCACTGTGAACAAGTCCGTTTAGCTATGGAAAATGGGAAACACGTATTTACTGAAAAACCATTGGGAATTGAAATTGAGGACATAAAAAAAACACAAGAGGTTATTGAAAAATATCCCGAGCAAGTATTTATGTTAGGTTTCATGCGCCGTTACGATGAATCTTATCAGTATGCGAAAAAAATGGTAGAAGACGGGGAAATTGGGGAAGTCACGTTAATCCGTTGTTATGGAATTGATCCGAGTGATGGACTGGAAAGCTTCGTTAAGTTTGCAATGAACAATGATAGTGGCGGTTTATTTCTAGATATGGCGATTCACGATATTGATTTGGTTCGTTGGTTTACTGGTCAAGAGGTAGAACAAGTTTGGGCAATTGGTAAAAATGCTGCATATCCAGAATTAGATCAAGTCGGTGAATTGGAAACCGGAGCAGCTATGATGAGTCTTAAAGATAAAACAATGGCTTTACTAGTTGCTGGAAGAAATGCTACACATGGTTACCATGTCGAAACAGAAATCATGGGCACCAAAGGGATGTTACGAGTAGCGCAAGTACCTGAAAAAAATTTAGTGACTGTTATGAATAATCAAGGGGTTGTGCGACCTTGCTCTCAAAACTTTCCAGAAAGATTTAGAGAAGCATTCATTCGAGAAGCACAAGAATTTATTTCCTGTATTCAAGAAAAACGTCAACCAGCAGTTAATGCAGAAGATGGTCTACAATCAACAAAAATTGCATTAGCTTGTCAAGAATCATTTGATACGAATCGTTTGGTACAACTATAAATGAAGTAGGAGAGTGACATAATGGCGAAACAAATTCAACTAGCTATTGCGCCGATTGCATGGACAAATGATGATATGCCAGAGCTAGGAAGCGAAAATACGTTTGAACAATGCGTTAGTGAGATGGCGCTAGCTGGATTCAAAGGTACGGAGATTGGTAACAAGTATCCAAAAGATCCACAGGTTTTAAAACAATATTTAGATATTCGTGGACTAAAAGTAGCGAGTGCTTGGTTTAGTACATTTTTAACAACAAAACCTTTCGAAGAAACCGCGGAAGACTTCAAAAAACATCGAGATTTCTTACATGCAATGGATGCTAAGGTTATTGTTGTGGCTGAACAAGGACACAGCATACAAGGAATTATGACGGCTCCTGTTTTTAATGAGAAACCAATTTTTTCTGATGAAGAGTGGCAAAAACTAGCTGAAGGATTAGAAAAACTAGGAGACTTGGCACATGAAAAAGGTATGGAGATTGTTTACCATCACCATATGGGGACAGGAGTCCAAACGACTGAAGAAATCGATCGATTAATGAAAATGACGGATCCGACAAAAGTTAAATTATTGTTTGACACTGGCCATCTTGTCTTCTCAGGAGAAGATCCAATCGCAATCTATCAGCGCTATCAAGACCGGATTAAACACATTCACTTCAAAGATATTCGCCAACAAATGGCAGAGGAAGTCAGAACAGAAGAAGATAGCTTCTTAAAGGCCGTGAAAAAAGGCGTCTTTACAGTCCCTGGGGATGGTATGATTGATTTCAAACCAATTTGGTCAGCAATCGAAGAGAGTGGCTATAGAGGTTGGATTGTAGTTGAAGCGGAACAAGATCCTGCCAAAGCCAATCCGTTTGAATATGCCGTCAAAGCACGAAACTATATCCGAAAGGTCGCCGATCTTTAATCTAATCGAGAAGGAGCTAGACAATGAATCTATTTTCAATAATCAGTTTCCTAGTAATTGTCATCTGCGTATGGATTTTTGCCTATTCTCGATCCAGAAGTGTAGATACTTCTGGATCAGAAGGTTTCTTCATGGGTGGCCGAAGCTTAACAGCCTTACCGATTGCTGGGACAATTATTATGACCAACCTATCCACAGAGCAAATTGTTGGACAAAACGGTCAAAGCTATCATGCAGGAATGGAAGTTATGGCTTGGGAAGTAACTGCTGCAATTGCAATTGTCGCATTGGCAGTCATTTTTTTACCAAAATATTTTAAATACGGTATTAATACGGTTTCAGATTTCATTGAAATTCGTTATGATACAGTTACAAAACGAATTATTTCAATCTTGTTTATTGTTACCTATATGATTTCTTTTTTACCAGTAGTTCTTTATTCTGGGTCACTAGTATTCAATAAGATTTTTCATATTGATGAGCTGCTGGGTGTCGAACCTATTGTCGCAATCATTCTTGTGGCGATGGTGATTGGTATTGTTGGGATTCTTTATCTGCTGATTGGCGGCCTATCTTTAAGTGCCAATAGCGATTCGATTTATGGCGTTGGTTTATTGGTTTGTGGTTTGTTGGTTCCAATACTAGGTTTAATGAAACTGGGTGATGGCAGTTTTATTGGTGGGATTGAACAGGTTGTTGAAAACACACCATGGTTACTGAACTCTGTAGGTGCAATTGATTCTGCTGTTGTACCATGGCCAACATTATTTACAGGGATGTTGTTTAATAATTTGTATTTCTGGTGTACCAATCAGATGATTGTTCAAAAAGCACTTTCAGGAAAAAATTTAGCAGAAGCACAAAAAGGGGCTTTTTTAGTGGGGATTTTCAAAGTGTTTGGCGCATTATTCTTAGTATTTCCAGGAATTGTTGCAAGAAATCTTTTTGGGGATGCGTTGATGTCCAATCCTGATAACGCATATCCATATTTAGTAACTGAAGTTTTACCAAAAATGCTTTTCGGCATTTTTGCTGCAGTTATTTTTGGGGCAATTTTATCTTCCTTTGCGGGGGCTTTAAATGCAACCTCGACTCTGTTTTCGCTAGATTTTTACAAACCAATTATCAATAAGAAAGCAGATGACAAACAAATTGCTCGTGCGGGAAAAACAGTTACAGTTATTGTAGGGATTATTTCAATTATCGTTGCACCGTTTATTTCTTTTGCACCAGCTGGATTGTATCAATTTGTTCAAGAGTTTAATGGATTATACAATATGCCATTGTTAGTGATTATACTTTTTGCGTTTTATTCCAAAAAAGCAACTGCTTTTGGAGCAAAAATGACAATTGCTATCCACATTATTTTGTATGCGCTATCAAAAGTATTTTTGAAAGATATCCATTTTTTATATGTCTTAAGCCTGCTCTTCTTCTTAGACATTCTTATTTTAATAGTAGTTTCTAAAATAAAACCAGATGGCGAATTTGTTTTAAATTCTTTTGATACGAAAGTAAATATTGAACCTTGGAAACATACAAAACTTGTCGCAAGTATATTAGTTGTCGTGGTTATCCTAACCTATGCAGCATTTTCACCAATCGGATTTGCTAGATAAAAATATTTCATGAATGAGGAGAAGTTTATGAGCAAAAACATATTGATTATTTGTGAGACAGGAATTAGTGCATCGCTGTTAGTTTCAAAATTACTTGAAGCAATTAGGGAAAAAGAGTTATCTTATGATTTAGATTATGCGCCTGTTTGTCGGATTGAGGAAAAACTTGGTTATAAAGAGTATGATGTGTTAATGTTGACCCCACAAGTCGCTCGTGTCAAAGAAAAAGTGGAAAAATATTTAGAAGGCTGTCAGGGGCAGGTTGTTTTTATCGATCAAGAAGATTTTCGTTATATGAACACAGAGAAGATACTCGCAAGTATCGAAAAGTAAGATTTAGAGAGTGGGACATCAGTCAACTTTGGTTGATGTCTTGCTTTTTTATTGTGTTCAAAAAGAGCAGAATCAAAATCTTACGTTTTATAGTGAGTACCAAATACTTTTATAGAAATAAAGCTAAAGTCATTATTTTAGTAAAAAATAGATTAATTTACTAAAATAATATATAATAAAGGTAAAACTAGGAGGGAAGCATATGACGTGTATTTCATTATCGATTTTAAATCAAGAACAAGAAGTTAGAAAAGCTAAGATAGATGATTCAGATTCTTTGAAAGAGTTAACTATTACAGGAAAAGATTTTGTTTGTTTAGCTGCTCGGGATTGTCAATTACAAGACGGCGATGTGATTCAAGTTTGTTTAGATACGCCCAATACTTATTTAATGGTGAAGTTAGATGCTACGCTTGATAGCAGTTTGATTTATGTTCCAGAACAAAAATGGACGTTTCCAATCATAAAAAATGAAAACGCTATCGAAGCGCGAGCAGCGTATCGTTTTGAAACCAAGAAACCTTATATAAGTGTGCGTATTGCCACTAAAGAAGAAATTAAGAGTTATCGTAATTGGGCGTTAAATCCGCATGATTTACAACATTTTACTGGTGCGTATCCTCATGCATCTGCCAACGTGGAAACGCGAAATGATGCTACTTTTTTTGCTTGTAATGCGATTGACGGTACCTTCGCTAATCTTTATCATGGGCCGTATCCTTATCAATCATGGGGGATTAATCAGCAATTAGATGCCGCATTAAAAATTGAATTTGGGCGTGAAGTCTTGTTGGATAAAGTGATCTTAACATTACGAGCGGACTTTCCTCATGATAATTATTGGCAACAAGTGACTTTAAAATTTTCCGACGGTACACATGAAGTTTTTAAAACTGTTAAGACTGAGCAACGCCAGAGCTTTACCTTTGCGAAACGGGCAGTGGAGTGGGTGATACTAACAGAGTTAATTCAAGCAGATGAACCATCACCATTTCCAGCATTAACACAAATTGAATTATTTGGTCAAAACAAATAAAAAATAAGGACGGTTCCTTTATAGGAGCGGTCCTTATTTTTTATTTCTGGCGTGGGCTAGTTGTCGATTGGCGGACAACCAATTCTGTGTTTAACAGGACTCTACGAGGAATGCTAGGCATTTGAATTCGTTTGTGCAATAAATTAATGCCTGTCTCGCCCATTTCTTCAGTAAAGGCATGGACAGAGGATAGCGGCGGTGAGACATATTGAGAAATAGAGATATCATTGATCCCCATGACACTAATTTCTTCAGGAACCTTTATACCGTGTGCGGCTAACGTATGTATCACACCGATTGCAAAGGCGTCATTATAAGCAAGAATCGCAGTAGGTAAATCATTTCCCCATTTCTCTAACGCTTCTTCTGTCAATTGTTCCCCTGTTTTGACATCCAACATGCCATTTTCTTTTAAGATAAAATAATCTTCGTTAAACAAGTGATAATGCTGCATAATGTCAAGATAAGCATTGGTTGTCGGTGTTTTATAGCGACGGAAACCATACATATTTTCGCTTTCTTCGGCACCAATAAAGGCAATTTTTTCGTGGCCCAATTCCAAAAGATGGGTTAAGGCAATCTCGGTTGCTTGATAAAAATCAGTATTTACAGAATCAAATTCTTCCAATGGGAAATTACTGCCAATTACACAAAGATTGGGATGCAGTTGCTGCAACTCTTGTAACGTCTTTTGAGTGAATTTGCCAATTGCCAAAATGCCATCAATCCCTTGAAGGTTATGTTGTTCCAATTGAGAAACTTTTAGAATATTGTAACCTAACTCTTCGGCCCGTTTTTCAGCGCCTAAACGAATCGACATATAGTAAATATCCGTTAGTTCTTCGTCATCTGAACGCCACTGAACGACGGCAATCGAAGGCTCTTGCGGAGCTGTTTGTACGGAAAGGTTAGGTGTCAGTTGCTCCTGCTGTTTGTTTTTATTTTTAGTTTTATATTTCGTATAATTCAGGGTTTCTGCTGCTTCAAAAATTTTTCGCTTGGTTTCCTCTGTAACGGATAAGTTTGGATCATAGTTCAGAACTCGCGATACAGTTGAAATTGAAACATTCGCGACTTTTGCGATATCTGTAATAGTTGCCATTCTAAATGCCTCCTTCTCAAGTACTATTATAGCATATAGTATATTTCTTTTTAGTAAAAAAAAGCAAGAAAAAGCTTTTTTTACTTTTTTTTAGCAAAAACTATTGATTTTTTGACTAAAAAAATATACTATAAAGTCAAAGAAAGCGCTTTAATTCGATGGAGAAGGTGGTTTAGTGAAAAGATTTTCACTTTTTTTACTAATTTTACTTGCTTTAACAGGTTGTAAATCCGGTGAAAAAGAATTTGATGAAGAGTCTCTTCAAAATCTAAAGGAAACGGCACAGTCTTATTCAGAAACAGAATTACAAAATGGTGACGTTCGTTTAAATGAATATATTTCCTTGAAAGGGGAGATTGTTGAGAGTGACAGTCGTTCCAGTTTAATAAAAAAAGGTGATCGTTTTATTTTGAAAAGTGGTTCTAGTAAATATCAAGTTTTTAATGAGCAAAAGAAAAAATTGAAGATTGGTGACGAAGTGACAGTTTACGGAGAATATTACGGCTTTTTGAAAGGGACATTAATTGAAAGTGAGGAGAATCATGATTCAGCCACGAATTAGACAGAATCCTTTTGAAACATACGAAGAAGTTGCAGAAGGATTTGAAGATTTATTAGCGCCACTGGAATTGTTTTTTGATCGAGAATATCAAGGTCATCTGGATTTAGGGACACACGGGACAGTTTATTCTAAAGGAACACGTGATGCGGAGGCATTTTTACGACCATTATGGGGACTAGGTCCTTATGTAACGCAAAATGAAAGTGAGTATTTGAATGAATTTCTAACGGGAATTATCGAAGGAACCGATCCTGAGAGTTCATCTTATTGGGGAAAAACAAAAGATTATGATCAATTGATTGTTGAGATGGCAGCATTAAGTACATTTCTTTTGTTAAACAAAGAAAAAACGTGGGACCAATTAACAAAAGAACAGCAAAACAATTTACACAGTTGGCTGATACAAGCCAATGAAAACATTATTCCGCCAAATAATTGGCATTTCTTTAGAGTGTTGCTGAATTTAGCGATGAAACATTGTGAAATGCCGTATTCAAAAGAACAGATTGCTGTTGATTTGGCTGTAATTGATCGTTTTTATGTCGGTAATGGTTGGTATTATGACGGAGTCGAGACACAAGTTGATTATTATGTTTCTTTTGCTATTCATTATTATAGTTTATTGTATTGTCGTTTTGCCCCGGAAGATACCGCAAGAGTGGCTATTATGAAGGAACGAGCAACTTTGTTCGCGCAAGAGTTTAAATATTGGTTTACTCAGCCAGGAGAAGCGATTCCCTTCGGACGTAGCTTAACGTATCGTTTTGCTCAAGTGTCATTTTTTAGTGCCTTAGTTTTTGCAGATGTTGAAGCATTGCCGTGGGGTGAGATCAAAGGTCTAATCAGCCGACATCTTCATCAATGGATGAACAAAGATATTTTTACAACAGATGGATTATTGTCGGTAGGTTATGATTATCAAAATATGGTCTTTGCCGAAGGCTATAATGGTCCTGGTTCACCTTATTGGGCCTTTAAAACATTTATTTTGTTAGCGGTTCCAAAAGATCATCCTTATTGGCAAGCAGAAACACAGCCTATTAGCTTTCCAGAAAAACACTTACCTTCACCAGAAAGTCGGAACTACTATCAAGTAAATGATGCAGGGACACATGGTTTAATGTTTCCAGCGGGACAATTTATTAATTATCAAGCTCATGCGCATGATAAATATAGTAAATTTGTTTATTCTTCCCATTTTGGTTTCAGTACTATAAAGAGTGATTATTGGTATTACGAAGGTGCTTATGATAATTGCTTGGCTTTAGCTGAAGACGACCACTATTTCCGCACGAAAGGATTAGATGATCAGTACGAAATTCTTGATGATCGTATCATTCATCAATGGCATCCTTGGTCCGATGTAGCAATCAAAACGACAATTGTACCATTAGAAGGCCAACATTTACGGATCCACGAAATTGAGACACAACGTGCATTAGTGGCTTATGAAGGTGGCTTCTCAATCCCGCTCTTCGATGAAAAGGTCACTTGTGTTTCTGATCAAATGGCTGAGGTAAAAAATGCAAAAGGTGTGTCAAAAGTAGAAAATATCAACGGCTTTTCTGAAGCTGCGATTATTCGAACAGAACCGAATACAAATTTACTTTATCCATTAACGGAGTTGCCATATTTGAAAGCAAACTTGTCGAAAGGGAAACATCTTTTAATTTCATTGGTGACAGGCGTACTACCGAATGAGCAAATTGAGCCAGTTAAAGTTAGGTTAAAAGAAAATCAGCTTTTAGTTGAAGAAAAAGTTGTAATTTTGGGGAATTAGGGGGAGAAATACACAATGACAGAAAATGGACAGATTGAGTGGTTGCCGAAGCAAATCAGTTTTGCTTTAAACAAAGTTCGAGGAAATTTAGAGACATTTAAAGAATTAGTTCCACCCGCGGCAAGTTTAAATCAAATTTATTATCCTGAAGAAAATATTGACTGGACGGCCAGCTTTTGGCCAGGAATGTTATTTTTAGCAAAGGAATTAACAAATTCAACAGAGTTCGATGAAGTGATTACCACACAGATGGCTTCTTTTCAACATCGCTTGGATGAACAAATTGAGCTGGAAACACATGATATAGGCTTTTTGTATATTTTAACAGCAATTGCCGATTATCAAGTCAATGGTCATGAGGCCTCAAAAGAAATGGCCTTGCAAGCTGCGGACTTATTAATGAAACGTTATTCACCAAAAGCCAAGATTATTCAAGCTTGGGGGAATTTAGACGATCCAGAGCAACGAGGTAGAATGATTATTGATTGTTTAATGAACTTACCATTATTATACTTTGCAGCAAAAATGACTGGCAAGCAAGAGTATTATGAAGCTGCCTACAATCATGCGAAACAAACACAAAAATATATTGTGCGAGAAAATCACACCACGTTCCATACGTATTATTTTGATACGGAAACAGGCGAAGCTTTATACGGTAAGACGCAACAAGGATATTCAGACGATTCTTGTTGGGCTCGCGGCCAAGCCTGGGGAATTTACGGCTTTACGTTAAGTTATTTATATACAGGAGATAGTAGTTTTCTGGAAACAGCAAAAAATGTTGCTGATTACTTTATTCAAGAATTACCAGAGGACAAAATCTGTTACTGGGATTTAATTTTCAATGAAGGGAGTGAAGAAGAACGTGATAGCTCATCTGCTGCAATTGCTGCATGTGGCTTACTAGAATTATCTCGTCAGCTTCCATTAAATGATGAAAAACATGGCTATTATGAAAAGGTTGCGCTAGAACTATTACAAGCATTAGCGGAAAAGTATACAACGGTTTTACGACCAGAGTCGAACGGCCTATTGCTTCATGGTGTCTATGATAAAAAAACAAATACAGGAGTCGATGAATGCATGATTTGGGGCGACTACTTTTATTTGGAAGCGTTAACTCGTTTAGCGAAAAGCTGGTATTCTTTTTGGTAATTCATGGAGGAAAACTCCTAAAAAATAATAAATAGCGGAGGTAGTACAAATGAAATTTTGGAAAAAAGGCTTAACAGCGGCAGCGTTGTTAGCGGTGGCGGCAGTAACTTTAACAGCATGTGGTGGTTCAAGTGAAAAGAAAGCAACTGAAAAGAGTGAAGATGGCAAAACAAAATTAACAGTAACTACTTGGAATTATGACACGACCCCAGAATTTGAGAAATTATTCAGAGCTTTTGAAGCGGAAAATCCTGATATCACTATTGAACCGGTGGACATTGCTTCAGATGATTATGACACAAAAGTAACAACGATGCTTTCATCAGGAGATACGACGGATATTTTAACCATGAAAAACTTACTTTCATATTCTAATTACGCGCTACGCAATCAATTGGTGGATTTAACCGATCACGTTAAAGATTTAGATATCGCACCTGCCAAAGCAAGTTACGAGATGTATGAAATCGATGGTAAAACCTATGCTCAGCCTTACCGTACAGATTTCTGGGTATTGTATTACAATAAAAAAATGTTTGATGAAGCCGGAATTGCCTATCCCGATAACTTAACTTGGGATGAATATGAAGCGTTAGCGAAAAAATTATCTAAACCAGAAGAACAAGTATATGGTGCCTATCAACATACTTGGCGCTCAACCGTTCAAGCGATTGCTGCTGCTCAAAACAATGCCAATTTGATTGAACCAAAATACAATTATATGGAAACTTATTATGATCGCGCATTGAGAATGCAAAAAGATCAATCACAAATGGATTTTGGAACAGCAAAATCAACAAAAGTAACGTATCAATCACAATTTGAAAATTCAAAAGCGGCGATGATGTACATGGGTAGCTGGTACATGGGGACTTTATTAACAAACATTGATGATGGCAAAACAAATGTCGAATGGGGGATTGCCGAAATACCACAACAAGAAAAAGGCAAAGCAACTACCTTTGGCTCACCGACAAGTTTTGCAATTAATAAAAACAGTAAAAAACAAAAAGCTGCTCAAAAATTCTTAGACTTTGCTTCAGGTAAAGAAGGTGCAAAACTTTTAGCAGAAGTAGGGGTGGTTCCTTCTTATAAAACAGATGAAATTGATAAAATCTACTTTGCAAGAAAAGGAATGCCTTCAGATGAAGTCTCACAAAAAGCCTTTAACCCAGATACAATTAATTTAGAATTCCCATCTGATAAAAACGGTGCCGCAATTGATAAAGTATTACAAGAAGAACATGATTTAATTATGGTCGGCGACGAAAAACCAAAAGATGGTATTGCTAACATGGAAAAACGTGTCAAAGCAGAGATAGACTAACTATTATTTCCTGCAAAAACACAAAAGATTGATGAAAAAAATAAGCTGAAATGAGTAACCTACAATGAATTTCAGCTTATTTTTTTAAATAAAGAATGTAGCTTGAGTTTGGAAGGAGGGCCTGTTAAGTTCACTTAACAGAATACAATTATGGAAATTACTTCAAAAACAAAAACAGCAAATAAATTGAGACGAAAAAATACGTGGACTGCGTTATCTTTTATCGCACCAAACTTTATTGGCTTTTTCCTCTTCACTTTAATCCCGGTTATCTGTTCACTGATTTTAGCTTTTATGAGTTGGGATTCTTTTTCAACTCCTGAATTTGTCGGAATGAAAAATTTCACCAAAATGATTCATGATGATACGTTTTGGATTTCGTTAAAACAAACGTTTATCTATACGATTGGTGTTGTTCCGTTAACATTGATTTGCTCATTAGGACTAGCGATTTTGTTGAATCGTAAAATTAGAGGGATGAAATTTTTTAGAACGGCTTTTTTCTTTCCTTATGTAACGTCATTAGTTGCGATTGCGGTCGTTTGGAATATGCTATTTCATCCAACAATGGGACCAATTAATCAATTTTTGAAATTATTTATTGAAAATCCTCCTGGCTGGACATCTAGTTCTACTTGGGCTTTACCAGCAATTATCATCGTTAGTGTGTGGCGCTTTATGGGGTATTATATGATTTTGTATTTAGCTGGTTTACAAAGTGTGCCAAGAGAATTATATGAAGCAGCGTCAATGGATGGCGCGGGTAAATGGAATCAATTTTTAAATGTTACCTTACCTTCACTACGACCAACGACCTTTTTCGTGACTATCATGCTTGTAATTAACTGTTTCAAAGTGTTTGACTTAGTTCAAGTTATGACTGGTGGTGGACCAGGACGTGCAACGAATGTGTTAGTTTACGAAATTTACAATGAAGCCTTTGTCAAATTTAATTTTGGTTATGCATCAGCCATTGCGATGGTCTTATTCATCATCGTTCTAGCGATTACTGTGGCCCAATTTAAATGGAATCAACATCAAGAGAAAGTTTAGGAGGAGAAAAGATGGAAGCAACTTTTTCAAAAAAAGAAAATACTCGAAAAGCAAAAACGAAAAAAGCAGAAAAAGTCACACCTGGTGGGATCCTTGTAATCATTCTCTTAACTTTACTTGCGTTAATTACTTTGGTTCCTTTCATTTGGATGGTTTCAGCATCATTTAAAACAAACAATGAAGTTTTCACCATTCCAATTCAATGGATTCCTAAAAGTTGGCATCCAGAAAACTATTCCGTTATTTGGGAACGCATTCCATTGTTAACTTTCTTTAAAAATACGTTATTTTTAAGTATTGTGATTACGATTATTCAACTATTTACTTCAAGCTTTGCAGCATATGGCTTTTCAAAAATGAATTTTAGAGGAAGAGATACACTTTTTATTACGTACATCGCAACAATTGCTATTCCTTGGCAATCGTATATGATTCCACAATTTATTATGATGCGTCAATTAGGTTTGACTGACACGTTATGGTCACTTGTTTTATTACAAGCATTTAATGCATTTGGAGTCTTTTTACTGAAACAATATTACAGTAGTATTCCAGATTCACTATGTGAAAGTGCGCGGATTGATGGGTTAAGTGAGTGGGGAATTTATTGGAAAATTATTTTACCATTAACCAAACCAGCTTTAGCCAGTCTCACGATTATTACTTTTGTGAATACATGGAATGACTATATGGGACCTTTCATTTATTTATCTTCTACTGAGAATAAAACGATTCAGTTAGGTTTGAAAATGTTCGTCGGTTTATTTGATGCTGAATATGCCTTAATCATGGCCGCATCAGTGGTTTCTATTTTACCAGTAGGGATTGTCTTTTTAGCAATGCAAAAATACTTTGTTGAAGGTATTGCTACATCTGGAATGAAGAATTAGGAGGAAGTTTGAATGTTTACTAAGCAAACCTTTGATAATAATATCTATATGAAAATTTTTCGCTGGCTTTACATTTTATTTATCGGTAATCTAGGGCTTCTCTTAGTGAACATTCCTTTTTTTATAGCGGTGATTAGCTTAGACATTGATCCACGAAACCTCCCACTTTTTGTAGTAACGTTGCTGCCGATGGGGGCAGGGATGATTGCACTTTTAGGCTTAATCGATACTTTTAAAGAAGAAAAGGAGCTGGATCCGTTTAAAACTTTTTTCCAAAAGTTTCGTCAGTTTGGGTTAAGAGGCTTTCTTATCAGCTTGCTTGGCTTAGGAAGTAGCATCATCAGTGTGACAGATATATTCTTTTTTGCCAAAACAACGATTGGTAAATGGTTTATTCCATTGATGGTCCTTCTGCTAATTTTTGGGTTAGCTATTATGCTGAATGCTTGGTATTTTCAAGTACGAAACCCGCAAGCTTCTTTTAAAGATGTGTTTCGGATTTCAATTTACTATGGACTGCGGAAATGGTATGTCAGCTGTCTAAATGTTTTTTTACTATTCTCAATGTTTGCAATGATGTTTTTGAAGCCACAGTTTGGGTTTGTTGTAACCCCTGTCCTGTTCCTAGGGATTATTTATTTAAATACTGGGAAATTGCATGAAAAGCAAAAAAAGAATAAATAATTTTTACATAATAAGTAATCTCGATTTTCAGGAAAATGAATGAAGGTGGGGTTGCTTATTTTGTTCTTGCCTTGTTTATTAAAGTGGAGGGAGCGAACGAATGAAGAAAAAAATAATTATTTTAAATAGCTTTTTGATAGGTGCTATTTTTGTGCTCGTTATTTTTACTACCAGCCAGCAAAGTATGATTAATAACGAAGCAATCCAAGTCGAAGAATTAATTGTTTATGGCGATAAAAATATGAATCGTGTAGCGAAGCAATTCTCTGATCAGAATAATTTAACTTCGTTTGGAAAAAATTTCTGGCGCAAAACGTATAACGGAAAATCACCCGCTCAGGAACTACTGAAGGTTGCAATGGAGGATTTAGTACAACATAAAATGATTAGACAACTGGCGACGGAGTTAGAAATAGCCCACTCACAAACATTTGGGCAAGAAAAAAAAGAATGGCAAGACCAAAAGAGCAGTTTAACGCTCTGGCAATTTTTAGATGCAAAAGATCAACAATTACAGGACCAAATAAAAGAGAAATTAATGGAGAAAGAAAAGCCAACGCAAAAAGAATTGCGGCAGGCCTTTGAGCAATTGGATGATAAATATAAAAAGACCGATTACTTTGTTGAAGCAATTGAAATTCCAAATTTTTCAGGTAAGCAAGCAGAATTAGAAAAAATAGCCGAAGCAATCTCTCCGAATCTATCTTATGAGGAGACGTTATTGGAGTGGCAAAATAAATTACCTAATCTTGTTATTGAATCGTATCAATTGAAGAGTGCAGAAATCCAAAAAGAGGATATTTATTCGTTGTCTGTTGGGGAGATTCTTAGTGAAAAAGCTGTTGGTACCGTGGTGAAAGGATACCACGAAAACCAATACTTTTATATTTTTAATAAGGAAGGAGGGCAACTTTTACAGTTTGAAGAAGCACCACAATTTGGCAAAAATGCCTATATCAACACACGCTACAAAGAGAAATTAGCTACGTATCAACAAGCAACCAAAGTAGACTTGTTGGAGAAAGACAGAGAAAAGTTTTTTCAAAATTATCAAAATAAAAACAGTTAAGGAGCAGAAAATGAGAAAAAAAGCGTATTTTAAAAGTGTAACCATCTTCCTTTCTATTTTGCTTGTTTTTTCCCAGCTTCAATTATTTAGTCTTCCTGCTTATGGGGAAACAGTGAGTGATCAACCGTTACTTTTTCGTTCAGTAGGTGTCGCTCAAAGTGGGACGACCTACTATGTGGATGGGGAAGGAGGAAATAATGCCAATGATGGGCAGTCTCCAGCCAGTGCTTGGCGTGATTTTGAAAAAGTGAATCAGACGGAGTTTCAGCCAGGCGACCATCTTCTGCTGAATGCGCAAAGTACCTGGAATAACCAATTGTTGCATCCAAAAGGGAATGGGACAGCGGCACAAAAGATTGTCATTGATTTTTATGATACGAATGACAAAGGAGAAACCATTTTTGAAACAACACGGCGTCCGATTATTAACGGTGGTGGCACCTACAGCACAGGGACTTTCAAACGTGCAATCTCAGGGGCCGTGCAGTTAGTGAACCAAGAATATTGGGATATTTCAAATTTAGAAGTGACAAATACACCAGAGCTAGATAATCTCGAAGGCTATAAGAAACCAGGAGATGCTCAAAGAGCGGGGATATTAGTACTAGGATATGAACAAAATCGAACGTTCAATAGTGTCACGATAAGGAATAACTATGTTCATGATGTTCAAACAGAATATTATTTGAATCTAAGTGGGAATACTGCAACCAAACGATTAAAAGCGGTAGGTGGAATTATTGTTTTAGGAAGTTGGTTTGATGAGAATGGCAATGTAGTAACGGCAGCCAATGATCATCGAACAACGACTGGATTTAATGATATTTTGATTGAAAATAATGTGATTCAACGAGTGGGACTTGAAGGAATTCGAACAAAAGCTGATTCAGATACCTCAAGAGGCAACACTTTCTACAAAACGTTTTCTAATATTACGATTCGTAATAACTATTTAGAAGATATTGCTGGCGACGGGATTGTCTTGTCAGAAGCCAAAAGTGGCGGAGTCGTCGAAGGAAATGTTGCTGTCCGAATGTGCAATGCTGATTATGGTACACAAAATTACGCGGGCGTTTGGGCAATGTCTGTAGATGACGGACTGTTCCAATATAACGAAGTATACGGAATCAAATATGGATTTAACGATGCCGAAGCTTATGATGTGGACATGCAGTCAAACAATGTTATTTATCAATATAACTATTCACATCATAATACTGGCGGCTTTTTATTGCTTATGTCTGATCAAAAAAATTCGGTTATTCGGTACAATATCTCAGCTAATGACGGCGGTGGTAACCGAGGAACAGGTAAAGACAATCCAGGCGGAGCTGGTGGCTACAATTATAAAGAACAAAGCATTTTCCATTATTGGGTGAAAAATGATGGAGCGGCAATGCCAACTATCCACAATAATACGATTTATGTTGGCGACGGCATTTCAACATCATTATTTGGTGAAGGAAATAGTTCTGACAACAGTGGTACAGTAGCCAATTTTTACAATAATATTTTATACAAAGAAGGTACCGGACAATTAAAATTCTTATCTAATTATCCAACAAATGGGACACAACCAATTGAACGTAAAATGGTCGATAATCCAGAAAAATATTTCAAAAATAATGTTATTTGGCCAAAAGAAATTGCTACAGAAAAAAGTGGTGCAACTGTTGAAAAATTAGTATCAAGTGGAAACATTTTTGAAAAACCACAATTAGAAATCACAGATAACCCTGAAAAAGTGAAAGAGTTGGCAGAGCAAGAATTTACGACATTGAAACCAACAAAAGATAATGTGGTTGAATTTACTTCTAAAGAACGCTTACGTCAGCGAGCACAAATGTTCCAGTTAAAAGAAACCTCTCCAGCGATTGGTAAAGGCTTGTCGGAAGTGAACAGTGCGGCCGAAGACTTCTTTGGAAATAGCTTGAAAAATAAAGTTTTAGATATTGGTGCGCAACAAGCATCCACAATTGAAAAAAGTATTCGTTATCAAAATCAAGTGTTAGAAATTAGTTCGGCAACAGGTGTGTATCCTAATTTGCCAGAGCAAGTTGAATTAACGTACGAAGAAGTCGTTAATGAAGAAGTGGTTGCGACAGGCAAAAAAGAATTTAAGTTACAATGGGAAGCAATCCCTCAAGAAAAAATTAATACAGCAGGCACAGTTGAAGTTGCAGCAACAGTTATCGGCTTACCGATAGATGCTGTCAAAGTAACAGCCAAGGTCTCTTTTGAGGGTGAACTTGGTGAAGGAAAAGACACCGTTAAACTAAAAACAGCTCAAACTGCCTATGTTCAAAAGAGTGATGGTAACCGAGCATACTCTGCTATAGCAGGCGGTACCGCTGCCATTAGTTCAGGAGACGCCTATAAATATCCTTATGGAGTAAACTATACGGGCAATTACGCATTAAAATTAAAAAATGCTAGTTCTGCGGGGTATAATCGCCGGATTTACGTTGAAATTGATACACAAGAATTGAAGAACTATCAATCACTAAAAAGTGCCAATTTAGAACTAAATGTGATGCGTTATGATGCGTGGAATGGTGCTGGAAATACAAATGATGAACGTTTGAAAAATACGCAGTTCCAAGTAGATGTTTATGGAACAGATACTAATTGGATGAGTAACACCATTACTTGGAACAATGGTCCAAATAATTTAAATGTACCAAATGAAGAATTTATTGCTCGACAATCTTTTACAAATAGCTCAATTATGAATAATCAAAATACAATCTCTATTGATATTAGTAACTATCTACGGAAGCTAATTCAAAGTGGTGAGAAAATTCCAGCCAAGTTAAGTTTCTTATTAGCGATTACAGACAGTCGTTTGCCTGGTTATGATTCTGATAATGCTGGGTTTGATGCTTTTTCAAAAGAAGGCGCACAAAAGGCCTATCAAGACTTTTTAGCAGGCAAATTGACCTTGCCAACTGGTCAACAGCTAACAGAGGATAGTTTAGCTCCTAAAATTGTTTTATCGAATGTTTTCGAAGTCAAACATGAGTCGATTGAGGTCACGACAGAAGCGGGTCAAGCCCCTAATCTACCAGAAAAAACAACTATTTTTTATTCGGATGGTTCACAACGAGAAGTGACTGTCAATTGGTCAGAAGTTCCAGCATCTTCTTATCAAAAAGAAGGAACATTCACTGTTGTAGGACGAGCAGCAGGTGTCTCAATGCCAATTATTGCCAATGTAAAAGTCACCGCTAAACATATTGTTGGATTCAAGGAATTGCCTACGCTGGATCGATTAACAGGCACCTCGCGAGGCGAACTGAATTTGCCAACTGAAGTAATTGCAAAATTAGATGATGGTAGCGAAACGAAATTGAAGGTTATTTCTTGGGATGACGATGTTAGTAATTATTCGCCAAGTAGCCCGCCAGGTACTTACCAGTTCCCTGCTGCAGTAGAAGAAAAAATAGGAATTGCGAATCCTGATGAACGAAAAATTTTCCAAGTCGTGCAAACTCATGCGATTCCTGAAAGAATTCAATTTGCTACAGAAACAGCCACTATAAAATCAGGCGAAAATTATCAAATTCAATCTAAAGTGATTGGTCAAGCGCCGCACACAGAAACGGATGCTTGGAGCTCGCAAGTAACGTATGAGTTGGTTACACCAGATGCTGGCAATACAGTAAGTGTAGATGAAAACGGTCTGATTAGGACAGAAGCAACGACTGCTGCAGGAAATTATCAAATCAAAGTAACAAGCAAAGTTTTACCGGTAGTGACTGCACAATTTTCAATTAAAGTCACAAAATAAATAAACTGTTTGAAGAGACTGGAACAAGAATTGCTGTACCTTGCAATCTTTCTAGTCTCTTCGATTATCTAGAATCAATAAATATTCTATTGCCTACTATTCATTCTTTTTAAAACAAGGTAAAATAATAAATGAAAGTAAACGATAAAGGTGTGTAGACAATGAATACTATCTTAACAGGTGATCGTCCAACTGGTAAATTGCACCTAGGACATTACGTAGGTTCCTTAAAAAAACGAGTAGAAATGCAAGCAGACCCTACAAATCAATTATTTGTCATGATTGCAGATTTACAAGCATTGACAGATAATGCAAAAAATCCCGAAAAAGTTTCAGCCAATGTTTTAGAAGTTGCTTTGGACTATTTAGCAGTTGGTTTAGACCCTACGAAAACAACAATTTTTATCCAATCGCAAATTCCACAGTTAGCTGAATTAACAATGTACTATCTAAATTTAGTGACCACGTCACGTGTTCGTCGGAATCCAACGGTCAAAGCAGAAATTGAGCAAAAAAAATTTGGGGAAGGTGTTCCGACAGGATTCTTTATTTATCCCGTTTCACAAGCTGCTGATATTACTGCCTTTCAAGCGAACTTAGTCCCAGTTGGGGAAGACCAAAAACCAATGTTGGAACAAGCGCAAGAAATTGTGCATAGTTTTAATCAGACGTACGGTGAAGTTTTAGTTAGACCGGAAGCTGTGTTACCACCAAAAGGCATGGGACGCTTGCCAGGAATTGATGGCAACGGAAAAATGAGTAAGTCTTTAGGCAATGGTATCTATCTTTCAGATCCAGCTGAAGTGGTACAGAAAAAAGTAATGAGTATGTATACCGATCCAAATCATATTCGTATAGAGGACCCAGGACAAGTTGAAGGAAATATGGTCTTTACTTACTTGGATGTCTTTGGGAAAGAGAAAGAATATATTGAAGAATTAAAAGAGCACTATCGTCATGGCGGTTTAGGAGATGTGAAAATTAAACGTTACTTAATTGATGTCTTAGAAGAAGAACTCGCACCGATTCGTCGACGTCGTGAAGAGCTGGCTAAAAATCCAGAAGCGATTATGGAAATGTTGCATAAAGGAAGTCTTGCTGCTGAAAAAGTGGCAGCACAAACCTTAACAGAAGTCAAAAAAGCAATGGGAATTCAATATTTCTAAGCAATAAAAGAACTGGAACGAGTCAAAAGAAGAATGACTTGTTCCAGTTCTTTTTAAGTGGTTTGAAATTGACTATTATATAAGCTGGCGTAAAGAGTCGGAGCTTGTAATAGTTCCTGATGCGTTCCTTTTTCAATAATATCGCCATTTTTCATCACTAAAATTAAATCAGCATTTTCAATCGTGGATAATCGATGAGCGATAACGAAGCTTGTTCGATTTTCTGTGACAGTTTCCATCGCTTTTTGAATATGGGCTTCTGTTCGTGTGTCCACACTCGAAGTTGCTTCATCGAGAATAACAACGGGCGGATTTGCTAAAATGATTCGGGCGATGGTTAATAACTGTTGTTGCCCTTGTGATAATGCACCATTTTCGCTAGAAATAATTGTGTCATATCCTTGAGGAAGGGTCCGAATAAAATGATCACATTGAGCAATTTTAGCTGCTTCAATTATTTCTTCACGAGAAGCATCTTTTTTTCCATAGGCAATATTATCTGCTACGGTTCCTTCAAATAGCCAAGTGTTTTGTAAAACCATGCCAAATAAATTTCTTAGATTTTGTCGAGAAAGTTTCGTAATATCAATCCCATCAAAAGTAATGGCACCTTGATTTATTTCATAGAAACGCATTAATAAGTTGACTAATGTTGTTTTACCAGCGCCGGTGGGTCCTACAATGGCCACTGTTTTTTTCGGTTGAACAGAAAAATCAACATTCTTCATTAAAATTTTTTCTGGTGTGTAGCCAAATTGAACATTTTTAAATTCAATGGCTCCTTTAGGAGAAGAAATAGTTTCTAAATGAGTTGCTTCTGGCTGTTCATCAGCTTCATCTAAGATAACAAAAATCCGATCAATGGAAGCCATCGCTGCTTGAATTGAGTTAATGACATAAGAAGCGGTAGAAATCGGCTCAGAAATTTGGTTGATATATTGCAAATACGCTTGCAAGAAACCAATCGTAATACCACCAGATAAAACGAGCATTGCGCCTAAGATAGCACTAATAATAAAAGCCAACTGATTAATAAAACGAATAGCTGGATAAATCGCAAAATTTAGAAACTGTGCTTTTTTAAAGGCACGATAATGTTGTTGATTAACAGCATCAATTGTTTTTTCAGCATTTTGCTGTTGATTAAAGGTTTTTGTGACCAAATTTCCTGCTAAATATTCTTCCATCTTATTATTTAATTGACCTAATTCAGCTTGACTTTGATCAGCAAACACCTTGTTTTTATTCGCTATTTTTGTCGTCATGAAAGTACTGCCGCCAATTAGCAGCAACACTAAAATGGTTAATTTTGCATCAATGTAGAACAACATGATTCCTGCAAAAAGGATAGTCACGACGGAAGTGAAAAATTGGTTGATGCCTGTTAAAAGAACTTGTGACAATTGGTTTAAGCCAGTTGTTGAACGACTAATGATATCGCCCACTTGGTGATTGTCAAAGAAGGCCATTGGTAAAGTTTTAAACTTTTTTGTCACTTCTTTTCTAATTCTTAAAGTAACCCGTTCGCTTAAAGAAGCCATTGCTCGTTCCTGAATAAAAGAAGTGATACTACTAATGATTGAAAAGAGAATTAAAAGTAAGACGGGACCTAAGAGCGCTTCTTCAACTAAAGGAAGTGTCATACCTTTGAGCCCGACACGCTTGATAGCTTCTAAGAGGTTATCAATCCCGATTGCCATAATATAGGTCATGGCAACAATTAATAAGTTTCCAATTAAACTGCAGATCATTAGACCATAAAAGATTGGATGCTCAGGTTTAATCATTTTCCAGAAACGTTTAAAGCTTTGAAGATTCATTGTTTTTTTCATTGTATGGCTTGAAAAGAAAACTTTCTTTCAAGCAGTCACATCCTTTCTTTAATTACTTGGGTAAGATACCTTGCGATTTAGCAAAGTCTTGGTAATAGCTATTAGTGGTAAGTAAATCAGCGTGGGTGCCTTGACCAACAATCCTTCCTTCATCTAGGACGATAATATTGTCAGCGTTCATGATTGTACTTAACCGTTGAGCAACAATGAGTAAAGTTTTGTCCGACATTTGTGCATGTAAAGCGGCACGTAGAGCAGCGTCAGTTTTGTAATCTAATGCGGAAAAGCTATCATCGAAAATATAAACGTCTGCCGGTTTGATTAAGGCTCGTGCAATACACATTCTTTGTTTTTGACCACCAGAATAGTTGGACCCGCCTTGTGCTACGAAACTTTCAATCCCTTGTGGTAAGGAATCGATAAATTCAGAAGATTGTGAAATTTCTAGTGCCGTTCTTATTTCTTCTGTAGTTGCTTTGGCATTTCCCATTAATAAGTTTGATAAGATTGTCCCACTGAAAAGAAAGGCTTTTTGTGGCACATAACTGATGACTTTACGAATCGTTTGCTGAGATAATGAGCGGATATCTGTGCCAGAATAGCTAATCGTGCCGGCTGTGACCTCATTTATTCGTAAAAGTAACTTAACTAAAGTACTTTTACCAGCGCCAGTTGCCCCAACAATCGCCGTTGTTTTTCCTTTAGGGATGACAAAACTAACATTTTCTAAAACAGGATCAGCTGTTTCTGTGTATTGAAACGTGACGTGATCGAAGCAAATCAAGGCTTTCTCAGGATGATAAGCAATGGTTGCTTCAGTGTGAGGATCGCTAATTTCAATTTCTTCTGACAAAACTTCTTGCAAGCGATTCAAGGAAGCAACGGACCGTGGAATGACAACTAATACCATAGCCGCGATCATTAAGTAGGCCAAAGTTAGAAGCGTATATTCAATCACAGCTGTAACGGTGCCAATTTGTAGGGTGCCTACCGCCACTAAATTACCGCCAAACCACAAAATAGAGGCATACACAACGCCCATTAATAAAAAGGCAACGGGAGTAATCCAAGCAAAGATTCGATTCACTTTGCTCATGCGTTCAGCATAATTTTTAAATGTTTGATTGGTTCGCTGCTCTTCAAAATCTTGATTATTGAACGCACGAATCATATTAATTCCAGTAAAGAACTCTCGTAAAGTCGTAGTAATTCGATCCATTTTTGGTTGAATTTTTAAAGATAAAGGGGTACCTTTTTTCATTAAAAAATAAACAACGACTAAGTAAAATACGATGGAAGCCAATGTTACCCAAGCGAGTGAAACTGAATAAGAAAATGTCATCACTAAGGCAAATAAACTAATAATAGGCGCTGGAAAGATTAATTGGCAAAACAGCACAATCATTGTTTGAACATTATCTACATCGTTGGTCATTCTAGTTAGCAAAGAATTTGAACCAAATTTATCAACATTTTTCATCGAGAATTGTTGAAATTTTTTAAAGAACAATCCTCTAACTTGAAAACCAAATTTAGCAGCTACTAAAGCAGACAAATAGCTAGAAATAATTGCGGCAATTGTTCCAATGAATGCCACAAGAAACATTTGTATGCCAATCGTTTTAATTACTTGTTGGTCACCGCTAACGATGCCCACATCAATCAACTTGCCAACTAATTTAGGGACGCCAAGGGTTCCTGCGATTTGCAAACAGATGGTTAAAGTTGTCGCAAGAACAATCCATTTATTTTCTTTAATAAACTCTTTCATTAATTTCATGAAAATTCCTCCTTAAACAATACCGTTTTAGCTGTTACAAAGAGTCATTGTACACGTTCAAGTAACTTGAATGTCAACAGTAGAAATGCTAAACTTTTTGATGGAGGGAACAGTATGGAAAAAAATTACACAATAAAAGATGTTTCTGAGTTGTTAAATATCCCTAAGTCCACGATTCGTTATTGGGACGAGCAAGGGTTGATTAGTACAACACGCAATGAAGAAAACGGATATCGAACCTTTGATTTAGAAGATTTGTTCAAAATATATGATATTGATTTTTATCGAAAAATGGGGATTCCTATCAAAGATATGTTGAATTTATATAAAAAGACACCTACCGATCTCTATGCCACCATGGAAGCAACAGAAGAACAACTGGGGCAAGAAATAAAAAGGCTTCAACATAAATACAAAGAAATTAAGAAAAGAAAATTACATTTACACGCGTTAATTGATTTAGAAACATTGGTTTTTTCAGATGAACCAATTCCTTTTGATAAAATTGTTGTTGTTGATATTGAGGATCCAGAAGAGATGAAAGTTTACATGGAACACATTTCAACTTTAGGTATTTACGGGGATTTAAGTGAATCCAATGAACTGACGTATGGGATTTGTTTGGCAAATCATGTGAATAAAAAAAGTTTAGATAAAGTGATTTGGCTCAAAGAATCAAGTAGCCAATACAAAGGCTTTATTTTAAAAGTCAATACACAAGATACCCGTTTGAATAATATCGAAGAAGTAAAAAAGCGTTTAGCAAAACAAGGATTTGAAACAGGCATCGTTGTCGGAGAGCATATCTTGACACAACTAGAAGAGGAAAATCAATATATTGAATATTATTATGGTTGGATTGAAATTTTAGGGGAAAAGTAAAACAATTAAAAAAAGGAACTAGCAATAGCAAATGTAGCTAAGCTAGTTTCTTTTTTTGGTAAATGTAATGAAAATTACATGAAAAAAGTTTTAGTTTTTAAAACAATTTAGAACGAATGTTATTAAAGGGAAAACAATAAAAAAATTACTCTTAAAGCTAGAACTTACCTATATTTGTATTTTTTTAGGGAAAGTCAATATATTTGCTTCATATAAAACGTGTTATTTAATTCACGATTTTTTGTTGAAATATCGGGTTTTTTTCTTTTTTTAGCTAATATAATGTGTTACTTTTTGATTATAAGGAGAAACGGAAAATCGTACGTTAAAAAAAGTTGTTGTAGCTAAATAAAGAAAGAATTGAAGGTTGAAAAGTATTTTATGGAGGTGGATGTTGAGAAACAATTAGTAATTGTAAAAGTTGTTTGAAGATGATTTGTTTAAGTAAATGAAAAGAACGAAGGAGAATGTAAATGAATAAAGCAGTTAAAAATTTTGTGAGTTACCTTATGATTACCATGCTGTTTATTTTAAATTTGTTACCAATGATGAACGCATTTGCTCAAGAAGTAACAAGTGATGCTGAGAAGACTGTTGAAAAAGACGGGCTCAAAGTAATAGGGAAGATAGAAGATACATCGTCTCAAGAAGATATTAAAACGGTCACTTACGAAATAACAAATACACGAGATGTACCAATCAAAAATCTCATTTTAAAACAAAAAAATAACAATGATAGTCCAATCAAATTTGTATTAGATACTTTAAGCGAAGAGCGAGGACCTACGTCTTTAGAAGAAAAAGCAAAGGTTGAAACAAATGAGAAAGATCAAACAACCGATATTAAACTGCTTAACCTTCAACCAAATTCGACAAGAAAGATTACCATAAATGGGCAAATAACTACAAAAGCGTCGAGCAAGTTATTGGTCAGCGTACTAATAGAAGACAATGAAAAAGGGACACTAGTAATTGATTTACCTAGTAAAGATATGCTAGCAGATAAAGAGTTTGTTTCGAAGGAAAAACAGGAAACTTCAGAAACAAAAGTAGAAAATCAGGCAAACGAAACAGCCTCTTCTACAAATGAAATGACCGCAACTACTAGTAACGAAACAAAGCCTGAAGCAGGAAAGGCGACAGAAAGTATTCAAGAGACAGCACTAACACAGGCTACCGAAAGTCCTGAGCAACCTCCATTAAAGGCGCAACCTACTGGTCCGTTAGTGCCACCAACACCTGGTCGAGGGTTTAATACACCGATTTATCAAAGCGTTCATAAAGGAGAACTTTTTTCAACGGGAAATACCAACTTAAAAATTGCGAATGAAAATACGGCGGCTGCGCAAACATTTTTAAACACACGAGGAGCAAGTAGTGGTTATGCAATTAACAATTTTCCTTTAGAATTTGCAGATGTTGACAATGATCCAAATACGTATAACTCTAGTCGGGCTTATATTGATTTAAATGGTGCAAAAGAGATTGCTTGGGCGGGCTTATTTTGGAGTGCATCTAGATATAAAGGCCCTGCTTACGGAACAAATCTTTCTGATGAAGAAATTAGTGCACCAGTTCAATTTACTACACCAAATGGAACCGTACAGCGTGTTTCGCCCCAAAGGTACCATCGTATCGATCAAGATGCAACAAACCCAGGACAACGTTTCGGGTACAATAACACTGGATTTTCTAATTATGCAGATGTAACTTCAATTTTACAAGGGGATAAAAGTGCGACAGGGAGTTATACGTTGGCAGATATTCCTATGACAAGTAGTTTAAATGGTCAATATCAATATTATAACTTTAGTGGTTGGAGTTTGTTTGTTGTTACAAAGGATCAGGCAAGTAAGTCAAGAGCTTTTAGTATTTACTATGGAGCACGTGGTAATGCTGCTGGAACCAATAATGAATTTACTATGAGCAACTTTTTAACAGCAAAAAAAGGAAATCTTGATCCAATTGTGACCTGGTTTACTGTTCAAGGAGATAAATACTGGACTGGAGACAACGCACAAATTAAAAATAGCGCAGGAACTTGGGTAAATATTTCGAACACGCTCAATCCAGTTAATAATGCTATGAACGCAACTGTGACAGATAACGATGAACATATGGTAGATAAGTATCCAGGGAAATTTGCGCCGGATCATCCTAATTTTTTAGATATTGATATCGATCGTATGGCAATTCCCGAAGGTGTTTTAAATGCTGGACAAAACCAAATTAATTTTAGAACAACAAGTAGTGGTGACGATTATTCTACGAATGCGATTGGTTTTGCTGTAAACGCAGAAACGCCTGAATTTGAAATTAAGAAAGAAATTGTGGAACCAAAAGAAACTTACAAAGTTGGTGAAACAATCACGTATCGTGTCTCACTAAAAAATACAAAAGCTGATTCTGAAGCGATAAATTCAGTCTCGAAGGATGCACTAGATGGTCGCTTAAATTATTTGCCAGGCTCTTTAAAAATTATTAGTGGACCAAATTCTGGTGAAAAAACGGATGCTTCAGGCGATGATCAAGCTGAATATGATGAAACCAATAAACAAATTATAGTCCGTGTCGGCAATGGTGCAACTGCTACACAAGGAGGTAGCTACAAAGCTGATACAGCTGAAACAATTTACGAATTTAAAGCGCAGATAAATGAACGAGCAAAAGCAAATGAATTAGTGCCTAATAGCGCAACAGTTGAGGCAGTAGATATTTTAACATCTGCAAAAGTCAACGAAACTTCTAATATAGTAGAAGCGAAAATTGCGGACGAACAAGTAACTGGCAAATTAACCGCAACAAAAACCGTTAATAACGCTAAACCAAAACTAGGCGAAACTATCGAGTACACAATTAGCTTCCGCAACACCATCGAAAATGGTGTCCTAAACAAAGTAGTTATCACAGACCAACTACCAAAAGGACTGACGTATGTCAAAGATAGCCTAACAAGTGTCGGTGATGAACCAAAACCAACCAGCTTGAAAGAAGCTAATGGCACAATCACAGCGGAATACCCAAGTATCACCGATACGAAAGAGCGGAGTATTCGCTTCAAAGTGATCGTTAACGAAGAAGCGAAAGCGGGCGAAACAATTCTCAACAAAGCCAAAGTAGGTGATGGCATCAATCCACCAGAAGAACCAGAGGTACCTATTACACCCGAAGAACCAGCGGAAAATAAAAAGGAAACAAAAAAAGTTGTTACAGACCAGAACAAACCTACAAAAAATAGTAAAAATGAAATTGCCATAAACAAGAAAGAAACGTCTAAATCATCCTATTTACCAAAAACAGGAGAAAAAGTTCAAAAAATATTTGCGTATCTGGGTGTAGGACTGATCTTAATTGTATTAATTCTCTATGTTATAAAGAGAAACAAAGAAAAAGAGGAGTAAACAAAATCGATTGTTTTAGAACGACTAATTAGCTGAAAATTTAAGAGTTGACGACATAAGTCAAAATGACCTATGTCGTCAACTCTTTTTGATTTATAACAAGAAATCCAACATATTGTGTGTGCATAAAGGCAAATAGAAAAATAGTAGTGAAATAGCTAGTAATAATAAAGAACCAGCTTGCATTAAAACTGCAAAAAAATAAACTACAATTAAACGAATTGCTCTAGTGTTTTTTACGGATAAAATTCAAAAATAGTCCTCCTCAAAAATAATTAGAGGATATCCTCTGTGAAACTATCAAGTTCTCAGATTTTATAAAACAAATACACGCTAGCAAAATCGCTTTATGAGTGAGGTTTAGCCAATTGTTTTTAAGGTTCTTAAACAGTTGTAAAAAAAATATCAGATAAACGTTTTCACAAAGAACAGTCATTTCGGTAAATTTTTACCTTAAAATGACACAAAATCTATAATTTGTTTCTCAAATCCTATAATTTGTTCCTTAAAAAGATATTATGAAAACGCTATTATATTTATGAAAGGAGCGAAACGAATGAAGAAGAAAAACGGGTTTTTTCAAAATGTATGGCGTTATAAGGCCTTAATCCTTATGGCGTTACCAGGATTTATCTGGTTTATATTTTTCTTCTATATACCAGTCTTAGCCAATGTGGTCGCATTTAAAGATTTTCATATTTCACCAGATGGTTTCTTAGCTAGTCTAAGAGAAAGTCCTTGGGTTGGTTTTGAAAACTTTAAATTTTTATTTGCGTCAAAAGATGCTTGGTTAATTACTAGAAACACCATTTTGTACAATGTCGTCTTTTTAGCCTTTAACTTATTCTTCGCGATTGCTTTTGCTATTATTATGAGTGAATTAAGAAATCGTCGCTTGGTTAAAGTTTATCACACGATGTCATTGCTACCATATTTCTTATCTTGGATGGTTATTAACTATTTTGTTTATGCCTTTTTAAGTCCAGATAAAGGGATTTTGAATCAATGGATTACTGGTAATGGCGGCACAATGATTAACTGGTATGCAGATCCACGTTGGTGGCCAGTAATTTTTGTCTTCCTAAATGTTTGGAAGAGTCTAGGCTACAACAGTATTATCTACTATGCTTCTGTGATGGGGATTGATCCGACATACTATGAAGCAGCGATGGTAGATGGTGCCAACAAATGGCAACAAATAAAAAATGTTACGATTCCACAAATTTTACCAATGATGTCTGTTTTATTAATTTTAAACATCGGCGGTATCTTCAGAGCAGACTTTGGTTTGTTCTACATCGTACCAAGAAACTCAGGTGCGCTTTACAACGTGACAAGTGTGTTAGATACCTATATTTACAATGGCTTAACGGCTACTGGTGATGTAGGCATGACGGCAGCTGCAGCGTTATATCAATCTGTCGTTGGGGCATGTTTGTTATTAATTGCGAATTTAGTTGTTCGTCGAATTGAACCAGATTCAGCACTATTTTAGGAGGAAGGATTATGAAAAAGAAAAAAGTCACTAGCGTTAACGTTCGATCCTTCAACCCGACAGCGAATTTGATTTTCAATATTGTCATTGCTATTTTTGCTATTTCCTGTGTGGTTCCGTTTTTCTTTGTTATTATGATTTCATTGACAAGTGAAGGATCATTAGCAGCAAACGGCTACCGGTTTTGGCCAAAAGAATTTTCATTGGAGGCCTATCGTTACATTTTCCAAGGGGCAATGAGTCAACGCATTATTCATGCCTTAGGGGTAACGGTCTTCATTACGGTGACAGGGACGATTGTCAATGCAACAATGACGTCATTATATGCCTATGTCATTTCTCGTTCCAACTTTCCATTTAAAAAATTCTTTACATTGTTTGCGTTAATTACAATGTTATTTTCACCAGGGATGGTTGCGAACTATTTAGTAATGACAAACTTATTGCAATTGAAAGATACAATTTGGGCGTTAATTTTGCCTTTAGCTTTAGGACCATTTAATATTTTAGTGATGCGAACGTTTTTCAAGAAAACCGTGCCTGACAGTATTATTGAATCGGCACGTATTGATGGCGCAAGTGAAATGCGCATTTTTGTCAGCATTGTGTTACCACTAGCCGTTCCAGGGATTGCCACAATTAGTTTGTTTGCGGCTTTGGGTTATTGGAACGATTGGTTCAATGCGTTACTTTACATTCAAAAAGATACCTTGGTACCATTACAGTATTTATTGATGAAAATTCAAAACAACTTAGAGTTCTTATCAAGAAGTACGGATATGGGTGCAGCAGCACAAGAAGGGTTAGGCGTTCTACCAAGTGAATCGGCTCGAATGGCGATTGTTGTCTTATCTACGTTACCAATTGCGTTAACTTACCCATTTTTCCAAAAATATTTCGTGGGTGGTTTAACAATCGGCGGCGTGAAAGAATAAAATTGTACAGGAGGAAATAAGGAATGAAAAAATGGCAAAAAGGATTAGCCGTAGCTGGCGCAGCAGCTTTAGCTGTAGGATTAAGCGCGTGCGGTAAATCTTCAAAAGATGCAGCGTCAAAAGGTGATGATAGTACACCAACGTTATTAATGTATCGTGTTGGGGACAAACCAGATAATTATGACCAATTAATCGATAATGCGAATAAAATTATCGAGAAAAAAATTGGGGCAAAATTAAAAATGGAATTTGTTGGTTGGGGCGATTGGGACCAAAAAATGTCAACAATCGTTGCTTCTGGTGAAAGCTATGATATTTCATTAGCACAAAATTATGCAACGAATGCACAAAAAGGCGCCTATGCTGATTTAACTGATTTAGCACCTAAATATGCCAAAGAAGCCTATGATCAATTACCAGATAACTATATTAAAGGAAATACGATCAATGGAAAACTGTATGCGTTCCCAATTTTAGGTAACTCTTACGGTCAACAAGTTTTAACTTTTAATAAAGAATATGTCGATAAATACAATTTAGATATTAGTAAAGTTGATGGTAGTTATGAAAGTGCAACCGAAGTTCTAAAAGAATTCCATAAAAAAGAACCAAATATTGCTGCTTTTGCTATCGGCCAAACATTCTTTGCAACAGGTAATTATGACTTCCCTATTGGTAACCAATATCCATTTGCAGTAAAAACAACTGATACTGGCTCACCAAAAATTATTAACCAATATGCCGACAAAGACATGATTAATAACTTAAAAGTCTTGCATCAATGGTATAAAGATGGCTTGATTCCAACAGATGCTGCTACAAGTACAACACCATATGACTTAAATACCAATACTTGGTTTATGCGTCAAGAAACACAAGGACCTATGGATTATGGTGATACAATCTTAACACAAGCAGCTGGTAAACCACTTGTTTCTCGTCCACTAACAGAACCATTAAAAACAACATCACAAGCGCAAATGGCTAACTATGTTGTTGCAAATACGTCTAAAAACAAAGAAAAATCTGTTGAATTGCTAGGCTTATTAAACAGCAATCCAGAATTGTTAAACGGACTTGTTTATGGTGAAGAAGGCAAACAATATGAAAAAGTTGGCGATGATCGCGTGAAATTATTGAAAGATTACACACCAACAACTCATTTGAGTGCTTGGAACACAGGAAACAACTTAATCATTTGGCCAGAAGAATCTGTCACTGAAGAAATGGTTAAAGAACGTGACAAGAGCATCGAAGAAGCAAAAGATTCACCAATTCTTGGTTTTACTTTTGTAAATGATAAAGTGAAAACTGAAATCACTAACGTTGCTACAGTTATGAATCGTTACGCAGCAAGCTTAAATACAGGAACTGTTGATCCAGAAGAAACACTTCCAAAATTAATGGATGACCTAAAAACAGCTGGCTGGGATAAAGTTCAAAAAGAAATGCAAACACAATTAGACGAATATATCCAATCTCAAAAATAATCACAGGAGGCTGAGGCATTAGCTGAGCGCTTTTGGCTCAGCCTTTTACATAATAGAAAGGAAGAGGAAGATGGAAAGTACAGGGATTCAACGGTTGTTTTACCTTTCCTGGACAGTAATCAAACTAAATTTACTGTTTGTTTTATTTAGTTTAGCTGGAGGGATTATTTTTGGTGTTGGTCCAGCACTCCAAATGATGACTGATTTCATTTTGGAAGAGGGCATGAATTATCAAGCAATCACCGTTAAACGAGCATTTGAATCATGGAAAGCACATTTTAAAAGAAGTAACTGTTATTTTTTACTTTTTCTCTTCACTTTAGGATTTGTTTTTTATAATATTTATTTAGCCGTTCAATTTACCGGAATAATGTGGTTAATTATTACATTTATTTTATTTTTTGTTTCCCTAATACTCGTTATTTTTTACATTTATATGCTACTATATGAAGGAAGCTATTTTATCTCAACTATTGATTTAATGAAGCTTTCATTTATCAGTATCTTTTTAAACCTCGGTGTATTTTTTAAAGTCTTATTCGGTGTAATTAGTATCGTTGCTTTAACTTGGAAAATGAAAGGACTGCTACTATTTGCTTCGTTTGCCTTAATTATGATGTGGTGTGCCTATGTCACGCGCAAAAATCGCCAGTTTATTGATGGAAAGTTGGAACAAAATGAAGCGAATCTTCAAAAAACTGTTTAAAAAAAAATATTTATTAAATCGATTAGTACAAAAATACAGTCTACTGTTAACAAGTATTATTTTGTTAACGGTGGCTGCTTTGTGCGTTTATGTTACTTATACAATTAACTTATCAATTGATTCACAAAAAAATAACGCCGTTTCCCAAATTGACAGCTATGTAACGAATAAAAATAATGCAGCGACGAATATGATTAATGAATTAGCTGGCTCTGCAAGTAAAATTGAAAACATGCGAAAATATATGGAACTTTCTCCTCCTGAGTATTTTGACTATACTTACAGTCAATGGTCGGAAGATCGGGTCAGTACCCACTTTGGAAATAATTTAAGTACATTATTTAGCACCTTTCCTGACTTAGAAGAAGTGATTATTCGCTTAGATGAATTTGATCAGGTTTTGTTCGCCAATCGCACAGCTACAAATGGAAAAAAAATGGATATGTCATCAATTAAAAAACATGGCTTTCAACTAATGCGAATTATCTCCGATCCTTATACAGGACAACCACTGGGAGAATTGTACACTGTGTTTTCAAGTCAAGAATTGCTAGGCAACCAAGCAGACTTATTGAAAAAATCAGGTATTAATGCGTTTATCTATGATAGTGCTGGGAATCAAATTTTTTCTGAAAAAGCGCAATTTACCAAAGAAGAAGAGCGGCAACTAGATAAAAGAATGCACACCGATAGTGACATTCAACAGGTTTTTCATAATCGCTACGATATTACGGAAATAGAAAGCAGTGGCCGGAGTACCATTCTCTTATTAACAAGCCGCCGAGTCTTATTTCAACAATTGTTTATGAATTATGCGGCCATTTTAGGGATTGGGTTACTTTTGATTGTTATTTTATTAGTGGGCTTAAACCGCCTATTTAAACGCTATTCTCAACAAGTCCAATTAATTTTAGAAGCGACACGAGCCATTGGCGATGGCAATTTAAAAGAACGAATTGACACGAATCAAGTTCAGGAAGAGTTGAATGATATTGCTTCCGCGATTAATTTTATGGTAGACAGTTTAGATCAATACATTCACGATATTTATACTTTAGAAATTAAGCAACGTGATGCCCACATGAGAGCGTTACAGTCGCAAATTAATCCTCATTTTCTTTATAATACATTGGAATATATTCGCATGTATGCCTTGAGTCGGCAACAAGAAGAACTAGCTGATGTTGTCTATGCTTTTTCAACGTTACTTAGGAATAATATTAACCAAGAAAAAACCACGACCTTGGCAGAGGAAATCTCATTTTGCGAAAAGTATGTGTATTTGTATCAAATGCGTTATCCCGATCAATTTGCCTATAAGTTCGAAATAGAAGAAACAATTGCTGATGTCGAAATTCCTAAGTTTATCATTCAGCCGCTTGTCGAAAATTATTTTGTGCATGGAATTGACTATCAACGACAAGACAATGCTATTAAGGTCCACGCCTACCGAGAAGGCGAAAAAATTATTGTGGCTGTTGTAGATAATGGAAAAGGAATTACCGCCAATCGGTTAGAGGAAATTCGCGAACGTTTAAATCAAACAGAAATAGAAACGGAACAATCCATTGGATTAAGAAATGTTCATGAACGTTTACAACGCTTTTTTGGGGAGAGTTATGGTTTAACCATTGAAGGGAAAGAAGGAGAAGGGACGACAATTCGTCTTTCGTTTGTAGCATAAGGGGTGAAAAGATGTATCGAGTGATGTTTGTTGATGATGAATATATGATTTTAGAAGGCTTAAAATGGATTATTCCTTGGCAAGAGTTAGGCTTTGAAATTGTTAAAACAGCGCGTAGTGCGCAAGAAGCATTGGCTTTTTTAGAAACAGAATCCATTGATGTTTTATTAACAGATATTACGATGCCAGAAATGAGCGGGATCGAATTAATTGAGCAAGCAAAGAAAAAAGGACATCAATTTATTAGTTTAATTTTATCAGGTTATCAAGAGTTTGATTACGTCAAAAAAGGCATGGCTTTGCAGGTCCAAGATTATCTTTTGAAACCAGTCAATAAACAAGAACTATTAGCCAATATCCAGAGAATTAAAATAGAATTGGACCAACAAAAAAAATCCCATGCCCGCGTGCGTCTATATCTAGAAAATGGCTTGATGCGTTGGCTTAATGATGAAATCAGCGAAGGGGAATACGAAGAGTTAATGCAGCAATTTACGACTATAAAACCAGGTGATTTTACCGTTTTATTGGTTGAAGCTGAGATGCCATTTTTAGAAACAATCAAGGAACTATTTATGAAAAAAGGCCAACTGTTATTCATTGAAAGTTGGATGAGTACGTACCACCAATTGTTACTTATCTATAAAGGGGCCAGACAAGAAGCGTTCTTATTTATTCGTGAAATTGAAGCGATTCTAGCTGGTCAAGGTCAGATTTTTGTAGGGGAATCTGTCAATGAATGGGAAACGGTTTATGAAAGTTATGAGAAAGTAAAACAGTTGCAAGCAATTGAAACGTTTTATCAAGAATTTCTGCCAAATAATCAAAAAGAACAAATGAATCGTTCGGCAGAAGATTTTACTTTTCTAGCGTTTAACCAAGCCTTGATGATTGGGGATATGCAGACCATTCAACGGGAATTAGATGCTATTTTCAATCAGTTAAGTCAACAACACGCTACGCCAGAATATGTACGCTATGTAGTCTTCTTACTTTTTTCAGATATTTCGCGTCAGTATCCAACTGTGTTAGAAGAAAACTATGAAAAAATCGTGGAAGAAATTCGAGCCAGCAACAATCTTAATACACTGTATGCGTTAATGCAGCAAGTCTTGGCAGAAGTGAAAAATAAACCTAAAATAAAAAAATATTCAGAAAGTGTTAGCCAAGCTGTAGAAAGAATTGAACAAGGCTATTTAGAAGAATTAAACTTAAAAACGGTGGCGGATGAGCTTCATTTGAACCCTAGTTATTTAGGCCAAATTTTTAAAAAAGAAACCAAGCGGAGTTTTTCTCAATATTTGAATCAAGTGCGTACCAAGCATGCCCAGAAATTATTATTGTACACGGATGATACAATCAACGAAATTTCAGAAAAAGTAGGATTTAACAATACCAACTATTTTTCAAAAATGTTTAAAAAATTAAATGGAATTACGCCAAAAGAATTTCGAGAGCAATACCAATCAAATTACGCAGGTGTCGAAGAATAAAAAGAAAGATGTTCAATTTTTATGAACATCTTTCTTTTTATTATTTTTCCGTACTTAATGAAAACGGTCGTTCTGCTGTGGTTTGTGGATTCGGGACGATCCCTAATTGATAATCTAAAGTCCCGCCGTTTAATAGTTCTTGATGAGTAAAATAAGGCGCAGTATGTTTTTCTTGGTTTAACTGAATTTCATGAATAAATTGTTGTTGGACTTTGTTTGGTGATGTCTGAATGGTTAATTGTTTACCATTTGACAGTTTTACTTCCGCCGTCTGGACTAAAGGCATCCCGATTACATATTCACCAGTTCCTGGTGTGACGGGATAAAAGCCTAAGCTATTAAAAATATACCAAGCAGACATGCTACCATTGTCTTCATCACCTGGATAGCCAGTTGGTGAAGCATTAAATGTTTGCATTAGTTGTTTTAAAAGTGGTTGAGCCATCTCTGGTTTGCCGATGTAGCTGAATAGAAACGGATAATGGAAACTTGGTTGATTTGAGATGGCTAATTGACCAAAATCAATTGCCGCCATTTCACTCATTTCATGAATTTCAAAACCATAGCCTTCAACGTTAAAGTTAGGCGCTTGATTGCATAGCTGAATTAATTTTTTTTCGAAAGCTAACTCGCTACCATATAGCTTAATCAAACCTGCAAAATCTTGATAAACCGCAAAACTTGATTGCCAAGCACTTCCTTCGGCGTAATCTTTGCCCCAACGAATATCTAAAAAGTCAGGACGGAAATTGCCTTCAGTATCCTTGGCTTGCATAAAGCCAGTTTCAGGATTAAAAAGTTGTTGATAATTCAAGGCTTGTTGACGATAAAACGTTGCGGTCTCTGAATCATTCAGTGTTTTTGCAACTTGTGAAATGCAGAAATCGCTGTACGCATAATCTAAGGTATGATTTACAGATTCATGATAGGTTGAAGGAACATAGCCATATTTTAGATAATCCAGAGTTCCTTGACGTCCATAATTTTCTCGTTCGCTTTGTTGTGTAGCGCCTTTTTTCATCGCTTCTAGGAACTGAGGCATCAAGTCAGGACGAATCTTTTTCACGGCGGCATCAGCAATGACAGCGTCAATCAAGGTGCCGGGCATTAAACCACGCTCATCTGGAGATAACCATTTTGGCAAGAAACCTGTTTCGTTGTAACTATTTAAAAAGCCTTCTAGCATCTCTTCGTATTTTTCTTGAGCAATTAGTGAGAACAATGGGTAGACCGTTTTATAAGTATCCCAAAAGCCATTATTGGTATATAGTACACCAGGACGAACCGTTTGCGAGAACGTATCATAATGAATCGGCTGCTGATTTTCGTCCAATTCATAAAAGGTTTGCGGAAATAGGAATGTTCGATACAGTGTATGATAAAACGTTTTAGTATGTTCAGGGTTTTCATGCGTTACTTTAAGGCGATCGAAATAATTATGCCAATCTGCGATTCCTTGTTGCAGCATCTCAGTAGAACGCAAAGAGATTTCTCGCGCTAAATTTAACTGCGCTTGTTTTTCAGAAATAAATGAACTACTAAAATGAACAACTTGTTGAGCAATATTTCCAAAAGAAAGAAGGATTTTGCCATCTTCACCTGAAGAAGGGGCAAACCATTTGGTTAAAGGCTGTTCAAAATGAAGCACAAAATAAAAACTAAAATCTGGATCTTCACAACCAGAATAGTTGATGACTTTTACAGCCACTTGATGGTCATCTAATTGTTTTACTTGATAACGTCCAGGCAGAGTTAGTAGTAAGTGATTATCTTTTTGTTGATAATCAATGGTTAAGATACCACCATACATGCTTGGGATTAATTGAGAAGTTATTTGATAGCGTAATTGAGTTAAGTTAATTTCGACAGGAGAAAAAAGGCTTTCTTCTGGACGATAAGAACTTTGGGCATGGAATAAAGAAAGTTCCGACAATGAACCACTGACAGGGGTCATTAATAAATGGCTAAAATCACCCATCCAAGGACTTGGTTGATGCGTTACTCGATAGCCTTGAAATGTTCGATCTTCTGGATGAAACCACCAGCTGCCTTTTTGGTCAGTTGTTTGCGGGGCGTAAAAATTCATCCCAAATGGCACGCCAGTATAGGGTAGACAATTTCCATTTGAAAAACTATGTTGGTTGGCAGTTCCGTGTCGCGTATCAATCGCTTGAATATTCATGAAAGTAGCTCCTTTGTTTTAAATGATATATCATATAGGCTGATTATAGCACAAAAAACAAGAAATGAAAGCGTATTTATTCGCTTTTTTATTTATTTTTAACGAATTGGTATATTCAATTTGAAGAGGGAATTGACAAGCATGTTACAATGGATAAGGAATCGATATTGGAGTGATTGTTATTTATTTTTTTAGTACAAAAAGTCAGCAATTTTTTGCGTATGTTTGGGCCATTTTCCCAGTCATCGCCTTTTTTTTGGTTAGTTTTTATACATTGGATTTTTTATTTTCCCCAAGCTATTTAATTATGGTGCCTGTATTTACTATTATGTTTAAAATTAACTATAAAAAAGATTATTCGTTTGTAGCGCTGCTCAAAATGAGTATCAGGCAATTTGTGATCAGTTTTTTAGCATTTATAGCTAGTAGTTCCTTTAGCTGGTCTATTATTTTAAATAGTAGTGTGACATTTTTAATTGTTTATTTATTTTATTCATCTGCGACACCGATGCGGTACCATAGTTATTTGATGATGTTTACGTTTTGTCAGTTAATCCAGGTTAAAGGAAATACATTTTTGATGCAATCTCAAGTTGTGGCCTTTTTAATTGGTCTTTTTTTATTGGCTTTAACACTAAACGCTTGGTGGCAAACGGGATTAAGTCAGCTTACCAGCTTAAAGAGTAGAGGCCATGTTCGCTTTTTTAAAAGCATTCAATTAAATATGAAGCAACAAAAATTGACGGTTATTAATTTCTGGCACGACTTACAACAGACTTTTTTTGGGATTACAAGTTTCAAACAATTTTTAGAAAGTCCTGACGAAAGAGTGCAACGATTTCGTTTAGCTATTCGTATGAGTTTCACCATTACGCTGAGTTTTATTTTAATGTGGAGTGTAGGAGGCATTAAAATAATTTGGATTCCGATGAATGTTTTTCTACTCTTGCATCCAGTGAAAGCAGAAATGAACACGCGTATTAAGACACGTTTTTGGGGGACTCTTTTAGGATGTTTCCTTAGTCTGTTTGTTGTCAATTGGCTTCAATTGCCACTGACACACCTCATTGTTTCTAGTTTGATTGGCATTTTTGTTTATGCCCTAAAACCAGGAACCGTGTTACAAGTGACAATGGCAACGATTTTTGGGTTATGTTTGGCAACAATTAGTTTACGAGGGATGTACGCCGCAGAGTTGCGGGTCTCTTTTGTATTATTGGCAATTTTTGTTGTTTGCTTAATTGATTTAGGTTTATTTGTTTATCAGCGTATTTTACGTTTTTAAAAAGTGTGGCACAGAGGGTGATTTACCCGTTGTGCCACACTTTTTAATTTTCTAAATTCGTTAATTTTTCCAAGTAATGATTTTCTATTTGCGGAAAATCTATTTTTTCTGGTGCTGCATCAGGAGTTTCAACTACTTGCTTCAAGCGATTGAGAACAATTGACCAACCAGCGATATCTTTATGGCGAGGTGTTGTAAAATTTTCTGGGAGAGATTCTGAAAAGACTAACAGGGTCTGATGAGGTGCTTGTTCTTTTAAGTCAAAATAGATAATACCAGTATCCCAAGTCACGCCCAGATATTTTTCCTCTGCATAATCAGTGAAAGGCATTGTTTCTTCAAAATCGGGCAGAATAAACCGCCAAAACCCGTTAACACCTAATTCACCAATTTCTAATTCTGGAAACCATTGTTTTAGCTTGTCTGTCTCAGTCAGGTAGCGCCAAATCGTTTGAGGGCTGGCTGAAATTGCCCGTTCTGTACCAAAATAAATCGTCTGGTTTTCTAAGCGAAAGGTATCTTTCATTTTGTTTCTCTCCTTTATTTATTATTCATGAAGTTCTAAAGGTAGTCCATCTGGATCAAAAAAGAAGGTCATTTTTTCACCCGTAAAATCATCTACTCGTAGCGGTTCTGTTTCAATTCCTTGCTCATTTAAAAAAGCAATCACTTCTTCAATATGTTCAACTTTAAAAGCTAAATGACGTAATCCTAAAGCTTCAGGATAAGAGGGGCGAGCGGGAAATTGATCAGAAATAAAAATTTCCAATTCTTGGCTGCCTAATTTTAAATCTAATTTAATATCGTTTTTTTCGGGACGATGATTTTCGCGAAGAACTTCAAAGCCCAACTTTTCGACATAAAAATTTTTAGTTGCTTGATAATTTGAGGCATTGATTGCCACATGATGAATTTCTTTAAAAAACATTTTTCATACTCCTTTTCGTTTTTTCCCTCTGTAGTATAGCAATAAAGAAGCAGCTAAAAAAGCGTTCTGTTTGACTCTTTAAGAAAAGACAAGGGATTTGCAAAAAAATAAAATTATTTTTTTGAAAGAAAGCGCTTGCCAAAAAAAGAATAATCGAGTATGATGTATATACAACTTAATTGTATATACAAGTTTGAGAGGAGAATGTAAAATGGGTAAGTTTCAAAGCGATGCACAACAGTTGTTGAAAGCAGTAGGAGGCAAAGAAAATATTTCAGCTGTTTCTCATTGTGCAACTCGAATGCGTTTTGTATTAAAAGATCCAAAAAAAGCGGATGTACCTGTGATTGAAGATATTCCTTCTGTAAAAGGAACCTTTACAAATGCTGGACAGTTTCAAGTAATTATTGGGAATGAAGTCCCACAATTTTATAATGATTTTTCTGCAATTTCCGGTTTAGAAGGGGTTTCAAAAGAAGAAGGGAAAGCAGCTGCCAAAAGTAATTTGAGTCCTGTTCAACGAGTTGTTTCTGTTTTAGCTGAGATTTTTACACCATTGATTCCTGCACTTGTTATCGGGGGATTGATTTTAGGGTTCCGCAATATTTTGGAAGGGGTTCCATTTGGCTTTCTTGATGGTCAAACAATCGTGGAAGTTTCTCAATTTTGGAATGGAGTCAATTCATTCTTATGGTTAATCGGCGAAGCAATTTTCCACTTCTTGCCAGTTGGGATTACGTGGAGTATTACGAAGAAAATGGGAACCACACAAATCTTGGGGATTGTCCTAGGGATTACATTAGTCTCACCACAACTTCTGAATGCTTATTCAGTTGCGACGACTAAAGCAGCAGAAATTCCTTTCTGGGATTTTGGGTTTGCTCAAGTTAACATGATTGGTTATCAAGCGCAAGTTATCCCAGCTATGTTAGCCGGCTTCTTGCTTGCCTATCTTGAAATTTTCTTTAGAAAAGTGATTCCTCAAGCAATTTCAATGATTTTTGTCCCATTGTTTGCTTTAGTACCGACAGTATTGGCTGCACATGTCATTTTAGGACCAATCGGTTGGACGATTGGTAGTTGGGTTTCTGATATTGTGAATGCAGGATTAACGTCAACATTTAATTGGTTATTTGGCGCCGTCTTTGGCTTTATGTACGCACCATTAGTTATCACTGGGTTGCATCATATGAGTAATGCTATTGATTTACAGTTGATTGCTGACTTTCAGTCAACCAACTTATGGCCAATGATTGCTTTATCAAATATTGCACAAGGTTCAGCAGTTTTAGCGGTTATCTTTATGCATCGTGGAAACAAAAAAGAAGAACAAGTTTCGATTCCAGCAATGATTTCTTGTTACCTAGGTGTGACTGAACCAGCGATGTTTGGGATCAACTTAAAATATGTTTATCCATTTGTTGCGGGCATGATTGGTTCAGCAATGGCCGGAATGTTTGCCACTTTAATGGGCGTTCGTGCGACAAGTATCGGCGTCGGTGGCTTGCCAGGAATTTTATCTATTGTGCCACAATATTACTTGCCGTTTTTAGGCGCAATGGTGATTGCCATTATCGTACCAATGGGCTTAACTTATATTTTCAGAAAGAAAGGCATCTTTAATAAAGTCGATCCAGTTGATGAAGCAACAGGGATGTTATACAGCGAAGAAGGGTAATCGCTTTTTGAAGTTAAGAAGAATTCGTAGACATTTGTCTACGAATTCTTCTTCTTTTTATAGAAACTATTGGCTTTTTTCTCTCTTTCAGTTAGACTAAAAAGGTTGAGAAAAGGAGAGCGTAAAAATGGATATTTATTTAAAAAAAGCAATTTTACACATTATTGATCGAGAAACTGGGACGCCGGTTTTTTCTGAAAAGGAACTAGATTTAACGACTGAGTATATTCGAACGTATTTAACTGCAAAAATTTCAAAACTTTCGACTGCACAAACAAAGACTGGAACATTGGCGGAAAATAGTTCCTTTGTTGACACGTTACGTGGGATTCCTAGTGATTTTGTAAAGAAAAGCCAAGAAGTTACCCAACATTGGTATGATGTTTATTCAGGAAGCGAAGATGCGCCTAGTGCTGATATTTTGTTCATTTTATATGAATTAGATACGGTGTTACATGTCGCAATGATTAAATTAAACTATAAAGAAAGTTACACGCATTACGTCGACTATGAAGAAGAATCCGTTTATAACAAACTGATTATCAATCGAGCAATTTTGTCTTCAAAATCACAAAAACCAGATGAAGGAATTACAGTTGACTTAGATACATTAGCGTTTGAATTACTAGAGAAAAGATATGAATTTTCAGGAGAAAAAATCTGGTATTTCTCTGAAAAAGTGATTGAGACGCAAGCGGCACCTTCCATGGAAGAAAATATCAAAGAAATTAAAAAAGCAGTCAAACGCATTGGAAAGAAATTTAACGAAGATGAGTTTGAACTAATGGCTTCTGTAAAAGAAGCGGTATATGATAGCATTGAGGAAACGGGAACGATTGACAATGAGCAGATTGCTGAGCAAGTATTTAAAGAAAATGTATCAGCTAAATTAGCTTACCAAGAAGAAGTGAATGAGTCGAAGTTTGTCGACAAAACACCGCCAGTCAGAGAATCTCGCGAAATTTCTGAAAAGAAATTTGGCAAACAGAAGTTAAAAATGGATAACGGTATTGAATTAATTGTTCCGTTAGATGTTTACCGCAATGGCGATTTAATTGAATTTGTTAATAATCCAGATGGCACAGTGTCCATTATGCTAAAAAATATCGAAAAAATTAGTAATCAATTATAAAGAAAAAACCGTTGGTCGCTTGCCAACGGTTTTTTCTTTATTTTAATTTTTCTAAAGCTTTTTCAGGGACTTCTTTTTCTGTCACTTCATTCCAGCTGATCACGCCTTTACGGGGATTAACTTTCAATTTTAGATAGGCTTTCATACGCAAAGGTTGATCACGGGATTCGTTTAATTCCACGGTTTTTTCTTCACCGTTTTTATTAAACGCAGGTTGTTGATAGTAATAAATGGTCATTGCTTCACCAGAATTTGTTTTTTCATCTTTCTTTTCACCAGATGTTGTGATTTGTGTATAATAGGCTTCTCCACCGTAATAGTAATTATAAACGCCCCAGCTACCACCGGCTAAAATGACTATGGGAATTAATATTTTTAGTAATGTTTTCATTTTCCTCACCTCAAGGAATAGTATGCCTTTTTTTTAGGAAATTTGCCATATTTTTTTCCGTTAATTGAGTGACAATTTTGTTAGTTTCGGCACTTTCTTGAAAAATTCATCATTTTTTTAAACAAAAGACAACGTTTGTCGCTCCCTTTTTTTCACTATCATGCTACAATAAAGAAAAAAAGATGGAGGTAGAGGACAATGATGCCCTTTTATTTTGGAATCGATCCAACCTATATATTGGTAATTATCGGAATTGCGATTTCTGGTGCGGCCTCCGCATATGTTAACAGTACCTTTCGTAAATATGATCAAGTACGAAGCAGTAAACATGTTACAGGCACGCAGGCAGCACAATATATTTTACAAAAAGAACAAATTAATGATGTTGGAGTTCAGCAAATCGCTGGTGATTTAACCGACAATTATAATTCTGGAAACAAAATGTTGAGCTTATCCGAAGCCACTGCTCAATCGACATCGGTCGCGGCTATTGGCGTGGCGGCTCATGAATGCGGACATGCGGTACAAGATCATACGAACTATGTGCCTTTACGTCTTCGTGCAGCTATTGTTCCAGTTGCCAACATCGGTTCAACCATTTCCTTTCCACTAATTTTGATTGGTGTTTTATTTAGTTGGAATCAAACATTAATCAACATTGGAATTTTGGCTTTTTCATTAGCCTTGATTTTTCAATTGGTGACTTTACCGGTGGAGTTTAATGCGTCTAGACGTGCGTTAAGTATTCTTTCTGAAGGTGGGTTATTAACAGAAGAAGAAGTCCCAATGGCCAGAAAAGTTCTTTTTGCAGCTGCACTTACCTACGTAGCAGCGGCGCTTTCGACCTTTTTACAACTTTTACGTTTGGTTATTTTATTTGGTGGCAATAACCGACGAGACTAAGTGCTAGTAAAGGTCTTTCTATTACGCATAAAAGTAATAATATGTTATGATTAAAGTAGAAAATAACAGAGGAGCTGAAGGAAATGAAAGCATCAACAAAAATTGGTATCGGTTTAAGCATTGCTGCAGTTGCAAGTGTCTCTGTTGCAGTCATCGCTTCTGAAAAAATTATTAAGAAGGTATCTCATGTTTCCAATCGTTATAAAGTTAAAAAGTTTGTAGACGATAAATTTGATGGAAACCAAAAATTATTATCGATTGTCGATGATTTATCCGATGATGAATTAGATTCTGTTTTAAATGTTGTTGATCGTGTGAAAGATGGCGGTTCAAAATTAGCTGAATATGGCGAAAAAGTTAAAGACAATACAGATTCTTTAAAAGAACGCTTTTTCACATTTATTGAAGATGCAATGAAGTAAAAAAGATGGCCTAGGCCATCTTTTTTTTTATAAAAATAATTCTTTTGTTTCAACATAATAGCCTCTGCCACCAACTAGAACTTGATCAATTGTCTTTTGAGGTGTAGTGTTCAAACGCACTAAGACTTCTGAAGGAGCGTTTAAGGTATAACCTTGGGCAAAGGTGTAATTGGTTTTTTGTAAAATTTGGTGATGGTACAGATAACAAGCTAACGCACCATTTGATGTACCAGTAGCGGCTTCTTCATCGATGTCATAAAGGGGTGCAAAATTCCTACAAATGATATTTTCTTCAGACAAAGCAAAAAGATGCATCCCAATAACTCCATACTTTTGACTAAGTAACTTAATTTTTTCAAAGTTTGGTTGTAAATCCTGTAATAATTGCGCATTTTTAATGGGAACCAAAATATCTTTTAGGCCCGTTGACACAATCTGGATAGGAAAAGCAGTTGCCACTGCGTTTAAATCAAAGCAGCCGCTCAATTCTTCTAAAGTGAGCGTATCATAAAAAGTTGGGACAGTTTGTTCCATAAATAGTTGTTCACCGTTCGCCGTGATTGCGAGCAAACCGCTGTTCGTTTCGATTGTATATGCTGTTTGCAATAATTTATTTAAGTGCTTCATGATGGTGAAAGCGCCAATTGTCGCGTGGCCACATAAGTCGACTTCTTCTTTTGGTGTAAAATATTCAAGGCGGAAATCAGCAATCTTTGAGTCTGAAATAAAAGCAGTTTCTGCAAATCCTAGTTCTTTGGCGATGGCCATTTTTTGGGTTCTCGTTAAGGGCTGTGTCATAAAAACAACGCCTGCTTTGTTGCCACCTTCGTGGTTTTTACTAAATGCACTAGCGACATATGCGGTAATTTTCATTGGAACGCCTACTTTCTAATTGGGAATAAAAAACATACGAGTAAAAAATGGACGTACTACTTTCTTAATAACAAATAACAAAAGATTAAATCATCCATTTTTTTTAAAGATAAGCCAGTTTGTTCAAAAAACTTTTCCAACCGATAGTGTAAAGTATTTCGATGCATAAATAAATCTTTTGCAGTGGAGCTGATATTGCCTTGATTTTTCCATAAAGCGCTGATGATTGGCTGAATATCGGTGTCTTTATTTAATAAACGACGATAATACTCAACAAGTACATTTTGGCTCATGGCTTCCTTGGTAAAATAGTGGAGGGCAACATCAGTTAAACTAAAAACAGTCGTCCGACTAGAGGAATTAAGTTCTTCTGAAAAAATACGTTGTTCTTCATGGAAACAACGCCGGAGAATGTCTTCAGAGGAATAAAAATTGCCAACAAATACAGCACTAGTGCAATCAAAGTCTGTATCTAATGTTAAAAAGATCCCTTGAATTTCTTCTTGTTGAAAGGTATTTTTTGACTGTTCTTCAACTAAAATATACATATTATTACTTGGACTGAAACAATCAACTGTATCTGGAAACATCTTTGTTAAATTAAATTGCCATTCAGCTTGTAATTCTTTTGTGACATTCGTTTGAATTTGCAACATACGAAAGGTCCCTTCGGCAGGTAATTTTGCCTGTTGAAATAAGTAACTGAACCAAGGATGGTTACCAGTAATTGTTGGGTTTTCAGAAATCGGGAAAAGCGCTTCCAACAAATGCTGTTCTTTAATACTTAAGAAAGCTTTATTCACAATGAAAAATTGGTCGTCAACAGGAATTGAATAGGTGGCTTCGGAACCAATTGTTTTTGATAAATAGCCTTTGGGATAAAGCTGAGATAAATTTTCAATAATCATAGACACACCTCACTGATTTATTGTACCATGAAGCAAGACAGAAGTTTAGTGGGAAAAAGCCGAAAGGTGGAAATTAATTGGGAAAAAAAGAAACAACGTTAACACAAGAAGAAAAAGAATTTTTTATGCGAGAAGCCATTGCAGAAGCGAAAAAAGCAGAAGGTTTGGCTGAGGTGCCTATTGGAGCTGTAATTGTTCGGCAAGGGGAAATTATTGGCCGCGGGCATAATCTGAGAGAAGCACGGCAAGAAGCAACGGCGCATGCAGAAATGTATGCAATCCAAGAAGCGTGTCGCGGGATAGAAAATTGGCGTCTAGAAGAAACCCAATTATTTGTAACTTTAGAGCCTTGTCCAATGTGTAGTGGGGCGATGCTTTTAGCACGAATTCCAGAAGTTTATTATGGCGCAACCGATCCTAAAGCAGGCACTGCTGGCACATTGATGAATTTATTAGAAGATGAACGCTTCAATCATGTGGCCTATGTCGAAGCAGGCGTTTTAGAAGAAGAGTGTCGCTTATTGCTAGTTCAGTTCTTTAAAAAGTTACGGGCAAAGAAAAAAGAAGAGAAACTTTTAAAAAATCAAAAGAAAGACTAGTCAAAAGAATAAAAATACGTTATACTAGGTTTTGCCGAAAGGCTAGGACAATGGCGGGCTAGTGAATTGTGTCAGATCCGGAAGGAAGCAGCACTAAGCAAGTGCCGCCATGTGTCTGAATTATAGTTGATATCAAAGGCTTTAAGCCTTTTTTTATTTGTTTTGAATTAAAAAAGGGGCACGAAAGGGGCAATTACTTGCCATATTTATTTAGAGCTTCTACCAGATTTGTTTTAGCTTTTTTTGTAACATGAGTATAAATTTTTAAAGTTGTTTCCGTGTCAACGTGGCCTACACGTTCCATTATTGCTTTTACTGGTACATTTAATTCTGCAAGTAGTGAAATATGAGAATGTCTAAAAATATGACTTGATATAGTTTTGTTTATTTTATTTTTACCTAGACTTTCATTAGCTTTCTTTAGAGAGGCATTAAATGAATTAACTTGAATTGGTCTGCCTGTTTTGCCAACAAATAGATAATTTGTTTGCTCTTTGAATTTTATTTCTCTTTCTAAAATTAACTCTTCGATTATTTCTACAGCTCTATTTGATAATTCTACTTTCCTGAATGATGCTAGAGTTTTAGGTAATTCTTTTGTAGCGTTTTTATAACCGTTAGAATAATCCAAAGTCCCATTAACTAAAATAGCATGTTCATTTTTTACATAATCATTTATAGTAAGACTAATTGCTTCACCAGCTCTTAATCCAGTTAAATACATAAACTCTGCTAAACGACCATGATGGACACTTTGAAATGTAGAATAATAATAGTTTAATAATTGATAAACCTCTCTCTCTTCGAGGTATTTACTTTCTATATTTTCAAAATTTTCTTTTGTTAGTGGGGGTTTAACAACTTTCACTCTATTGATAGGATTTTCATCAATCATTCCCATGTCTTGTGCATATGTGAAGGACATGTTAAGCACACTTTTGAATTTTTTCTTATACTCCCACGAATGCGGTAAATCATTAATAAAGTCTTGGAAAAATTTTGTATCTGTGTTTCTTATGAGTACATCAACATTCATATTGGAAAATATATATTTTAAAATTTTTCCGTAAGCTTTAACTGATGTTTTCCTAATAGATAATTGATGTTGTTGCCACCAGCTATTTAAGAGATTCTCTAATGATACTTTTTGTTGATCTTTTTTCTCCATTCGATTATTAATCTTATCCTGTAATTCCATCATCGCTTGTTTTTTTGCTTGGTTAGACTTCGAATTAAGTGTAACTGAAACACGTCGATATTTTTCCGTGTACGGATCTTTATATCGCTCAAAGTATTTAAATTTTCCATTAGGAAGTTCCTCGATCCACAATGTTAAAACTCCTTTCGAATGTATGTTCTCAAGTATTGAAAAAAGAAAAGCCCGAAGGCCATTCCTTTTACTTAAACAAATCCCAAAAGCTAAAAGTTGTTTTATTATATACTTTATTATACATAGCTTTCTTGGGGTTCTTAATGAAACCAGTTCCTTTTTGCCCATAACCAGGAATTACTGCTTTTTTAAGCTTACGTTTAGCTTTTCCAGTAGTACGAGCACTTATTGATTTTTTTATACTTGGTTTACGCATTCCTACTTTCATGTAAAACACGTCCTTTTATATATTATTTAAAGCATAAGTTATTTCTGAATCGGTAAAACCTTCATATGACAACTGGTCTTTTAATTTTTCTTTAGAGATATCCATACTTTCCATATACTCTTTAGCCTTATTTACCGCTTGTTTATTCCAATTGGTAGATATATTTTCTACTGCAAAGTTTGCTGCTTCATCAGAAAATTTTTCATGCTGAAGTTGTTTATATAAGCTGATTTTTGAAAAAGAGCTGTGGTTAATATACTCTTCAGCTTTTATCTTTGCATTTGTGTATTCCAGAGGAACTTTACTAGATTGCGAGGAAGAAGCAGTTGTTTCTTGCGCCTTTTTATCCTTACCAGCTAGTACATCTGCTAATAATTCGTCTAAATCATTACTATTTAAATCATTGTTAAAAACAAAAGTGACAAATTTATTATCATCTATTGAATTTTCAGATTTGCTAGTATATTTTTTTGAATTATCTGGAATACTATTTTCTAAAACAAGAATTAAATCATCAAACTTTTTTTCTACTACGCTATTTGCAAGTCTCATAGTAGAAAAAATGGTTAGCGCAGAAGGCTGTTTTTCATCGGTTTTTGTGAACAAAGCAAAAGCAATCGGTGACAAACTTTCTTTAAATATTTCAACTTTTAGATTTTTTGATGTCAGATAGGAATCATACTTATTAGTAAGTTCATATTTACTTTCGGTCAATTCATTTAAATTAGATTCTATTACTTTTTTTGAATCTATTCCCAATTTATTTTCAGGTATTTTGGTAGTTTGTTTTTTTTCATGGGTTTCCGCTTCTTTTGTTTTATCATCGTTACCACTGGCACTACAACCTGATATAAAAATAATAGGTAGTAGTAGTGAAGTTAAAATAACCCTTTTTTTCATTTTTAAAACTCCCCATTTCTGATATAATGTATTTATTGAATAATTCTCATAAATGAGGAAAGAGTTCCGTGTTGTAGCACGGGGCTTTTTTATTGTAAATTTGTATTTAAAATCATGACTGACAAATCATTAAACTCAAAAATTCTTCCTTTATAAAAATGGGTATCACCAAATTTTTGACGATAATAGGCGAGTACATTTTTTAGCGTTTCAACGTCTACCCCTAAAAATTCAGCGCACGTGTAATGATTACTGAATCCTGATTCTGAACACTTAATTAAATCATCTAAAGTGACTAATTGTTCTAAAGCATATTGTCTAGCTTTTAATTCTTGTTTGCGGTTTTCTAAACAATCCTGGTTTAATATATCGCCAAACGAAGTATCATGGTGACCAAGTTCTTCAGCTAGCACATTTCTTTTTTCAACTAGACTCAACGATTTTTCAATATAAATTCTACCATCACGGTACAACCCATAGCATCCAGTATTTTGAAACAAATCTGTTTCAATAACTGGTGCTTTTTTCTGTACCTCTGACACCAACAGTTCATATTCGTTCATAAAATACTCCTGAAAATTATTCTTTATCATCTGATTCATCATCAAAAAGATGTTTACATTCTTTTTGCTTTCTATCATAATCAGCATCCACTTTATCTAGAAATTGATTAATTTTAAGTTTCTCTTCATCAGTAAATACTTTATCAGGGTCTGGTGAATGCGCAGCTAAAGTATCATATTTTTTCTTGTTAATGTTAACCACATTATTAGAAGCTTTGTTTTGTTTTTCTAAATGAGACTTAGCTTCGTTATATATAAGCTGTTGGAGCTTGGGTTCTAACTGGTTGAATATAGGAACTATGTCTAGATCATTTTTTTCACTAGATCTTTTTTCGTCAGGGATTCTTTTTTCAGAGACATCAAAGCCCATTAACCAAGGTTCATTAACATCTAAAGTTTTAGAGAGTAAATATATTCTATTTTGGTCTGGGTTGGATTTGCCATTTACATATTGAGACAAATGGCTTTTTGTCATGGTAATCCCTAACTTTTTTTGATATGGAATAGACATATTTAAAATATCAACTTGTCTTAGTCCGCGTTCACTCATTATTTGTTTTAATCTAGAACTATAATTTGATACAAGAGTCATCTAAACTCACCTCCTGACATTATTCTATATTACTTTGAAGATAAGTTCAACGAAAAAGTTAAATTATTTTGAACTTTTCTGTTGACAGTTGTATTTGTAGATGCTAATATCAGTTTGTAAGTTAAAATATTTTAACTTAAAAGGAGGTGACCACATGAGTTACGATTTTTCAAAACTAAATGGGAAAATAGTAGAAAAATTTGGGACACAGTATAATTTTGCCATTGCACTAGGATTGTCAGAGAGAACTATATCTTTGAAACTTAACGGCAAAGTTGATTGGAAAAGTTCCGAGATTATGAAGATTGTCGATTTACTGGAAGTAGATGCTGGTGAAATTCCAGAATATTTTTTTAGAAAGAAAGTTAAAACATTTTAACTAAATAGGTTTAATATAAACAACATAGAAGGGATGAATCCTTATGAACGAACTAATTAAAGTTACAACAAATGAAAATGATGAACAATTAGTAAGTGCTAGAGAATTACATGGATTTTTAGGTATCAAGAAAAGATTTAGCGCTTGGTGGAAACAGTACGATGAAATGTTTATAAAAGAAGAAGATTTTACGAGCGTACCTGGAGGTACACCTGTCTCAGGAGGGAACGGAAATATTCAATATGTATCTGACTATGTATTAAAACTTGATGTTGCAAAGCATATTTCAATGTTAACTAAAACAGAAAAAGGAAAAGAAGCTCGTGGATATTTTATCCAACTAGAAAAGTTTTGGAATAGCCCAGAAATGGTGACTAAACGTGCTCTTGAATTTCAACAGAAAAAAATAGAAGTATTACAACTAGAAAATGAATCATTAAAACCTAAAGCATTATTTGCAGATGCCGTGGATGCAAGTAAGACTTCCATTTTAATCGGTGACTTAGCTAAGCTAATCAAGCAAAACGGCATTGACATTGGGCAGAATCGTTTATTCCAATGGCTGCGAGACAATGGGTATCTAATTGCTCGAAAAGGTGAAAGCTACAATATGCCAACCCAGCGGTCACTTGATTTGGGAATTGCGGAAATCAAGGAACGAACCCATAACAATCCAGATGGAAGTATTCGAATTAGTCGAACGCCGAAAATTACTGGTAAAGGGCAAATATATTTTGTTAACAAGTTCTTACATGACAAGACAGCATAGAAAGGAGATGTCTACATGCAAATCACACTAGCAAAGACTATCGATTTACAGCAAGCTTGGATGGCAAAAGATGAAGCAATTGTTTATTTTGGCTATCAGCATCACAAACCAACATTTCAAAAACTTCTGAGAGAGTTTAAGGAACATAAAGAATTTAAAGATGGCTATAGACTCGTTACATCATGCATGCCAATTATCCACATTCAGAAATTTGATGAATTTTTGGTTTGGCGGGAAAAAAACAAGTATAAGCGAAATAAATAGACGTTATAGGAGGTAAATAATATGAGAAAAATTTATAACTTAAGAAGAATTGCAGTACTGCTTATTGTTTTCGGATTGGGTCTGCTAGTGGGTGGAAACTTTAATCCAATCATCCAAAATGTGTATATTGGATTGTTCATTATTTGGACATTATTTTATGACTTAGCTCTTGAAGATAGAGAGGTAAATAAATGACAAGGAAAGAAAAACTACAGCAAACGAAAAAACTTGCTGATTTATGGTACCAGCAACAAAAAAATCAAATATACATTATGCAACAAAAAGAGAGAAGGGAATTTAGATGTTTAAAGCAGTAGGAAAAGATAGTTTGAAAATTTACGTGGTTGAGGATACGAAAGCCCTGGTATTTCAAAAGCTGAAAGAAAAATATCCAGACACTGCGATAAATAAGGCAGTATTTCCAGAAGCGTTATTTATCCAAGAAACAAAAAAGTGACTTCCGCCGGCAAGCAAAAAGTCACAAACAAAATTAATTGATAGGAGAATTATAGCATGAGAGTGGAAGTGGATTCAATGCAAAGAATTGTCTTAATTGATAATCATTCACCTTATGGATCACTGATTTTTGAAAAGGATGCTATTAATAATCATGTTGCTGTTTACCAAGATAGCGAAGATGAAGAAGTTAGAACTGTATTCGAGAGTTTAGATGAAAGTGCTTATTTTAATCAAGTTGAATTAATCGAAGGACTTCAAAAAGTTATTTCATTACTGAAAGAAGGGGAATAAATGAACGAGAACAGCGAAAATTTAAAAGAATTGTTTGATGGGATGTATAAGCTAAAAAGCAAATTAATTCAACCAAGATTTGACGCAGAAGTTGCCTATACAACGAAAAAAGGTCCAATGAATTTCCAATATGCAACTCTAAAAGCGATTGAAGAAGCAATTAGAAAAGCTGCGCAAGAATCAGAAAGCGGAATTGATTTTCAACAAAATGTTGTCAATGAGAATAATGCGTTAAAAGTCACAACAATTATTACTCATGTTAGCGGTCAATATATCATTCATGGACCTTTTGAATTTCCAAACAGTGGCACCAATCCGCAAGGGCTAGGTAGCTTAACAACCTATGCAAGACGTTACTCTTTGTCTGCTGCTTTTGGAATTGCTGCAGATAAAGACGATGATGGCCAAACAGCAGCTGAAAAGAACAGCGATACTCCAAAAGTTGATTTGATTAGCGGTAAACAATTAGCCACGTTAAATGATTATATCCGACAACTTTCTGAATTATCGAATTCTGAACTTGACTATGTGCGGAATGAACTAAGTAAAGAATTGAATGTAGATGTCAATGAAAACATGCCAGCCAGCATGTTCAATAAAGCTATTGGAGTTCTGAAGCAATGGATACAACAATTCCAACCACAACCAGAAGAAAACATTACATGGGGGCAAAGCTAATGACAAACGAATTAACAACAGAATTGCAGTTTAATGTTGATTTTAAAGCTAGTGAAATCACTATCCAAAATGAAGAACAGTTGGCTGAGATGGTTGAGAGTGCAGTTAACCACTATTCAACAATGGTTTTCACAGATAAAAACATTCCAGAAGCTAAAAAAGCAAGAACAGACTTAAACAAAGTTGCGACGTTGCTAGATGATCAACGAAAAGCCGTTAAAAATCAATATAATAAGCCATTAAAAGATTTTGAGGAAAAAATAAAAAAATATACTGAAAAAATCAGTGAGGTTAGTTCAGGAATTAACGAAAGTATCCAATCATACGAAGAAGTAGAAAAACAGAAACGAAGCGAAAAGCTTCAAAAAGTAATTGCTGAAATGTCTGAAAACTACAATGTATCCATTGACGAAATTGAAATTCCTAGTTCGTGGACTAATAAAACAGCTTTCACAGTTAAAGGTGAACCAAATAAGAAAACTATTGAGGAAATAGCGGCATCGATGGTAGCAGTTGCATCTGAAAAAGAACGTATAAAAAACGATAAGCTCATTGTTGAAAATTATGCTAAGGCAGTTGGCCTTGACTCGTTTTCTTGGGTCGCATTAATTGATAAAGGGTCTACTGCACCAGAGCTGATAAAAGAAATCGATTCTGCCGTTGCTTTAAAAAAAGAACAAGAAGAACGTGAAAGAGCAAAAAGAGAACACGACGAAGCCATGGCTGCTTTGAAAACTGAAACAATCAACAATAAAACAGTTGACACTGCTACAGGCGAAATCATCACAGAAGAAGCGCCAAAAACAAGCAAAAAACAACTAGAGAAAACAGTTACGTTAAGACTAACAGCAGAACATCAAAAGTTAGTTGCTCTAAACAATTTTATTATTAATAACGGGATTCAAGTGGAAGTGATTGAATGAATTTGAATAATGTTTATTCCGCAGTTATTAAATCTTTAAAGGGTCAAAGAGTAACTGCAGACATAAACGAATTAATTAATATTGAACGGCTTAAAACAATGTATTACGGATACGAGGGTCCAAGAGAAGTTGAAATTCGTTTTATTGATCCAAGACAATTTACTGCAGCGCAACGAAACTTTATATATGCGTTGTTAGGAGATATTAGCAGAGAAACAGGGGATAAAACCTCTTTGTTGAAGGATATGTTCTATTCTCACTTTGAAGAGCTTAGAGGCTATCCTATGAGCTTAAAAAAAGAATCAAAAAACACAGTAGACGATGCGACACTCTTAGCAAATATAATTCTTGATTATATTTTTGAAAATAGTATTCCCTTTAAAAAAGGTTACGATATTTTACCTGCTAATCAGGAATATTACTTTTACAAGTGTATCACTAAGCGAGTTTGTTGTATTTGTGGCAAAACTGGTGCAGATATTGACCATTTCGATAAAGCTCTAGGTCGGCGGAAAAGAAAAAGTGTGGACCACACAGAATACACTTACGCTGGTTTGTGCCGATGCCATCACACAGAAAAACACAACATTGGTATTACAGCATTTAAGAAAAAATACCATGTTAAAGGAATTAAATTAAATCAAGAAACAATAAAGAAATTGAATATCGGCGGTTAAAGAAAGAGTGGGTTAATCCCACTCTACCAATTCATCATCGCCTTTTAAAACGACTTTATTCTCACCTAATTCAATAGTTTCAATTTCTGAATAAGTTGGCGCTTCTTCATCGGAAGTTGAATCTAATTTAGTTTTTATTCGCAATTTAACAGTTGCATTTTCATCCATTTTTTCTAAATGTTTTATTAACTCTTTAACTAACATAATAAAATGCACCTCATTTAATTTTTACTTTAAATATACAGAATTCTAAACTAAAAGGAAAGGGGAACATACGTTGTCAGATAAACAGAAAAAGCGTTATTACTGGCTTAAATTGAAAGAAAACTTTTTTGAAGAAGACACAATCGAATGGTTAGAAGAACAACCCAACGGAAAAGAGTACTGCTTAATATACCTAAAATTATGTTTGAAATCTTTAAAAACTGATGGGGTGTTAGTAAGGAACGTTGGCAGCATGTTAATCCCTTACGATGCTGAAACACTCGCTAGAGTCACAAATTCCACCGTTGACACTGTAAAAGTTGCGATGGATTTATTTAAGAAAATAGGATTAATACAGTTGCTTGATACTGGTGAAATATATATCAATCAACTCAATGAACTAGTTGGATCAGAGACAGAAGCAGCCAAACAAAAACGCTTGCAAAGGTCGAAGGTGGACAATGTCCCTAAGTTGTCCTCTGAATGTCCTGAAAATGTCGCCCAGAGTATAGAGTTAGAGTATAGAGATAAGAGTATAGAGAAAGAGAATAAAGAAGAGCCAAAGAAACCTCCTTGTAAATATTCTGACGAACATTTACGTCTTGCTGAAAAGTTAAAAAATAATTTAATCAATGATTTTCCAAGTGAAATGAAAAAAGTGAAGATTGAAAAATGGGCTGACACGTTTAGGTTAATCGAAGAACGAGATCAACAAACTATTGCAGCAATTGACTATGTTCTTGATTGGTTACCGACAAATTCATTCTGGTTTGGAAACATTAGAAGTGCTTCTAAGCTAAGAGCGCAGTTTGAAAAACTAAAATTTGAAATCAAGAATGAAAAAGAACGGGGCCAACAACGAACGACTTACCAACGTCAAAATGTTAGAACTGAAAGTTTACCAGAATGGGCAAAAGAATCAAATAACCAGCAAGAAGAAAAGTTATCGCCAGAAGAGCAAGCGGAACTTGATAGACAAATAAAAGAATTCATGGAGGGAAAATAATGAACGAATTAGTTAAATTAGTAGAAGAATGGGCGAAAGAAAAGCATTTAGATAAAGCAGAGCCTGAAAAACAAATGCTAAAAGTGATTGAGGAAGTCGGAGAAGTTGGCGCTGCATTGGCAAGAAACAACGAAAATGACCTAAGAGATGGTATTGGAGATGTGGCTGTGACATTAATTATTCTCGCTATGCAAAATAACATGGACTTATACGAATGCTTAAATCAAGCATATAGCGAAATCAAAAACCGCCAAGGAAAAATGGTAAACGGAGTATTCGTCAAAGAAGCCGATTTGTAAGGTTTGGGGTGGAAAGAAATAATGACAAAGTACCCAACACAAGAATTAAAAAACAAAAGAAAATCTCATGTGCAATTCATGAGTACAGAGGCAATGAAGAATATTTATGAGCTAGGCTATCCCTTTGAATACTTCGAAGATAGTTGCCAATTTGCGATTGAAACGCCTATAGGTGTCATTGATTACTTCGGGATAAATGGCACTTGGGTAGTCCGCAAAGGACAAGACCGAGGGAAAGGGATACGAAAATTGAAGCAGTACATCAAAAACAAAGTAGGTGATCTCATGGAAAAAGTAAAAGTAGTGAAATGTGCTGGGTATCTGGATAAAGACGGGAACATCACTAATCAAATTAAGAAGGCGATGCATTATACAGACGATGAATTAGCGAATCTTGCTGCAGAAGTGGCAGGTGGAAAGGTCGTAAACGTTGTAATTCCACCAGAAAAACCAAAACAATTACTTGAAAAAGTGAGAGAAGAATCATTTCAAGAAAAAGCTAAAAAGAAAACCAAGAGCAATCAGTCTTGGATGAATAAGAAATAATTTGTTGGTTTTTGTAGCGTGATTTAACCGTAGCTAGATTTTAAAACTAGTTTAGGGTAATTAATCATAAATGATTTAAAACGCCTTAAATCGAAAAATAAAGCGGTGAAATTGTGAGGTAAAAAGATGAAATTAACTAGTGTGACATTTAAGCCGTCGGCTGAACGTTTTCCGCCAATTGTGGCAATAGATTTAGACCAATTAACACCGGATGAATACGTGACGCTTAGAAATTTGGGCTATGACACGCAACTTTCTAAAATTACAAAAAGGACCTTTGAAGAGTTGGAAGGCCATTTGGGAATTCGAGGAGACGTTGCAAAGAAAAATGGATTTTATGTATTAATCAAATAATCAGGAAGGAGTGGAGGTTTGGTCGACCACAAAGAATTCTTTACTCCTTTGAAATTATGATAGTATGGGCACTATTTGATAGTGGGAACGGATGTTATAAACGTTCTGCACAAAAGTTTGAAGATATAGAAATATACAGCATAGGTTTGGATATTGAAAACAAGAATGACCATTTTATTCATCTGAATTTAGCGGACTATTCTTATATGTTTAATGATAATAAATTATTCAAAGTTTTAGACAAATTACCTAAGCCAGATTTAATCATTGCAAGCCCACCGTGCGAAAGCTGGTCAGTAGCTAGTGCAATGAAAAATGGGAATGCTTGTTGGAAAAGAGAAGATGTAACAGATAATTTATTTGCGCCACAGATATTACCAAGCCCTTTTACTATAAGAACCACAAAAGATTACGAAGATACTAATTATGTTTATGAACGACAATTTTTAAAAAGAGTGAATGGTGAGTTAACGGTTTTTAATACTATAAAAATTATAAAAAAGTACCAACCCAGATATTTCATTATTGAGAACCCGGCTAATGGTAAAATTTGGGAATATATTGAAGATGTCTTGAATTTTAAACTACCATTTAAAAATTTAACCAGGTATAACAATTATGATTATCCATTACAGAAGCCCACGAAATTTGCCAGTAATATTCATTTGGGATTGAAAAATAAAGTTATTAAACAAGAAATTGCCTGGGGCAATTTTTCCAAAAGCTATAATGAACGATCAAATATTCCAGAAAAATTAGTCGATGACATATTTAAAAAAGTTTTAGAGAAAAATAAATAGAAAGGAGTGGGAGGTTTGCGGCCGCAATTAAAAAGCTTTTTGCTCCTTTAAAAACAATGAAACTAACAACAGAAAAAATAAATGAACTGCTAGGTGTTGATGATGCCTACAAAGCGCCAGAAGCGCTCATGAATATATTACTAAGTCGTGATAAGCGAGAAATCGTGTTTAACAAATTTTTAGAAATAGAAAAGGATTTAACTTTCGATTGGTTTCACGAATATTTTCAAGACGAACACGCTGATCGAAAAGTCAAGAAACAAGATTTTACGCCAAATTCCATTGGCGAAGTGATTGCAAAAATCGTAGGTCCTGGAAGTGGATTGACACATGAAGTAGCTTCTGGGACAGGTGGAATGATCATACAAAAATGGCGAACAGACAGACTATCTATTGGTTTTTTTGAATATAAACCATCAATGACTTTTTACGATTTAGAGGAGTTATCTGATAGAACCATTCCGTTCCTTCTGTTCAATCTTGCTATTCGTGGGATGAATGCCACCGTAGTCCACGGTGATTCGCTAGACAGAAAAATAAAACAGATTTACTTTTTACAAAATTCAAAAGATGATTCGTTGGCTTTTAGCGATGTAAATGTTATGCCACACAGCGATGTGGTCACAAGAGAGTTTCAAGTCAGAGAATGGCTAGAAGAGGCTATCGACCACATCGAAAGTCACAGCATGTTAGGAGGAGAAAACGAATGAGTAAACGCCCCAGACTTTTTACTGGCTATTTTTTAGAATGGATTGAAACTTACAAAGTCGGTGCAATTAGAGATATCTCAGTTAGTAAATATTATATAGCCCACAAACACCTTACTGAAATTTGCCCTGATTTAACGATAGATAAATTAGATAGAAAGGCTTATCAAAGCATTCTTAATGAATACGCTCTGACACATGAGCGGCAGACAACAATGGATTTTCATCACCAAATTGGCAGCTGTGTAAGAGATATGTATCACGAAGGATTAATTAAACGTGATCCAACCTACAAAGCGATCATCAAAGGAATACCGCCGAGACCAAAAAAGAAAAAATTCCTGCAAAAAGGCGAACTACAAAAGTTGTTGAGATCACTAGAACTTGGGGAAGGGATAAATATGGATTGGTTCATTTTACTGGTTGCAAAAACAGGAATGCGCTTTGCGGAAGCCATTGCGTTAACACCAGCTGATTTTGATTGGACCAGAAATACCGTCAGCATTAATAAAACATTGAACTACAAAAATTCTACAATGTTTTTTCAGGATACGAAAAACAAAAGTTCTGTTAGAACGATAAGCATTGATTGGCAAATAGTTGGTCAGTTTAAACCGCTCATTGAAAATTTGCCTCAAGATGAATTGATTTTTGTAAATCGAGATGAACAGACAGGCAAGTATAAACGAATTTTTAATTCAACATACAATTCCCACCTGATCAGAAAATGCAAAGAATCAGGAATCACTGTCATCACAATGCACGGACTTAGACATACGCATGCAAGTATTTTACTCGCTGACGGGGTGTCAACTCATAGCATAGCTAAACGTCTAGGTCATTCAAGCGTGACTACTACTCAAGAAACATACATGCATATAATTGATGAATTGCAGAGTAAAGACGACGAAAAGATTCTTGGTGCATTGATGCAACTTTCCTAGTGTGGTGATTTCATGTATAGAAAATGGACAGAAGACGAACTAGTGTATTTAGAATATTTTGTTTTTGAAAATGATACTCAGCTAATTGAAGCTTCTAAGTTTTTGAACAGAAGCATCAATGCGATTAGAAAAAAATTGTGCAAAATGCGAAAAGAAGATGATTTTAGATGCTACATGCACCGGCTATGGTCTGAAAAAGAGGATGAGTTCTTAAAAAAGCACTATTTATCTATGAAAAATAAGTATATAGCTGATAGGTTAAATCGTACAGTTGGAGCTGTTGAGTTTAGGGCTAAAAAATTAGGGCTGACAAAGCACAAGAAGATTAAAGAGCTAGATACAGAAATCCGACGTTTGATTGACGAAGATTACTACCTCAGCCAAATATGCACAAAATTAAACATTAAGATGTCGTCTCTAATCGCACATTGCCAACGTGAAAAAATCCCCTATAAAAAAATGCCTAGAACTGAGTATAAAAACTATGGTAACCACGTTTGGAATGTGCAAGATAAAGTGAGATTCCAAGAATATTTAAGCAAACAAGAGTTGAAAGCGAGTGAAGAAGATGATTCCAAAGTTTAGAGCGATGAATAAACAAGAATTGATTGAAGAATTAGAATGCATAGAAGTTTCTACAGACAGCCTTGATTATTTGAAAGGTGCTGACTATGCCAACGAAAGAGCAATTAATTTAACAAAACAACTAGATGAACCGATAAAAGTTGTTGTTCCGAAGTTTGTTGCGGAATGGCTTGATAAACATAAGTATTCCACTGATATAATTGATCTCTTTTTAAGCGTTGAGTACGCAACTGATTCAGATGGGTTTATTGCTGAAAAATGGGATTACAGTGGAGAATTTTATGATTGGTTGAATAATAGTGCAGATGTACAGTTTACGTTGTGCGACGCTATGAGGTATGGCTACGAAGTCGAGAAAGAGCAATTGTATAAAGTAGTTATTGACCATAAATATTTAGTGCAACTTTTTAGTGGTAGAACTGATGCTAGACTTGTTGAGTATGAAGAACTATCAAATTGGCACGATTCGGCATATAAACTCACAGAACAAGAAATCAAAGCAATTGATGAACGCTATTGGTCGTTTGCTGTGAAAGTTGATGGTGAATAGATGAAACGCAACTGGAAAAGTGTAATAAATAAAGTTAGTGGCATTGCAATAATGATTCTTGTAGCAAAAGCAGCCGTGAGCTATTTCGTGTATGGCCATGACATAACAAGCAGTGACCTCGTTTATTTCCTTTCATGCTCGTTTATTTTGGGGTTAGGGCTATATTTAGGAGGTTCAAGTGTATGAGTTATCCAGAAGTTTATATCTTAGGAAGGCAAGTCGATGGCGTTTATGTTGAGTATTCAGAACCATATCTTTCAAAAAAAGAAGCTGAATTTGATAAGCATCACTATGAAATGGGCCAATCAATGTCACATGATGCTGGCTCTTGGAAAATTTTAAAGTATGGCAGACCAATTACACTGGAGGTGCAACATGGGTAAGAAAAAATCAAAAATTAAAAAGAAAAAGCGTCGCTTGCAAGAAAAGGCAATTGCAAACGGCACTCAAAATTCTAAAAAATAAAAAAAGTCGGAATCGCTCCGACCAACCACATTGATATTATAACATAAAAGGAGCGATTTAACTTGATTCAATTGTTAAAAGAAGTTGATTTCAGTCAGACTAGAGCCAATGCGAGAGCCGTGTTGAAAAATTTTAGACGTTTGGACCGAATAGCTGGTCGTTCCTTAGTAGATGTTCGATCACCAATCATTACAGACATGCCCAAAGGTATAAAGCATGGTAACAAAGCAGAAGATGCGTTGATCCAGATGATTGATGTTGAAGCAGAACGTGATGCAATCCTAACGGCTATGATGTCATTAAGCATAATAAGTCGTCAAATTCTTCACTACAGTTTCTGTGTGCAGGACCATTACTCTAATTACAAAATCGCCAGAGAAATTGGATATTCTGAAAGAAGTATTCAACGTATGAAATCAGAAGCTTTGATTGAATTCGCAGAAGCTTACCGCAATGGAAAAATAATTGCATATAAATAATTTTTGGCGGTTTTTTGGCGGAAAGTTGGCGGTTTTTATACGAATTTGAGTGCTAATATAGTAATATCGAAAGTCAAAGAAATGGACACATTACACAACACTTTCTGGTTTAGTCACCGTTTGATTTGACTTTCGATGGTCACTTGCAGACTTACGTTCTCAATAAAATGAAGTGGGGTGAATAACCTCCTCTTTTTTCTACAAGTTTGCAAGGGACACTTTAATGGAATATAGCTCAGCGGTAGAGCATACGACTGTTAATCGTAGGGTCATGAGTTCGAGTCTCGTTATTCCAGTAGGTAGCTATGCTACTTAAATAAAAAAATCGTCAATAAGTCAAATGTAACTACCTTTACGATCAGATGACGGTTAAGATTTTCCCTCCTATCTTAGGCTGCACTTTCACTGTGCAGCCTTTTTGTATACATAATTTTAAAGGAGTAAAACAATGCATATTAAAAAAATGAAATTATCAGATTTAAAAGCAGCAGAATATAATCCAAGAGTTGATTTAAAGCCAGGGATGCAAGAATACGAGAAGCTAAAACAATCCATCTTAGAATTTGGTTTTGTTGATCCGCCTATTTACAATATTCAAACAGGCAACCTAGTTGGTGGGCATCAGCGTGTCGCTGTCGCCAGAGAACTAGGCTTATTTAATGAAATAGAGGTATCTGTTGTAAATTTACCTCTCAATAAAGAAAAAGCGCTCAACGTTGCTCTAAATAAGATTTCTGGTCAGTGGGATGAAGAAAAACTTTATGTTTTACTAAACGAATTAGATGATGAAGCTGTTAGTTTGACTGGTTTTGACACTGAGGAAGTAGATAGTTTGCTTGATTCTTTCAATTATGAAGAAGATATTGAGAAGCCGATTATTGAAGATGATTTTCAAGTTAATGAGTTTATAGAAAATCATCCCGAAGCTAAAACTAAAATGGGCGAATTATGGAAACTAGGGAATCATTATCTATTGTGTGGTGACGCTACAAAAGCTGCGGATGTTGAAAAGTTGTTACAAGGAAAAAAAGCAAATCTAGTTGTGACTGATCCACCTTACAACGTAGCTGTGAAATCTGAAAATAAAGAATTAAACGAATCCGGCCGGGAAAAAATTATGAACGATGATATGAGTGATGAAGAATTCAATCAATTTTTAACGGCAGTATTTAATAATTATGCAAACGCTATGGAAAATGATTCGGCAATTTATGTATTTCATGGCTCGTCTTATCAACGTGAATTTGAAAATAGCATGAATGCTGCTGGTATAGTTGTACGTTCACAATGTATATGGGTAAAAAATAATGCTACGTTTGGCTGGAGCCAGTATAGATGGCAACATGAACCAGTTTTTTATGCCCACAAGAAGAAGCAGGCACCTTCGTGGTACGGAGACAGAAAGCAAACTACAATTTGGCAAGATGATCTGATGGAAGATTTGCCAGCAACGATTTGGAAAGTACCTAGAGATGATGTATCAACTTATTATCACCCTACACAAAAACCGTTATCACTTATTGCAATACCAGTTCGAAACAGTTCAAAAAGACAAGACATTGTTTTAGATCTTTTTGGTGGATCAGGCAGCACATTAATGACCTGTAATCAGTTAGACCGTAGATGTTACACACTTGAATTAGATCCGTTATTCTGCGATGTAATTATTGAACGTTTTGAAAAATCTACAGGTATTGTTGCAGAACTTATTGATAAGTAAAAAAGAGACAAGTGCGCTAACACTTGCCTCAATTCAACAGGGTACGAATACCCCGAAGACACAGAAACCACACGCGCGTGCTTTAAACCCAGTTCTGTGTCTTTTAGCATTATATAATAGTGCGAGGTATTCTACAATGGAAACATTTAATTATGAAGTTCAGCAAGCTTTAGAAAAGCAAAAGATTGCGGAAGAAAACAACAAGATTATCAGGGCTGCAAAGGCTCAATGGATAAGTAACTTTAAAGCAGGTCAGATCAAATTGAATACAGTTAAGGACCTCAAAGATTTAATTGAGATTGAAAGTCATCTTAGGGAGCTTTAAAGATGTTAGTCTTATCATTGCAATATACTTGTTCCTATATAATAATATTAGTAAATATTATTAGGAGAGATGAACATGTTAAAAAATATTTCTATTGAAGAACTAATTAAAAATTTTTTGCCTGTAGGTGCTTTTGTTGTGAGTGTAATTTCTTTAATTATGGCTAAAGAAGCGAATGAGCGTCAATTGAAAACAGAGATGGAAATATCAAATATTGAACATTGGGAGAAACAAAAATCAAAAATTATAGATCTTAAAAGTGAATATATCGCTAATTTAAAATCAATTGAAATTTGTAGTAGTAATAATTTATTAGAGCAAAAAAGTTTATACGGAAATTCCGTTGGAGTAACAGTCTCGAATAAAAAGGAAAGTATAGATCAATATAAAGCTCTTAAGGCAGGTAACTTAAAAGAAATTAAAACAATTAAAGATTCAGTTGAAGAGAAGAAAATTGCTAATGTAAGAATAATAGAAGAATTGTTACCAATAGTAAAAAATAGTGAAATTGCTAATAAATTAGAAAGAACGCAAAAAGAAATAGATAGAAATGTAGAGCAAATTATTTGTTATAACTCTAACGATGAATTTTTAAAAAATTACTTGGATGGTACAAAAAAATTAGATGCATCAATAAATAAGTTCAGTAGAATTATTGATAGTTACGTTAGGTCAGAATCGAACTTTGATGAAAAATAGGAAAACAAAACTCAACTATCAGCATGAAAAGCGAGGTGGTGTTAATGGATGGCTAGAAAAAGAGATCCACGTCGTGACCAGGCTAAAGAAATTTGGTTAAAGTCAAACGGCAAAAAGGTTCTTAAAGAATTAGCTAATGAACTAAATGTTTCGGATTCCCAAATAAGGAAATGGAAATCTATAGATAAATGGGCTGATGAATTAAAAGGTAATGTTACCAATTCAAAAAGTAATGTTACCAATAAAGGTGGAGCGCCGCCTGGAAACAAAAATGCCGTAGGTAACAAAGGGAATAAAAGTGCCTCGCCACCAAAAAGAAATAAGAATGCGGTAAAAACAGGTGAATATGAGACAATATTTGCTGACTTGCTATCAGATGAAGAAAAGGACATCTATTCTAATATGAATGATGATCCTTTTTTTATTTTGGAGGAAGAAATAAGAATCCTGAAAATTCGCCAATATAGAATGCTTAAACGCATCAAAGTCGCAGAGGCTGGCTTAAACGATGAAGAAGTTGAACGTTTGCAACAGCTTCGGAAAGTTAAAGAGCCATCAATTATCGATGGGAAAATGGTTACTGTTAAGAGAGAAGTTTTGAAAGATGTACAAATAACTCGTAAGACATTTAGAAAACTAGATGACATTTTGGCTATTGAGGAAGCATTGACAAGAATTAGCAATCAGTTAACAAAGGCTATTAAGCAACAGAATGCTTTGCTAGCAAATGATGCCAAATTACAACTATTGAAGGTTCAAACTGAAAAAGTTAAAGCTAGTTTAGATGCTACAAATGGAGACATGGATATGCCAGTTTTCATCGATGATATATCAGGTGATGAATATGAGTAAAAAATTATCTGAATTTCTTCCTAAAGCATTTCATACTACTTGGAAGGTAGCATTAAACTCAAATATATTACATGTTGTTGAAAAAGGTGGCCGTGGGTCAGGTAAATCATCTGGCATAGCACACATAATCGTTCAATTGATTATGAGATATCCTGTAAATGCTGTGGCCATTAGATATGTTGATAATACGATTGAGCTATCTATTTTTGAACAGATTAAGTGGGCCATTGAAGAGCAAGGTGTGTCTAAGTATTTTAAAGTAAATAAAAGTCCTATGAAAATCACCTATAAGCCTAGGGGTAATTATATTGTTTTTCGTGGCGCACAGAACCCAGAAAGGATTAAGTCATTAAAGGATTCAAGATTTCCATTTGCTATAGCTTGGATTGAGGAATTAGCCGAGTTTAAAACTGAAGATGATGTAAAAACCATAACTAACTCATTGCTACGTGGTGAATTAGCAGATGGTCTTTTTTATAAATTTTTTTATTCGTACAATCCTCCTAAGCGACGACAATCATGGGTTAATAAGAAATATGAATCTAGCTTCCAACCTGAGAATACTTTTGTTCATCATTCAACATATAAGGATAATCCATTCATAGCTCAAGCATTTATTGAAGAAGTTAATGCCACGAGAGCTAAGAATCCGAAACGTGCTGAGTGGGAGTATGACGGCAAAGCTATTGGTTCAGGAGTTGTTCCGTTTGATAATTTACGAGTAATAAAAGGTTGTATTACTGATGAGATGGTAGCTAACTTTGATAATATCAGAAACGGTCTTGACTTCGGTTATGCTACTGATCCATTAGCATTTGTTAGATGGCATTATGATAAAAAGAAAAATGGAATATATGCTATTGATGAGATATACGGTGTGAAAATTAGTAATAGGGAATTAGCTAAAAAACTACATGAAAAGGGCTATCAAAATGATGAAATTTTTTCTGATTCTGCTGAGCCCAAAAGTAATGCAGAGTTAGTAAATGAGCATGGTATCAATCATATAAAAGGTGTTAAAAAAGGCCCGGATTCGGTTGAATATGGTGAGCAATGGCTAGATGACTTAGATTTTATTTGTATCGATCCATTGAGGACTCCAAATATAGCTAAGGAATTTGAAAACATTGATTATCAGACTGATAGAGATGGTAATCCTAAACCGAGACTAGAAGATAAAGACAATCATACAATTGATGCCACACGTTACGGATTTAACGAAGACATGTGGGCGAAGAAAAAAACTAAAATTAGTAAAAATCAAAGAAACAAAATAAAAAGAATGTTTTAAAAAAAGGAGTGTGAAGTATGGAAAATGAAGAAATCCAAAAAGTTAATGAATTTGAACATGGATCGGACATCAGCTATTCAAGTGATGTGAATGAAAATTTTGTTAGCTTTGGCGTAGAATCAAATATTCACTATAGATATAGTTCTGCAGAAGAATTGTTGGATAATACTGATGTTTTAGCAAAAATGATTGCGCACCATAATGAACACCAGGTTCCACGTCTACAGGTTTTGGATGATTATTATAAAGCAAAGAATACAAACATCATCAAAAATCGTCGCCGTAAGGAAAAAGAAAAAGCAGACCATAGAGCTGCTCATAATTTTGGAAAAGTTCTTGCAACGTTTGATGTTGGATACAATACAGGCAATCCATTAAAAGTTCAAATTAATAATAAAGCTAGTCAAGAGACCATTGATAATTTCAATCAAGATAATGACATTGACGGATTGAATGGAGAATTGTGGTTAGATATGGATAAATACGGCCGAGCTTATGAAATCATATATCGAGATGAAGATGACGTTGACTATGTTGATCTATGCAATGTTTTTGAAACGTTTGTTGTTTATGATACAACGGTCAAGCGTAGACCAATACTTGCTGTTCGTTATCCTAAAACTAAATTTACTATAGATGCAGACAAACAGTATATTCAACCGATAATTTACACAAAAGACAAAATCATTACTTACGCTGAAACGACTCTTGCTACGATTAAACTAAGTGATCCAAAAGAGGATTCTCATGATTACAAAGAAGTTCAGATAACTGAGTTTTCTCCTAATCGTTTTAGAATGGGATTGTATGAAGATATTTTATCTCAAATCGATTTGTATGATGCTGGACAGTCTGACACTGCTAATTACATGACGGACTTAAACGATGCGCTATTAGTGATTAGCGGAGACATTGAAGCAGCGGGTCTATCAACAGAAGATGCTATTAAGCAAAAAGAAGCGAACATTCTTTTACTTGAATCTGGCACAGATATCAATGGTAACAAGACCTCAGTGAATGCTAGCTACATCTATAAACAATACGATGTAAACGGCGTTGAAGCCTACAAAGAACGAGTGAGAAAAGGGATACATGAAATATCTATGATTCCAGATTTAACAGATACAAATTTTTCTGGTGTTCAATCAGGAGAAGCAATGAAGTATAAAATGTTTGGTTTCAATCAAATGACGGCAGTAAAGCAAAGACTATTTAAAAAAAGTCTTGTGCGGCGCTATCGTCTTTTATTTAATCTAAAATCAAGTGTTTCTGAGATTGATAACTCCGATTTAAAAGGATTGCGAATTATCTTTACTCCTAATCTTCCGAAAGCAATTCTAGAAGAATTAAAAACATTGATTGACTCTGGAGCTGAGTTAAGCCAAGAAACAATTTTAGGTCTAGCTTCGTTTGTTGATGATGTTCAAGCTGAATTAGAACGTGTAAAAAATGAAAATAAACCATTAGATATTACTGATGAAGAAGTAGCCAAAACTAAAGTGAATCAGGCAAAATTTTTAGCTAAACAATCGGAAAAGGAAACCGAGGAGGAATGATTGAATGTCCTACTTGAAAAATCGTGAAGAATCTTGGATCAAAGAACAGATGAAGCTAGATCGCGATAGAGAAAAAGAAATTGTTCAACAGCTTCAAAATGCTATTGATGCGATTCAAACCGAAATTGAAGCTAACTGGGATAGATTTTCCAATGGCCAAAAGATTACGATTAGCGAAGCAAGAAAAATGGCTAATAAGATGGACGTAAAACGCTTTGAGAGAAAAGCGAAGGAGTATGTAAAAAATAAAGACTTTAGTCCACAGGCCAATAAAGAATTGAAAATCTATAACTTAGTAATGCGAGTGTCTAGATTAGAGCTATTAAAGTCTCAAATTGGTTTAGAACTAATCACGTTGTTTGATGAGCTAGATAAGTGGGGATATTCTCAGTTATCTGAAGCAGCAAAAGATGAGTATTTAAGACAGGCGGGAATATTAGGCGAAACCGTTAAAGAAAATTATTCGTCTAAGGTTAGAAAAATTGTTAATGCATCATTCAAATCAAGTGAATTCCCTTCGTTTAGTGATAACATTTGGCAAAATTTTGTTGAAATGAAAGCTGATTTAGAAAAAATAATCACTCAGGCAATCACTCAAGGTAAAAATCCAAGAGCAGTAGCAAAAGAGATGGTAAAATTTTTAAAGCCTAACCAATTAAATATAAGATACAAGCTAAATAGGCTAATGATGACTGAAATATCTGGTGTTCAAACAGATATTCAAAAGCAAAGTTACTTGGATGCAGATATCGAAGAATATGATTACATTGCAGAACCGTTTGCCTGTGAAATATGTAAAAAAGTAGCTAAGGGTAGTCCTTATAAAGTACTAAAGATGAAAAAAGGAATTAATGCTCCTTATATGCATCCTCATTGTAAGTGCTCTACTGTCCCTAAAGTTAGTGAAGATTATGAAAAGTCGCTGAAAGAAAGAGGTTTGTAAATGGATAATCTATATAAATGTAATCAATGCAATAAATACACTCCGTTAGTTAGAAAATCTGAAAACATCACGAAGGATATTGAACACCATTATGCTGAATGTGCCAATTGTGGGTATAAAGCGACAATAATGTATATGAATACCGAAATTAAGCTATTAATGCATGAACAAAGAAAAACAAACTTTGGCACAAAAAAGAAAGATAAATTGACAGAAAAGCTAAACAGACTAATTTCTAAATTAAGAAAAGAAGTCGAGGGATCAAGTTGAAAAGTTATTCTTTAGTTTATTGGTCAGGTGTTGACGATGAAACTGGTGCGTTTAAGCAAATAGATTGTCTCATTAATGATGAAACAGTTCAGAAATTGCTTGAAGGTAAACCTAAATTTATCTCAATTATTATTGATGATGGTGAACAAATGTTAATTCAAACGGATAATATCAATCAGATAAAACAAGTTTATGAAAAATACGGCAGAAAGGCGTGATTCTATGAATGACGATCCTTACGATTACTTAGATGCTGATTATGAAGAATATTTAAAGAGAGAAGAGTCTAACAAACGTTAGGCTTTTTATATTGCCTTCTTACTGCTTACAGGCACTAAAGAGAAAGCTGTTTCGATTGATAGGCGTAACTTATCAAATATATCGGGTAGCGGCGTAACCGTGGAGGATAATCATGAAAACAAAAAAACTATTATTGCCAATGCATTTACAATTCTTTGCTGATAATCCAGATACTGGCACTGGAGGTACGGACCAACCGGCCGGAGGTCAAGAGCAAACACCGCCAGAAGATAGCGGCAAAGATAAAGGTAATGAAAAAACGTTTTCTCGTGGTGAAGTAGCAAAAATGATCGCTGCTGAAGTATCAAAAACAAAAGAAGCTTGGGAAAAAGAGCAACAAGAAAAACAAGCAGAAGCAGAAAAACTGGCAAAAATGAATGCTCAGGAAAAAGCTGAACATGAAAAGAAACAGCTAGAAGCAAAAATTGCGGAATTGGAACGTAGTCAAGCATTAGTTTCCATGTCAAAGGAAGCTTCTAAAATGCTTTCAGAGGCTAGTTTGCCGCATGACGATGATTTGCTAGGATTGATTGTTTCAGATGATGCGGAAGCTACAAAAAAAGCTGTCGCTATTGTTACGAACTATGTATCAATGATTAAGAAAGAAAATGCTCGCCAAAAAACACCAGGTGAGGGTGGACAATTTTCAACTGATAAAAAAGAAACCGAATCAGTTGCAGCTCTTGCAGCAAGTAAACGAATTGTAAAATAGGAGGAAATATAAATGAAGAAAAAACAATTAATGAAAATGGATATTCAAATGTTTGCTCAAACATGGAATCCAGACAACGTCACTGTATTAGAGAAAAAAGATGGAACAATTCCAGATAAGTACAACACTTTAATTTTAAAAGATGTGATGGAAAATTCTAAGTTAATGCAGTTGGCTAAATATGAAGAAATGGACGGCAAAGAAAAGAAATTCGAATACTTTGCAGAAGGTCCTGGGGCGTACTGGGTTGGTGAAGGCGAAAAGATTAAAACGTCTAAACCTAAATGGTTAAACGTAACGATGACTGCGAAAAAAATTGGTGTTATTATCCCAGTTTCTCGGGAATATTTAACTTATAAGATGTCTGATTTCTTTACTCAAATGCAACCAAAAATCGCAGAAGCATTTTATAAGAAAATTGATGCGGCTACTATCCTTGATAAAGAAAATCCATTCTCTCAATCTATTGAAAAATCTGTCATTGCAGCTAGTAATGTAATTGAGGGCGACTTGACATATGACAACATTTTAGCATTAGAGGATTTGCTTGGAGAAGGTGAATACGATCCGAATGCTTTCATTTCTAATCGTAAGAATCGTACAGTGTTACGTGAAGCAAGTAAAAAAATTGGTGACACAACTCAATTTATTTATGATCGTGTCAGCAATACTATTGATGGACTACCTGTAGCAGATCTAAAATCTATGGATAAGGGAAACCTTTATACTGGTGATTTTGATTACTTGCGCTATGGTATCCCATTTAACATTAATTTCAAAATTTCAGAAGAAGCTCAATTATCTACTCTAACGAATGAAGACGGTACGCCTGTCAACTTGTACGAACAAGAATTGGTTGCTTTACGAGCTACAATGGATATTGGTTTCATGGTCATCAAAGATGAAGCATTTGCTAAGATTCAACCAAAAGCTGCGGGGGAGTAACTAGCCCTGTTGTCGGAAAAGTAACACCGACAACAAATGGGGCGACAATCGAACTAACTTAGGTGGTGTTTAGATGTCAGAGATAGCAAATGATGTAAAAAAATTATTAAATGGTAGTCTTGATGAAAAATTAGAAATCATTGAAAGACGTACAAAAGATCGGCTTCAAAATATATTGAATGTCACTGAGTTACCAAAAAGTTTTGATTCAGTTGTATATGAAGTCACTTTAAAACGATTTAATCGTATTGGCCAAGAAGGAATGCAATCTTATTCTCAAGAAGGTTTATCTATGGCATTTCCAGACTCTGATTTTTCTGAATATCAAGATGAGATTGAAGAGTATAAGAATAAGGAAATAGAAGAACTTTATAAGCCTAAACGTGGGAGGTTTACATTTTCATGAGATATTTAGATGAAATTACCTTTGTAAAAAAATCTTCAGAATCGCATTATGATCCAAATTCAGGTGAATGGATTGAAGAAGAACCGTTTAGAAAAACTGCTGATGTCAATGTAACTGATATTGGTACAGATCGTTCTATTACTATTTTCGGAAGCATTAAAGAAGGGGCTAAGGTCATTAGGACACAGCCCCTTTTTGTTATTCCAGAATTTGATTACATTGAGTTTGAGGGTAAAACTTGGGAAGTTATTACAAGTAGAGTGCCTGCATTAAGAAATAGCTTGATTGTTCAGGAAGTGATTATTGATGGCAAGAAATCAAGTAAGGATTAATGGATTAGCTGGAATTTCTAAAAAACTAAAGAGAAATGCCCAACTTGATGATGTGAAAAAAGTTATTAGAAATAACACAGCAGAATTAACCGCTAATATGCAAGCTGAAGCCGGAAAAGTGTTAACTGGACACTGGGAAGGTAAAAAGTTTGTTAAACCTACAGGGGCAACAAAAAGAAGTATCGTTATGAGGCTTTCGAACAATGGTTTTTCTGGGCATACAGGACCAGGAACAGAATACGCACCGTATTTAATAAACGGTACGAGATTTATGGTGAAACGTGATTTCTTTTTACCACCGCTGAAACAACAAAAAGTGAAATTTAGAACGGACTTGGAAAGGTTGATGAAATGATTAAAGCAAGAGATCAATCAATCTTCGATGAAGTGTATAAGAAGTGTCAATCACTGGGCTATGAAACCTACGATTATAAACCTATGAATGATGTAGGTTATCCATTTGTCGAATTAGAAGATACTCAGACACTGCACCAAGCCAACAAAACTGATATTAAAGGTTCGGTTACATTGAATCTATCTGTATGGGGATTGGCAAAAAAACGTAAACAAATATCGGATATGGCTTCAGCAATTTTTGCTGAGGCTCTATCTATTTCTGAAACGGAAGGTTATTATTGGTCGCTCAATATCCAATCAAGCGGTATTCGGTTAGTAGATGACATTTCGACTAACACACCATTGAAGCGGGCAATGATATCTTTAGAATTCAAAATACTGTAGAGAGAAGGAATATAAATGGCTAATGAAGCAAAAGTAGCGGCTAAAGGTATTGATATTATTTTACTTTTCCGTTTGTTAAAAAAATCAAAAGAGGAAGCAGCATGGAAATTAGCTTTCCAGACAGAACATGAAAATACAAAAACAAAAGATAGTGACTCCGTGGCCACTAAAGATGGTCCGATTCGTATCCCAGGATCATTGGAAATTGATTTTTCAGCAACATCTATTTTATCAGTCGGTGATCCGTATGTTGATCAACTAGAAGAAGCTTTAGACAATGACGATATTATTGAAATTTGGGAAATCAACAAAGCAGAAAAAGGTACAGGAGATAATGCTGACAAGTACAAGGCAACCTATTACCAAGGATATGTAACATCATTTGGTAAATCGCCTAATGCTGAAGACACCGTAGAAGTTTCATTAGAATTTGGTATCAATGGTAAAGGCGCAAAAGGATTTGCAACATTAACTGCTGATCAAGAAGAAGTAGTTCAATATGTCTTCAAAGATACGACTATTGAAACAGCTGATCCGGGAAAGTAGATAGCCCTTCTGTGGGAAGTGTAACTCCTACAGTCGATGGGGCTTCTATTGAATTAAGCTAAGAAAGGAAAATAAATATGGTGGATACTTTTAAAATTTATAAAGACCAAACCGAAGTTGTTTCCGGCACATCACCTTTAACTATAACAGGAATGGAACCTAACACTTCAGTGCCGGCTGGTGAGTACCAAGTAACTCGTGTTGTTAATGGGAAAGAATCAGAGCGAGTAGATATTCCAGCTTTTAAAACATTGTCTATTGCTGTAACTGGCTTAGAGTTTTCTCCTAAAACGTCCACAGCAGATGCTGGTGCTGCAGGTAGCCGACAAATCACAGCAACTGTTTTACCTGAAAATGCAACCAACAAGAAGGTAAACTATGATATTTCACCTGTAACAGAAGGTCTTGCTGTCTCTGAAACAGGAAATATTACTTGGACAGAAGCGGTACCGGCTGGTGTTTATACCACAACAGGAACAACAGAGGATGGTAAAAAAACAGCTCAACACACCTTAACATTGAATAATCAAGCTTAAAATATAAATTTAGAGGGCAGCTTAGCGGCTGTCCTTTTCTTATGGAGGAAAAGGCATGCAAATCGAAATTAAAGGAAAAAAATATAACTGTATTTTTGGAGTCAAGTTTATTCGTGAATTGGATAAGCAGCATGGGGTAGTTCGCAATGATGTAAATCTTGGGATGGGACTAACAACATTATTACCGCAGCTAGTAAGTGGAAATATCGTTGTTTTATCTGATGTACTTTACACAGCTACCATTACGGAAAAAAGTAGACCTTCTAAGGATGAAGTAGATGAGTTTGTTGAAACTGTTGATGATATTGAGGCGTTATTTGATGAAACGTTGAAAAACTTAGAAGAAAGCAATGCGGGAAAGTTAACGGTCAGAAATTTCAAGAAAGCTCTGATGGAGAACAAGTAAGAGAGGAACTAACCTCAGCTGAAGCTTATGAAAATATTCTTATTAATTGTTTTCGTTACCTAGAAATTACTGATTTATCAGAAATTGAACGAATGACTTTGTATGAATATGAAGTTAGGCTATTGGCGTTTCAGTTAAAAAGACTTGACCATGAAAGAGACCTCTATCTTCAATCTTGGCTAAATAACCAAATTAAGGCGACTAAAGGTAAAAAATCTGAACCTTATTATAAGGAATTCAATAAGTTTTTCAATTATGAAGAACGAGAGAAGCTTATTTTGGGTAAATCATTAATTGATGAAAAAGTTGATATAGGAGCAATTGATTTATTAAGAAAAGCAAATAAGTAGGAAAGGAGGAAAATAATGGAATCATATTCAGTCGAAGCAATACTTACTGCCACTGATAGAACGTTTAGTAGCACGATGAGTAGCGCTGAACGTTCTATGGCTGGTGTAAACAAGCAATCTGGTGAGCTAGGGGATGGATTGGATAAAAGCACCACTAAAGGGAATCAATTAGGCAAGTCAATTCTTAGTATTGGAGCAGGTGTGGGTGCCGTAAAATTAGTATCTACGGCCGTAAATATGGTTAAGGATTCTGTTGAAGGAGCTATTAACCGTTTTGATACGTTGAATAAATATCCTGTAGTTATGAAGGCTCTAGGTTACTCAACAGAAGATGTAGATAGATCAATGACTAAGTTAAGTGATGGGATTGATGGGCTTCCTACATCGTTAGATGAAATCGTATCAAATACGCAACAGTTAGCAATTTCAACTGGTAGCTTGAGTAAAGGAACTGACACAGCTATTGCATTAAATGATGCCTTTCTTGCTTCTGGAGCTTCAACTGCTGATGCGACTCGTGGTATGCAACAATATATTCAAATGCTCGGTAAGGGTGAAGTTGATATGCAGTCTTGGCGAACTTTACAAGAAACAATGCCAATAGCTATGGATAAAGTTGCTAAGTCTTTCAAAGAACAAGGTGTAAACTCAGTTAACCAATTATATGATGCCTTAAAAGAAGGAGATATTACATTTAATGAGTTCAATAATCGTTTGATTGAGTTGGACAAAGGCGTAGGTGGTTTTGCGGATTTAGCCAAGAAAAACTCAAAAGGTATCAAAACATCATGGGCAAACATCAAAACAGCCACCGTTAAAGGTGTAACTACAGTTATTAAATCTTTTGATGAATTATCCAAAGCGGTGACAGGGAAAAATATTGCCGAAAATTTGGACTCTTTAAAAAATGTAGTGAATATAACTTTTAAGGCAATTGATGCAGCGATTCAATCAACTATCCCATTGATGAAACTATTCGGAAAAGCTATTACTTCGATAGGTACAGCTTTAACACCATTACTACCAACAATTGCCAGTTTTGCTGCCACCTTTACAGCGTTGAAAGTAATTCAGCAAGTGACAGGCTATATAAAACAATCTGAATTGGCAATCAAAGCTTATACAACCGCAATAAGTTTATACAATGGAATATCAAAACTGGCTACGTTATCTACAACAGCACTCGGAAGAGCATGGATGTTAAACTTAGCAGCCGATAAAGCCAATTCTGCAGCAATAGCAATAAAAACTGGTCTTTTAGTGGCGCAAAATACAATCGTTGGTGTTTTGACGGGAACAATTAGTTTAGCTACAGTAGCTACAACTGTTTTTAGTACCGCTATGAAATTGTTGATGGGCCCTATTGGATGGGTAACAGCTGCAATAGGAGGACTAGTAGCTGTAGGGGTAAACTTGTGGAAATGGTTAAATAAGGAAACTGAATCAACTAAGGCAGTTAAAAAAGAACAAGAAAACCTTATGAAAACTACAGATGACTTGATTAAAAAGAATCAAGAACATACCCAATCACGAAAAGATGAAGCTATTGAATTGGATAATACTAAAGAAAAATTCCAATCTATGATTTCTGAAATGGAAATGCTATCTGCTAAAGAAAAATTAAGCAACAGCGAGAAAAAACGTATGGTGGAAATTGTTGAGGAATTGAACGGTAAAATGACAGGTTTAAACTTAGTTTATGACGATCAAAAAAATATTTTATCTGAAATACCTGGAACAATTCAACAACAAGTTGATGCCTATAATGCTTTAGATGAAGCTTCTCAAGCTCAAGAAAACATTAATCAAATGTTAAAAGAACGAAATGATAATGAAGCGAAGCTGATGGAAATTAATGCCGCTAGAGAAAAATGGAATCAGACATTAAAAGAATCTGGCGGGAATACAAAAGAAGCTCGTGAAAATATTGAAAAGTTGGGCGAGCAAGAGCAAGTGTTAAAGGGCGTTCAACAAGAATTGACGAATGAAATTATAAATACAGCTAATGCCCATGAACAATCAATGCAGCGTGCAAGCCAAGCTGTGGAAAATGGTGTGTTAAATCAAACAGTTTCATACAATGCTTTAAGTGGTAAGACGAAAGAAACAATGGATGCAATGCGTTCAGAATATTCATCACTTGAAGAAAAAGTAGGGAGCGCCTTTGATGTTATCCAGCAAAAACAAGCTATTTCAGTTGATCAAATGGCTGAAAATTTACAAAAAAATCAAGAAGCTGTTAGCCAATGGAGCACTAACATTGCTGCGTTAGCACAGCGAGGGGTAGATGAAGGGCTTTTAGAGCAACTACGGAAAATGGGTCCTGAAGGTGCTGCTCAAGCGGCAGAATTAGTTAATTCTTCAGACGAACAATTACAACGCTTGAATGATGTCTATCGTAATACCGGTGAAACTTCCATGAATGCAATGAAAGAAGGTTATCAATTAGGCAAAAATGGTTTGAACGAGGAAATTCAAGCCCTTATACCAACTCAAAAAGAAACTTTGATGACTCAAATTAAGAATACAGACTTTAACAGCGTGGGTCTAAGTGTAACTGATGATTTTAAAGCAGGTATTGAAAATGGTCGTAGATCTGTTGAGGAAATGACAAAAGGAATTGTTCCTAAAGTCGGGGAAGATATGAAAGGTGAAGTACAGAAGGCAGATTTTTCAGGTATTGGTAAATCTATCCCGCAAGGTTTAGAAAAAGGGGTAGAGGCTAACAAACAATTACCTGTAAAAACATCTAATCAAATGATTGATGATGTTGTTTCTGGTGCCAGAAAAGGTTTAGATTCTCACTCTCCTTCTCGTGTATTTCACTCAATTGGTGAAGATGTTGACTCTGGATTATCAAACGGTATCGAACAAAACGCAATGAATCCAGTAAGAGCTGTTGAATCTATTGTCGATAAAATCATTTCTGCAATGGATAAGTTGCCATCAGAAATGAATTCTATTGGTGCAAATGCAATTGATGGATTGACTAATGGCATTAATGCCAATGCTAATAGCGCTTTAGCTGCAGCAAGAGGTGTGGCAGATCAAATTGTAAGTACAATGAAAAGTGCTATGGATATTCATTCTCCATCACGTGTAATGCGTGATGAAGTAGGTAAAATGATTCCAGCAGGAGTAGCGGTTGGTATTGATAAATATTCAAACTTTGTAGAAAAATCTATGCAACGACTAAGTAAAAAGGTAGCCATGCCAGCGCTGGATAATTTAAATTCAAATCTGTCATTTAGTGGAGGATCACAAAGCTTAGCATTTGCTGGAGATGTATCTTCAAAATTCACTGTAGAGGTACCTGTTATTTTTGATAGTTCAGAGGTTGCAAGGGTTATTGCTAAACCAATGAGCAAAGAATTACAGAATCAACAAGATAAAAAGAATGTTTCTTTAGGAAGGAGGCGCTAAATGTTATACAACTTTATTGATGTAAATGAACAACAAACAAAAGCCTCTTTGCCTTCGGAAGCCATGAATTTTAATGGTTCCTTTTTAGAAGATTTAGTTCCAGGTTATAGAACATTATCTGTTGTTGGAAGAGAGTTAGCTCCTACTGAGATACAAAGCTACCAGTTGGGAATTCGTGATGGAATGCGACATGTTTATGCTCGTATTCCGGAAAGAGAATTAACAGTTAAATTCAAAGTTGAGGCTAACTCTAACGAAGCGTTTAGGGATTCTTTTAACAGACTAAACGTTGCTTTGTTTACAGAAAAAGATGTACAGATTTGGTTTAATGATGAACCAGAAATGCTTTGGTCGGGTAGTAAATCAGACATTGATGCAGTTCCTGAGGGATTGAATCGAGTCGTTGGTACATTTACAATTTTGTTGAACAATCCATATAAATATACTCGAAGCGATGCTACTAGTGTTATGTGGGGTTCAACAGAAATAACGTTTCAGGCTAACTATCTTATGGGTAATACTGGATCAGGGGCTGTTGACTTACCTATTGTTATCGAAGGTGGGGCTTATTGGGGTTCTACCATGATTACTTTTCAAAACCGTTCCTATCTAATGGGAGATAATGGTCAAGAAGTGAAGCCAATTGAAATATATCCAACTGTCGAAGGGTTAAAAGTAAAACCGATTATTACTATAAAAGGTACTGGTAGAGGCGTGTGGATAAAAACTAGAAGCGATACTATTGATATTGGTGATTTTGATAAATCAGAAATAGTGATTGATACAGAACAGTTTAATATTACCAAAAATGGGAAGCCAATGATTCGTCCTATGAACGATTTTTATATTTATCCAAATGAGCCACTATACATCCAAGCGAAAGATAGTACTTTTAATCTAACTATTCGATATCCAAATCGTTTCTTATAGGAGGTGTTGCTAAAATATGTTGATGGCAATGGATTTAAAAAGAGAATATACGGCAGTTTTAGATAACGCTTATAATGTTGGATATGAAAAAATTGAAAACCAAATAGGGAATCTAGAATTTTCAATGCCGTTGGATGATCCTAAAAATGAATTTTTGCAAGAAATGTTATGGGTTGAACTAACAGATAATGAAAATGAATATATAGGGTTATACCGTGTTATGCCTTCAACGGTTCGCAAAGATGCTAGTAACAATTCAATCACATATACGGCAAATGAAGCCCTGTGTACTTTGCTAGACACGGTTCTTTTTGGTTATCATGAACTAGTGAATCGAAAAACGATTGATGTTATTAACTATCTTTTGAATAAACAAAGGACAAAACACTGGGTTTTAAAAAAATGTGAATTCACTCGGTATTTTAGTTATGCATGGGAAAATGAAAATGGTCTCGCTGATGCCTTGTTTAGTATTCCTCAAGCATTTGATGAAGACTATATGTGGCAATGGAATACCAAAGTTTATCCATTCGAATTATCTTTAGTGAAGCCACCAAAAGAACCTATTGCTCGTATTCAAGAAGGATATAACATGCAAGGCTTTGAGATTGAAAGAGATCCTAACAATTTAGTTAATCGAGTTTATCCTTTAGGTGCTGGTGAAGGCGTCAATCAGATAAATATTAAATCAGTGAATAAAAATGTCCCTTATGTAGAAGATTCACAGTCGATAAAAGATCACGGTTTAGTTGAATATGTTTGGGTGGACCAACGATTCACAGTTCCGCAAGCTTTAAAAGACAATGCAATCAACATGTTAAAAAAATGGGCACAGCCTAAAATTTCTTGGGATGTGACTGCGGCTGATTTATTGAAATTAACAGATGAACCTTTAAGCATTGATAAGTTAAGACAAGGAACTGTGATTATGATTAACACAGATGACTTTGGAAGTATAAATTTACGTATTAAAAAAGAGACAAAACAGGATGTATTCGGTGCCCCACAAGATATTCGGCTAGAGCTTGGTAATTTATCTGACGATTTTACTACGACAATGTCTGATTTGAAACGTAAACAGGAAATAAATGAGACATACTCGCAAGGTGCAACGAATATTTTGAACTATAGTTATCAAGATAACTGCGAAAAGGCCTACCCAGCAGAAATTGAATTCTTCTTAGATGATGATGTATTTCATGTAAATACTGTAGAACTGACTTTTAAAACTAAGCGCTATCGTGGCTACACAAAAGCCGTAAAAGGAGGCGGAGCTACGGTTAAAAGTACTTCAGCTGGTGGAGCTTCAACACAAACGAGTTCAGCTGGTGGCGGAAGTGTCGTTTCAAGTTCAGCTGGAGGAGGCTATTCTAGTGGATCCACCACAGGTGGAGGAGGAGGTAGCATTCAATCCAGTTCTGTAAATGGTCAAAGCTCACAAACAAGTTCAGCAGGTGGAGATCATAATCACCTGGTTGCAACTAATAATGGTAGCACTGAATCAAGTGCATTTTATCGAGAAATGGATGCGGGGTCAGGTATGAGATTTAGACTAATGTCGACCGCATCAACAGATTGGTACACAAAGACGAGCTCAGGTAATCATACTCATAATGTGACTACACCGGCACATTCCCACACAGTGAATACACCTAACCATAGTCACAACTTTAATATTTCTATACCAAACCATACTCACAGCATATCAGTTCCTAGCCATAGCCACCAAGTAAGAATACCGGCACATACACACCAAATTACTTTACCTGATCATAGCCATCCATTAGAATGGGGGATTTATGAGGCACCAAGTAGCGCAACTAGTGTTGATATAGTTGTAGATGGTACCACCATTCCAGTTCATGATACTAGCCAACAAAGACTAAACATTGTTAATTACCTTAGGAAAACTAGTGGCGGTAAAATCTCTAGAGGTAATCATACAATCAAGATAATACCTAACAAACTTGCACGAATCGAAGCGCAAGTTATTTGTCGTGTTTTTATACAATCACAATTAGGAGGTCAATTTTAAAATGAGATTAACAGTAAAACTAATTAGCAAACAAGAAGAATTTATAATTAATGATGAATCAGGTAAAACGTTAGATGATTATTTTGCAGAACTGATTGATAATAGTTCACCATTCATCAAGATAGGAAATCGTATTTTACAAAAAGCCACGATTGAATACATTAATGCAGAATAGGAAGTGATATACATGGCTATCGAGCAAATTAAAGAAACCGACACACTCAATCAAGGTCGAATTAAAATTAATGCGATTTTGGATCAATCAAATGCTTCATCTGAAAAAGTAGATGCGTATCAAGAAGAATTAAAAAACGGCGTTGATGATGCGAAGAAAATAGCTGATACCGCTGGTAAAGAGGCAATCAAAGTTGCTGAAGAAGCAGGGGCTCAAGCAAATGCAACGGCGAATCAAGCGATGGATAATGCTAATACGGCAATTACGATTGCAGGAAACGCAGTTTCAACGGCAAATAATAATAAACAAGAATTCGATGCTCTAAGAAATGATTTTGACAAGTTGGTCGGTGAAGCAGGTGATAGTAACCCTGAAATCGTACAAGCTAGAACAGATACTCAAGGAGTAACGCAACCGACATTAGCGACTCGATTACTGGTTGATTTTAACGATCGTATGACTAAATCGGAAGGTGTATCATTACTGTCAGGAACAACAAATGTAAAAATTCCTATGGATTTTTCTGGGAAAACGGCAGGTAATACAGCAACTAATGCGCATCAATATTTTACGGATGTAACTGCTAAATCGCTAAAAAAACCAAAAGATATATGGAATGAAGTTTCTCAAGCAGAATACAATAAATTAGTAAGCCGTGATGATTCTGGAGTAAGTAGTGGTTCAACACAAACTGGAGTTATCCCACAACAGTTAGGGTCATTCAATGCTTTAGAAGCTGCAAAAAAATTAATTCCTCAAATTTTCGAAGGATTAAATCAAGAAGAAGCGGTATCTTTATTAAAAGATAGCTTTGTAGCGTTCACTATTAGCGAACGTGCTAAAGCAACTTCGCCAAACAACAAAACAATTAAAGTTTCTACTTACATTGAGTCAACAGATTCATGGGCAACTCAAATCCAAGAAAGCGCTGGAGAGTATAAAGATATATCAGCGCAAATAACAGACAAAAATTTCATTACTAGCGAAGGGGTTATATATCTAATTAATTATACAGATCCATCGAATGGAGTAACAACAGCTAATTTAGATATAGACTATTCAGCTATTCAATTAGAAATTAGTGTTAATGTTCAAGACGTTTTAGAAAAAAGTGGGTTTGTTAAATCAAAACAATTAAATGATCATGTAGACGATAAAGAAAATCCACATCAAGTGACAGCTGAGCAAGTGGGAGCATATAGCAAGACTGATTCTACTGATCTATTTATTAACAAAACTGAAGCGGAAAATGGATTGTTTGTTGCTAAAAAAACAGTTGTTAACTCGCAAGATTGGGATAAAATTCTAGATGCAGGTATTTACACCGTTTTTGGAGCTTCTGGAGCAAACAGACCTTATTCGGGTGCAGCTTATGGTGCTTTAGTTGTTTATGCTGATAATACATTTGTAAGTCAAACGTATATGTATAAAGGTGAAACATACACCCGTAGTCGTCAAGGTAGTCCCGCGACTTGGACACCATGGAATAAAATGCTTGTGGAAAAAGAACAACCTTTTGAAGCTTGGTATTTGCCTGGCACTAATCATACTGGATTCAAAAATAAAGCAAGGTACAATTTGGGTCCGGAATTTAGCAACGTAGGTAATCGACTTGGATTACCTATGAAAAGCAATCCCTTAGAATGGAATAGTGGTCGATGGCAAGCAAAAGTGCTTAGAGACTGCAAGCTAAATGTAAGCGGAACTGTAAAATACCAAGTTGGAGGCTCAAAAGGGGTTCTATATGCTTATACTCATATAGACAAAGGCCTTGATGAAGGTGTAGGTGACTTAGGTATTGGATCAGCAGTCGGAGCTGTTGGCGGCTTGAATTATCAAAATGTCGCAGCTTTTGATTTAAACGTTACACTAAAAAAAGGTGAGTATCTTGCGTTTCGTTTAGAATTAGCAGCAGATAAGCAACTTGACAACACTCAACTATCGTCTATGCATATTACAGAATTAGTATAGAGATTGAATTTTAAAATGAAGCCGTTTAGCAAAAAGCTAAGCGGTTTTATTATTGGAAGGTGGAAAATATGGTGATTATTGATAATCAAGCGTTGATACTAGAATTCAAGAATATGATTTCTAACGGTTTTATTCAGGTGTTTGTCTGGATTGTGTTAGGGGATATCTTAACAGGGTTATGTAAAGGTATTTTCATTAAGGAAGGAAATAGCACAAAAGGATTGCTAGGATTAGTAAAACATTTATTAGTGGTCTGCTTAATAAGCGTTGCCTATCCATACTTGAAAATCATGGGTTTAGAATCAATCGCTACTGGATTTGTCTTATTTTATATAGCAGTGTATGGCATTTCCATTATTGAAAACTTAGGGCAGTTAGGCGTTCCCTTTCCTTCATGGGTTAAGGAGCATTTAAGTAAATTAAAAGATGAAAATGATAAAGGTGGTGAACCTAAAAATGGTGCAAGTGATTAATCAATCTGTTTGCGGTGGGATTGCCGGGAGACGTCCCAATGCAACGCCAAAAGGTGTTGTCATTCATAATGATGCCGGAAGTATTTATGCTACAGCTGCACAATATGTCAATGCCTTGGCTGTAATGTCTCCTACACAACTGGCGAATGGCTTTGCTCATTATTATATTGATCGAAATACAATTGCACGTGTAGAAGATACATTCAATGCAGCCTGGCACACAGCAAATCCAGATGGGAATTTGAACTATGTTGGCTATGAAGTATGTCAATCAATGGGTGCTAGTGACGCTGACTTCTTAGCGAATGAACAAATGACATTTAAACAAGTTGCTGAAGATATGAAGTTTTGGGGCATGCAACCGAACAGAAATACGGTACGCCTTCATAAAGAATTCGTTCCTACGGCATGCCCTCACCGTTCGTGGGAATTGCATGGAAAAGAAACAAATGCCGTAAAAGACTATTTTATTAGCCAAATAAAAAAATATATGGGCAGTCCAAACGAAGGCAATGGCGATTCAAATAATAACAATCAAAATAATATAAAAGGTGGAGAAACGACTATGCAATGTTTATACGAAAGACCAATTAATTCAAAAACAGGTAAACTAGAATGGAATGGAGATGCTTGGACAGTAATGTTTTGTAACGGAGTTAACACAAGACGTGTCTCTCATCCAGATGAAATGAAAGTCATTGAGGACTTATACAAGAAAAACAATGGCAAAGATATTCCTTTCTACGGACAAGATAAATGGAACAAAAATGCGCCTTGGTATAATCGCTTAGAAGCTATGTTTCCAGTTGTAAAATAAAATATAGTAAAATATTTATAGGTAGTGTAAAATAATAACACACTTATTAAATTTCTTTTGAGTCGCCTTTCTAAGGTGGCTCTTTTTTTGTTATTTAATTAAACTTAACAAATATGATAACCAGCTTATGATTAGGCATATTTACGTGTTTGTAAGTGAAAAAACTTCTTAAACTTGTTTTAATGCCGTTTTCCAAAGGGGTGTATGCTATATTTTTATTGCATATAATGTAGCTAAATGTTATATTATAAGTGTTAAGGAGGGGCTAGTATGAATAAAAAATATAGTATTTTTGAAATAGCTGATTGGTTTTTGAATAAAGAGTCAATGACTCCTAAAAAGTTACAAAAACTTTGTTACTATGCACAAGCGTGGAACAATGCACTTTTAGATGATAGCATAATAGATGATTCTGAATTTCAGGCTTGGGCGCATGGACCTGTTTCTCCAGAATTGTATAATAAATATAGAGAATATAGATGGAATTCTATTCCTAAATGTACTTCACCTGCTGCAATAGATAATCAAACTGTGGATGTTCTAGAATCAGTTTGGATTACTTATGGTGATAAGTCAGCAAATGAGCTTGAAGCATTGACTCATACAGAATTACCTTGGAAACAAGCAAGATTAAGAGCTGGAGTTTCAGAAGGAGATAGTTGTAGGGAAAAAATATCTACAGAAGACATGGCTAATTATTATAAAAGTGTGTATGTAGGTGACTAATAGTTGGCGAAGAAATTAACAAGAGATGTAGTTGTAGAAAATGGTTCTTTTTTAGATAGAAAATCAATGAAATTTCGATTTTGTATTCAAGAGTGTTTGGACAATAAATACTGCTTCAAAAAAATGGATAAAGGTTCTTTGAAAGAATTAGATAAATTTATAGCTGAAACAGCAGGAAAAAATTTATCAATTACAGAGGTCGATAAATTATTTTTGCGGACCAAAGGCCGAGGAAGTAATTATGAAGAAGTTGAAATTAATGGGATCAAAAGAGAAGTTTATCATTATGGCAAAGACCAAAATCCATTTAGGGTATTTGGTTATTATAATGAAGACGGGTATTTAGTGATATACAGGATTGATCCAAAACATAAGTCTCATAAATGCAAATAGTAATTTATTAATACCTCTTATTATTTAAGAGGTATTTTTTCAGGACCATTAGCTCAGCTGGTTAGAGCAAACGGCTCATAACCGTTCGGTCACAGGTTCGAGTCCTGTATGGTCCATTCAAATAAGTAAAAGCTATTGACAATATTTTAAAAGTATATTATTCTTTAAAAAAGAAGACAATCCCCCCATCCCTTTTTAGGACAGTCACGTACTGACATGGGGGTTTTTTTATTTTGGAGGAAAAATATGAAGGAACCACTATCATTATCGTTTGATGAACAAATGGCACTTTTTGAAGAAAGAGGCATGCAGATGACCTCAAAAGATGTAGAAAAATTAAAAGTTATAGGATATTATCGAATTAAGCAGTTTGCTGCGCCTTTAGCTAATAAGAAAATTGTTAATGAAAATACTGTATATGATTACAAAGGAATATATTTTTCCGATGTTTTGAAAAGATACTATCAAGATAAAAATTTAAGAATTCATTTGTTACATGCAATAGAGAAAATTGAGGTTGCGTTGAAAACATGGGTTGCTTTTATTTTAGGAGAACAATACGGCGCTTTTGGATATCTTAATTTTTCAAAATGGTGTGATAAAAATAGATACTCAAAATTTGAAATAGAAAAGCGACAATTTTTCTTTAAAAAAGATTTACTAAGAGCTACATCTAGATCGTGCACCGAGGATATAAAATTAAAAAAGAATAAAGAAAAAGATAATTTTCCAAGTATTTGGTTAGCTGTGGAAGTTCTTACTTTTGGTGAACTTGTTAGATTAGTAGAAATTATGTCTACTAGAAATAAACGAAAACTTTCAAAAATGTTTAGATGTACGGATATTGAATTATTATCATGGCTAAAATGTATAAATTTTGTTAGGAATGCATGTGCACACAATGCTAATGTAATAGACCTTCAGTTAGAGACGAAGCCCGTTTGCAGGAGTGATTGGAAAGATTATTTGTATAACGTTAATAAGAGTAATAATGGGAACCCTTCTAATAAGTTAGCGATAGTAATTTTTATCATCAAAACTTTAGTTACACCAATAAATGAAAGATATGGATGGAAAAATATCCGAAGGAACATTGCTAGATTAGTAGATAGTAGTGATAAAAATGCACATCTACTAGGTTTTTCAGACTGCGCATCTGCATATAAAGTTTTAGAAAAATCAAATGGAACCACAACGAAAGCCTCGCTCCCTAGATGAGAGTGAGGCTTATTTTTATGCGCTAATCAAAGTTTTTCTTACAAGCATTTTATTAATGACAAGTTGATTTCGTTTATTCAAGTGACCATATACAGCTAATTCAGATTGTTCATGTAGCATTAGTAGTGTATTTGCTAGTTCATGTTTAGAGACGATACAGTTTATAGTTTTGTCCTGTGTTACTAATGAGAATCGAACTAAAATTTTTGGATACATACTTAACATTCTAATCTTTTCAACTACTCCTACATAATTAGTTTTCATTATATCGCCCTCCTGATAATACAATTATACCGAATGTACGTTCGTGTTGTCTATCGTTTTACACAACTGTAATATTTTGGGAGGAAGGGGCAAAAAAGGGGCAAAAGTTGTAAAAGGTTGTAAAAAATTATATGGTATTAAATTATAATATTATTGATTTACTAGTGTTTTTACAAGGTTATAAATAGTCGTAAAATACGCTTGAAAGACTAAGCAAGTGCCGCCATGTGTCTGATTGAATAAGGAACGTATCAAGGCTGAGAAGCCTTTTTTATTTTATCTAAAATTAAAAAGACAGGAAAGTTGGTCGCTTCCCTGTCTTTTTTTGTGGATTCAAGATAACACAGCAGCTGCTAAGGCTTGTTGAATAGCAACAATATCTTTATCTTTTCTAAATTGAAGACTTACTGAAGGTAACTCAGCACTTGAAATCCATATCTTTAGTTCTGCATCTAGGTCGAAATGTCCACTAGTTTCAACAGAAAAGCGTGAAATAGATTTGTAGGGAATCGATTTATAATCAACTTTTTTACCTGTAATTCCTTGTTTATCGACTAAAATTAAGCGTTTATCTGTAAAGACAATTAAATCTCTTACTAAAGTGAAGGCCATATCTACTTTTTCGTTAGGGATTAAAACATCCCGTAATTCTTTTTCAGCTGTTTCATTGTTATTTTGTGTTGCATTCCCTAATAATCCATCAAATAATCCCATGTTAATTCTCCAATTCTACTTTTTTGAAAAAATTCTTTTATTTAAAAGTAAACTTATATCGTGTAAAAGAATCCGCTTTCAATTTAATTATAACGTTAAAGGTCCTTCGAATGCAATTGATTTTTTAGCATAAGAAAGTGAGGCCTAAATCGCTGCAACTTAGGCCTCACTTTCTAAATTTTAAAAGAACCTACTGAATAAAAGCAGTTTCTTCTTATTTCTTGGAGCTAAAAACTTTGGTTTCAACATTTGGTAGACTATGCCCAATCGCCATTTCTAAAAACTGGAACAATCGTCCCGTCTTCCTTAATGCCGTCAATATTCATTTTGTCAGATCCTACCATAAAGTCCACATGTGTTTGGCTACGATTTAAACCAGCTTCAGCTAATTCTTCTTCGCTCATCTCCGTGCCGCCTTGTAAGTTGAAGGCATAGGCTGAACCAAAGGCTAAATGATTAGAGGCATTTTCATCAAACAATGTATTATAAAAAATCAAACCGGATTGTGAAATTGGTGAAGGGTCTGGTACTAAAGCAACTTCTCCTAAGTGTTTGGCACCTTCATCAATAGCTAAGAGATTTTTCAATGCTTCTTCGCCTTGTTCAGCTGAGAAGTCAACAACTTTTCCATCTTTAAATGTAAATTTCATTCCCGAAATGATTGTGCCAGCATAACTTAGTGGTTTTGTACTAGAAACATAACCATCAACGCGGCGACTATCTGGGGCGGTGAAAACTTCTTCTGTTGGCATATTAGCCATGAATTCTTCCCCACGAGCGTTATAACTACCAGCGCCTTCCCATAAATGGTTTTTAGGCAAACCAATCGTTAAATCTGTCCCAGGAGCTGTGTAGTGTAAAGCAGTAAATTGTTGTTCGTTTAATTCAGCCGCTTTTTCTTGTAATTTTTTATCATGGATATTCCAAGCAATGACTGGGTTTTCTTCATAAATTCGTGTTGTTTTGAAAATTTCATTCCAAAGTGCATCAACTTGTTCTTCACTTGTTGCTAATTCTGGAAAGACTTTAGCTGCCCAGCCTTCACTAGCAGCAGCTACAACAGTCCAACTTACTTTGTTGGCTTGCGTTGCTTTTCGTAGGTTGACCAATGCTTTCCCATTAGCCGCTTGGAAAGCTGCTACACGTTGTGCATCCACGCCAGCTAATGCATCAGGATTAGAAGAAACCACGCTAATTCGGCTTGCGCCTTTGGCAATCCAATCATCGGTTTGATCAATTTTATATTGAGGAACATTTTCAATACGATCAGTTGCAGCATGAGCTAAAAATTCACGTTGAATGGTTTCGTCGCTCCATTGAACAATTACTTCGGCCGCACCTAAGCGATAAGCTTCTTCCGTAATTAAGCGGGCAAGGGGCGCTTGATCAACACTGATTTGTAAAACAACCGTATGATTGTCCTGAACATTGACACCCGTTTCAGCAATTAAACGTGCATATTTCTTTAGATTTTCATTAAAATTCTCTAAGGTCATTCGTGATTCCTCCTTCATTTTCATGGGTAATGACTGCTCATATCATAACACGGAAGAGCAGGGAACTCAACGAAATAAAGCCTTTATCAACTGTTATTTTAAGTTGGGGTAAAAGTTGTCGTGCTCCCGCTCAGTGAACTTTTGTACAAAGAGTTGTTCTAATTTTGCATAATAGAAAAATCGTGTTACAATAACCATAAGCATTTATTTGGAAGCGTTGTATATGAATGAATAAAGGGGATAGGGAATTATGGCAAGAAAAAAAACCATTACGAAAGAGCAGATTTTAACAGCTGCCTATGAAGTAGTCGCCACTGAAGGATTTTCGAAGTTCACTGCACGTAATATTGCTAATAAAATGAAATGTTCCACCCAACCGATTTATTTGGAATTTAAAAACATGGATGATTTACGCGATGCTTTATTCCAAAAAATTCATAAATACTTAGCGAAAGAAGTCTTTCCAGTAAAACATACTGGGAATACAATTGTTGATTTGGCTTTAAACTATATTCATTTTGCGACAAGTGAAAGTAAGTTATACCGTGCGCTTTATTTAGAAGAATATGGTGGCGGCAAAAAAATGCAAGAATTCTCTTATCACTATTTTACTGAAGCGGTAAAAGCTGATCCTGAGTATGCTAATTTAAACGATGTTCAAATTGACTCTTTACACATGGGAACATGGGTGGTCGCTACTGGTGTGGCTGCATTGATGACTTCTGGAATTATCCATCCTTCAGAAGAACAAATCATTCATTTAATGAAAGATAGTATTGAAGCAATTCTTGAACGAGATGAACCAATTGATATTGACCTATAAAAATTAAAAAAAGTGTAACCTCATGCTGATAACTTCTGTGAGGTTACAGCAAAAGACTGTTTCTTAAAAGAACGGTCTTTTTTTGTTAAGTGTATTAATGGTAGATTATTCGCAACCATGCTACAGTAAAGAAGAGAAATAGAAAGGGGCAAAAAACATGAACCGAGTGAAAGATAAGCGTTTATGGCTAAGTATTGTAGGAATTACCGGACTAGGGCTCTTGTCGGGCTTATTTTCAGTAAATGCGAGAGAATATTATCAAGCGTTGAGATTACCAAGTTTTGCTCCGCCAGGCTGGTTATTTGGACCAGTGTGGTTGGTGTTGTATATTTTTATGGGCATTACTTTTTATTTCATCTTAGTTCATCCAAATAAACAACAGAAAAAACGGATGATTACGCTATTTATTTTACAATTTATTGCGAACTTTTTCTGGACATTTTTCTTTTTTTCTTTACAAAATAATTTATTATCTGTGATTGATATCTCATTGTTATGGCTATTATTAATAGTTCAACAGTGGGACTACTTGCGTTATAAATTAATAACGCGTGGCTGGTTGATGATTCCTTATATTCTTTGGGTTACTTTTGCGGCAGCATTAAATTACAGTATTTTATTTTTAAATTAGGAATATCAAAACACCAGAGAAAAATGGGAACTAGCCATTTTTTTCTGGTGTTTTTTTTATTTATTTCAACGTAGTTATTCTGCGGCAGTTGCTAATTTTTTCGCAAATTCTTCTAAACGTTGGATGTCGTCTTCTTCAGCGGCTAAATCAACTTTAACGCTGTCGGCGCCTTTTTTTGCCCCAATTTGAGTAAAGACTGCTTCGAAGTCGTCCACCGATTTACAAAAATCATCATAAAACGTGTCTCCTGAACCACAAACGCCGAAGATTTTTCCTGATAAATCAATCTCTTGTAAGTCTTCATAAAAGTCGACAATTTCATCAGGTAAATCGCCATCGCCATACGTATATGTAGCTACTACACAGATATCGGCCTCTTCAAAATCAGCGGCATCGACTTGCGTACACTCATCAATTTCGACCTCTAATTCTAAATCTTCAAATGCTTCTGCAACAATGTCGGCAATTTCTTCTGTATTCCCAGTCATGCTTGCATACACAATTTTAGCTAACGTCATAAACTTTCTTCCCCCTCATACAATTCTGTCACTTATTATAGCAGATGCGCATTTCTTATAAAAGACTAGCGAGTGCTTTTATTAAGGGACTTTTTGAAAATTGGTGTTTGAACAATCTTTTTTGCAAAAAATGTGATAAAATAATTTGAATGAAACAAGTTTAGGAGAGATAGTATGATTACATTAAAATCACCACGAGAAATTGAAATGATGGATGAATCAGGGGAATTATTAGCGGATGTTCACCGTCATTTACGGACGTTTATTAAACCTGGCATTACAAGCTGGGATATTGAAGTATTTGTGAGAGACTTTATTGAAAGTCATGGTGGCGTGGCGGCTCAAATTGGCTATGAAGGTTACAAATATGCTACCTGTTGTAGTATCAACGACGAAATTTGCCACGGATTTCCTCGTAAAAAAGTATTAAAAGATGGCGACCTAATCAAAGTAGATATGTGTGTCGACTTAAAGGGCGCAATCTCTGATTCATGCTGGTCTTATGTCGTGGGTGAATCAACACCTGAAATTGATCGCTTGATGGAAGTAACCAAAAAAGCGCTATATCTTGGGATTGAACAAGCACAAGTAGGAAATAGAATTGGCGACATTGGTCATGCAATTCAAACGTATGTAGAAGGAGAAGGCTACGGGGTAGTTCGCGACTTTGTAGGTCATGGCATTGGCCCGACTATCCATGAAAGTCCAATGATCCCTCACTATGGTGAAGCAGGTAAAGGACTACGTTTAAAAGAGGGAATGGTTATTACCATTGAGCCGATGGTTAACACAGGAACTTGGCGCATGAAAATGGACCCAAATGGTTGGACTGCTTATACTGAAGATGGCGGTCTAAGTTGTCAATATGAACATTCATTAGCGATTACGAAAGAAGGTCCAAGAATCTTAACGTCACAAGGCGAAGAATTGACTTATTAATAAGGAGAGTGTGTGATGAAGTTTCTCGACAACATCAAAAAGAATCAATCTTTGATGCGTTTTATTGAGACAACGCAAAGTCACATGGTCACAGCCGAAATAGGCAACAGCTCAGTGGTTGTTGCCTATTATTTATTACTCTCGCTGTTTCCATTACTGATTGCGGTAGGTAATGTCTTACCTTATTTAAGAATCGACCCTAATTCTGTGTTGCCTTATATTGCAGAGGCGATTCCGAAAGATGTTTATAAGAACTTAGAACCAGCGATTCGTTCACTACTGACTCAACGTTCAGGCGGGTTGCTTTCTGTTTCCGCTTTAGCAGCATTTTGGAGTGCCAGTCAAAGTATTAATGCACTACAAAACGCGATGAATAAAGCTTTTGGTGTCGAACAAAGGAAAAATTTTATTCTCGTAAGAGTGGTCTCATTTTTAGTTATTTTGTTATTTATGGTAGCGATTGTTGGTGTAGTAGTAATTTTAGGTCTGGGTCAGTACATTATTGAATTACTGCAACCAATTTTCCATTACTCAACGTCTGTGATCGATACTTTCCAAGCGTTAAAATGGCCGTTAACGACCGTTGTTTTATTAGTGATTATGTGTTTGATTTATGCGGTCGTTCCTAATCGGAAATTATCGTTACGTTCTATTTTGCCAGGGGCTATTTTTTCGACAGTCGGTTGGATGCTATTATCACAAATTTTTGGTTTGTACGTAAAATATTTTAGTTCTAGAATCGCAAGTTATCAAATCATTGGGAGTTTTATCATCTTGATGTTATGGTTGAATTTTGCTGCCACGATTATTATTTTAGGAGCAATTGTCAACGCTGTCGTCGATGAATACTTATCTGGAGATAAAGAAAAAAAACAACCAAGTTTTGAACAACGCTTGTTTAGATGGTTTAAAAAGAAAAAATAAATGGATTTCTTTAAAAAAGTCTAAACCGTTGCCAGAACACATGTTTCAGCTTGTAAATGCTTCAGTTTACGGTATAATATACCCTGAACGAGAAGAAAGTGGGTTCGACTATGTCACTATTTATTTATGAAGTTTTGATACGTTTATTTATGACATTTATCTTATCTTTGCTATTAACACCACTTGTTAAGCTTCTAGCGTTTCGGATTGGCGCCTATGATGCACCAGGAGAGCGACGAATCAATACCAAAAATATGCCTACAGCAGGAGGACTTGCAATCTACATTGCTTTTGCTAGTTCATGTTTATTGATTTTTCGTTCGATTATCCCACAAGATTATATTTGGCCGATTATTTTGGCTGGTGGAATGGTTGTTTTGACAGGCCTCATTGATGATATTAAAGAAATTACTCCAATGAAAAAAACAATCGGTATTTTGTTAGCAGCATTAGTTATTTATTTTGTTGCTGGAATTCGGATAGATTTTGTGACGTTGCCAGTTGTTGGAATGATTGATTTGCGCTGGTTTAGTTTACCACTAACTTTATTGTGGATTTTAGCGATTACGAATGCAGTAAATTTAATTGATGGTTTGGATGGTTTAGCATCAGGCGTATCCATTATTGGATTAACCACGATTGGTATTACAGGGTATTTTTTCCTACATGCTAAAACGGTCTATATCCCAATTGTTATTTTTATTTTAGTTGCGAGCATTGCGGGATTTTTCCCATACAATTTTTATCCGGCTAAAATATTTCTAGGAGATACCGGGGCGTTATTCCTCGGGTTTATGATTGCAGTAATGTCGTTACAGGGCTTAAAAAATGCTACGTTTATCACGGTAATTACGCCAATGGTGATTTTAGGTGTGCCAATTACGGATACGGTTTATGCAATTATTCGACGGCTATTGAACAAGAAGCCCATTTCCTCAGCAGATAAAATGCATTTGCATCACCGCTTGTTATCTTTAGGTTTTACCCATAAAGGGGCGGTCATGACTATTTATGCATTAGCGTTAGTTTTTTCCTTTGTCTCTTTATTGTTCAGCTATTCAAGTACAGTAGCATCAATTTTATTAATTGTCTTTTGTTTAATTGGCTTAGAACTATTCATTGAACTAATCGGTCTAGTTGGCGAAGGACATCAACCGTTGATGTATTTGTTACGGATTTTAGGGAATCGTGAATATCGTCAGGAGCAAATGAAAAAGCGACTTGGCAAGCATTCTAAGAGAAAGTAAAGAAATCTTTAGGTTGCTTTGCGAGAGCGTAAACCTATGATATAATTCCATTAAACTTAAAAAAGTATATGTGTGAAACATATGCTTTTTTTTTAAGACGATGTTTCAGTAGTAAGGAGAAATGAGCATGCAAGAAATGGTAACAATCTCGATTGTCACTTATAATAGTCGTTACATTTTTAATGTACTAGACCAATTAAAAGCCGAACTAGGTACTGATAGTATCTATGATATTCATATCTATGACAATCATTCTGAAACAGCGTATCTTGAAAAATTAACAACATATGAACCATTTATTACTATCCATCGCGCTGAAGAAAATCAAGGGTTTGGTCATGGTCATAATCAAGTGTTATTCAATGCTTCGACAAAGTATGCAATTATTTTTAATCCCGATGTGTTGGTTACTAAAGACGTGCTTGATCGTCTATTAGACCGTATCAAAATAGATAAGAACATTGCAGTCGTTAGCCCTAAAGTGCTAAATGAAGATGGCACGACGCAATATTTAGTTCGTCAAAAATTAGATGTTTTCGATTATATGTTACGTTTTATTCCCTTTCAATTTGTAAAGAAAATTTTTGATAAACGTTTGAGTATTTATGAATGTCGCGATTTGTCGGATACAGAAACAACGGATATTAAAATGGGCTCAGGCTGTTTTATGTTGATTGATCGTGAAAAATTCGTTGAAATTGGTGGGTTCGATGAACGTTTTTTCATGTACTTTGAAGACAACGATTTATGTTTACGCTTTGGCAAAGCAGGCTATCGGATTCTCTATACGCCTTTTGAAACGGTTGTTCACATGTATGAAAAGGGCGCCCATAAAAGTCGTAAATTGTTTAAAATCTTTATGCAATCAATGGGGAAATTTTTTAACAAATGGGGCTGGAGGTTCTTTTAATGAGTCAAAGATTAGCGGTAGTCATCGTCTTATATCAAATGAAAATGGCTGATACGCCGAATTATTTGTTATTAAAAGAAGTGGTAGATCACCCCGAATTGCACTTATTTATTTATGACAACAGCCCACTTCCTCAAGAAGATGCATTATTTTTACAACAAAATGTTACTTATCGACATAATCCTGATAATCCAGGACTAGCGACCGCTTATAATGAAGCGATTGCTTTTAGTCAAGCGAATCAATGTGAATTATTGTTGCTCCTTGACCAAGACACAGAAGTGCCAGCCTCTTATTTTGATACGTTGATCATCATGCCGTTAGATCCGACTGTGGCAGTCTATGTTCCAATTGTAGAAGCAAATGGACAACAAATTTCGCCAGTATATAGTGATCAATATGTTGGACTTAAAGGAGCAAAGCCAACAGCAGGGATAGCCAACCAACCGTTGATGGCTATCAATTCTGGTACAGTCATTACGGCAGAAACACTGCGCTGGTTGGAAGGATTTTCGGAAGAATTTCCTTTGGACTATTTAGATCATTGGTTCTTTTATCAATTGAATCAAGCCAATAAAAAGATTGAAGTCTTACCAATCCACCTAAAACAAGAATTGTCTGTTTTAGATTATCGTACAATGAGTCCTCAACGTTATCGCTCTATTATTGAAGCAGAAACGTTATTTTATCGTCGATATGATCAAGAAAAGTTTTCCCATCATCGACGCCATTTATTTTTACGCAGTAGTAAGCAATTTTTAACTGTCAAAAATCGCCAAATTTGGCGGCAAACATTGGCAGAATTTCTCAAGTTAATGAAAGGATAATCTATGATCTCAGTTTGTATTGCGACATATAATGGAGAAAAATATCTCGCGGAACAATTAGATAGTATTCTTTTACAAGTCAGTGAAGAAGATGAACTAATTATTTCAGATGATGGTTCTACTGATCATACGTTGGAAATTTTGAGAACGTATGCAGCGAATTATCCCCAAATTCAATTGTTACAAGGTCCAGGGCAAGGAGTGATTGCTAATTTTGCATTTGCGCTTACGCATACGAAAGGCGAAGTGATATTTTTAGCAGATCAAGATGACGTTTGGTTGCCAAATAAAGTAACGACAGTGACAGAATATTTTGAAACGCACCCTGACATCCAAGTGGTTATTAGTGACTTGAAAATTGTTGATGCGGATTTACAAGTTACCAATCCCTCTTATTTTAAGTTTCGAAAAGTCAAACCAGGGTTTTGGCGAAATGCGATAAAAAGTGGCTATATTGGGGCAGGTATGGCCTTTCGTCAAGAGATGAAAAACGTCATTTTACCCATTCCGCCAGAAGTTCCTATGCATGATATGTGGATTGGCTTATTAGCTGCACGGAAAAAGCAAACGGGTCTCATTAAAGAACCATTAGTGCTTTACCGAAGACATGGAGCGAATGTCAGCCCTATTATTACCAAAACAAGTTTCCAACAAAAATTAAATTGGCGTGTGAATTTATTAAAAGCTTTACATCAGCGTTTAAAGGAACAACGCTAAACTTTTACAGATTTGTAAAATTTACGTAAAAAACATGACAAACCCTATGCTTAATGCGATAATAGGGAAGGATATTTGGTTTTATAGAAACTAAAAATAGAAGTATTTAAGGAGATTGTTCATGAAAGGAATTATTTTAGCAGGCGGAAGCGGGACACGCTTATATCCGTTAACAAAAGCAACATCAAAACAATTAATGCCAATTTACGACAAACCAATGATTTATTACCCAATGTCAACGTTAATGTTGGCGGGAATTAATGAAATTTTGATTATCTCTACACCAGAAGATACACCACGTTTTGAAAGCTTATTCGGCGATGGCCATGATTTAGGCATTCATATCGAATACGCGGTACAAGAAAGCCCAGATGGTTTGGCGCAAGCATTTATTATTGGTGAAGAATTTATTGGTGATGACAGTGTCTGCTTAGTTTTAGGGGACAATATTTATTATGGTGGCGGCTTATCAAAAATGTTGCAACGAGCGGCTTCTAAAGAGTCAGGGGCAACAGTCTTTGGTTACCATGTAAATGATCCAGAGCGTTTCGGCGTGGTAGAATTTGATGAAGAGATGCGGGCGCTTTCTATTGAAGAAAAACCAGCACAACCGAAGTCAAATTACGCAGTGACAGGTTTGTATTTTTACGACAATGAAGTGGTTGAAATTGCAAAAGGAATCAAACCGTCAGAACGTGGGGAATTAGAAATAACAGACGTTAATAAAGTCTACCTTGAAAAAAATAAACTTTCTGTTGAGGTAATGGGCCGTGGCTTTGCTTGGTTAGATACAGGCACACACGAATCCTTATTAGAAGCGTCAACATTTATTGAAACAATTGAAAAACGTCAAAATTTAAAAGTCGCTTGTTTGGAAGAAATTGCTTATCGAATGGGCTATATTACAAAAGAACAATTGGTAGAATTGGCACAACCATTGAAGAAAAATGGCTACGGCCAATACTTGCTACGTTTAGCAGCAGAATAGGAGCGAAGAAACGTGAAAGTTATTGATACAAAATTACAAGATGTCAAAATTATCGAAATGGATGTTTTCGGTGATCATCGTGGCTTTTTTACAGAAAGTTATTCCAAAGCTAAATTTGCAGAACATGGATTAGACTTTGATTTTGTCCAAGATAATCATTCATTATCAACAGAAGCAGGTGTCTTGCGTGGATTGCATTTTCAAAAAGGCGAAGCTGCGCAAACAAAACTAATTCGCGTTGTAACAGGTGCGGTATTAGATGTGATTGTTGATATTCGTAAAGGGAGTCCAACCTATGGTCAATGGGAAGGCTATATTTTATCAGAACATAATCACCGTCAGCTTTTAGTACCAAAAGGTTTTGCTCATGGTTTTGTCACTTTGACACCGAACGTGAACTTTATGTACAAATGTGACAATTACTACAATGCGGCAGCAGACGGCGGTATTGCTTTTAACGATCCAGCGTTAGCTATTGATTGGCCAATTGCGCCAGAAAAAGCGATTACGTCAGAAAAGGATCAAAAACATCCAACCTTAAAAGAATTTGAAGCGGAAAATCCGTTTATCTATGGCGAAATTTAAGAAAAAAGTAGGAGAGTTTCAATTATGAAAAAAATCATCGTAACAGGTGGAGCTGGTTTTATCGGCTCAAATTTTGTTCATTATGTTGTAAAGAATCATCCAGAAGTTCATGTAACTGTATTAGATAAATTAACGTATGCAGGAAATGAAAAAAATCTTGAAGGTCTACCAAGTGATCGTGTGGAATTAGTCGTAGGAGATATCGCTGATGCTGAATTAGTTAATCGTTTAGTCGCTGAAACAGATGCGGTCGTTCACTATGCTGCTGAATCGCATAACGACAACTCATTAAACGACCCATTCCCATTTGTACAAACCAATCTGATTGGGACGTACACATTGATCGAAGCTTGCCGTAAAAACAATGTTCGTTACCACCATGTATCGACTGATGAAGTTTATGGCGATTTACCTTTAAGAGAAGATTTACCAGGACATGGAGAAGGCGAAGGGGAAAAATTCACTGCCGAAACGCCTTACAATCCTTCAAGCCCTTATTCTTCAACAAAAGCAGGATCTGACTTGTTAGTCAAAGCGTGGGTTCGTTCTTTCAACTTACAAGCAACAATTTCAAATTGTTCAAATAACTATGGGCCATATCAACATATTGAAAAATTTATTCCTCGTCAAATTACCAATGTCTTAAGCGGCATTACACCAAAACTTTATGGTGCTGGTAAAAATGTTCGTGACTGGATTCATACAAACGACCATTCTTCGGCTGTTTGGGCAATTTTAACAAAAGGGCAAATTGGCGAAACATATTTAATTGGAGCCGATGGTGAAGAAGACAATAAAACAGTGATGGAATTAATTTTAGAATTAATGGGACAACCTATTGATGCCTATGAGCATGTCAACGATCGTGCAGGACATGACTTACGTTATGCGATTGATTCAACCAGATTACGCGAAGAATTAGGTTGGGAACCAGAATTCACGAATTTCCGTGAAGGCTTGGCAGAAACAATCAAGTGGTATACAGAAAATGAAGACTGGTGGCGTGCAGATAAAGAAGCTGTTGAAGCAAAATATGCACAAAATGGTCAGTAATTTTTTCTGACATGTGAGATAACAGTCGAAAGGCGATGGCAAAGTACAAAAGCTACTTTGCCCTGCCTTTTTTTCAAGAAGGAGCGAAAAAAATGATTTTAATTACTGGTGGAAATGGCCAATTGGGCACAGAATTACGTCACCTATTAGATGAACAAGGAATTGAGTATGTTTCAACGGATTCCACAGAATTAGATATTACTGATGCGGATAGTACATTGGCAAAAGTGAAAGAAATTCAACCAAGCGTCATTTATCATTGTGCTGCTTATACAGCTGTTGATAAAGCAGAAGATGAAGGCAAGGAATTAGATGAAAAAGTGAATGTAGACGGCACACGTCATGTTGCAGAAGCTGCTAAAGCAGTGGGGGCGACACTTGTTTACGTAAGTACAGATTATATTTTTGATGGAACTAAAAAAGAAGGCGTCTATGCGATTGATGATCAACCGAATCCTTTAAATGAGTATGGTCGGACGAAGTTATTAGGTGAACAAGCGGTACAAGAAATCCTGGACGACTATTATATTATTCGAACATCATGGGTATTTGGTCAATACGGTCATAACTTTGTCTTTACCATGCAAAAATTAGCGGAAACAAGAGACCAACTAACGGTAGTGGACGATCAGTTTGGCCGCCCAACTTGGACAAGAACGTTAGCCGAATTTATGGCATTTGTTATTGCAGAAAAAGCGCCATTTGGTGTTTATCATTTGTCTAATGAAAACAGCTGTAGCTGGTATCAGTTTGCTAAAGAAATTTTAAAAGATACTGAAGTGGAAGTACTGCCAGTGGATTCAACTCAATTTCCACAAAAGGCGCAAAGACCACAATATTCTGTCATGGATTTAAGTAAAACAGAAGCGTTAGGCTTTAAAATTCCTACTTGGCAAGAAGCCTTAGCACAAATGTTAGAAAATGTTCAACAATAAATTGTTTTGTGTAAGTGAGGGGTTTTGTTAGAGAAAAAGTGGAAAGGTGTTTCTCTTTATGAAGGTACTTTTAATCATTCCTGCTTACAATGAGGAAGAAAACATTTTGCGGACGATTGCTTCCATTGAAACATTTAAACAGGAAGTTACGCATTTTCAACATGAATTGGATTATGTGGTAATTAATGATGGCTCGACAGATGGAACCAAACAAATTTTAGAAGCCAACCAAATTAATGCCATTCATTTAGTGTTGAATTTAGGTATTGGCGGGGCGGTACAGACCGGCTATAAATATGCCTTAGAAAATGAGTATGATGTTGCGGTTCAGTTTGATGGTGATGGTCAACATGATATCAATAGTTTACCTATTTTACTGGAACCATTAGCAGAGGGTAAATGTGATTTTTCGATTGGCTCTCGTTTCATTCCTGGAAACGAAGCGGCTTTTCAAAGTACGAAAATGCGCCGTTTTGGTATTCGTTTGTTATCTTTTTGCATTCGAATGGCTTCTGGTAAAACAATTTATGATGTGACTTCAGGGTATCGAGCAGGAAATCGGAAAGTGATTGCTTTTTTTGCAAAGCGTTATCCGACAAATTATCCTGAGCCAGAATCGATTGTTCACTTAATTAAAAAACGTTTTGTGATTGTTGAAAGACCTGTCAATATGATGGAACGGCTTGGTGGTGTTTCTTCGATTCGTGCCTTGGCTTCTGTGAAGTATATGCTGGAAGTCGGCTCAGCAATTCTGATTGCTGCCTTTATGAAGGAGGGAGATTAATGCTACCAACCGTGTTATGGCTAGCTTTATTTTTATTTGCAATTGGCTTTTTCTTATACATTATTCGAGGAATTAATAAAAATATTTTTCTCCTAAAAAATGCTTTGATTTGGTTATTAATCTCAATTGTCTTAATTATTTTTGCTATTTTCCCGCATGTGGCAGAATGGTTAGCAATGGCCTTTGGGTTTGAAACAACATCAAACTTCTTATTATCAGCTGCGGTGATTGTCCTTTTAATCATGGAAATTAAAAATTCTGTGTTGATTTCAAAACACGAAAATCGTATTAAAACATTATTGCAAGAATTATCTATCATGAAATCTGAAGAAAAATGGGAGAATAGAGAGGGGAAAAATGACTAAAAACAATGATGTATTGGATGCCTTCAAATTTATTGCTGCATTAAGTGTAGTTGGAATTCATACCTTTCCCTCTAAATCTATTTTGGGTAGTGATTTGAAAATATTAGCCCGCTTTTCTGTTCCGTTTTTTTTCATAGTATCTGGATATTTTTTGTTTAAAAAAATTTCTTTTAGAGAAAAAGAAAAAGATAAAAAAATACTATTCAATTATATAAAAAGAATCTTAAAAGTATATCTTTCGTGGTTGATCTTTTACATTCCCTTCTTTATCGTATCTATTATGAATTTTGTTAAAGGGGAAATGGATTTAAGAGGAAAAATATCATTTATACTGAGCATATTATTAGGCTATGTCCCCAGAATAGGTGTTTCTTGGTATTTAATCGCATTAGTAATGAGTGTATTTATTATTTATTACATCCGAAGTTATTTTGGTGAGAAAGTATTATTAACAATTGGAATTGTTAGCTTTCTGATAGGAGTATTTACTTCTACTTATGGTAAGTGGTACTTTGACATTGAATGGATTAAACAAGTGCCTTTTTATGGTTCTATATCTTTTTCGATGATTTCTACGATTTGTTATGTGATTATAGGCTATTTTTTAGCAAACTATGTATTTGAAAAACCTTTAAATAATTTATTCTTAGTTTTAGGTATTGTTATTTTTTCTTATGTAGGACTAAAGGAAGTGAAATTTGCGCAACAATTAGGTGTTTTTTATGATGCACAAAATTATTTTACGTTACCAATAGTTGCTGTGTTAGTGGTTATTTTAAGTTTTAATTTAGAAAATATACGTATTCCTGGAAGTGACTTTTTAAGAAAATCTAGTATTATTATTTATTTAGCGCAAAATCCGATAAAATATTTACTATTTTATGCAGCTAGTCAATTAGGGATTCAAAAGTTAACGTACGATAACTTTAAAACATATGTTGTACAAGTTTTTTTGTTAATTGTTTTTAGTTATATTATCATTAAATTAAGTGAACTGAGACAGTTTTATTGGCTTAAAAATCTATCTTAAATAAAACAACAAAGACCTTAAGTTGGAGTTTAAGGTCTTTGTTGTTTTATTTAAGATTCATAATCACAATGCCGACAATAATAACCACAGCACCAATAAGGGCATTCGTTGTGATTGTCTCTTTTAGAATAAGATTTGAAGCAATTAAAATAGCGATGTTTGTACAGGCAACGCCTAAAGGAACAATGTAAGAAACATCGGAACGACTAATAATTAACATCCATAAAATAAAACTAATTAAATAACAAAATAAACCTAATAAAGATATAAGTGAGATATTCATTGAAAAGATTGTTTGTTGGAGTTGGATGTTCAAACTGCTAGAACCTAGTTTAAATAAGACCAGACCAGCAGAAGACAGAAATACGTAAATAATAAAAAGAACCATAATTTCCCTTCTCTCAAAAATAGTTTCCGTGCAAAAAAATGCAAGACCTCCATTATTGTAGCATAATCTCCTAAAAATTGGACAAGATTTTTTAATATAGCGAAATCAGTTAAATTTTTCTTTATAAAAAGGGGTCTACTATTGAAAAGCTAGGCGTTTATCGATAAAATAGAAATGTTGTTTAAAATGGCATTTTTGTATCCAAAAATTTTAGATAAAAATAGTTTATTACGGAAGGAATAAGTATATGTTTAAAGAAACATTTTCAATTTTCAAGAATATTTTTCAGAACAAAAAATTGTTATTACAATTTTCATTTAATGATTTTAAGGCCAAGTATGCTGGTTCAGCACTAGGAATTGTCTGGGCGTTTTTAACGCCATTAGTAACTGTTTTGACGTATTGGTTTGTCTTTTCTGTAGGCCTTCGTTCTAGAGCTGGCGACAATATGCCGTTCATTGTCTATTTAGTAACAGGGATGGTGCCTTGGTTCTTCTTTTCAGATTCGTTATTATCAGCCACGAATGTGTTTCGTGAATATAGTTATTTAGTTAAAAAAGTCGTGTTTAATGTACAAATTTTACCAACATCTAAAATTTTATCGAACTTGTACACCCACTTGTTTTTCATTCTAATTGGTTTTGTAATTACTACAGCTAACGGTTATTACCCAAGTCTGTACAGTTTGCAATTAATTTACTACTTAGCTTGTTTATTAGTCTTTTTAACAGCAATTACGTGGATTACTGCTTCAACACAACCATTTTTACCTGATATTATGCAATTTATCAATATCATTATGCAAACAGTTATGTGGACATTGCCAATTTTATGGCAACCAACTGGAATGATTGCGACAATCTTAAAAATCAATCCATTATATTATATTGTTCAAGGATACCGCGAATCTTATTTAGGCGGTGCATGGTTCTGGGAACATTGGCAATATAGCTTATATTTCTGGGGAGTTACTATTGTTTTACTATTAATTGGCTCAACCGTGTTTAGACGCTTAAAACCACATTTTTCAGATGTACTATAAGGAGAGAACGACATGTCAGAATATGCAATCGATATCCAACATATTACCAAAACATACAACATGTATAAAAAGCCGTCCGATCGGTTTAAAGAAGCGCTTAGTCCAACCAAAAAATCCTACCACGATTTGTTTTATGCGTTAGACGATGTCACGATGCAAATTAAAAAAGGCGAGATGATTGGCTTTGTCGGCGAAAATGGTTCTGGAAAATCAACCATGTTAAAAATTATTACAGGAGTATTAACGCCAACCTCCGGGTCCATGGTGATTAATGGGAAAATTTCAGCGTTGCTTGAATTAGGTTCAGGTTTTAACCCTGAATATTCAGGATATGAAAATATTTTCTTAAATGGAATGGTCTTGGGTTTTTCCCGAGAAGAGATGGAAGAGCGTGTCCAAGATGTCATTGATTTTGCTGACATCGGCGATCATTTGTATCAACCAGTTAAAACGTACTCTAGTGGTATGTTTGTCCGCTTGGCTTTTGCGGTAGCCATTAACGTGGATCCCGATATTTTAATTGTCGATGAAGCGTTGGCTGTCGGGGATTTAGAGTTTCAATTAAAATGTATGGAAAAATTTACGGAAATTAAAAATTCTGGTAAAACAATTTTATTTGTTTCTCACGATGTAAACTCCATTCGTCGTTTTTGTGACAGAACTTTTTGGTTGCAACACGGGAAAGTCGTTGAATATGGAGATACGATGGACGTGACGACCAACTACGAAAACTTTTTGAAAAAGAAATCAATTAAAACGGTTGACCGCGAAGCGACCATGAAAGATGAAACCCCAACACCAGATATTATTGAAGTGGATCATGCGGAACTTTTAAATGCGGATTATGAACCATTAGAAATGGTAACGCAAGATGAAAAAGTGATTGTAAAAATTGAATATACTGTCAAAAATGACCAAATTAAGAAGCCTGTTTGTGGGGTCGCTATTCGAACAGTGGACAATCATTATGTCTGTGGCTTAAATACGTTGTTAGATGGCGTGCAAATTCCTTGGAAAAAAGGACGGAATGTTTTTTATTTAGAATATGAAAAAATGTCATTATTAACAGGTGAATATTATTTTGATATTGCTTTCTTTGAGGAACATGCAACAGTCCCATTAGTCTACAAAACAAAATACGTGACGATGTTTATTACCGGTCGTTATGCCGGAGAAGGAATTGTCATCTTAGATCATAAATGGAAGGATACGACAAAAGATGAAGTATGATTTTGAAATGGAAACAGACGAGAGTACCAGTGTTGGGAAAATCGTAGCACAAATCAAAGAAAATAGTGATGTCTTGGAATTTGGTCCAGGTAATGGGCGAATGACTAGCTATTTGATGGAAGAAAAAAAGTGCCAGGTCTCAATTGTTGAATTAGACAAAGAACTTTATGATCATGTCAGTCAATTTTCAACAGATGCCTTTTATGGCAATATTGATGAAAATGATTGGGTCGAATACTTTGCTGGTAAGACGTTTGATTATATCGTTTTTGCAGATGTGTTGGAACATTTAATGAATCCTCAAAGCGCCTTAGCAAAAGTCAAACCGTTTTTAAAACCAGGCGGTCAAATCTTAATCACTTTCCCTAATTTGGCGCATAATTCGGTGTTAATTGATTTATTTAATAATCGTTTAACGTGGAATGAAACTGGGCTATTGGATGCTACGCATAAATCATTCTATTTACAAGAAGGATTTGAAAAAGTTTTTGCAGAAGTTGGTTTATACATTGCCAAAGAAGATTTTACATTTAATCAAGTTGGCTACAACGAAATTCCTACGACGTATGAAGCGTTACCTGTAGAAGTACAAGCAGCTTTTAAAGCGCGTCCCTTTGGCGAAGTGTATCAGTACTTTTTTGCCTTGACTGCTGAACCAGTAGAACAGCCAGAGCGAGTGACACCAGTAAATTCATACAATGAAAAAAACGTTCATATTTTAATTAATTGCGGCGAAGAAAAAGAGACTGAGTTGGATCAACCAGTTGATTTACAAAAACCTGAAACAAAACGGTTCCAACTGAAGATACCAGAAGATGTCCAACTGATAAAATTATTCCCAAGTTTAACGGGGACAATTATCAAATTATCCATGACGATAGACGGCGAGACAGTCCCAGTCGCAGCCACGAATGCTTTTCTGGTACAAGAGAATATCTATTATTTCTTAGATACGCAAGTACCTGTAATCGAAGTAACCGATGCACAAATGGCAGGCAAAGACCTGACAGTAGACATTGATTATTTCTTTGAAGGCAACTATTCAGAACGTGAAAATACCTTTATTCATGCACTGTTAGATGAAAGAAATCAATTTTTAGAAGAAATGAATAAACAGACGGAGACTGCCCCTATGCCTACTGGAAAATATAAACGAATCACGTTAACTAAATTTGATAAAATGATTAATTTAACCATTGATGATATTGCTCGCGATGTAGAAAATAACGTTTCTGTTATCAGAGGGTGGGCGTATGACAAACAAACAAATTATCCGCTAAGATTCAGCATTGCAGAAGCTAGTGAATCAGTCACTTATACGGTGGAAACAGAATACCGTCGTGATGTTATTGATATGTTCGAATTAGAAGGCGATCAAGATTATGGTTTTGTCATTACGATTAAAGATCCAGAAGATTTACCAGCCTACACGCTAAACATTGACACCAAATCAGGCCAGAAGGTTCAATATGTGGTGGAGCGTCCAAACATGGTTCAACCAGGTACGAAATTTGATCGAGCATGGCGTTCGATTCAGACACGTGGTTTGATGGGCTCAGTGAAGTGGTACTTTAAACGACAAGAAAAAGCAGAAGCCCCTGTTGACGTGGAGGCAGTTTTAGCGGAAATTAAAACGTTCCAATTTCAGCCTAAAATTTCTGTCGCTGTGCCTGTTTATAATGTCGAAGAAAAATGGCTTGCAGCGTGCGTTTCTTCTTTACAAAATCAGTACTATGAAAATTGGGAGTTATGTTTAGCAGATGATGCATCGCCAAGCGAACATATTAAGCCCATGCTAGAAAAATATAAAGAACTAGATCAACGAATCAAAGTTATTTATCGCGAAGAAAACGGACATATTTCAGAAGCAACTAACTCAGCTTTGTCGATTGCTACTGGCGATTTTGTTGGTTTCATGGATAACGATGATGAATTAGCGCCACAAGCATTATATGAAGTGGTCAAAGCTTTAAACACAGACCCAACGATTGATTTTCTTTATACTGATGAAGATAAAATTACAGAAAATGGTCGTCGCTTCAACGCGTTTTACAAATCGGACTGGAATCCAGAACTGATTTTAAACCATAATTACATTACACACTTTGTTGTTGTGAAACGTGATTTATTAGAAAAAGTAGGCGGATTGAACTCAGCATATAACGGCGCTCAAGACTATGATTTCGTATTACGAGCAACGGAACAAGCAACGAAAATCAAGCATATTCCTGGTATGATGTATCATTGGCGTGCCATTGAATCATCGACTGCTCTAAACCCTGAAAGCAAAGGTTACGCCTATGTAGCTGGTCAAAAAGCGGTCCAAGCGGCAACGGAACGCCGTGGCTTAAAAGCACAAGTAGAGATTGCCGAATTTTATGGTTCCTATAAAATTAACTATCTTTATGATCATGTGCCGATGGTATCATTGATTATTACGAATGATACAGAGAATATGAGTAGTTACTTACGTCAATTATTAGAAAAAACTGCCTATACAAATTATGAAATTCTATTGCCTGCACGCTTCGAGAATCAAATAAATATCCAAAATGACCGTCTTCGTTATGTTTCAACAGAAACTCGTCATGGCATGATTCAAGCTGCTAAGGGAGAATATGTGGCTTTATTAAATGCTGGATTGGTACCAACGAAAAATGATTGGTTAAAAGAGTTAATGAACATTGGTCAACAAGAGACCTCTGGTTTAGTGACTGGCCGCGTAGTTGACGCACGCTATCGCGTGGAAACGGTGGGAGTATCAGTTGATACAGACAAAGGTCGATTACTTTATCCCGAAAAAGGCACCCCTGGTAAAAGCTTAGGTTACTATTACAGAATTGCTTTACCAAGAAATATTCAAGCAGCAACTGAAGACTGCTTACTATTCAACAAACAACTTTACCTAAATTTAGAAGGAATTAACGAAAACTTAGGTAAAGAGTGGATGGGTGTCGATTTATCGTTACAATTTGCTAGCGCTGGTAAACGAAATGTATATGTGTCCTATGCAATTTTGAAAGCAGACGAAAAAATGCAAAACCATGATAAAAAAGGATCTTATAAAGAACTTGCGGAAAAATGGACCGCGGAAGCTTTAGTTGATCCCTACCGAAATCCGAAACATCTATAAGGAGAATGCACATGAATGAAGACATTAAGGTGATCTTTGATAGTATCTATCGCGACAAAACAACAAATAATTTAACCATTACAGGTTGGGCGTTAGATACAATCACTAAAGAAAGCCCAACTTTCACAATTAATAATGAAAACCAAGTGTCCGCTTATAACATTCAGCGCGTTTTACGTGAAGATGTTAATCAAATTTATCAAACAGAGCCTGCGATTGAAGCTGGCTTTGTTGTTACACTTGAAGGAATTAAACAAAAAAAAGTACTCCCTTTTCATTTTCAATCATCAGCACATGTTATAACGGTGGATTTTCCCTTGAATAAAAAATATCCAGTGATTCCAGGGACAGAAGATAAAGTGACTCGTCTCTGGATAAAAGCCAAAAAAGGATTTAAGTATATGGCTAAAAATGGTATTTCTCATACCATTCAACGAGCGAAAATTGAGAAACTAAGAAATCAAGCTTCGTATCCTAACTGGTTAGCTAGAAATGAAGTACTAGACATAGAAGCGATGACACAAGAAATCGCAACATTTCATTATCAACCTAAAATTTCCATTGCGATGCCAGTGTATAATGTTGAAGAAAAATGGCTTCGGTTGTGCATTGATTCTATTTTGAATCAAGTCTATACTAATTGGGAATTATGTATGGCCGATGACGCCTCAACAGATCCTAATGTCAAAAAGATTTTAACAGAGTACCAACAATTGGATGAGCGAATTCGGGTCGTCTTTCGTGAACAAAATGGTCATATTTCCGAAGCGACTAACTCTGCTTTAGCGATTGCTACCGGAGAATTTGTCGCCTTACTAGACAACGATGATGAATTAGCAATCAATGCTTTTTATGAAGTGGTTAAAGTGCTGAATGAAAACCCAGAACTGGACTTAATTTATAGTGATGAAGATAAGATTGACATGGATGGAAATCGTTCTGATCCAGCCTTTAAACCAGATTGGTCACCTGATTTACTTTTAGGAACGAATTACATTTCGCATTTAGGCGTGTATCGTCGGAGTATTCTAGAAGAAATTGGCGGCTTTCGAAAAGGTTACGAAGGTTCTCAAGACTACGATTTAGTCTTAAGATTTACTGAAAAAACGACAAAAGAACGCATCAAACATATTCCAAAAGTTCTTTACTATTGGCGGATGCTGCCAACCTCAACAGCAGTGGATCAGGGCTCCAAAGGTTATGCTTTTGAAGCGGGGCTAAGAGCCGTGCAAGATGCGCTCGTTCGTCGAGGAATTAATGGTCATGCAACGCATGGGGCGGCGAATGGCTTATACGATGTTTATTATGACATTGAATCTGAAAAGTTAGTCTCAATTATTATTCCAACTAAAAATGGCTATAAAGACGTACAACGTTGTGTTTCATCGATTATTGAAAAAACAACCTACCAAAATTACGAGATTATTATGGCTGATAATGGAAGTACAGATCCAAAAATGCACGAATTATATGCAGAATTTGAACAACAATTACCTGGCCGCTTTTTCGTTGAATCAATCGATATTCCATTCAATTTCTCAACTATTAACAATCGTGCAGCGAAAAAAGCGCACGGAGAGTATTTATTATTTTTAAATAATGATACCGAAGTGATTACAGAGAATTGGTTAACCTTGATGGTTTCATTTGCTCAGCAAGAACGGATTGGCTGTGTAGGTGCGAAATTATTGTATCCAAATAATACGGTCCAACACGCAGGCGTTATTTTAGGATTAGGTGGTGTTGCTGGACATGGTCATTATGGTTATCCCCATGGTGACTTAGGCTATTTTGGTCGGTTAGCTATTAATGTTAATTATTCAGCAGTAACTGCCGCATGCTTACTTATGAAAAAAGCAGATTTTGATGCAGTTGGTGGTTTTGAAGAAGCGTTTACCGTAGCTTTCAATGATGTTGATTTATGCTTGAAAGTCCAAGCTTTAGGACGTGACAATGTCTGGCTTCATGAAGCAGAGCTTTATCATTTTGAATCTCAAACTCGTGGATATGATGATAAAGGCAAAAAGAAAAAACGTTTTGAACAAGAAAAAGTGATGATGGAAGAAAAATGGGGACCTTTAATTGAAAATGATCCATTTTATAATCCTAATCTGACAAGGGATATTCCCAACTTTTCATTACGAATTGACTAGATGCAATTGCGGATGACGAAATGGAGCGAAAAGATGGAACAACAACTAACTACAAGAAAAGAAAAACAACCATTACGCAACCAAGCTGAGCAGAGCGCTCGCTTGGTTGATCATTTGTTACGCTGGCGCTATCTGCTAGCGGCAGTCATTTTTATTTTACTGGTAGCCTTTAAAGTCCATGGTAGTTCATTAAACATGTGGGATGCGTATGTTTCTGAATATGCAGATGGTCAAAAAAGTTCATTAATTGCTGGTGAACCAAGAGGTGTTCGCTCGGATGAATGGCTCGTTCAAACCCCATTTAGCCTCTCACAAACACAAACAGGTTTGAAAACACATAATGATGTGATTACGTTAAATGGGCAAGACATGGTGGTAGGCTATAATTCACCAGCGTGGAATTTGGCCACGTTAGCGAAACCTTTTACGTGGGGCTATGTACTATTAGGCAAAGAATATGGCTTATCATGGTATTGGAATCTTAAATTAATTGGCTTAATTTTATTTTCTTTTGAAATTGGTTTGATCGTCACACGGCGGAATAAATATTTAGCTTTGTTAGCAAGTGTTTGGATTCCGTTTTCTTCGGCCCTTCAATGGTGGTTTGTCTCGCCAGTTGGAGATTTAGTATTTTTTGGCTTAGGTTTTTTAGTGGGAATTTATAATTATTTCTATTATCATAGTAGTGTTCGACGTCGTGTCATTTGTGCGATAACGGCTGTTATTATGGCCTCAGGATTTGTTTTAGTTATTTATCCTGCGTTACAAGTACCACTTGGTTATTTGATTTTATTATTTTTAATTTTATTCTTTTTAGAATTTCGTAAAAAAATTAAGTTGGATAAGTGGGATGGGGTCCTGATAGGTGGGGCACTCTTGATGACGGCGATTATTGTTGGCGGATCGCTATATGGCTCATTGGATTCCTTAAAAGCAGTAATGGATACCGCTTATCCAGGAAAACGGGTAAGTTTAGGTGGCGATATGCCTAAACGCGATATTTTGTTATTTTTAACAAATTGGAAAATGCCGTTTCAAGATGTTCCATATTCCAATAATTCGGAAATCAGTAGTTTTTATCAATTATTTTTTGTTATTTTGCCGCTCTCACCATTTATTTTTTATAAAAAAATCAAAGAAAACATTTACGGTTTTGTCTTATTCGTGTATTGTTTATTTAACTTAGTTTGGATGAGCGTGCAATTTCCAACAATTTTTGCTAAGTTGACATTGTGGTCTTATGTGCCAGAACAACGGGCGATGTTATCCTTCGGGTTTGCCGCTGTGTTGTTAAGTTTATGGTTCATCGATTATTTATGGAATCGCCAAGCAAAAATTCCAATGATGGCCTGGTTAGGGGCGCTAGGATTAAATGTTGTTCTGTATTTCTTTGTTTTATATACGGGCAATTTACGGTTATACGTTACACGAATGGACATCATTGGTGTCTTAGTTGTCGCTACCGTTTTAATTGTTGCTTTATTTAAACGTTGGCGCACGTTATTTGTCCTTGTCTTATTAGGAATCATTATGGTTTCTGGTGCCTTTGTTAATCCAATTTCTCGAGGCGTTTCTGCTGTCTATGGTAAAAAATTAGCGGTAGAAGTGGAAGAAATTAACAAAAAAGACCCCAACCAATTGTGGGTGGGCGAACGCTTGATGTATGGCTATTTGCCAATGTTAGGTGTGCATACATTTAACGGTGTTGCTTTTACACCTGACTTAGAGGCTTGGAAACCATTAGATCCAAAAGGAAAAGACACATTTATTTATAATCGCTATGCGCACATCAATGTTGAAGTAGGAAATCAGGCCCCTGTTTTAGAGTTGATGCAAAAAGATGCGATTATTGCTCGTTTATCTCCAGAAAAATTAAAAGAATATGGGATTAAATATGCGGTCGTTTATAAACCATTAGAACCGTTAGACACACCAACGATTCATTTTGAAAAATTATATGGACCTGATCAGAACGGGGCATATATTTATCGAATAAACGACTAGTGATTCATTCATGGAATGAGGTTTGAATATGGGAAAAGTATTGAATAGAATCGGTCGACTTATTTTATTAGTAACAATGATCGGCTCGTATACGATGTGGGTCGTAGGAATTGATGCGCCAGTCACAAAATATATGTATGCCAATAGTTCAATTTTATTATTAATAGCAGTAATACTTGTACTGCTATTAAATTGTACGAAATTAAAATTTATTGACTGGCTAACCGTTGCGTTGGCGTTAGCCACCTGGCTCTTGTTTCACTTTACGGAATCAATCCGTCATAGCACAATGCAAACAGATACAATGATTCCTTTAATTATTTTGTTGGTCCTTTGTTTTAAAGTTTGTGTCTTTGACCGTGTGGATCAAACGCTTTTATTAATTGTCTCTTTAGTTGCTTTGAGTGCGACTTTGTATCGGATGTCCGTGGAGTTGCCTCAGTTGATTCCAGCAGACGAAATTTTTAAAGAATCAAATAAACTAGAAAGTATTTGGATTAATACCAATACGATTGGTGCAACGTTGATGTTTTCAACAATGATGGCCAGTAGTTTGATCAAAGCATATAGAAATAAGGTTTTTAACCTGCTGCTTTTACCTGTATACATTGGTGGTGTTTTAGGTACATGGGTCAGTCAATCCAAAACCTCTTTTGCCATTTTAGTTGGTTTTATTCTGGTGGATAATCTTTTACCAAAACGTTTCTTGCAACGTTCGAAAGTTTGGCTATTTGGTTTTGTCGGAGTAGCTGCATTGGGACCATTGTTATTTTACTTATGTGCGGAATCGGATACTGTTGATTTATTTACAGGAAGAGAACGAATTTGGCATGAGTTTTTTGCTAAATGGTTATCTGATCCTCAACATATTAAAGTCGGTATGGAGCCTTTTGTGGCCTCATGGAAACCGCTGGGGACACATAATGCTTTTCTATTTACGTTAAGTAATTTTGGTGTCATTGGCTATCTGATTTTATTTGGTTTTTTAGTCAGTATGATTTTATTGATTGGTTTCCGCAAAAAAACATTGGATCGTTTGCAAGTTAGTTTACTTTTAGGCTTCCTTTTAATCTGGATTCATTCATTTATGGAAGATATTTTATTAGCGCCTCATTGGATGCCGATAGTTTATAGTTTCCTTGGGCTAGCCTTCTACTTCCGGCCAGAGAAAAAACGAGGAAGACATGAAAGACCAACGACACCTAAAAGAAGAAAACGAGTGAAACAAACAAGTCCTGTTAGCAATGAAGAGCGCCCGATAGCACCTGTTGACGAAGAGGGCTGGGACCAACCTGAAGAATTAAGTCGTGTCCAAAGACATCGCAGATAATTTTCATCCTATAGAACTTTCTTGTCCGCTGACATTATGGTAATATAGGGGTTGCATGTTATTACAAATAATGTAATTACTGGAAGTGAAGAGAGGAAGTTTTTAATGACATCAAAAAGTGAATGGAGTAATGCAAGACGGATTGTAATTATTTTAGCAGACGTTTTGCTCTATAATTTATCAATCATCTTAGGGTTTATGGTGAAATTTGGCCGAGAAATTCCTTCATTTAACTTTGTGGCTTATGAAAAATCTGCAATTTACATTTCAATCTTTTTTATCTTTTTGAATTTGTTGTTAGGTGCGTATATTTTTTATAATCGCAAAATTAGTGACATCATTTTTGTCACGGTGATTGGTCAAATTTTAATGACTTTAACGATTATGATTGTGACATTTGCCGGACGTTGGTTTACGTTCCCGCGTTCTGTTTTAGGATATTCCTTTATAATCGGAATTATTGTTCTAAGTCTTTGGCGAATTCTTGTTTATTATCTTTACTTAAAGGTCAGCAATGAGCGAAAAGTTGTTTTACTAGGTAAAGAAAATCAAGTCATGCGGTCAATTCAAAACTTTATGTCTGATAAAAATAACAAGCATAAAGTAACGAGCGTTGTTGTCAGCAATTACTATGAAAACTTAAAAAAAATTATCGATGAAATCGATATTGTTTATATTTCAAGTAATGTTGATGAGAACGAAAAAGTAAAATTGTATCAATTAATTGTCAAACACAAGAAAAAAATCTTTTTAGATACAAGTTTTGAAAATCTAATTATGTTAAAACCAAACATGATGAACTTTGAAGATGAAAGTATTATCGAAGTCTCAAATTTTGAAATTCAACCAGAAGAGAATTTTATTAAACGTTTATTCGATATTTTAGTCTCTGTTTGCCTATTTGTGATTACCTCACCCTTAATGCTTATTGCAGCGATTTTAGTCAAAGCAACCTCACCGGGACCAGTGATTTACAAACAAACTCGGATTACATTAGATCAACGTGAGTTCTCGATTTTAAAATTTAGAACGATGTCGGCAACAGCGGAAGCAAAATCAGGTCCAGTGTTATCTACAAGTAATGACAGTCGCGTCACTACAGTTGGTAAATACTTGCGCGCTTTACGTATTGATGAGTTGCCACAACTAATCAATGTTATTCGCGGGGATATGTCCATTGTCGGACCACGTCCTGAACGACCATTCTTTGTTGATCAATTTAATCAGGAAAACCCGAATTACTATTTACGTCACAATGTACGTGCGGGGATTACTGGCTATGCCCAAGTTTATGGGAAGTATGCTTCTGACTACAATAGTAAATTGAACTTTGATTTACTGTACATCAAGAATTATTCATTACTATTGGATATGAAAATTCTGCTTCAAACCATCAAAATTCTCTTTGATAAAGTATCATCAAGAGGATTGGATGAGTCTGAAGAACGTGAAGAATTGACGATGGATTATTGTAAAGAGAATGCTATTAGAATTTACCGTTAAAAGTTTGAGACATAAGTTATTTAAGCTTATGTCTCAAACTTTTTTTGGAAACAAGGAACGTTGAAATAATAAAAGAGCTATGCGATAATATAAACTGTTACATTCTTACATAAAATGCAACGAGGAGTGAACAAATGGAAACAGCACTTGTTTCAATTATTATGCCCATGTACAATGCTGGCAAATTTTTATCAAAATCTATTGAAAGCGTTCTGGAACAAACCTACCAGAATTGGGAATTATTACTCATTGATGATGGAAGTAAAGATGATTCTATTGATATTGCACTTGCCTTTATGGAAAAAGATTCAAGAATCTTTTTACTGAAAAATGAACAGAACATGGGCATTGCAAAGACCAGAAATAAAGGAATTGAAGCTTCAAAGGGACAATATATTGCCTTTTTAGATAGTGATGATTTATGGCTTCCTAATAAATTAGAAGTTCAAATCAAGTGGATGGAAGAAAAAAAACTTTTATTTACATGTAGTTCTTATTTTGTATGTAATGAAAATGGCAACATTACTCATGAGCGTAATTTTAGTGAGGGACCACAAACCTATCAAGATCTTTTAAAAACAAATACTATCGGCTGCTTAACAGTCGTAGTCGAATCTAATCTGCTTAAACGCCATTTAATGCCGGATTTAAAACATGAAGACTATGCTACTTGGTTAAACATTTTGAAAGAAATAAATACGGTCTATTTTATTAACGAAAAATTAGCCATTTATCGTAAGCTAACCACCTCTACATCTTCTAACAAATGGAATACAATCAGTTGGGTTTGGAAAATTTTGCGTCAAAATGAACAATTTTCAGTTATTAAGAGTTCATTCTACTTAATGCGTTTTTTATTCTATACAACATTTAAATATGCAAAGAATGAATAGGGAGGAAAAGGAAAAGTGGAACAAACAACACAGACGCAATTAGTAGAAATTCAACAAGTCGTTTTACGCATGTCAAAATATTTTGTGGCTTTTTGTGAAGAACATAATCTAACCTGTTATTTTTGTGGAGGCGGTTGTATTGGAGCAATCCGCAGTCAAGGTTTTATTCCATGGGATGATGACTTAGATTTCTTTATGCCAAGACCAGATTATGAAAAATTAAAAGTGCTTTGGCCTAAATATGCAGATACAGAACGTTATCCATTGTTAGTTGCTTCAAAAACTTATAATGATCATAATTCATTTATGACAATTAGGGATGCACAGACAACGTTTATTAAAACCTATCAAGATGGATTAGCGATTCCTCATGGTATTCCTATCGATATTTTTCCTTTAGATGGTGCGCCAAAAGGAAATTTTCAAAGGAAGAAACAAAAAATTTGGGCATTAATTTATGCTTTATTCTGTTCACAAGTGGTACCAGAAAAACATGGTGGCATTTTAGCAACGGGGAGTCGGGTATTATTGAATATCTTTCCATCGAAAAAGGTTCGCTATCATATTTGGCGCTTTGCTGAAAAAAGAATGACTAAGTATTCCTTCGGCTCCACTCCTTATGTTACAGAATTATGTGTCGGACCACGCTACATGGGTAATATTTATCATTTGGAAGATTTTAAATCTGCTATTTTTGTTCCATTTGAAGATACAAAAATGCCAATACCAGTGGGCTACAAGCGCTACTTAACACAGGTTTTTGGGGATTATATGCAATTGCCACCAGAGGAAGATCGCCAACCCCATCATGAAGCGCTAATTGTTGATACTAAAAAATCGTACACAGAATATCTTAAAAAATAAATAAAAGATGAAAACAATCGATTAAAGATCTGTTTTCATCTTTTTACCATTTAAAAGTAAAAAATTGATATAGGAATGTTAAAAAAGCGTAATTGAATTTGAAATAAAGGTATGAGATAATAATTGGTGTTAGTTTTAAAATGTGAAAACAATTAGTTGAAGGTTATAGGATACACATTTTCGAGAGCGAATGGCAAGTGTTTAAGAAAGATACATATTATTAAATATATAAGGAGAGTTTCATGAAAAAAATCATTTCAGGTATGTTAATTTGTACCGTATTATTAAATAGTTTTAGTGTGATTGCATCTGGAGAAGAGCTTGTAAAAACAGAAACAACGGGGGAGACTGGCTTGGTCACTCAAGCTACGTCAGAAACAACGACTAATTCAACGGAGGATACATCTTCTGTTACAGAAGAAAATACCTCTGAAAGAGATAGTTCTACTTCAAGCACAAAAGAAGAGTCTCTTGATTCTTCAACAAATAGTACAACGGAAGAACATTCTTCTGTTTCAGAAACAAACACAACAGATAGTAAAACAGAAGCCTCACAAAGCTCTGAAGTAGAAAAAAAGACCATTGACCAAGATGAAGCGGATTATCAAGAAGCAGCACGTGAAGGAACGAACCATAAAAAAGGAACATATGCTATGAAAAATGGCATTTCTTCTAGGGTAGCGCGAGCAACAGTTGCGAACGTCTATGCGAATGATCCTAATTTGCCTGGCAAGAATTTTATTGACGTTTCTAGTTGGAATGGAGACATTTCAGTAGCTGAATATCAAAAAATTAAAAGCTATGGTGTAACAGGTGTCTCGGTTAAATTGACAGAAGGAACTTGGTATGTTAATCCATATGCTGCGGGCCAAATTAGAAATGCCAAAGCTGCGGGCTTAAAAGTTTCAGCATATCACTATAGTATGTATGTCTCTGCTGCGACAGCACAAGATGAAGCAAGATATTTTGCTCAGGCGGCGGCTAACTCTGGCTTAGATAAAAATACCATAATGTTTAATGATGCGGAAGATCCAACGCTTACAAACAATGGGCGAAACGCCCATGCTAATTCTGTTGCGTTTAACCAGCAATTAAAGGCACTAGGGTATAAAAATGATGCGTTGTATGTTGGCAAATGGTGGTTAACAAATGGCTATATCGACACCTCCGCCTTCGGAAGAGACAGAGTATGGGTAGCGCAATATCCATATACTCCAGATAGTTCCATGCAGTGGAATAATGACCATGGTGCTTGGCAATGGTCTTCGCAAATGTATTTCCCTGGTTTAGCTAATTATGAAGGGCGTCCGTTTGATATTTCCATGACCTATAGTAATTTTTTAAATATGGGTAATAGTAGTGGGCCCGACTTAAGTAAGTATTACACAACTAATCCAGGTCGAGTGATCATGAAAAATGACGATACTTTTTACCAAGATGTGGCGTTTAGAACTCCTAGTTGGCGAGTTAAAAAAAATACACTAGTTACCATTAAGGGGATTGAATATAGTTCAGCAGGAATTCCTAGATTGGTTACAGATCAAGGTTATTTAACAGCAAATAAAGGTTATGTATTAGCAGCACAAAGCAATATTGATTTGTATTTTACGACAAATCCTAAAAAAGTTCGTTTGAAAAGCGATGATTATTTCTATGCTGATCCAGAATTTAAGCAAAGGTTGTCTAAGGTTTCGAAGGGAACAATAGTAGAAGTTGAAGATTTAGCTTATACTCAAAGCGGTATATTTCGATTGAAAACAGCGAAAGGATATTTGACTGCAAATAAAAATATAGTTGAACAATATAAAGGGTTAGAAGATATTTACTACACATCTAATCCTGGGCAAGTAATTACCAGAAACGAAGATACCTATTACAAAGATGTAGAATTCAAGACAAAAGCAAATAAAGTAACTGCAGGCAGTGTTTTAAAAGTAACTGCTATTGAGAAAACAAAATCAGGAATTCCTAGATTGAAGACGGCAAATGGGTATTATTTCACGGCTAACAAGAACTATGTAGTAGCTACTGGATCTTGGATTGCCAACTATCATACGGTTAATCCAGGGCAAATTATTATGAAAAATAGTGATAATTTTTATGGGGATCCAGACTTCTTATATAAAGGATCGGCTGTTTCCAAGGGAAGTTTAGTTCCTGTTGTGGGAATCGAATACCGTGAAAATCAAGTTCCTCGTTTGATTACCCAAAATGGTTATTTAACAGCGAATAAAAGTTATGCCCAAAAAGTTGTACCAAATATCAAAGATTATCTATATGATTATCCAGAGTATGTAGTTATGAAAACAAATGATTATTATTATCAAGATGTAAATTTCAGTAAAAAAGGTGAGTCTGTTTCCAAAGATACATTAATCAAAGTTTTAAGTGTTGATTATACTGAAAACGGATTGCCTAGATTAAAGACTGCAAAAGGCTATATAACTGCTAACAAAACATATGTTACAAAATTGGTATCAAATTCAGATAATTACTTTACTGAAAACCCGCACCAAATTATTATGCGAGTGTCAGATAAACTATATACTGATGTAGAGTTTAGTAATGCTAGCAGAACCTTATCCTCTGGGACTGTCGTTCCAGTTAAGGGCATTGAGTATTCCTCTAATGGTGTTCCTCGCTTGAAGACAGAAGAAGGCTATCTTACTGCAAATAAAAACTATGTGACAGCTGCTGGAAATACCAATAACAATTACTTTGTTACTAATCCAAAAAAAGTTAAGCTCTTAATTGATGATAGCTTCTACAATAATGTTGAGTTTACTAAAAAAGGACAGGCCGTTAAGAAGAATACGATTGTTGAAGTTGAAGCAATCGAATATACGAATAATGGTATACCAAGGTTAAAGACGAACCAAGGGTATTTAACTGCTAATAAGTGGTATGTAGCAAAAGTAGGTTAAGCTCTCCGTCAATAAACAGCCTAATTAATTAAAGTAAAGAGAATATTTGAAAGGTTAAATATATATATTGACATCTTTGTTGGACTTATTTTTATACGAGTTCGACAAAGGTGTTTTTTTATAGAGAAAAAGATTTTATTGGTCAAAAATTTTCGCTATTTATAAAGGGGCTAAAAGTGTTGTTAAAATTGATGAAAAGCATAACAATCATCTTTTTATTCAATCAATATCTAAATAAAAAAAGAAATACGATAAAGCCTAAGACTATTAAAATATATAAAATAAAACACCGCCAATATTTACAGTTCGATTAAGGTCTACGATAAATTATTGAAACTTACTGATAGTTATGAGAAAATGTAAAAGATTGAATGCAGTTTTGGCTGTGTTGATGAATATATAAGTTAAACAAAATTGAAATAAAACTAGTTGTTGACTAGTTAGAGAAAGGATTTTGTATCAAATGATTACAGCTTTAATTATTGCCGGTGGGGTCGGTAAACGAATGGGGCAGGAGATTCCTAAACAATTTATTATGGTAGAGGAAAAACCGATAATTATCTACACATTGGAATCTTTTCAAAAGCATCCACTCATTGATCGAATCTTAGTTGTGTGTAAAAAAGGTTGGGAACAAACACTAGATGCCTATGCAAAAGAGTACCATATTGACAAATTACAATGGATTATCCCAGGGGGAAATTCTGGTCAAGAATCAATTAACAATGGGGTTAATTTCTTAAAAGAACATTCAAACCCAGAAGATACTATTGTTATCCATGACGGAATTCGCCCATTAGTTGATGAATTAGTTTTATCTGATGTAATTGTTAAGTGTCAAGAATACGGAAATGCAGTGACTTCGTTGCCATATAATGAACAAATTTTTGTAAAAGAAACTGAGGAAACAACTCGACAATATATTAATCGTGAAACATTACGTCGCGTGTCAACACCACAAGCCTATAAATTTGAAAAATTAACTTGGGCTTACGAAAAAGCATTCCGTGAGAATATTGGTATTTCTGAATCGTCATACACGAATACTATGATGGTGGATTTAGGCGAAACACTGTATTTTGCTTTAGGCTCAGATAAAAACATTAAGTTAACCACACAAGATGACTTACAGTTATTTAAAGGCTTCTTGAAAATGAAAGAAGAGTAGTGGAGGGATACCATGTTATTTACAGACGATAATTATTTATCAGACGTTGAACGAGTTTTAGAGAAGACACCAGATTGGACTAAAGTAACTAATAAATCTGTTTTTATAACTGGTGCTTCAGGCATGATTGGGACCTTTTTAATTGATGTGCTTATGTACCAAAATAAAACGAGAAATGCGAATATTTCAATCTGGGCGATGGGACGAACATTGTCGCGTTTAGAAGAGCGATTTACTAGTTATCTAGAGGATCCGTTATTCCATATAGTTATCGGAGATGTCACAGAAGAAATTCAGATAGCAGAAGCTTGTGACTATGTGTTGCATTGTGCTAGTAATACACATCCTAAATCATATGCCAGTGATCCAATTGGAACGATTATGACCAATATTGCTGGTACGCAGCATATTTTAGATTATGCGGTCAAAGCGAATAGTGAAAAAGTGTTATTTTTATCAACTGTTGAAATCTATGGAGAAAATCGTGGAGATCTTGATAAATTTACGGAAGACTATTGCGGCTATATTGACTGTAACACGCTACGGGCCGGTTATCCCGAAGGAAAAAGAGCAAGTGAATCATTATGTCAAGCCTATATTCAGAAATATGGTATTGATGTTGTTATTCCAAGAATTAGTCGTACTTTCGGGCCTACGATGTTACTTTCGGATAGTAAAGCTTCTTCTCAATTTATTATGAATGCAGTCCATAAAGAAAACATTGTGTTAAAAAGTGCAGGGACCCAACTATATTCTTATGCATATGTTGCAGATATTGTATCTGCTCTTCTGTTTTTATTAGTTAAAGGGCAAAAAGGGGAAGCTTACAATGTTTCAAACGAACATTGCGATATTACGTTACGTACTTTTGCGGAAACATTAGCCAATGTGGCTGGAACAAAAGTGATTCATGGAGAAGCCACCGCCCAAGAAAAACAAGGGTTTTCTAAAGCAACAAAAGCACTACTAGACAATCAAAAAATCTATGCATTAGGTTGGCGGCCACTGTACGACAGTATGGAAGAACCATTAAAACATACAATTAAAATTTTAGAAGGTAGCGGAAATTGATATGCCCAAAATTAGTATTATTGTTCCTGTATACAATGTAGAAAAATATTTAGAAAAATGTGTACGCTCTATTTTAGCTCAAACGTTTACTGACTTTGAATTAATTCTGGTGGACGATGGCTCTCCAGACAGTTCTGGAGCAATGTGTGATCAGTTTGCTGAACAAGATCAACGGGTAAAAGTTATCCATAAAGAAAATGGTGGGCTAAGCGATGCTCGTAATGCTGGAATTGAGCTAGCGACAGGTGAGTATTTAGGTTTCGTAGATAGTGATGATTACATTGCGGATGATATGTATGAAACGTTGTATAATCAGATAGTAACTTATGAAGCAGAATTAGCTACTGTTGGGATGATTGATGTTTATGAAAACAGAGAATCTCGACTAACGGATAAAAAAGAGATAAAAATTTTGTCTCAAAATGAGGCAATTCAAGCAGTTCTTGATAGTACAGATGTATATGCTTATGCTGTTAATAAGCTATATAAAAAAGAACTTTTCAATAAAGTTAGATATCCAAAAGGAAAAATTGTGGAAGATGCATTTATCATTATAGAATTACTTTTACAATGCCAAAAAATTGTTACGAATACAGAACAAAAATACTATTACTATCGTAGAGCTGATAGTATTACTGGTTTGTCTTTTTCGGAGAAAAATTTTGATGTTATTGAAGCATGGGAACACAATGGAGTTTTAGTAGACAACAGTTATCCTGAACTAGCTGAGTCTGTTCATAGAAGGATTTGCTGGGCATATTTTGATGTCCTAGATAAGATGGCAATTAGTAATGAAAAGAATTTTAATGAGCAGAGAGAATCAATAAAGAGATTCTTATACTCAAATTTCACTTTCGTGATGAAAAATCACGTGTTCACTAAAGGTCGCAAATTATCAATGCTAGCATTAAGAGTCAATGATTCTTGTTACAATGCATTAGCAAAATTTAAATATAATCATTTAACTAAAAAAAATGATTAAACAATAGATACGTCAGGAGAAGAATGAATTTTATGGATACAAAAGAAAGCTATTTTCTTCAAAAAGGGAAAGATATTTTTATTATTGGTTTATTTTTGCTATTAATGGCTAGAGCTGTAGGAGCCTATAGTTTATTGCCTTCTAAAATTGATAATGTATTATTTTCAATGCTAGCTCTTTTCGGAGCCATTGTCTTAGCTGCTGATTTTTTCACAAGGATATTGAAAAAAAATCGTTGGACGTATGATCCATTGCTTCTTTTCTTCATGGTTATTATGCTTATATCCAGTATTGTCAATATAAAATATGGTATTTTTGGGAATTTAAAATTTATCATTTGGGAAGCTTTGTATTTCTTTATTATTTATGACAACGGAATTAGTGCAAGTAAGAAAAATACTGATACCTTATTATCAATAATAAGTAGTTTATTAATTACAGTATGGACAATGTTGGTAATTGTATCACTTGGGATGTTTCTAACACAGTATCATTATTCTATTCAGTTAAGTCGAGTGAATCCATTAAGGATAGGAATGTTAGAAGGAAGACTGTTCGGTGTCTTTTCAGATCCTAATTATGCTTCTGTCATGTGTGTCGTTACAATTTTTTTAAGTTTATATTATCTATTTAGTAAAAAATATACTAACAAGTGGTTACTATCGGGAATTATTTTGTCAATCTTTTTAAATGTGAGTTATATTATTTTATCTGGTTCTAGAAATGGACTGATCACTTTATTAATGACGACATTTGTTTTTGTTTTCTTTGGGATGTATCAATACCAAATGAAAAAAGAAGTTAATCTATTTATTTCTGTATTGATTTCTATTTTTAGCGGCTTGGTAGTCATTGGAGCTGTATATTTAATAACAAAATTAATTAAAGCAGGTTGGTCTTATTTTCCACAGTTTTTTGACAAGAAAGAAGTATCTGGAAAGCTTGAAGGAAGAGTTGACTTGACCAGACCAGATGTTGCTAAGAGCACTGATGTTTCAAACTTGCGTTTTACAATATGGAAAAGTGCTATAGAGATATTTCAATCAAGTTGGTTATTCGGAACTTCACCGAAAAACATGATTGCTTACGCACAAGATATTTTACCTAATACGTATATTGCTCAACGAAATTTTTCAGTCCATAATGCTTATTTAAATACTTTAGCATCTACAGGAATTTTAGGAGGAATTACTTTTGTAGTATTTCTTTTAGGTAAAGTTGTTAGAGTAATAAAGTATTTATTTAAACCGATTACTAATTTCTTGTCTAGCAGAATTTTTTATTGTATTTGTGGTGTGTTCGCTCTAGCTTTTTCAGGCTTTTTCCATAATGAAATGATTTTGGTAAATATCTCAGGTGCCTTTTTATTCTGGTTTTTACTAGGTAAAATTTTAGGTGATTTTGATGAAGTAAATAAGATTGAAGACAAGAGGGAATAGTATGATTAATCAAGTTGAGTCAAAGCTATCTAGACTATTGTTTGTTTTCAAAAGTCTTTTTCTTAGAGTAGGAAGGTATGCAGTATTTTATTGCTGCTATCCTTTTTTGCTAATGAGACCAATTAATAAAAATAAAATAGTTGTCTCAAGTTACTTTGGAAAAGGATATGGAGATAACCCTAAATATATTTGTGAATATCTTTTATCAAAGCGTAGTGATTTAGAAATAGTCTGGTTATGTAAACCTGAAGTGCTGAAAACACAATCTAATCTATTTCCAAAAGAAATTAGATTGGTGAAAAACAAATCTGTAAAAGCATTGATAGAACTCTTTACTGCAAAAATTTGGATAGATAACTCTAGAAAAAGTTTTTATCCGCCAAAAAGAAAAAATCAATTTTATTTGCAAACGTGGCATGCTGGTTTTGGATTAAAGAGAATTGAAAATAATGCTGCTGAAAAATTAAAACCAAGATATGTAAAATTAGCAAAAAAAGATTCTAAAATGTGTGATTTACTGGTATTTGAAAGTTCTAGTTTATTTAAAGATATTGGAAAGATGTTCTGGTATGATGGAGAAATATTCAGAGAGGGAGTTCCTAGAAATGACATTATCGTAAACAATGATCCAGCAATTATAAAAAAAGTATACAACTACTACGATTTATCAATGAAAAAACGTATTATATTATACGCGCCAACGTTCAGAGCGGGACAATTAGTGGAAGTTAATGCTTTATTTTTAGAAGAAATAAGAAAAACATTTTCAGAGAAGTTTAAAGAAGAATATGTGCTATTTGTTCGCCTGCATCCAAATGATACGGAAAATAAGGAATTGATATTAGGAAACCTGAAGAATCCTAATATTATTGATGCATCAAGCTATAATGATATGCAAGAGTTATTATGTGCAACGGATACGCTCGTAACAGATTATTCATCTACTATTGGTGAGGCTTTAGTTTCTAATAAGAAGTGTTTTATTTATGCTTATGATTATGAAAAATATAAAAAAAATCGTGGGTTAGTAATGGACTTAATAGATTTGCCGTTCCCAGTAACGTTTAATCAAGGTGGATTTATTGAAAGTGTCAAAACTTTCAACATGGATGATTATCTAACGAAAGTGACAGCGTTTAAAGATAGATTAGGTATTTCAGAATCTGGTCATGCAAGTCAATCATTGGGTGATCGATTATTGGAAGAGATGTCCAAGTAATAATATATGAGGTATAGTAAAAAATGATATATTTAAAAAGTTTAAATTCATTCCGAAAGGTCGTAGAGTACCGTTATGAGTAAATATAAAAAATTAGTAGGAAATTCATTTATATTTGCAGTGGGGAACCTAGGAAGTAAATTAATCTCTTTTGTTTTAGTACCATTGTACACTTACTATTTAACGACAAAAGAATATGGTCAAGTAGATTTAGTAACAACAACAGTTAGTTTAATGATTCCAATTGTTTCTGGTGGCATTTCTGTTGCAGTTTTGCGATTCGCTTTAGACAAGGAAGTAGATAAAAAATCTGTTGTTACTAATGCTACAGTTATTGCATTAATAGGAATTTTGCTGACTGCCGTATGCTATCCGTTGTTGGCAGCGACAAAGGCTTTTGACAAAATTTTATTGGCATTTTTGTTTTTATTGGCATTTCAAGTATTTACTCAAATTATTGCACAATTTGCTCGAGGTAATGGTCAAGTACGCGTATTTGCTTTTAATGGAATGATTAAAACTTTAGCGATTGGCTTGCTAAATATTTATTTTCTAGTTGTTTTAAAAATGGGACTAAATGGGTACTTGATTTCGCTTATTTTAGCTGAAATAGTTTCATTAATTTACTTGACTATAACGACTCCATATTTCAAGGATTTTTCTGTTAAGTTAATCAGTAAATCGTTCATGAAAGAAATGCTATGGTTTTCTATTCCGACAATTCCTAATGATGTATTATGGTGGTTTGTTAATAGTGCTAGCCGTTACTTTATCCTTTATTTCTTAGGGGTTAGTGCTAATGGTATTTATGCCGTTGCAAATAAAATACCTTCAATTATTTCGATGATGCAGTCTGTATTTTCTCAAGCTTGGCAAATCTCTTTAGTTGATGAACGAGATTCTGAAACACGAGGAGAATTTCATGCAAATATATTCAAGTATTATAGTTTTCTTCTGTTTCTTACGGCATCTTCAATTATGGTTATTTTAAAATGGTTATTAGCTAATTTAGTGCAGAGTTCATATTTTATTAGTTGGCAAGTTACCCCGTTTCTACTAGTTTCCGCTATCTATTCCGGATTCATTGGTTTCTATGGTCAGTTTTATATTGCCGAGAAAAAGACAAAAGGATTAATGAATACTTCAATTGTTTCAGGTGTTTTAAGTATCATTTTAAATTATATTTTTATCTCTCTTTTTGGGTTGATAGGTGTTGGTTTGGCTTCGATGATTAGCTTGTTTGTGGGGTGGATGATTCGAATTTATGATACAAGTAAGTTTATTACTGTAAAAATAAACTTTATGAATTTAATTGCTAATCATGTTGTTTTAAGTGTTCAAATTTTATTAATTTTCTTATTTAATGGACCAGTATTAATGGTTTTACAGGCCGTTTGTTTGGTTATTTTATTAGTTGTGAATTTAGAAATAGTCAAAGGTTTATTTGAAACAATTAAAAAATTTATGTACTCTAAAAAGAAAAAAGATTAATAGTTAATTTATAAATGTTTGATTGAAAGTGGGGAGTAAAGTGGAATCATTTCTAATCACAGGCGGTGCCGGCTTTATCGGCTCAACCTTAGCAAATTATTATAGTAAAGACAATCAAGTTGTGGTCATTGATGATTTATCAATGGGCCATACTGAAAATTTAAACATATCTGAAAATATCACGTTCATTGAAGGTAGCGTGATTGATCAACAATTAATGGAAAAAGTACTACAAGAGTATCAGTTCGATTACATTTTTCACTTAGCAGCGATTGCTAGTGTAGCAGATTCAGTAGCACGTCCAGTGGAAACACACCAAGTGAATTTTGAGAGTGTGTTACAATTACTGGAATTAATTCGGAAATACCAGAAAGATTTAAAACGTTTGGTGTTTGCTTCTTCTGCAGCGGTTTACGGCGATGAGCCAACTTTACCAAAACAGGAAGAATCAGTAATTCGTCCGTTAACGCCTTATGCTGTGGATAAATTTGCTTCTGAAAAATATGTTTTAAACTATTGTCATTTATATGATGTTCCAACAAGCGCTGTTCGCTTCTTTAACGTTTATGGGCCAAACCAAAATCCTAATTCGCCTTATTCTGGCGTTATTTCGATTGTGATGGACTCTTACAAACGCTTATTAGCCAATCAAGAAGTGACATTCAATATCTTTGGTGATGGAAAACAATCCCGTGATTTTGTCTTTGTTGAGGACGTGGTTCAAGCATTGAATCTTGTCGCTCATTCTGACCAATCACTTGGGGAAGTGTATAATGTCGGGACTGGGAAAGCAACCGATTTAAATGAGTTAATTTCTTCTTTAAATGATATTATGAAAGTCACTTTGCCAGTTGAATACAAAGAAGCACGAGCTGGGGACATCAAAGATTCCTTAGCGGATATATCTAAATTACGTACCATTGGTTATGAACCGAAATATAGTATTCAGTCCGGTTTGGACAAATATGTTAATTATGAATTAAAAGCGGAAGGTAAGCAGAGATGAAAGTTAAATTAAATAAAAAGAAGATATTTATATGCTCAATTATTATTACATTTTTGGTGATGCTTACTTTAAATAATTTAACACCATTACTTGCAGATGACTACGAATACCTTTATAAAACGAAAAGTTGGATGACAATACTGATAGATGAATACAATCAATACATGACATGGACCGGACGTTCAGTGGTCCATATAATTGCAAGAATATTTTTATTGTTACCAAAAGGAATTTTTAATGTTTTTAACGCTTTGGCATACACAATAGTAACATATTTAGTTTATAGACTTACTTTACAAAAGCAAGATGAAAAGTATAATTCATTTAGATTTATTATTATTCAAGTGCTATTTTGGTTGTTTACCCCAGCCTTTGGAGAAGTGTTTTTGTGGGAGACAGGCTCAGCTAATTATCTTTGGGGAAGTTTAATTATTCTTTCGTTCCTTTATGTGTATCATAGAGAAATCATTGAAGAACACGTCTTTACGAAAACAAAATTAATGATTTTTTTGATGTTTGCTTTAGGAATTTTGGCTGGTTGGTGTAATGAAAATACCTCTGGAGGAGCTTTGCTTATCGTTTTAGGGTATCTTGGCTGGCAGTTTTATACAAAACGAAAGCTTTCTTTATGGATGTTCACGGGTGTTGCTGGTAATGCTATAGGTTTGGCGTTAATGGCTTTAGCACCAGGAAATAAGATTCGCGCTACTTATTTTGCTAGAAGTACTTGGTCTTTACCAAGAAAGGCCATGACAGGAATCATTACAATATTTGAACAAATTAAAGAAAATTTATCATTATTTTTAGTTATACTGATTTTGTTACTTGTTTTATATGCTTATATTAGTCAAGATAAAAAAAGAGTATACCTAAGTGTTGTATATTTTATTTCTGGAATTGCCACTATGCTGGTATTAATTATGTCTCCAACGGCATTAACTTATGGACGTTCATACTATGGGGCTGTATTATTCTTGATTATCGCTTTTTCTATGTCACTGCCAAATTATAAAGTAAATATCAGGTTTTCTCCAATTTACAGTGTTTTGTATGTGATTTTGGCATGTACATTCTTCATGAACGTAATGGTTGGTGTAAGTGATATATTCTTGTCAAAATTGGATTTGACAAAACAATATAGTTATTTAGTTGAGCAAGAGAAAAAAGGAAATATCAATCCTGTGTTTCCAGATATATCATATAGTAATACAACAAAATATTCAGCTTATTCTAATCATTTATCGCATGTAAAAACTAATTCAGATGCACAAGTTAATCGTTCTGTTGCAAAATATTATGGCTTGGAGTCTGTGCGAAGTGTTTCAGAAAAAGATTGGGACAATATATATAGAAATGGAAACCCAGAGTTGATGAATATTTTTAATCTTAATGATTATTTACAAAAATTAATTGATACGCAATATACTATTTTATTAAGTGGTTATGGTAATCAAGTCTATCTTTCACAAGCGGAAGAGTCGCTTTTAAAAGACTTGGGGCTAGGCGTAAAATTCGAAGGTAACAATGCATGGACTTTAAGTGCAGTGATTTCAAAAGACAATAAAACAGTTGAAACAAATGCAGAATTATCGAGACTATCTGGTAAATTTGAAGCTTTAAATTATGATGTATTCTCAAGTTATACTAATTATGAAAATCAAACATTCGCTTCTGCAAAAATAAATGATACAGAAATGTCTAGAAATAAAAAAGGTTTGAACTTTGTGATTATTGATAATAATACTAACAAAGTTATTGATTCGGTAAATTTTGATATTACAGAAAAAAATGCTCCAGGAATGCGTTAGTTGTTATATCTTAAAAAGAAGCCACTCATTTGTGAGAGGCTTCTTTTTTCTACATTATTTGAACCCACCTCACTCCAATGGTACAATAAACAAGATTGGAGTGAGAGCATGACAGATATTATTGCACATCGAGGAAGTAAAGGCACCCATCCTGAAAATACGTGTATTGCTTTCAGAGAGGCTGTTCGTGTTGGTGCTGAAGGAATTGAATTAGACGTTCACCTATCTAAAGATGGTTATTTAATCGTTATGCACGATGAAACGGTGGATCGTACGACAGATGGTCATGGTGAAATCCAACAGTTAACATTAAACGAATTAAAACAACTAGATGCTGGAAGCTGGTTTCAGAAAAATCCTTCTGTTCAATGTGTTCCAACATTGGAAGATGTTTTAAATTGTCTTGTAGAAGAACAATTCAATGGTTTTTTGAATATTGAACTTAAAACCGATATTATCCATTATGAAGGAATTGAGAAAAAAATCGTCCAACAAATGAAGCAAAAAAACTGGCCGTTTCGTTATTTATATTCCAGTTTTTATTTTCCGAGTTTAGTTAAATTAAAAAAAGCTGATCCTAAGACAGAAATTGCCTTTATTTATGAATCTGCAGAGGATTTAAGTCAAGCGGGACCGGCATTCGCGCTTGTCGATAGTTTACATACAAAAATGTCTTGGGTGTTGGCTCATGAAAAAGAACTTATCGCAATTGGCAAACCGCTGCGGCCGTGGACTGTTAATCGGATGGAAGAAATGGAAAATTGTTTTCAGCTAAAATTGGCAGGCGTTCATACAGATTTTCCTGAGGAAGCAAAATTTGCTCGTCAAAATTGGCAAGAAGAAGGAGAAACATAATTGGAGAAAGTATTAGTTATTGTAGGACCCACTGCGGTGGGGAAAACAGCATTAAGTATTGCTTTAGCAAAAAAATTTAATGGTGAAATTATTAGCGGTGACTCCATGCAAGTTTATCGCTCGTTAGACATTGGCACCGCTAAAGTCACAGAAACAGAAAAAGAAGGAATTCCTCACTATTTAATTGATTGCCGTGAAGTCAGCGAAACATATTCTGCCGCTGATTTTCAGAAAGAGGGTCGTCAAAAAATCAAAGAAATTACTGAAAAAGGGAAACTACCAATTATCGTTGGAGGAACAGGTTTGTATATTCAATCACTCCTTTATGATTTTCAACTAGGAAGTCGTGAGATAGATGACTCGCCTGAAATTAGAGAAACGTATAATTTATTTGCGGAAGAAAAAGGGAATCAAGCCTTATGGCAGTTATTACAACAAAAGGATCCTCTAGCGGCTGACAGCATTCATTTTAATAATCGCAAAAAAGTCATTCGTGCGTTAGAGGTCTTTGATAAAACCGGTTATAGTATTTTGACCCCGAAGGAAAAACCAGCTCGTCTCTATGATTATTATTTGTTAGGTTTGGAAACAGATCGCGCTTTATTGTATGAGCGTATTAATCAGCGGGTGGATCAAATGATGACAGAAGGACTGTTGGAAGAAGCAAAACAGATGTTTCAGCAACCACATGCACAAGCAGCTCAAGGTATTGGCTATAAAGAATTTTTTCCGTATTTTTCCGGTGAACAATCATTAGAGATGGCGGTTGAAACAGTCAAACAGCAATCGCGGAGATATGCCAAACGTCAATTGACTTGGTTTAGAAATCGAATGGCTGCGCATTGGTGGGATTTGGTTCAACAGCCAACAGATTTGCCCAAGTTGGAAAAAGAAGTAGCGGAATGGCTACAACAGAAGGAGAGTGAGTAGGCGATGACCACTCATGAAAAAGTGATTCTAGTAGGAGTTGAAACGGAAAAAAATTATCAGACATTTTCTGCATCAATGGAGGAACTGGCGAATTTAACGGAAACCGCTAATGGAGAAGTGGTGTTTGTTTTAACACAAAAACGACCACAAGTTGATCGACAAACCGTAATCGGTAAGGGGAAATTGGAAGAATTAATTCAATTAACAGATGCCTATGAAGCGGATCTTGTTATTTTTAATCATGAGCTCACACCGCGCCAAAATCAACTGTTATCTGAAGCGTTAGCTGTGCGAGTAATTGATCGTGTACAATTAATTTTGGATATCTTTGCTTTGCGTGCGCGCTCCAAAGAAGGAAAGTTACAAGTTGAATTAGCGCAATTGGATTATTTATTGCCTCGCTTGGCTGGTCAAGGAAAACAGTTGTCCCGACTTGGAGGAGGTATTGGGACACGCGGGCCTGGTGAAACGAAATTAGAGTCGGACCGCCGGTACATTCGGAATAAAATCTTAGGCATCCGTCGTGAGTTAAAAGAAGTCACTGCTCATCGTGAACGAAGCCGCCAAAAAAGACAAAATTCAGAACTATTTCAAATTGGCTTGATTGGTTATACCAATGCTGGCAAATCAACCATTCTCAACATGTTGACAACAGCAGGAACTTATTCAGAGGATCAATTGTTTGCAACGTTAGATCCTTTAACTAAAAAATGGCAATTGCCTCAAGGCATGGAAGTTACTCTGACCGATACGGTTGGCTTCATTCAAGATTTACCAACACAACTGATTGAAGCCTTTCAGTCGACATTGGAAGAAAGTCGGACGATGGATTTACTGCTCCATGTGGTGGATGCAAGTGCGCCAGATCGGTTACAACATGAACGCACGGTTCAAACATTGATTAAAGAATTAGCGTTGGAAAATATTCCGTGCTTGACGGTTTATAATAAAAGAGATCAAGTGGACAGCAAAGAATTTGTCCCAACATTATTTCCCAATGTATTGATCTCAACTAAAATTCCTGAAGATAAAGAACGACTGGTTCAGGCTATCCGTGCCCAAATGATGGAATTACTCGAGCCTTATCAATTAGAGATTAGTCCAACTGACGGACAACTATTAAGTGAACTTCGCCGGATGACACTAATGGTTTCAGAAGAATATGCTGAAAATGAAAATCGGTATATCGTGAAAGGTTTTGCGAAAAAAGAGTCTAAATGGTTGGCTGAATCCGAAAAAGAATAAAAAATGGTAAGTTGATTAGAAATGATTTGTAAAAACAAATCATTTCTATTTTTTTGGTTAGCAGGAGAAAATCAGCCATGAAAAGATGGGAAAGTCCATATTTATCAGGTTTTTTGTTTTATGTCAGAAAATATAACATAAGTTCTTGACAATTTGTCATTCTATTGTTATTCTAAGAAATAACTAAGAGAGGAGGATGGAGATGAGAGAAAAAGAGTTACGCCGTTCCATGTCAGTTTTTCCAATTGGTACAGTTATGAAACTAACGGATTTGACCGCTCGACAAATTCGCTACTATGAAGAACAGGGATTGATTCATCCAGAACGTAGTGAGGGCAACCGACGCATGTATTCTTTAAATGATATTGATGTTTTGTTAGAAATTAAAGATTATTTATCTGATGGATTGAACATGGCAGGGATTAAGCGTGTGTATGAAATGAAATTAGAAGAACAAAAAAACACCGCCGAGGCAACTCGTCCGTTAACCGATGCAGATGTTCGTCAGATTTTATACGACGAAATCCTTTCGCAAGGAGGACTTACTCAGCAAAATCCGTTCCAATCGAATGTACCAAGGCTTTAACGTTTCAGCAGCCAATAAAAATGAAGGATGGGGATCAGACCGATGACAAGAAAAGCCAAAACGGCAGAAGAGATTAAACATATTGCAGAAGAAGAAAACGTACGTTTTTTACGACTAATGTTTACCGACATTATGGGAACAATTAAAAATGTTGAAGTTCCTGTGAGTCAGCTAGATAAAGTATTAGATAATAAAATGATGTTTGATGGGTCATCCATCGAAGGATTCGTTCGTATCGAAGAAAGTGATATGTATTTATACCCTGATCTATCTACATGGATGATTTTTCCGTGGGAAAGCGACCATGGAAAAGTTGCGCGCTTAATTTGCGATATTTACAATCCTGATGGTACCCCTTTTGCCGGAGATCCCCGCGGTAATTTAAAACGCGCCTTAGCAGATATGAAACAATTAGGCTTTACTTCGTTTAACTTAGGACCAGAACCAGAATTTTTCCTATTTAAATTAGATGAGAATGGTGAAATTACCACTGACTTGAATGATAAAGGTGGCTATTTTGATTTTGCGCCAACCGATTTAGGTGAAAATTGTCGCCGTGATATTGTTTTAGAGTTAGAAAGTTTAGGCTTTGAAGTGGAAGCTTCGCATCATGAAGTAGCACCTGGTCAACATGAAATTGACTTTAAATATGCGGATGTAGTTGATGCTTGTGACAATATTCAAACGTTCAAATTAGTTGTGAAAACTATTGCGCGCAAACATGGCTTGCATGCAACATTTATGCCAAAACCTTTGTTTGGAATTAATGGTTCTGGTATGCACTGCAATATGTCATTATTTAATGAAGAAGGTAATGTTTTTTATGACGAGTCAGGAGAGATGGGCTTAAGCCAAACTGCGTATCATTTCTTAGGTGGTTTATTAAAACATGCCCGTGCCTATACTGCGGTATGTAACCCAACAGTGAACTCTTATAAACGCTTGGTACCAGGTTATGAAGCACCTGTTTATGTAGCTTGGAGCGGCAGAAATCGTTCACCACTCATTCGAGTTCCTGAATCTCGTGGTTTATCGACTCGTTTAGAATTACGTTCTGTCGATCCTTCAGCGAATCCGTATTTAACAATGGCTGTCTTATTACAAGCAGGTTTGGATGGTATTCGTAATGAACTTACACCACCGCCAGCAGTTGATCGTAACATTTATGTGATGAATGAGGAAGAACGTCAACATGCACAAATTGAAGATTTGCCATCAACCTTACACAATGCCATCAAAGAATTACGTAAAGATCAAGTAATGATTGATGCATTAGGTCGTCACATTTTTGCCAATTTTGTAGAAGCAAAACGAATGGAATGGGCAGCCTTCCGTCAAACCGTTTCTGAATGGGAAAGAGAACAATATTTGGAGTTGTACTAAAAGCCGTTACTTTTAATAATCTTAATGTTTAGAAAGAGGAAGATAAGCCGAAACGCTTATCTTCCTCTTTCGTTCTTTAGTTTGTGAATGAATAGATAATTTCTGTTTCACAAAATAAAGTAATTTTAATTCAGTGAAATAGTTTGTTTATAGGGGATAAAGTGGTTTTTCTCTCAATTTCTCTTTTATTTTTAAGCAAAAAAATTGACAAAATCTTTCATAATTTGTGAAATTCCGCTATAATAAACAAGAATATGCGTGCAACTATTCTATTTTTTAGATATAAAGGATGAGAAAAACATGCGGAAAATGAAAACAATGGATGGGAATGCAGCAGCTGCTTATATTTCCTACGCCTTTACAGAATTAGCAGCCATTTATCCAATAACACCAAGTTCAACAATGGCTGAGCTTGTTGATCAGTGGTCGGCCGAAGGTAAGAAAAATATCTTTGGTCAACCTGTGAAAGTAGTCGAAATGCAATCGGAAGCTGGTGCTGCCGGCGTGGTCCATGGCTCTTTAAAAACAGGCGCGCTTACCACGACCTATACGGCTTCACAAGGGTTACTTTTGATGATTCCTAATATGTACAAAATAGCTGGAGAACTATTACCATCTGTTTTTCATGTGGCGAGCCGAGCTTTAACTACGAATGCTTTAAATATTTTTGGTGATCAAGGAGACGTAATGGCCGCACGCCAAACAGGCTTTGCTATGTTGTCAGAAAGCAGTGTACAAGAAGTGATGGATTTGGCACCAGTGGCTCACTTAGCTTCGATTGAAGCGAGTGTTCCATTTATGAACTTTTTTGATGGCTTTAGAACAAGTCATGAAATTCAAAAAGTGGCAGTTCTTGACTATGAAGAATTAGCACCCTTAGTAAACCAAGAGAAATTAGCCGAATTTCGTCGTCGGAGCATGAATCCGAATCACCCTTCCGTTAGTGGAATGAACCAAAATCCAGATATTCACTTTCAACAACGAGAAACAATAAATCCTTATTATGAAAAATTACCTGGTATTGTTCAAAAATATATGACAGAAATTAACCGGTTACGGGGAACCAATTATGATTTGGTGACGTATTATGGCGCAGAAGATGCAGAAGAAGTGATCGTCACGATGGGTTCAGTTGCACAAACAATTGAACAGACGGTTGATTATTTACAAGAACAAGGAAGAAAAGTTGGCTTCCTTAATGTCCATCTTTATCGACCATTTCCAGTTGAAACATTTCTTGAAAAAATACCACAATCAGTTAAAGCAATTGCTGTCTTGGATCGGACGAAAGAGCCCGGTGCTGGTGGTGAACCGTTATTATTGGATGTCCAAAGTGCGATGTATGAAACGGATATTCGCCCAACGATTATTGGTGGGCGCTATGGTTTAGGTTCTAAAGATGTATTGCCAAATCAAATTGTTGCGGTTTTTGATGAATTAATGAAAGAACGTTCTGCCATGAAGAAGCGTTTTACAATTGGGATTGATGATGATTTAACTTATACTTCATTAGAAGTTGGCAAACCACTTGATTTGACGAATCCGAAAACCTATCAAGCTAAATTTTGGGGCTTTGGTTCTGATGGGACAGTAGGGGCGAACAAGTCAGCAATTAAGATTATCGGTAATCATACAGACAAGTATGCTCAAGGCTTTTTCTATTATGATTCAAAAAAATCAGGCGGGTTGACCGTTTCTCATTTACGTTTTGGCGAGACGCCTATTCGTTCAACGTACCTCATTGAACATTCTGATTTTGTGGCTTGTCATACAGCCGCTTATTTGCATACCTATGATTTAGTAAAAGGGTTAAAAAAAGGTGGTACTTTCCTCTTAAATACCATTTGGAATGATGAACAACTAGCACGATTTTTACCCAATCAATTAAAACGGTATCTAGCTGAAAATGAGATTCAGTTTTATACAATCAATGCAGTGAAATTAGCTAGTGAAGTCGGACTAGGCGGGCGAATTAATACCGCGATGGAAACAGCTTTCTTCAAATTAGCGCAAATTATGCCTTTTGAGCAAGTGTTGCCAATTTTAAAAGAAGAAGCACTGAAAAGTTATGGTCATAAGTCCATGAAAGTTGTCGAAAAAAATATTCAAGCAATCGATAAGACCGTTGAATTGTTGCATCAGGTACCTGTTCCAGCAGAGTGGAGAACGCTTGAAGTTCAACCTCGAAAACATTCAGAAAATGTTAGTGATTTTGTTCATGAAATTGTTGAACCGATTAATCGTCAAGAAGGCAATGCGTTATCTGTTGCGACACTAGCGAAAAATGGGATGACAGATGGGCGGATGCCTTTGGGAACTGCGGCAGTTGAAAAACGTGGAGTTGCATTAGAAGTACCTGAGTGGATTAGCGATCGATGTACTATGTGTAATGAGTGTGCCTTTGTATGTCCTCATGCGGCGATACGACCATTCTTAGCAGATGAAGAAGAAATGACTGAAGCGCCAGAAGGATTCATTGTGCGTGATCTACGTGGTGCCGACGGCTTGAAGTATCGTATCCAAGTCTCAGTCAAAGATTGTACTGGCTGTGGTCTTTGTGTTGAAGCCTGTCCAGCTAAAGGCAAAGCTTTAGTAATGAGACCTTATGAAGAAGAAAAAGAGCAGGCTATGAACTGGGCGTTTGCTATGACATTACGTCAAAAGGAAAACCCGGCAAAACCGAATACTGTTTTAGGTTCGCAATTTAATAAACCTTTATTAGAGTTTTCTGGTGCTTGTTCTGGTTGCGGCGAAACGCCTTATGTTAAATTATTGACGCAAATGTTTGGTGACCGAATGCTGATTGCTAATGCAACAGGTTGCTCATCGATTTGGGGTGCTGCAGCGGGTGTGACACCTTACACTACGAATGAACAAGGACAAGGTCCAGCTTGGTCAAATTCTCTTTTAGAGGATAATGCCGAGTTTGGTTACGGCATGTTGTTAGCAACGCAAGCGCGTCGCGAACGTTTAGCTAGTAAAATGACCAAAGCTTTTTCTGTAGCCAGTGACTCGTTGCGTCTATTGATGGAAGATTGGATAGCACATCTGTCAGAAAGTGAAGGTACGCAACAACGTGCAGCTAAATTACGTGCAGCTTTGCTTGAAGAAAAAACGAATCAACCTTTATTGGAAGCAATTTATGACGATCAAGATCTTTTTGTCAAACCAAGTCAGTGGATGATTGGTGGGGACGGCTGGGCTTACGATATTGGCTACGGCGGTATTGACCACGTGTTAGCTAGTGGCGCGGATGTAAATATGTTAGTTCTAGATAATGAAGTCTATTCCAATACAGGTGGCCAAACTTCCAAAGCAACTCCGGCATCAGCGATTGCGAAATTTGCTGCCAGTGGGAAATATGCCTCTAAAAAAGATTTAGGGATGATGGCAATGACTTATGAAAATGTCTATGTCGCTCAAATTGCCTCAGGTGCAAACCAAATGCAGACGATTAAAGCTTTTGAAGAAGCAGAAAAATTCCCTGGACCATCGATTATTATTGCTTATACACCATGTATTACACATGGTTTAGCAGGTGGGATGAGTCAAACGTTGAAAGAAGCGAAAGACGCAGTTCATTCAGGTTACTGGTCTTTATATCGCTATAATCCATTATTGCGAGAAAAGGGCAAAGAACCAATGACATTGGATTTTAAAAAACCAGATTTTTCATTAATGAAAGAGTTTATGCGCCAACAAGTTCGCTTTGCATCCTTAGAATCTAGTCAACCAGATACAGCGGAATTGTTATTTAATAAAACAATTAATGATGCTAAGAGACGGTTCTATAATTATGCTCGTTTAGCTGGTCAAGAAGAAAAAATTCGAGCAAAACTTGAAAAACAAAGTGAACCAGAAATAAATACGCCAGAGAACGAGAAGCCACGAGTGAAAAAAGAACGCGTAGTTGATCCGGAAGCGGAAGCAAGAAGGGCTGCCCGCCGCGCAGAACGAGCAGCCAAGAGAAAACAACGTGGGCAAGATTAACAAGATTAAATAGAAATCAAAAAAACGTGTCTGAGCTTTTTGCTTAGACACGTTTTTTAGTTAGAAATGCGATTTTTTGATGAAAAATTTCAAGTTATTTGAAAAAGTTCCTAAATTTTTTTGATGTTTCCGCTTGCGTTCTGTGATGAAAGAAAATAATGTGGTATACTTGTTAGGAAATCTTGAGAGAGAAGTGAGGGGTATGATGTCGTTTCAATTGAATCAATTATTAGATTTGAATTATTGGCAGCAAGTCATCTCAACGGATTTCTTATCTAAGGATTTTGTTATCAATATCATAGATATCCTAGTCGTATGGTACCTCGTTTACAAATTAATCATGCTTGTTCGTGGAACAAAAGCAGTCCAACTATTAAAAGGTGTCGCTGTTTTTATCATTATCCGCATTCTAAGTGAGATAATTGGTCTACATACATTATCTTGGTTAATGAATCAAGTCATCATGTATGGTGTAATCGCCGCGGTTGTTATTTTTCAACCAGAAGTGCGAAGAGGGCTGGAACATCTAGGGAGAAGTTCGTTTTTCCGCCCGAATAAAGGTGCGCAACAAGAAGATGAGCGTATTATTCAGGCCTTTGACAAAGCCATTCAGTACATGTCAAAACGGAAAATTGGTGCTTTGATAACCATTGAACGCAATACCGGTTTAGATGAATACATTGAGACAGGTATTGATTTGGATGCCGATATTACTGGTGAATTACTGATTAATATTTTCATTCCAAATACACCACTACATGATGGTGCGGTGATTATCAAAAATGAAAAAATTGCTGTTGCTAGTGCGTATTTACCGCTATCAGAGAGCAATTTAATTCCAAAAGAATTTGGAACGCGCCATAGAGCCGCAGTCGGTATCAGTGAAGTCAGTGACGCCATTACGATTGTTGTTTCTGAAGAAACTGGTGACGTTAGTTTGACATTGAACAATGAATTAATTCCTGGACTAACGCAAGAAGAGTATTTAACAATTTTGCGTAAGGAGTTAATTTCGGAATCATCGGAAGATAAAAAAAGTGCTTTGCAGCATTTTATCGATGATGTAACAAAGGGGGTTAAACGCAAATGAGAAAAGCCTCCCAAAAAAGCTGGTTTAATGGTTTGCTTTCATTGCTGTTTGCATTGTTGTTATTTTTTAATGCCAATGCAACAGGCAATAATCCCTCCAATTCAGGTTCAAGCCAAACGTATAGTGAGACACTGAATAATATTCCTGTCCAAGTCCAATACGATAAAGACAAATATTATGTCTCTGGATTTGAAGAGAGTGTAAATGTTCATTTACGTAGTGCGAACCGCATTCAATTAAACATGGAATCAAATGCTGACACACGAAATTTCCAAGTGGTCGCAGACTTAACCAAATTGCCATTAGGGACTTCGGAAGTGCCTTTGACAGTTCGGGGACTAAGTTCAGCTGTTACAGCTGAAATTGAACCGAAAACAGTGACTGTAACGATTGAAAAGAGAGTAACAAAAAAATTCGATGTAGAAGCACAACTTTCTGATAACATTGAAAAAGAAGGCTACAAAGTAAAAAATATTTCTGTAGATCCAAAAACTGTAGAAGTAACAACTGGAGAAGAAACAGCGAAAGCAATTGACAAAGTGATTGCGCCAGTCTCAAGTGCCAAACAAACAATTGATACGATTAAACAAACGGTAAATGTTCAAGCGCTAGATGCCAAAGGTCAAGTCCTAAGTATCGAAAATCCAGCACCACAAGTCAAAGTAACAGTAGGCTTAACTGCGCCAACAAAAGATGTACCACTGAATGTTAGTATGACAGGTACGCCACCTGCTGGGATCGCTCATTACAATTATAGTTTATCAACGTACCAAGTTAGGGTCAGTGGTCCGCAATCAATTTTAGATACGCTAGAATCAATTGAGGTACCGGTAGATATTTCTGATATTCGCAAAGAAACAAAACAATCAGTGACTATTCCCGTTAATGGAGAATACGTAGTTACACCAGATGAGGTTGACGTTTCTTTGAGCCCCGTGTACAATCAACAACAGTCATCAAATACAAATGAAACTTCAGAGGAACCTGCAAGTTCAACAACGGTTGGCTCAGGTAGCCAAGCAGTACAACCAAGTACATCCAGTCAAGTAGAATCAAATACTTCTGAAACAACAAGTGAGGGATCAACAGTAGAAAGTACAACTGCTGGTTCAACTGAAAATACAGAGAATCAAGTGACTAAGGAGAATCAAAATGGGTAAATATTTTGGAACAGATGGTGTAAGAGGAATTGCAAATAAGGAGTTAACACCTGAATTAGCCTTTAAATTAGGGCGTTACGGTGGTTATGTGTTGAGTCAACATGAAGATAGTTCAAGAAAACCTCGTGTTCTCGTAGGCCGCGATACACGTATTTCAGGTGAGATGTTGGAACAAGCATTGATTGCTGGATTATTATCAGTCGGAATTGAAGTTTTCCAATTAGGGGTGATTTCAACACCTGGTGTAGCATATCTTACTCGTTTACAAAAAGCATCCGCTGGCGTAATGATTTCAGCTTCACATAATCCTGCGGAAGACAATGGGATTAAGTTTTTTGGGGCAGATGGCTTCAAATTAGTAGACGATCAAGAAGCAGAAATTGAAGCATTGTTAGACGCAGAAGAAGACACCTTACCAAGACCTTCTGCAGAAGGCTTAGGCTCATTAGATGAATTTCCAGAAGGCTTACTAAAATATTCGCAATTTTTAGTTCAAAGTATTCCTGGCGATTTAGCAGATATGACTGTTTGTTTAGATGCGGCCAACGGAGCAACTGCAACAGCAGTCAATCGTGTCTTCGCGGATTTAGAGACAGATTTCTATACAATGGGAACAAGTCCTAATGGATTGAATATCAATGATGGTGTGGGTTCCACTCATCCTGAAGCTTTGGCAGAAATGGTTGTTGAAAAAGGCGCCGATGCTGGTTTGGCTTTCGATGGCGACGGTGATAGAATTATTGCAGTCGATGAATTAGGACGAATTATCGATGGTGATAAAATCATGTATATTTGTGCCAAATATTTAGCTGAGAAAAAACGTTTGAAAAAAGATACAATCGTTACAACGGTGATGAGTAATCTAGGTTTCCATAAAGCTGTAGAAGAAATTGGCTTAAAAGATGTGGTAACGCAAGTGGGTGATCGTTATGTTGTAGAAGAAATGCGTAAAAATGATTACAATTTTGGTGGCGAACAATCTGGTCACATGATCTTTTTAGATTACAACACAACAGGTGATGGCATGCTTTCAGGGATTCAATTGTTGAATGTTATGAAGCAAACGGGCAAAAAATTATCTGAATTAGCGGATGAAGTGACGATTTATCCACAAAAATTAGTCAATATTCGTGTCACAGATAAAAATGGTGCAATGGAAGTTCCGGCAATCAAAGCAGTTGTCGAACAAGCAGAAGCAGAAATGAATGGCGAAGGTCGTATTTTAGTTCGTCCTTCTGGAACAGAACCATTGTTACGTGTGATGGCCGAAGCGCCAACACAAGAAAAAGTTGATTATTACGTTGATAAAATTGCTGAAGTAGTACGTGCAGAAATCGGCGTTGAATAAGAACAAATTAGAAACCAGACACTTAATGCTAGCTTGCGTTAAGTGTCTGGTTTCTTTGTTGGAAATCAAAAAAAGAAAATAGCTAATAAGCTCCGTCTATCATTGACATAGAGCGGTTAAAAGGGTACTATTTTAGAAGTAAGATGCACCGCGTATCTTCTTTTTTTATTTGATAAAATCAAGAAGGGAGCGGCTGTAAATCAATGGAGTTATAGAATGGAGGAGCGAAATGAAAGAAAAAATGTCCGTCAAGACAATTGTAGCAATTGGAATTGGCTCTGCAGTTTTTGTTATTTTAGGTCGATTCGTTGTAATTCCAACTGGGATTCCTAATACGAACTTAGAAACGTCGTATCCATTTCTTGCTTTAATGTCAGTTGTTTTTGGACCAGTAGCTGGAGGGCTAATTGGTTTGATCGGTCACACGTTAAAAGATTTTACCACGTATGGTAGCGCTTGGTGGAGCTGGATTATTTGTTCAGGAATTATTGGTATTATTTTTGGCTTCGCTGGTCGTAAAATGGATCTTCAACATGGTGAATTTACAACAAATGACATGGTGCGTTTCAATATTTTCCAAGCGTTTGGTAATATCGTCGTTTGGGGTTTAATCGCGCCTAGCTTGGATATTTTGATTTATAGTGAACCCGCAAGTAAAGTATTTACACAAGGCGTATTCGCGACTGTTTCAAATATTGTCGCTGTGGGGATTATTGGAACATTGTTGATGAAAGCTTATGCATCAACAAGAACAAAGAAAGGCAGTTTATCAAAAGATTAAGAAACTGTCGAAATAATTTAAATGGTTAAGGGTCTGCCCTAGTAATTACTTTGCTAATGCTCAGACCCTTTCTTTTATGGAGAAACTGAGGTGAGGCCGAATGAAAAAACCAATCATTACTTTTAATAATTTTTCCTTTCAATATCATAGCCAATCTGAACCGACATTAAAGGGGATTCAATTAACCATCTATGAAGGAGAAAAGGTTTTAATCGTTGGGCCTAGTGGTAGTGGTAAATCAACATTGGCGCAATGTATCAACGGGTTAATTCCCAATATTTATGAAGGTGAGATTCAAGGAACAGCTACGGTTGCTGGTAAAAATATCCAAGAAACAAGTCTATTTGATTTGTCTTTTGATGTAGGAACTGTTTTGCAAGATACCGATGGGCAGTTTATCGGTTTAACGGTTGCTGAGGATATTGCTTTTGCTTTAGAAAACGATGCAGTTGAACAAGCAGAAATGAAAAAAGCGGTCCACAAATGGTCCGAGATTGTTGAGCTGAATCAGTTATTGCAACACCGTCCACAAGATTTGTCAGGTGGTCAAAAACAACGTGTATCTATGGCGGGCGTTCTAATTAACCAATCAAAAATTTTACTTTTTGATGAACCTTTGGCTAATCTTGACCCTCGAGCGGGACAAGAAACAATGACTTTGATTGACACCATTCAACAAGAAACAAAAGCGACTGTTTTAATAATAGAACATCGCTTAGAGGACGTTCTTTGCGAATCAGTTGATCGAATTATTGTCATGAATGAGGGCGCAATTATTTCTGACACAACACCAGATGAATTGTTACGTCAAGATACGTTGACCCAACAAGGGATTCGTGAACCTTTGTACGTTACAGCCATGAAATATGCTGGGATTGATTTAACACAAGTTAGTCATTTAGACAAATTAGCCGAAGTATCAGGCGAAATGGTTTTGCCTAAAATGACACAGTGGTCTGTCCAACCTAGTTCAGTTAGTGCAGTCAAAGGAGCTGAACTATTACGTTTGGAACAAGTGTCCTATCAATATGATCGTCACGGTGAAAAAGTGTTAGATGACTTCTCAGTAACTATTCATCATGGAGAAATGATTAGCATTGTAGGAAAAAATGGTGCCGGGAAGTCTACGCTTTCTAAAATAATTTGCGGGTTCATCACGCCTCAATCGGGCAAGATTTTATGGGAAGGACAGGATTTTTCCAATTATTCAATCAAAGAACGTGCAGATAAAATTGGTTATGTGATGCAAAATCCCAATCAAATGATTTCTAAAAAAATGATTTTTGAAGAAGTAGCTTTAGGATTAGTTTTACGAGATGTGCCACAAGCAGAAATTGAGGAACGTGTGACGAATATTTTACATATTTGTGGGCTGTATCCCTTCCGGAACTGGCCGATTTCTGCGTTGAGTTTTGGGCAGAAAAAACGGGTAACTATTGCATCAATCTTAGTTTTAGAACCTGAATTATTAATTTTAGATGAACCAACAGCTGGACAAGATTTTAAACATTATACAGAAATGATGACATTTTTAGAAGAATTGAACCGCTTAGGTGTGACTATTTTAATGATCACTCACGATATGCACTTAATGTTGGAATATACAACACGTGCGTTAGTAGTTTGTGATGGACGTTTACTAGCAGATGCGACTCCAGTTGCTGTTTTAACAGATGAAAAATTAATTCAAGCAGCTTCTTTAAAAGAAACAAGCTTGTTTACCTTTGCTAAAGCGTTAGGCTTGGAAAATCCCTTGCTATTTACGGAAAAATTTGTTGCTTACGATCGTGAGGTGCGTTTTGGATGAGTGAACGACAAATGTTAGGCTATCATCCTGATTCAACCTGGATTCATCGCTTAAACGGCACAAGCAAATTAGTCTTTTTAATCGTTGTCTCTGTGGCTTGTATGACCACGTATGATACTCGTTATCTGTTAGGAATGTCTGTGGTTTCGCTTGTTTTGTTAAAATTATCAAATATTAAATGGCATCAAATATCTTTTGTTATTAAATTTATTGCTATTTTTTCTTTGTTAAATATCTTAACGGTTTACCTTTTTGCACCTGAATATGGGGTTGATTTATATCAATCACGTACCGTGATTTGGGAAGGAATCGGACGGTTTACTTTGACACAAGAAGAATTATTTTATGAATTTAATTTAGTTTTAAAATATTTCTGTACGATTCCGTTGGCATTAATCTTTTTATTAACAACAAATCCTAGTGAATTTGCCTCCAGCCTGAATCGAATTGGTGTGAGTTATCGGATTAGTTATGCAGTAGCGCTGGCTATTCGTTATATTCCCGATATCCAAGAAGATTTTTTTAATATTTCTTTAGCACAACAAGCGCGAGGTTATGAGATGTCTAAAAAGGGACGGTTAGGCCAACGAATCAAAGGCGTAGCACAAATCGTTTTACCCTTAATCCTATCTAGTTTAGATCGAATTGAAACTGTGAGTACCGCTATGGAATTAAGGCGTTTTGGTCAAAAGAAAAATCGAACGTGGTATGCGCAACAACCTTTTCATCTGCGTGATTTTTCGGTAATGTTACTTGCCTTATGCTTATTAGGAATCAGTTTCTGGTTGTTCCATGTGAATGGTGGCCGGTTTTATAATCCATTCCAATAAATAACAAATTGATAAGGTTCTATAAATAGAACGGATATTTTTTTATTATTAAGAATCTAGTACTTTCGCTTACTATGAGTGTACTAGATTCTTTTTTTGCAACTTTAAAGAACTAGACCAATTTTCGGTTTTTAGATTTTTGTTGACAAGCACCTACTTTTAATTGTATGATTGTTTATGTTTCTACGGAATATATTTACAAAGGAGGTATATAGACCAATATCGGATAGCGCCAGACCTGAACGTTCAGGTGACGAGGAGAGAGCTTATCGAAGATTCGGCGGGTGGCTCTAGGGACTGCACTCTACAGATAACAAAGAAAAACTAATTGTGAAGTTAGAACAAAGCGGTTATCACGCAGGTAGAAACATATAATGGGATTTGCTAGTTAAACAGGACCTAGTAAATACAGAATTTCAATTGGAAAGTAGGAATTAGCATTATGTGTGGAATTGTCGGAATGATTGGAAAAGAAAATGTCACGGAAAGTTTGATTCAAGGATTAACAAAATTGGAATATAGAGGTTATGATTCTGCTGGGATTTGTGTGAATGATCAAAGCCAACAGCCCCATGTAGTTAAGGCAGTTGGGGGCATTGCCGATTTAGCAGCAAAATTAACGCCAGAAATCGATGGAACAGTTGGTATTGGTCATACTCGTTGGGCCACTCATGGCGAACCAACTGTCGCCAATGCACATCCCCATGTTTCAAGCGATCAACGCTTTGCATTAGTGCATAATGGTGTCATTGAAAACTTTGAAGAATTAAAAGAACAATTTTTAAGTGGTGCTCACTTAATTGGTGATACAGATACTGAAATCGTCGTTCAATTAATTGCTCATTTTGCTGAAAATGGTTTTTCAACAAAAGATGCTTTTAAAGCGGCTTTAGCCGAAATTAAAGGTTCATACGCTTTTGCATTAATGGATAAAATGGACCCCAATACTATCTACGTAGCGAAAAATAAAAGCCCGTTACTTATCGGTCTAGGTGAAGGCTTTAATGTTATTTGTAGTGATGCGATGGCGATGATTAAAGAAACCAATCAATTTGTTGAGATTGTTGATGGTGAAATTGTAACTGTTACAGCGGACAAAGTAGTAATCGAAACGCCAGAAGGACAAGTAATCAACCGAGAACCTTTTGAAGCGCAATTAGATTTAAATGACATTGAAAAAGGAACATATCCGTTTTATATGCTCAAAGAAATTGATGAACAACCTGCAGTGATGCGCAAAATTGTTCAAGCGTATACTCAAGGTGAAAAAGTGACTTTAGATGAGGCGTTACTTGAAAAAATTAATCAATGTGACCGAATTTACATTATTGCTTGTGGAACAAGTTATAATGCAGGTTGGGTCGGAAAATCTTTAATTGAAACGATTGCCAGTATTCCTGTGGAAGTTCATTTATCAAGCGAATTTGGCTACAACATGCCTATTTTATCTGAAAAACCGTTCTTCATTTTCTTAAGTCAAAGTGGTGAAACGGCAGATAGTCGCCAAGTACTGGTACAGGTTAATGAATTAGGGCATCCATCACTTACATTAACAAATGTTGCTGGCTCAACATTATCACGTGAAGCGGACGATACCTTGTTATTACACGCAGGACCAGAAATTGCTGTCGCTTCCACCAAAGCTTATACTGCTCAAATCGCTGTCTTAGCTATTTTAGCAAAAGCAATTGGTGAAGAACGCCAAACATTAGCAGCCGTCTCATTTGATGTGGCTCACGAATTGAGCGTGGTAGCAGCTGTCATGGAAACCTTGATTGATGAAAAACAACAAATGAAAGCCTTAGTGGAAGATTATCTGACGTATACTCGAAATGCCTTCTATATCGGACGAGGAGTCGACTATTATGTGTCGATGGAAGCGGCCTTGAAGTTGAAAGAAATTTCCTACATTCAAGCAGAAGGCTTTGCGGCAGGTGAATTGAAGCATGGAACGATTGCCTTAATTGAAGAAGGAACACCTGTGATTGGGATTGTGACAGATGCCAAAGTCGCAGCCCATACAAGAGGCAATTTAAAGGAAGTCGAAAGTCGTGGAGCAAGAAATATTGTGATTGCTTTGGAATCCTTGGCAAAACCACAGGACCAACTGATTATTCCAGATGTTCATCCGTTACTTTCTGCCTTAGTTAGCATTGTTCCAGGCCAATTATTAGCGTACTATGCAACCTTACAAAGAGGCTACGATGTTGATAAACCAAGGAACTTAGCCAAAAGTGTAACTGTTGAGTAAATCAAGAACCTGAGAGAAAGATGTTCAACGGGTTTTCATGAGTTTTAATATCTGAGACAAAAATCACTTTAGATTTTTGTCTCAGATATTTTTTATAAAAGAAAGATATTCAGTCAAAAATGAAAGATTCCAAAGAAATTCTTTTTTTCCGTTGAAAACTGTTTGCATTTTAGCAAAATTAGATATAATTAATAAGAACCGAAAAATAAGAATTAGCCAGTGAGGTAACTTTGTTTGAAAGAAAGCAAAAAGTAGGTTAAGCTGAAAAGTGCTAATTTATTTAACAAAAAAAGATTGTGAGTTGTTTGATATGGATCAGTTTAGTACATTAACTGAACAAGAATTTACTACCTTTGCAATGACACATCCTGCAGGTAACTTTTTAGAAACACCCGAAATGAAACATTTATTGGAACGACGTGGCTGGCATTGTGAATACGTTGGCGTCAAACGAGAAGGGCAACTAATTGCTGCGTGTATCCTAAGCAAGAAAAAAGTCAAAATTGGTTATGCTTTCGACATTGACGGCGGAATTTTGATGGATTATACAGATAAAAAATGTGTAGAAGCCTTTTTCACAGGCTTAAAAAAATATGTGAAAAAAAATGATGGCCTTTATTTAACCTTTACTCCAAATAAACAAATTTGTTTACGTGATTTTAATGGCGGTGAAGTTGAAAAGGTCAATCAAGAAACATTTGACTATTTCACATCAATTGGTTTTGAACACCAAGGGTTTGATGTGCACAATTTTGATGGCGCGCCACGTTGGCTGTTTGTCAAAGATATGGCTGGATTAACAGAAGAAGATCTTTGGAAATCTTATGGAAAAGATGCTAAATATGACATCAAGAAAACATGGGAATATGGAGTAACAACCCGAGAACTTCGTTACGAAGAGTTACCTCTCTTTAAGAAATTAACGGAAGAAACAAGTGCACGACGTAATTTTGAAGATAAGGATTTAGCTTATTACCAAGCTGTTTATGAAGAGTTTGGCGAACGAGCGAAATTTATGGTGGCGGAACTAAACTTTGCTACTTATTTAGAAAATCTTCATGAGAAATTACGCAAATTACAAGAGACGCTCAACGAAGTCAATGAAGCGTTAATTGCCAATCCTAAAAGCCGTAAAAAAAATAACCAGAAACGTGAATTTGAAGATGAAGTTCGTACCGTGCGCAAACGGATTGACGAAGCTAAAGAAATGAAAACATCAGATGAACCTGAAATTTTAGCAGGCGCCTTATTCATTGTTCATCCACAAGAAGTTGTTTACTTGTTTAGTGGTACGTATGAAAAATATAAACAATACTATGCACCGTATTTAATTCAACATAAAATGTTAACTTACACAGTAGAAAATAACATTCCCAAATATAATTTTTATGGCGTTGACGGTGTCTTTGATGGAAGTGATGGGGTTCTTAAATTCAAACAATCCTTTGGTGGTCATGTCGAAGAATTAATGGGCAATTTCCAATGGAAAGCCAAACCAATGAAATATGCCTTATATCACGCATTAAAAACAATTAAAGAAAAAGTCTAAAATTAAAACCCAATCCTAAAAAAGGAATGGCAAAGTGAGGCGTTTAAATGGAAAATCAAGTCGAGGTTATGACGTATGCACAGTTAAAAGAAATTATGCAGGTGTTAGAAGCAAACGAAGCGATTACAGAAGATACAAAAGTCTTTATTGATACAGGCTGGGATAGCGTGCAAGAAGTAGCACCAGATGCAGTCAGTATTGAAAAAGTTGCTAAATTTACAGTAGCAGATGTTTTAACAAACGAAAGTTTTGCTGGGTATAGTTTAGAAGAAAAGGCGGAGAAGATGAACGCTGAAGGCGACCTAGAAACGGCAATTATTATTCGTAATCTTTACTAAAAAAGTCCGTTTGAATAGTTAAAATCGAGGTCGGGACAGAAGTGTATAGCTCCGAGCAACGCGTAGTGTTGGTTCTGTTCCCGCCGGTTATCAGGTTTTGAGCCTGGAGCAAAAATCCAAAGGGATTTTTGTCCCAGGCTCATCTGCTTTAAATAAGAAATAAAGGAGGTTAGATATGAGTACCATTCATGAATTTCCAAAAAACTATGAACGTTTTATTGCACAAGGAGAAGAAGCACTTGTAGAACATAATCAGATCGCCGCTTTAGAAAATTTTCAACAAGCCTATCAGCTACAACAAACGCCGCCAGTAAACCAAAAAATTGTCCAATTATTGTTGGAAATGGGTGAAGCTGACGAAGCACTAGCATTGGCAGAAGCGTTCCAAGAGACTTATTTTGAGAACCTTGAAACAGCGGCAATTTATATGCAAATTTATAGTCAAAGTCGTCGCTTTATTGAAGGGTATATTTTATTGAAGCAATTACTTCAAACTAAAAAAATAACGCTAGCACAACAAAAAACGTTAGAACAGCAATTAATGCAAGTGGAAGAGGCGTATCAACAATTAGAAACGCAGCAAATTCAAGCAATTAAAAGGAACTTGTTAGTAAGCGATCAATTGCCCGTTTATCAACAATTAGCGAACATTAAAACCAGTTTATATTTGCCTAAACCAGTATTTGTGGAAGTCGCAAAAGATTTAGTTATGAACCAAGCACTTAGTTATTTTGCTCGGGAATGGTTCATTGAAGAATTAGCACTGTTGCAATTTTCAGAACCACTGACTTTTCTTTGGTATGACAATCAGCCTCAGACAGTTTTACTAGAAGGAAAAACTGGACCGTTAAATACGCCGATCTATTCCGAAATTTGTACTGAACTTAGGAATCGTTTAGAAAATGATGATCCAATTATGCTGCAGCATTTGGAAGAAGAAATTCGGTTGCATCTTGCCTATTTGTATCCATTAGCAGAAACGGTTATTTCAGATCCAACTATCTGGGTCTGGGGTTATTTGGCAACCTATTATCCTGAATATATTGAAAAAGAATTGACTGAAGCAAAAGGCCATCAAATCGATGCTGTTCAAAAAGTTCAACAGGCGATACGAACGGCATTTACACAAATAATGCTTTAAAAAATGGCACGTCCTAAAAGCGAGGACGTGCCATTTTTTCGGTTTCAGAAATTTGCTGAATCTGCTCTAATTGCTTTTCTTGACTGATTATTGCGGATAATAGAAAAAAGCAAGACAGAAATAAGTAAAAAGAATTCCTTGAATCAAGCAAATCACAACGAACAATGGCGTTGCTCCTGGAAAAGAATCAGAAATCCGTGTAATTAAAAATTCAACTAACCATAAAATAATTGAAAATAAAAATAATTTTTTCTGACGAGTTCTCATAGTCCGCAACAACCTTTCTGGTGATTTTCACTTCTCTATCATAACATAGAAAACGAGCTGTTTTTTCTCAAAAATTTTGTTACTTCATAAGAAAAATGGGAAATAAACAAGTTTCAGGAAGTAATAAATGTACCCGAAAAGAATACTTAATCCATCTTAATCAAACCATACAGTCACGTTTATTGCAAAAGAAGTGTTTTTGGATGGAACAAATTATTTCATAAACACAAATATTTCTTTGTTGTTTGTATAAATGTCATAAAAGTGATTACTTACTACTTTTTGATTTTTAGACATATCCGTATCGGTCAGTGGTACCATCTCTACTCCTAAATTCGATGAAGTATTGAACCAAACGTAATTAGGGAAGTATAGACCGTCATTTGGTGGCACAATTTTTGAAAGAATTGGGTAGTTTCGACTTGTATTAGCATAAACAGTTGAATTTTTGAAAAACGTATTTAAATAAACTTTTTTTCGTTCGTTTGTTACAACATTTTTTAAATCATCTGTTAAAACAGCTGCTTGGCGATTGAATGCTTCTTTTTGATAGTTTAATGTGGAAGAATACACCAAAACAAACGATAAAATATAATAAGATAACAAGCTGGCCACAAGTAACGAAGTTAGATAAATTGCTTTCACTTGTCGATTGTTAAATAAACTTAACATGCTGATTGTAACGAAAACAGCAAATCCGTAAATATAGCGAGGCGCATCACCTGCGATATTCCTTGAATAGACAATAAAAATACCAAAACTTAAGAGAGAAGCAAGTCCTAAATACAAGATACAATAAAGGAAACTTAAGCATAAGTTGATTTTGCTATTTGATAGATGACTAATAAAAAATAAAACAAGCAGTAGGAGCAGTAATAAAAGCCATAAACGATTACTCTGGTTCAATAGCTCTGAAAAATAATGGTAACTATTTTGATAAGCCACACTGGGAATATCGTGCAAACTTGGTAAGGCCTGACTGCCCCCAATGTTGTTTGTTGCGGAAGGTACAAATTTTAACTCGATAAGGTAGCTGACTATAGAAAGTAGATAAGCGATAGCAGCAAGTGCGACTTTTTTACAAAGAGCAATGAAATTTTCTCCAGCAAGTAACTGCTTGAAAGTAAGGAATAAGACGATAACTATATAAATTCCTGACGAGGCTTGGTAAGTATTAAACATAACAAACAGTGAAAAGGCAGAAACCAAGAAAAACGTAAAAGAATTACGCTGCCACCAATAAAAAGGAAGAAACGAACAAAAAATACTCAATGCCATATAGGGACTATCAAACCTGAAACTAAGACATTGAAGGAACCAAGGATTGAGGCCAATTAAAGTAGCTACTAAAGAGGAACCCCAGCTAATTTTTTGGTCATTGATGATATAAATAGCCAGTATGCTTGTGAGAGATAAGATAAGACCTGTTAGAATCGGTGTGGTCAAGCCCAGATCTGTCAAATGACGACTTCCTTGAACAAACCATGAGAGAAATTCACTGCCCCAACGTGCGTAAGTCGTACCAAAATCTGTCATTCCAGCGACTTGGCGAGCATTATCATCTAAGTAAGGGAAATTGATAATGCCGATGGATAAAACTGCCACTTGATAAATTAAAATGATCAATAGAAGATAGGCTTTATTTTCAATACACCAATTCTTTAAATCAAATTTTTTTGATTCTGTAGGTAATTGTTTCATCATTGTACTCCACTCCAATAATTATTTAACAATTAAAATATACCATAACGAGTGGAATGAAGAAATTGCTTTTGTTATTTTCTCATCTTGACAGAACACTAAGGGTAGGCAAAACAAAAAAATCCCAACTCTTTATTAAAGAGTTGGGATTTTACCAAAAAGCCACCTGCCGGGCTTGAACCGGCGACCCCCACCTTACCATGGTGGTGCTCTACCAACTGAGCTAAGGCGGCACTTTCAAAGGCTAAACTAACTCGAGGATTGCAACGAAGTGAACCCCATAGAGTTCATTTTCAAAGGCTACACTGCGACGAGTAATCGTCAAAGTTCCTTTTAAAAAATCGTACAAATCTCGTGCACAAGAAATAGAATAACGTATAGACGAAAGTTTGTCAATTGCTCTTTCGTAAAAAAAGAAAAATGATTTTTTTCTAAGAAAAACTGTTGACAATCTCTTTTTTCTCTAGTAAAGTGTAAATCAACATCACAGATAACTATTCATTCGTTGAAGAGAAGAGTAAATTTTGATGACCTTCAAAAGAGAGTCCTGATTGGTGAAAAGGGACAAGGTTCAGAAAAGTTGAAGATGGCCTCTGAGAATAAATTGCTGATAAGTAAGCAATTTCGGCTAAGCACCCGTTACCATGTGCACCAAGTTAATAAAGACTTGGATAAGAGATGAGATATAAAGAATCAGTTATATTTCGAAAAAAGGTGGTACCGCGAATCATTCGCCCTTTACTAGCAAAACGCTAGTGAAGGGCTTTTTGCTGTGAATCACTACGACTGGCGCGAAGCGACAGAGTAGATGCTGTCTGCGGTTACTCGACGCAGGATGGCCTTTGTAAGTGATGAACAGTACAAGCTGTTCGAAGGGCAAGTTGTGTCATTTGCACGAATCACTACGACTGGCGCGAAGCGACAGAGTAGATGATGAACAGTACAAGATGACCGAAGGGCAAGTTGTGTCATTTACACGAAAGTGTTCTTACGATTCTCGCCACAGTCAAATCCTGTTGAGCACTACGACTGATGCAAAGAGAGAGAGCAGCTATTATCTGCGATTACTCGATGCTGAAGGGGTAGGAACTCTAGTCTGTTTAATTTTGAAAACAGATGAAAATCAGTTTAAAATGAATAGAAATAAAAAAGCAGTGATATAGTAAGTACAAGACTTGATTTGTCTAACAGAGAGCCTAGGTAGCTGAGAATAGGTAACAAAGACGTTTTGGAAAATGGCTATTGAGCAAGCGCTCCGAGTGTTAAACACAAGGCGGCGACGGGGGCTCCCGTTATCGAGCTAGGGTATCGAACATGTTGTTCCGTACTTGAAAAGGGAATTTGTGTGAGCAAATTCTGAACATGAGGTGGTAACACGCAAAAAAGCGTCCTCAACGATACAACTCGAGTTGTGTCGTTGAGGATGCTTTTTTCTTTTTTATGAAAAAATGCAGGTTGGTAAGAATGAAGGGGGATAAAGAATGATTGAACTAAAAAATATCAGTGTGACATTTCAACAAAAAAAACAAGAAATTCAGGCTGTCCAAGATGTGTCTTTGACAATTGATAAAGGGGATATCTACGGAATTGTTGGTTATTCCGGTGCTGGAAAAAGTACGCTAGTACGGGTAATTAATTTATTGCAACGACCAACAGCGGGCACCGTTATTATTAACAAAGAAAATATTTTAACTTTTTCTAAAAAGGAATTACGACAACAACGAAAAAAGATTGGAATGATTTTTCAACATTTTAATTTGATGAAAGAGCGGACTATATTTAGAAATATCGATTTTTCATTAAAATATTCTGGGCTAAGTAAAAGTGAACGGCGTCAAAAAATCAGCCATTTATTAGAGCTAGTTGGACTAAGTGAAAAACGGGACGCTTACCCCAGTCAACTATCAGGAGGGCAAAAACAGCGGGTTGCGATTGCCCGCGCTTTAGCAAATGATCCTGAAATTTTACTTTGTGATGAAGCGACGAGTGCGTTAGATCCAAAAACAACGGGACAGATTTTAGCTTTGTTAAAAAAGTTAAATCAAGAACTGAACTTGACGATTGTCTTAATCACCCATGAAATGCAAGTGGTTAAAGAAATTTGTAATAAAGTCGCGGTGATGGAAAATGGCTGCGTTGTCGAATCAAACGATATTGTTTCGATTTTTAGTCAACCCCAACAACCTTTAACCAAAGATTTTATTCGGACAGCAACTCATATTGACCAAGCATTAACAACAATTCTTGAACATCCTAAATTAGCTGATTTAGATAAAAATCAAGAATTAATTGAATTTTCTTATGTGGGGGATCAAACGAATGAGCCATTAATTGCACAATTGTATAGCCAATATCAGGTGTATACGAATATCCTTTACGGCAATGTCGAAATTGTTCAAAATGTTCCTATTGGCCATTTAATTGTGGTGCTTTCTGGTGATGAGGCCCAGCGTCAACAAGCCCTTACTTATTTAGCGAAACAAGGCGTGCGAACCAATGTTTTGAAAACCTATCAGCAAACGAAGCAAAAGCAGAATTTACAGGTGATTTAAAAAAGGAGTGAACTGAGAATGTATCAATTATTTGAGAAATATTTTCCGAATGTTGTCCAATTAAAACAAGAGTTTCTTCAAAGTACATGGGAAACATTATACATGGTTTTTTGGACAGCATTGATTGCTGGTGTGTTAGGAGTCTTGTTGGGTGTCGTGCTTGTCAGTACTGGCCCCAGTGGTGTTTTGAAAAATCCACCCCTGTATAGTGTCTTAGAAAAAATTATTAATGTTTGCCGCTCTATTCCTTTCATTATTATGCTCGCACTGATTCAACCATTAACACGAATTTTGGCAGGAACGACAATTGGTACAACCGCAGCGTTAGTCCCATTAGTTATTGGCGTAATTCCGTTCTTCGCGCGCCAAATTGAAAATGCGTTATTAGAAGTGGATCCTGGCGTTATTGAAGCGGCAGAAGCAATGGGGACGAGTCCCTTAGGGATTATTTTTCGGGTTTATTTAATTGAAGGGTTACCAAGTATTATTCGTGTTTCAGCAGTGACAATTATTAATTTGATTGGATTAACAGCCATGGCAGGAGCGATTGGAGCCGGTGGTCTGGGCAACTTAGCGATTACTCGAGGATACAATCGGTTTCAAACCGATGTGACATTTATGGCCACGTTAATTATTTTAATTATGGTATTTATCAGTCAAGCCATTAGTAATCAATTAATCAAAAAAACATCACATTAGAAAAAAGGAGAAATAACAAATGAAAAAATTTAGTAAATTAATTGGACTTATTGGGGTATTAGCTTTTACGATTGCAGGTTGTGCATCGGGGTCTGCGAAGGATACTAAGACAGAAACCGTTAAACTAGGGGTTGTAGGAACAAAAAATGATGAATGGGAATCGGTCAAAGACCGTTTGAAAAAGAAAAATATTGATCTACAATTGGTAGAATTTACAGACTATACGCAACCAAATGCAGCATTAGCAGAAAAAGAAATTGATTTAAATGCCTTTCAGCATCAAATCTTTTTAGACAATTACAATAAAGAACATGGGACGAAATTAGTATCAATTGGCAATACAGTCAATGCACCATTGGGGATTTACGCTAATAAATTGAAAGATATCACGAAAATTAAAGACGGCGGAGAAATTGCTATTCCTAATGACCCAACGAATGGCGGGCGGGCGTTAATTTTATTACAAACTGCAGGACTGATAAAAGTAGATCCTGCGAAACAGCAACTACCGACTGTCAGTGATATTACTGAAAATAAACGCCAATTGAAAATAACTGAATTAGATGCTACGCAAACAGCGCGCGCTTTACAAGATGTCGATGCTTCAGTGATTAATAGCGGCATGGCTGTCGATGCTGGGTATACACCAGATAAAGATGCTATTTTCTTAGAACCTGTAAACGAAAAAGCGAAACCTTATGTGAACATTGTCGTGGCCCGAGAAGAAGATCAAGAGAATAAACTTTATCAAAAAGTTGTAGAAGAATATCAACAAGAAGAAACGAAAAAGGTCATTGCAGAAACATCAAAAGGCGCCAATGTTCCAGCCTGGGAAACATTTGGTAAAAAATAAAGGAGGCATTTATAATGAGTACAACAACGATTCAAACAATCCAAGAAGCTATTGCTACAGAAAAGGAATGGATAATCCATTTAAGACGTCATTTTCATCAATACCCTGAAGCAAGTTTAAAAGAATATGAAACGATTAAGCGAATTAAAGAAGAACTACTAGCCTTAGCTATTCCTTTTGTAGAAGTAGGGGAAACGGGTGTTTTAGCAACCATTGAAGGAGGTCTTGGCGCTGGCAAAACGATTTTGTTACGTGCAGATATTGATGCGTTGGAATTACCAGATGCAACAGGCGCTGCCTATGCTTCTAAAAATCCAGGACTCAATCATGCTTGTGGACACGATGGTCATGCTGCAGCATTGCTAGGTGCAGCTAAAGTGCTCAAAAAACATCAGAATACCTTTTCAGGAACGGTTAAACTGGCCTTCCAGCCAGCTGAAGAAATTGGTGCAGGCGCTCGACAATTTGTGGAAGGAAATTATTTAGAAGCAATCGACCAAGTGTTTGGGATTCATTTAGATTCCAGTGTGCCGGTCGGAAAATTAGTCGCTACCAAAGGCGCCACCAACGCCTCTTGTGATATTTTTAAAATTGAAGTCAGTGGTCAAAGTAGTCACGTCGCCCAACCACAGAATGGCCGAGATGCTGTTTTAGCAGCGGCCAGTATCGTTGTGGAATTACAAAAAATTGTAGCGCGCGAGATTGATCCTTTAGATTCTGTCGTAGTAGGAATTGGCGTTTTACAAGCAGGAACACGCTATAATATTGTAGCAAACCAGGCAACCATTGAAGGTACTGTTCGAACATTTAGTCAGGAAACGCGCCAATTTGTTTTACAACGAGTCGAAGAAATTGCCCATGAAATTGCCCAGTCTCATCGCACAGAAATTGCTGATTTTTCTGTTTATGCGGCAGCGAATCCATTAATTAATGAAGAACAAGCAACCAACCGTGCACAGCAGGTAGCCAGTGAAATTGTTGGTTTTGAAAATGTTGTGACCGATCATCCTAAAAGTTTAGGGGCGGATGATTTTGCTGATTACTTAGCGGTAATTCCTGGTATCTATGGACGGGTCGGTTCACGAAACCCTGAAAATCCTGCTACTCATTTTGGACACCATCATGAACAATTTGATATTGATGAACGTGCCTTACTTTTAGCAGCAGAGTACCACATACGCTATGCATTAAATTATTTATCAGAATAACAGGGATAGGGAGCCGACAAAATGATGGTTTGTGGGCTCCTTTCGTTATAAACCAACGTGGCTTGCTTTCTTGTCATTCTATGGTAGAATACAAGCATAAGAAAGGTGATTCACATGTTTTTTGTTTTAACTGATAAATTAACAAGAAAAGTAGCTCCCGATAGTTTAAGAACAGATGAAGCACTGTTGTGGAGCCGAGCAATTAATTTCTTCATCGCTTGATAGCACATTTTTTGACTAGAAAAGCTAGTCTTATTTGAGTGTACGTACAAGCGGTTGTCGGGATTTCTGTCAGGATGGACGACGTGCAGACGTGGTTCTTTTTTTGTTGTCCCAAAATAATCAGTTAACAAGAAAGAAGTGACGAAAATGAGTATTTTAACTATTGAACATTTAACGCATCGGTTTGGCGAAAAGGTCTTGTATGAAGAGGCTTCATTGCAAGTGAATAAAGGGGATCATTTAGGCTTAACTGGCCAAAATGGTGTCGGCAAATCCACCTTAATTAAAATTTTAACGGGGGAAGTATTGCCAGACGAAGGAACGATTCAGTGGCAAAAAAATTGCAAGATTGGGTACTTGGATCAGCATGTTTCTGTAGAACAATCACTAACGATGGTTGATTTTTTGAAACAAGCCTTTCAAGAACTTTTTGATAAAGAAGCGAAACTGACAAAACTTTATGAAGAATACAGTCAAACGGCTTCGGAAAAACTTTTAGAACAAGCAGGCAAGTTACAAACAGACTTAGATGAAAGTAATTTTTACCAAATCGACACGATTATTCAGGATTTAGCCAATGGGTTAGGACTACAAGCAATTGGTTTGGATAAAAAGTTAGGGGAGCTAAGCGGTGGTCAACGTTCAAAAGTGATTTTAGCAAAATTATTGTTAGAGGCCCCTGATGTGTTACTTTTAGATGAACCCACCAACTATTTAGATGATACACATATTCAATGGCTTGTTCGCTATCTGAATAATTTTGAAGGAAGCTTTCTATTAGTCTCCCATGATTATCAATTTTTAAATGAAGTGACGAATTGCATCGCAGACATTGAGTTTGGCAAGTTAACCAAATATACTGGAAATGTAGAAAAATCTTTTGCACAAAAAGAGCAGAATAAACAAACCTATTTGAAACAGTATCAGGCCCAACAAGAAAAAATTGAAAAAATGGAAGCCTATATTCGTAAATACAAAGCTGGAAATCGAGCAACGATGGCTAAAAGTCGACAAAAACAATTGGACCGGTTAGAACGATTGACTCCGCCAGGTTCCTTGACTAAGCCAGCGATTGAATTTCCTTATCAAGGGTTAGTTGCAACGCAAGCACTAACGACCCAGAAGTTAGTTGTCGGCTATCGGGAACCTTTGTTAGAACCGTTAGATTTAATGGTTCATGTCGGTGAAAAAGTCGCATTGAAAGGTTTCAATGGGATTGGCAAATCAACATTAATTAAAACGTTGACGAAAGTGATTCCTTCATTAGATGGAGAATTTCATTATCCGCTGAATACAAAAATTGCTTATTTTACCCAAGACTTAGCGTGGCCTAATGAGCAGTTAACGCCGCTAGACTATTTATCAGATCGTTTTCCAGATACAACGATTAAAGAGCGAAGAAGTCATTTGGCTAGAGCAGGTTTACCAGATAAGTTAGCAATGCAGTCGTTAGCCCTGTTAAGTGGTGGTGAGCAAACAAAAGTAAAACTAGCGGAACTAATGATGCAAACTAGTAATTTGTTATTTTTAGATGAGCCAACCAATCATATTGATGAAGCGGCCAAAAAAAGTTTACAAGAAGCAATTCACGTTTACCCAGGAACGGTTTTTCTGGTTTCCCATGAAGCAGATTTTTATGAGGAAATTGTGGATCGAGTAATTGATATTGAGGAATTAGTTAAATAAAGAAGAAAGAACCAAGTTGAGGGGGAGTCAACTTGGTTCTTTCTTCTTTATTATTTATTTACTCATTAAGCCATCATGGATTTTTGTTAAATTCCAGTTCATCATGCTGTAGTACGTATCGCCTTCTGTTCCTTCTTTGGCAAGAGAGTCTGTGAAAAGTGTATCGTAAATTGGTCGTTTCACTTCTTTTGAGACCCGTTCCATACTACGTTTATCGACACTGGTTTCAACAAATAACACAGGTGCTTTTGATTTCTTAATGGTATCAATAATCGTGGTCATTTGTTCAGGTGTTCCTTGACTTTCTGTGTTAATTTCCCAAATATAAGCGGCATTTAAATCATAAGCTTTGGAGAAATATTTAAAGGCACCTTCACTTGTAACTAATAATTTTTTATCATCAGGAATATCAGCAAATTTAGCTTTGGCTTCCTCATGTAGTTTGCTAAGTTTTTCGGTATAATTTTTCGCGTTTTCTGTATAGAAATCTTTATTTTTTGGATCTTTTTCTACTAACACGTCACGAATGTTTTCTACATATTTAATGCCATTTTCAATGTCTAACCAAGCATGTGGATCTTCTGTTTGTTCTTGACCGGCACTTGTTAAATATTGTGGCGTAACATTTTTGCTTGTAGAAAAGTAATCTTTATTCTCAACTTTTTTGGCCGTTTTCATTAATTTGTTAAACCAGCCATTTCCGCCTGTTTCTAAGTTCAAGCCGTTAAAGAATAAAATGTCCGCTTCAGAAGCTTTCGCAATGTCTTCTGGTAACGGTTCATATTCGTGAGGGTCTGTCCCAATTGGCACAATACTATGCAGCTCAATTTTGTCTTCCCCAACATTTTTCACTAAATCGGATAAGATCGAGTTCGTTGTCACAATTGCTAATTTTTCTTTCTTTTCAGCGGCTTGATTCCCGCAAGCAGCTAACGTTAACCCTGCTAAAAGTGTTAAAAAAAATAAACTAAATTTTTTCATTCGTTGATTCCTCCATTTCTTTCTCACGGTTTACAAATACTAGGCCTTTCTTTGGTGAGAAAAAGAAAGCCAATAAAAAGAATAAGGCGGCGGTTAAAACAATCGTCGCACCAGAAGCTAAGTTATAAGAATAACTGAAGAATAGGCCAATCACTGAACTTAAAATCCCAAAAGTAGAGGCTAAGCCAATCATTGTTGGTAAGTGATTTGTTAATAGATAAGCTGTTGCCGCTGGTGTAATCAGCATGGCAATGACTAAAATAGTTCCGACGGTTTGCAAAGAAGAAACAGCGACTAATGTTAGTAAAAACATCAATGCATAGTGGAAAAATTGAATATTTAAACCGTAGGCCTGAGCCATTGTGGGATCAAAAGAAGTGAGTTGCAACTCTTTATAAAACAATGCCACAAAAATCAAAACAATCACACCGACGACACAAGTAATTAAAATATCGGTATCTGCGACCGCTAATACATTTCCAAACAGAATATGATATAAATCGGTGGAACTTTTTGCAAAAGAGATAAAAATAATCCCTAAAGCAAAAAAAGAACTAAAGACAACACCAATGGCAGTATCATTTTTTAGTGGACTTTTTTGGGTAATAAAGCCAATCGATAATGCAGCTAATAAGCCAAAAATAGAAGCGCCAAAAATATAATTGAAACCAAACATATAAGAAACAGCGACCCCTGGTAAAACAGCATGTGAAATCGCATCACCCATCAAAGACATCCCACGTAAAATAATGAATGAACCAATTACCCCTGAAATGAGTCCGACAATTATAGACGTCAAAAGGGCATTTTGTAAAAATTGATAACGGAATAAACCATCAATAAATGCAGCAATCATTTTGCAACCCCCTGTATTAATAAATCACCTAACAAATCACCGTATGCTTCTTGGAGCGTTTCTGCAGTAAATGTTTGTTCAACAGGACCCGCAGCAATTAGCCGGTTTTTCAAAACGATTAATTCATCAAAATAGTGGGACACTTTGTGCAAATCATGGTGAACAATGATAATCATTTTACCTTGATTTTTTAATGATTTAAGAATATCCATAATCACTTTTTCACTAGACATATCAATGCCGACGAAAGGTTCATCTAAAAAAATCACCTCAGCACCTTGGGCCAAAACACGGGCGATAAACACACGTTGTAATTGGCCACCAGAAAGTTCGCCAATCTGGCGTTGCGCATAGTCTTCTAATTGCACCATTTTTAATGCAGCCATGGCTGCTTGCTTTTCTTTCTTTCCTGGGCGTTTTAATAGTCCCAAGTTTGGATAGGTTCCTAGCAAGACCGTTTCAAAAACGCTAATTGGGAAACTAAGATCCAAGGCGCTACGTTGTTCTACATAGGCAATGGTTGTTTTTTGTTGGTCAATCGCTTGATTATTTAACAAAACATTACGTTCCTTTGTTTTAATCAAGCCTAATAACCCTTTAATAAATGTTGACTTTCCAGCACCATTTGGTCCGATAATTCCAGTAATTTTACCGGAGGGAATAGTAACGTGGATATTATTTAAAGCGGTCCGTCCTTGATATTGAACGGTTAACGCTTGAACAGCTAAGTTAAAGCTTTTTCTCATGAAATTCCTCCTTTTTAGGTTTGCCTTAAAATCAGTATAAGGGATAGTTTAAGAAAATGCAAATAATTTTTAGGCACGCCTAAATACAAGCGCTTTTTTCACAAAGAAAACCGTTTCTTTCAATAAATTAAGGAGGATCCCATGATTTTTATGACAAAAAATGGTAGAATATGAATGAAAACGACTATTATTTTATATTGACGGAGGATATCATGACCGAAAACTATCAAGATGACACCTTACGCATCTTCAGTTTAAATGCAAATCGACCACTTGCTGAAAAAATCGCAGCATCAGTAGGAACAGAATTAGGAAAAAGCACCGTGCGCCAATTTAGTGATGGCGAAATTCAAATTAATATTGAAGAAAGTATTCGTGGCGATCATGTCTACATCATCCAAGCAACGAATGCTCCTGTAAATGATCATTTGATGGAATTGCTTATTTTAATTGATGCATTAAAACGTGCTAGCGCAAAAACAATTAATGTTATTTTGCCTTACTATGGTTATGCTCGCCAAGACCGCACAGCGAAACCAAGAGAACCCATTACTGCGAAATTAGTTGCTAATATGTTAGTAGAGGCAGGCGCAACACGTTTGTTAACATTAGACTTGCATACTGTTCAAGTCCAAGGATTTTTTGATATCCCAGTAGATAATTTATTTACAATGCCTTTGTTCGCTCATTATTATCGTCAACAAGCATTAGTAGGGGAAGAAATTGTGATTGTTTCGCCTAAAAACAGTGGCGTTCAACGCGCACGTAGTTTATCGGAGTACTTAGATGCGACCTTAGCAATTGTCGACCATGAAGAGATTGATGGGGTGCGCCAAGAAGGTTACGTTATTGGGAATGTCGCTGGGAAAAAATGTATTCTTGTTGATGACATTTTGAATACTGGTCAAACGTTAGCCACAGCGGCGGAAGTTTTAATGAAAAATGGTGCGCAAGAAGTGTATGCTTGCGCCTCGCATGGTTTGTTATCAGAAGGCGCAAAAGCAACCTTAGAAAATGCGCCAATTAAGGAAATTAGTATTACTGACTCTGTTTATACGACAGCAGACCGCCAACCAGCAACCTTGAATATTATTTCTTGCGCTGAGTTAATGGGGGAAGCGTTACTTCGTATTCATGAAAATAAACCAATGAGTCCATTATTCCGTTTAGAACCAAAAGGAGAATAAGTGATTCCTTAAACTAGAAATAGGTCTAACAACTTTAATAGTGTTGGGCCTATTTTTCTTATCTCTTTTATAAATAGAAGAGAAAGTATTCTGATTTTGTGTTTTAAGCTTTTTATGCTAGAATAACGCCAGAACATAAGGAAAGGGACGAGTCATTTGGAACCCATTTATTTAGATCATGCGGCAACAACACCGCTTCATCCAACGGTCATTCAAGCGATGACTGAAAATATGCAAACGACTTTTGGCAATCCATCAAGTATTCATCAGTTTGGACGAAAGGCACACGGTCTTCTGGAAGAAGTGCGTCAAATGATTGCCGAGAGCTTACAAGCCAAACCCCACGAGATTATTTTTAATAGTGGTGGCACAGAAGGGGATAACACAGCCATCTTGGCAGTTGCTTTTTCTCGTCAAAAGGAAGGAAAACATATTATTACTACGGCAATTGAACATCCCGCTGTGTTACGAACGATGGAATACTTAGAAACGTTAGGCTTTGAAGTGACTTACTTACCTGTGAATGAAAATGGTCAGATTTCAATGGATCAATTCAAAAAGTCTTTACGCGAAGAAACGATCTTGGTTTCAATGATGTATGGCAATAATGAAATTGGAAATCGATTACCGATTGCTGAAGTTGGTGCAATTCTTAAAAATCATTCGGCGATTTTTCATACAGATGCCGTCCAAGCTTATGGAAGTGAAGTCATTTTACCTCATGAATTAGGGATCGACTTATTAAGTATTTCCGCTCATAAAATCAATGGTCCAAAAGGCGTAGGTTTTTTATTTAAAAGCGATGCAATCCAATTACCACCTCTTTTACATGGTGGGGAACAAGAAGAAAAACGACGTGCGGGCACGGAAAACTTAGCTGGAATTATTGGCATGGGTACTGCCGTTTCATTACTAACTTCTGCAGAAAAGCAAGCAAGAAAAACAGCCTATCAAAGTTTTCAAACGATTATTTTAAAAGCGTTAGAAGAAGCCAATATTGATTTTTCAATTAATGGTGAACCCACCAATCGTTTAGCGCATGTTTTAAATCTTCATTTAAAAGGAATTCCCAGTGATTTGCTCTTAATGCATTTGGACTTAAGAGGTATTGCGATTTCAACAGGCTCGGCTTGTACAGCGGGAACTGTGGATCCTTCGCACGTGTTGACAGCGATGTATGGAGAAAATTCCTCAGCTATTAAAGAATCAATCCGGATTAGTTTTGGCTACGGGAACACACCAGAAGAAATTGCGACTTTTTCTGAAGTACTAGTTGCAGTGATTCAACAATTGAAAAAATAATCTGATTGCGGCAGCTACAGGTTTTCGCTATAATGAAGATAACAATGAAAATAACGAGGTGGAACCCATGGCATTTACAACAACGGCTGCTGTTGAAGGCTCAACAGTTTTTTACAAAGTACATCCTAGTGCAAAACGCTATACATTAAAAGATAACGGCTTTACTGAAACAAAATCAGGGAACTTTCAATTGATTCGTTCCTTAGATCCAACGCCTCAGAGAAATGAAGGCTTCAAATTGAAAATTACGATCACTGCTGATCTAAAAGAGTTGAAAATGTCCATTACAACGGCAAATGGTTTAAAACCAATGAATATTTTCAAGAATGAACAACATGAAATGAGTAAAGAAAAATACTTTTTCTTAATGGATGGCTTAATTAGCCGTGGTGTATTAGAGAAAGTAGAATAATTTAGAGAAACCTGAAGAAACAAGTGAAAGTAGCTTGTTCCTTCAGGTTTTCTGTTTATTTGAAAGCAACAGCTTGTTGGCTGTGTCTTTGTTCCAAGTATTTTCTCATTATACGCCCGGCTTGCTTTACTTATTTCAAAAAAATAGTATAATGAAAAGCACTGAAAAGTTACGACCTTCAAATCGTGGATGATTTCAGAATCTAATTGAAATGATGGTGATAAAATGGCAGATAACAGCAAAACGCGTGTCGTGGTAGGCATGAGTGGCGGTGTCGATTCATCTGTCACAGCGTTGCTTTTAAAAGAGCAAGGCTATGATGTAATTGGGATCTTTATGAAAAATTGGGATGATACAGACGAAAATGGTGTCTGTACCGCAACTGAGGATTATAAAGATGTCGCAAAAGTAGCGGATCAAATTGGGATTCCGTATTATTCGGTCAATTTTGAAAAAGAATATTGGGACCGTGTGTTTGAATATTTTTTAGCAGAATATCGGTTAGGACGGACACCAAATCCAGATGTCATGTGTAATAAAGAAATTAAATTTAAAGCATTCCTAGATTATGCTATGCAACTAGGCGCTGACTATGTTGCAACTGGCCACTATGCGCAAGTAGAAACGGATGAAAATGGCGTAGTGCATATGTTACGTGGAATTGATAATAATAAAGACCAAACTTATTTTTTAAGCCAATTATCACAAGCCCAATTGGCAAAAACAATGTTTCCATTGGGTGGCATGGAAAAATCAGAAGTTCGTGCAATTGCTGAACGTGCTGGATTAGCCACAGCCAAGAAAAAAGACTCAACGGGCGTTTGTTTTATTGGTGAAAAGAATTTCAAAGAATTTTTGAGTAATTATTTACCAGCTAAAAAAGGCAACATGGTGACAGAAGATGGCGAAATCAAAGGACAACATGATGGTCTGATGTATTATACTATCGGTCAACGCCAAGGCTTAGGAATTGGTGGCGGCGGTAAAACACAAGAACCATGGTTTGTGATTGGGAAAGATTTAACTACCAATACATTATATGTGGGACAAGGATTTCACCATGAAAAACTATATGCAACACATTTAGAAGCTAGTGAGGTTCATTTTACTGTTGATACACCAATGCCAAAAGAGTTTGACTGTACGGCTAAATTCCGTTATCGTCAAGCAGATATTCCAGTGCATGTTTCCTTATCTGAAGATGGCACAAAAGCAACCGTTACGTTTAAGGAACCAGCGCGCGCAGTCACTCCAGGTCAAGCTGTTGTTTTTTATGATGGGATGGAATGCTTAGGGGGCGGCTTAATTGATCGCGCCTACCAAGATGAAAAAGAGCTACAATACGTCTAAAAAGTTTCACGAGTTGTGAAACAAAAAGGATGGAGTTAACCAAAAGAAAAGCGGATATGCTGGTTATAAAACCAGTAAATATCCGCTTTTCTTTTTTGTTTTATATGCCTATTTTTTTTAAAATAAGAAAAAGAGAAAAATTAAAAATTCAAATTGTGGATAACTTTTCTGTGTATAACTTAGTCATCATTTTTCTCTTTTTTTAATTCGGCGGTGCTTCGACGAACCCATAGAAGGTTAATGAGAACCAGACAAGAAGTGGAAATAAAGACCCCACGATAACCGAAAGCGGCAGATACGCTTGAACCAATCATAGGACCAATCACATTTCCTGTCGCTTGGAAAGATTGATTGTAACTGAAAATACGACCTGCAGCGTCACTTGGGGAATAACGAGTGATCAACGTTTGAACAGCTGGTAGTAAACAGGCATCGGAAATCCCAACTAAGAAACGAAGCATGGCAAGCTGCCAGACATTTTGAACAAAGGCCATTGGTAGGTAAACGAAAATGGCTAAAATTAAGCCAATTGTCAAGATACGTTCACTGCCAATACGATCGCCTAAGCGGCCGAAACGTGGGGCGGCTATTAACGTTGCAATCCCTGGAATAGAAGCAATGACTCCGCTAATTAAGGTGACATTTCCGTGACCACCCAACAATTGTTGAATATATAAACTGATGATGGGACTAATTGAATTATTGGAAGCTTGAATGATTAATGTCGTAATAAACATTCCAAGAATCACGTGGGGATGTTCTAGTTTTTTTAAAATTTGTTTCCCAGATGCGGCTTGATTTTTTTCAATTGGCACAAACTCTTCATGGACAAAGACGAGACTCAAAACAAAAACGAGTAATAAAATCGTACCAGTAATGAAAAAGGTTGGCCGATAACCGAAAATAGACGCAGTGACACCGCCCAAAAGAGGACCAAGCAACGTGCCGGTAACAGAACCAGTGGCTAAAGTACCAAGCACTTGACCGCTTTTTTCCTTAGGTGTGCCTGTAGCAACTAACGCAGTCGCATTACTGATATAACCAGAAAAAACACCTTGTAATAAGCGTAAGCCAATCAATTGATAAACACTTGTGACTGCGCCCATTAAACTAATGACGATAGCCATCCCTAATGAAGCGCGTAATAACATTAACTTGCGTCCTTTTCGGTCGGCTAAACGGCCCCACCAAGGTGAAACAATGGTTGTGACTAAAAAAGTGGAAGAGAACGTGATTCCGCTCCAAAAATTCAATTGTTGGTGGGTAAAAGTACCTAATGTGTTGATATAAAGAGGCATAAATGGCATCACTAAGCTAAAGCCAATACCAGCCATAAATGTGCCAAACCATAAAACGAGCAGATTTTTTTCCCAAGGTTGTCTTGGACGGAAAATTTTACTTTTAATTAATTCATACATTCTATTTCCTCACTTTCTAGTAAAGAAATTCAAATTTGGCTTTGGCGAGTAGTTGATCATTCAATGCTTGATGCAATTCATTCGCAAAAAAGCCTTCTTTTAAATTTAGTGGATTTTTTGTAGCGTACACATATAACGTATAGGTGTGCACACCAGAGCGAGGGCTTAACCCCAGATAACGTTCGGTTAACTCAGGTAACGTTTCAGTGGCAAGCGCAGGAATCATCTGTTTCCCCAAAGGAGAAGCAAGACTATTTTTTCCTTGAATGGTAGGCTTGAGTGCTGTTCGACTAAAGTCTTCAGGAATCTCATTGGTTACAGGAACATTGGCAGCTAACCAATGAATAAAAGGGAAACCGATTAGAGGAATCGTGTCATAATCAATTAATTCCCAGGATAAATAGCGGGCTTCTTTAGGAATGGCCGCTAAAGAAATAGGAAAAGATAAAATAGGACGTTCGTGTAATAAAAATTCTGCACTGGTTCGTTTGCCATAACGATCGGCCAAATGAGAACGGTTGGTAATATGCATGCCAAACAGCCTTCTTTCAAAAATAATGTTTACAAATTATTATTATAAACTATAATTTATAGTTTAAAAAGAGTCAATAGATATGATAAACTAATACTTGTCCAAAATTTAAGAATTGGAGGCGTCAGAAAGATGGCAAAAAAACGGAATTTAACGAAAGCCAAAATCCTTGAAAGTGCCCGCAATCTAGCGGAAGAATTGGGCGTTCAACAATTAACCTTTCAAAATTTAGCCGTTGATTTAGGCATCAAGTATCCTTCACTCTATAATCACTTTAAAAATATTGCTGAAGTAAAAAATGCTCTAGTGGACTTGTTAATTCAAGAATTAAATGATGCATTGCGAAGAGCCTTAGTGGGTAAGAGTGGCGCAGAAGCAATTCGGATATATGCTGAAACGTACCAACAATTTGCTTTTGAAAATTCTGCAGTCTATGAATTACTTATCAGTGTGCCGAAAACGCAAAACCAACAATTAATTGAAGGCATCCATGAAACCAATCAAATTATCTTACAACTTTTAGCTTTTTATCCATTTAATAATGAAGAACGACTGCATAAAAGTCGAGAACTACGTAGCTTAATCCATGGTTATATTACCTTACGTTTTTTAGGTTATTTTCAACGCGAAGAAGCCACGCCGGAAGAAAGTTATCGTCGCATGATTGAAGATTTTATTGCTTCTTTAGAAGTGGCAGGATAAAATAAATTTCAAAAATTTCTCAGTCCGAAACCAAATCCTTGCAACTTTTTCAGAAAGTGACTATGATACCTACAGTAGCAAAAAAAGGAGCGGTTCAATGTATCAAGTAATTACAATGTATGGCGACAATGAACCTTGGTGGTTTTTTGATGATTGGCAAGAGGACATTGTTCAAGAAAAAACCTTCGATAACTTGACCGATGCAGAGACATATTATGTGGAAGTTTGGCAAAAACTTTCTCAGAATTATACATACGTCAACACAAAGCCTAACTATTTAACGGCTTTCTGGAATGATGGGGAAGAACGCTGGTGTGAAGAATGCGATGAAGATTTACAACAATACTTCGGTTTAGCATTACTAGAAAATCATCATGCGGTTACTTTTGAAAATAAAGCTGAGTTTACCACAATATCCAATCATTTTGGCAAAACAAAATTCTGCAAACGGAAAGTTATTTGAAACGCATGAGTTTAAAGAAAAACCTCAGGGAATTTTCTTTAAACTCTTTTTCTATTCTCGGAATTTAGAGAAAATCGAACCAATATTTGGTATAATACGAAAAGATAGCACTCAAAAAGGAGCGAAACTAGTGGTTGCAAAACAATTAATTATTGCTGAAAAACCTAGCGTAGCAAAAGATTTAAGCCGCGTTTTAGGAGCAAATCAAAAAAATAAGAATTATTATGAAGGACCCAACGTGATTGTCACCTGGGCTTTAGGCCACCTCTTAGGACTAAAAATGCCAGAAGATTTAAACAAAGAATGGCAAACGTGGCAAATGGAAACTTTACCGATGATTCCTAAGAATTTAGGGATTAAACCGTTACCGAAAACGGGACATCAATTAAAAGCGATTAAACAATTAGCTAATCGTAAAGATGTTTCTGAAGCCGTAATTGCCACCGATGCTGGTCGTGAAGGTGAATTAGTGGCCCGCTGGATTTTAGAATATGTCCGTTTTAACAAACCAGTCAAACGCTTATGGATTTCATCTCAAACAGACAAAGCCATTAAAGACGGGTTTAAGAAAATTCGCCCAGCGAAAGACTACGATAATTTGTATTACTCTGCCTTGGCGCGCGCAAAAGCTGACTGGTTAGTTGGGCTAAACGTCACACGGGCCTTGACAGTGAAATATCAAGATAACTTATCCGCAGGTCGTGTTCAAACACCAACTTTAGCAATGGTGCGCCAACAAGAAAAAACGATTGAACAATTTAAGCCTCAAACTTATTTTACTATCTCGTTAACTGTTGAATCAGAAAAAGCAAAGATGACCCAAAAAAATCCATACGCTTTAAAAGAACGGCAGGAAGCAGAACAATTAGTCAAAGAACTCTCAAAACAAAAGGGCTTAGTTACCGATATCCAAGAAAAAGTTAAAACAGAAAATGCGCCGTTACCATATGATTTAACCGAAATCCAGCGTGAAGCCAACCAGCGATTCCAATTTTCTGCAAAGAAAACGTTGTCTCTTGTACAAAGTTTATACGAAACCCATAAAATTGTTTCCTATCCTCGAACTGACAGCAAATATCTAACAACGGATATGAAAGGAACGATGAAAGAACGACTTCAAGCCATTGCTGATTTTTCACCAGAAGTGAAAGGCTACCTTAAAAATGGGGCCGTTGTTAAACAACAAAAAGTTTTCCAAAATGCAAAAGTCACGGATCACCATGGGTTGATTCCAACTGAACAACGTCCTCGTTATGAAAAGCTAAGTAATGATGAACAAAAAATCTATCAAATGATTGTTCAACGATTCTTAGGTTTGTTTGCTGAGCCAAACCAAACCAAACAAACAAAAGTTACAGTCGCTTTTGGAAAAGAAATATTTGTCTTTCATCAAAATAAAGTAGTTGTTGCTGGCTGGAAAACAACAGCCGAACAGCCGCTATCAACTGTCCAATGGCAAAAAGGCATGACCGTTGCGCCAAACTTTACCATTAACAAAGAATTAACGTCGCCGCCAAAACCATTAACCGAAGGAACGTTGTTAGGAAAAATGGAGAAACACAGTTTAGGCACACCGGCAACGCGAGCTGAAATCATTGAAAAACTGATTAAATCAGAATTGATGGAACGAACCAATAGCGGTTTAAGTGTGTCTGCCAAAGGAAAGCAACTATTAGACTTGGTGAATCCATCACTTGTGACACCTGAACTAACGGAAAAATGGGAAAAGTCGCTCGAAGCAATCGCTTCGGGTCAACAAAAGAGTCAACTTTTCTTAAAGGATATTGAAGAGGATACGAAAAAATTAGTCCGTGAAATTAAACAAAGCGAGAAAAAATATCAAGATTTTTCCATTACGCAAAAAAAATGTCCAGATTGTGGCTCAAACTTACGGGAAAAAAATACGAAAGATGGGAAGATTTACGTTTGTACAAACCAAGAATGTTCTTATCGTCGGCGAAAAGATCCTAAAGTATCCAATCACCGTTGCCCACAATGCCATAAAAAAATGGTCATCATAGAAGGAAAAAATGGTCGTTCTTTCAAATGTAAATTCTGTTCGATTACTGAAAAAATTCCCGATAAAAAAGAACGAAAACAAAAAATGACTAAACATGAAGAACGTCGTTTGATGAAAAAATATTCACAACCAGACGAACCAGAAGAAAGTGCTTTAGCGCAGGCCTTAAAAGCCGCTATGAATCAAGAGTAGCGACTTGACGAATGTTGGCTCTAAATAATCAAGTCATCCATGTTGGTCTTTAGTAAACTTTCAAATAGAAAGAGAGGGACACGGATGCTCGCAAATTTAAATCAAGCAATGGATTATATTGAAGAACATTTAACGGAAGAAGTATCCTTCGATGAATTGGCAAAAAAGACAGGGATTTCTGTTTACCATTTTAAACGAACTTTTTCGTTTTTTGCGGGGATGAGTCTGGCTGAGTATATTAAAAAGAGACGTTTGGCGGAAGCAAATTTAGCATTACTTGCTGGTGAAAAAGTGACGGATGTAGCTTTTAAATATGGTTATCAAAGTATTGAAGGATTCTCAAGAGCTTTTCGCGATTGGTCAGGACAAGCCCCTTCTGAAGTAATGAAAACACAAATCCAAAAAACGTTCCCTAAATTCTCTTTCTATATTGATATTAAAGGAGGACAATCAATGGATGTTAAATTGATTGAAAAACCAGCGTTTCAAATAGTCGGAGTTAGTCAGAAGGTTCCCTTGCAGTATCAAAAGGAAAATCAAGCAATCATGGAATTAGCACAGCGCATTACACCACAACAACGAGCGGAAATGCATACATTTGATGATGTATATCCTCATCAAGTAGTAAATGCTTCTTTTGACTTTCAAGAGGGACGAACAACAGAAGGTGGAGAAATGACACACATGATTGGCTTTGCCACTTTGCAAGAAAATATCTATGAAGATTTGGAGCAACTAAGCGTACCTGCTCATACATGGGCGGTTTTTCCAAATGAAGGTCCTTTCCCACAAACTTTACAAGAAACCTGGGCAAGGATATTCTCTGAATGGTTGCCTTCATCTGGTTACCAAGTCGTTGCAGCACCAGAAATTTCGTTTACGCAATATCAAGGACCAGCAGAAGCTAAGTACAGTGAAATCTGGCTCGCTGTTACAGCTACTAAATAAAGAAAACCCACCATTGAAAAATGGTGGGTTTTTCCGCCAAGAAGGAGAAAGTTTGGTATAATAAACGTGAAGAAAAAAATCAGACCTTCTAAACTGAAATCTAGCTATGGATAAGTGATGCGAATACGGAATCATGGAGAAAAAATAATTCTCCGAGGTTTTAGAGTCATGTTGTTTAGAATGGTACCAAAACGGGATTTACAATAACTTCGCTACCATCTTCGTTTTAGAGTCATGTTGTTTAGAATGGTACCAAAACTTATGTGATTGAGGGAATTTTGATTGATGCGTTTTAGAGTCATGTTGTTTAGAATGGTACCAAAACATAAGGCTAAAGAATCTATCAAGAAAGTAAGTTTTAGAGTCATGTTGTTTAGAATGGTACCAAAACCTTAAAGCGTTCCGAATAGCGTTCTAAGAAGTTTTAGAGTCATGTTGTTTAGAATGGTACCAAAACTAAGCATTTTTTTGATGTGTAATACTTATCGTTTTAGAGTCATGTTGTTTAGAATGGTACCAAAACTTCCAAAATTTAGAACAAGAAAAAAAGACCGTTTTAGAGTCATGTTGTTTAGAATGGTACCAAAACGCATTTTTGTAGTTCTTACTATTCTTGCTTGTTTTAGAGTCATGTTGTTTAGAATGGTACCAAAACTCGACCGTCCCATGTTGGAGCTCCAATCAAGTTTTAGAGTCATGTTGTTTAGAATGGTACCAAAACCTTATTTAAAAGACGGCAATATTAAAAACAGTTTTAGAGTCATGTTGTTTAGAATGGTACCAAAACAAACTTTTTTGATTTGGCTTTTTCTCCCCTGTTTTATAGCCATGTTGTTAAAAAACAAACTATCACCTCAAGCAATCCGTAATTTTCATCACAAGATTAGAATTTTTATCATCAAAGACGAGCTGTTTCAATTTTCGAAAACTAATCAAGTGATAAGTCAAAATGTTGATAGATTGAGATTAGTTCTTCCTTTTTTTAGGAAGGGCTTTTTTTATTGATAGAAGAAAGGGAAGAAATCTTGGTAGCACCTAAAAAAATTGTGAGAAATGCTTCTGTATTGTTTGGTTTCTGCCTCAGAAAGTTGTATACTTAGATTGGAATTATTCTATATTACATGCATTTTCACACTTTTTGGAAAAGTTCACTTGAATTTTCTTTTAGTTTCGTAGATAAAAGGAGTCATCGCTAATGGAAATGAACAATTCAGGTAAGCTTGTTTCTTTGTGTGGAGGCAAATCAGGGAGGAAATAATATGTTTGATATTGTAACATTGGCGAGAATCCAATTTGCGATGACAACAGTTTTCCACTTTTTCTTCGTACCGTTTTCAATAGGATTAGCACTTGTTGTAGCAATTATGGAAACAATGTACGTTGTGAAAAAAGAGGAACGTTATCGTAAAATGGCCAAGTTTTGGGGAAATATATTCCTATTAAGCTTCGCTGTTGGGGTTGTAACCGGGATTATTCAAGAATTTCAGTTTGGGATGAACTGGTCTGATTACTCTCGATTCGTCGGAGATATTTTTGGGGCACCGTTGGCGGTAGAAGCGCTCTTAGCTTTCTTCTTAGAGTCAACATTCTTAGGTTTGTGGATCTTTACTTGGGATAAAATGAATCCAAAAGTTCACGTAACCTTTATCTGGTTAGTCGTATTCGGTTCAATGATGTCTGCTTTCTGGATTTTAGTTGCCAATAGTTTTATGCAACATCCAGTAGGTTATGTCATCAATAATGGCCGTGCTGAAATGGTGGACTTTGTAGCTGTCATCAGCAATCCAAAAGTTTGGTATGAATTTTCACACGTTATCATGGGCGCCTTTACATTGGGCGGCATGGCAGTAGCTGGTATGGCTGCTTTCCAATTGTTGAAAAAACGGGATATTTCATTCCACAAAGCATCTATGCGCATTGGCTTATGGGTTACTTTGTTCGGTTCAATCGGCGTTTTATTAGCTGGCGACTTGCAAATGAAAGCTCTAATTGAAGGACAACCAATGAAATTTGCGGCGATGGAGGGGGCCTATGAAGACTCTGATGATCCTGCTGCTTGGACATTGATTGCTTGGGCAGATGAACGAGAACATAAACAAGTTTTTGGTATCGATATTCCGTATATGCTAAGTATTTTATCGTATAATAAATTATCAGGTTCGGTTGATGGGATGGATACAGTCAACAAGCGCTTGGTAGAAAAATATGGGGATGATAAAAATTATTATCCACCAGTTAACACTTTATTCTGGAGCTTCCGTATCATGGCTGGTTTTGGTGCCTTAATGTTATTGGTTGCTGCCTTAGGACTATTCTTTACAAGGAAGAAAAAACCATCGCTGTACGAGAAGAAATGGATGCTGTGGATTGTTGCTTTATGTACGTTCGCACCATTCCTTGCCAATACAACAGGTTGGTTAGTCACTGAATTAGGTCGTTATCCGTGGACTGTCTATGGATTATTTACGATTGAACAAAGTGTTTCACCAAATGTATCGGTTGCTTCATTAATTACGTCAAATGTCATTTATTTCTTATTATTTGCTGGTTTAGGTAGTGTCATGGTTTACTTGGTTATTTTAGAATTACGTAAAGGACCAGACTATGAAGCGAAAAAATTAGCGAAAGAAAATGAACCAGCGTTGGATCCATTTGATAAGGGGGTATTTGGCGAATGAGTACACTACAATTATTATGGTTTGTCCTTATCGGCGTCTTGTTCTCAGGTTTCTTCTTCTTAGAAGGATTTGACTTTGGTGTTGGAATGGCCGTTCAAACGTTGGCACACAATGACGACGAAAAAGATCAAGTCGTTGCAACAATTGGACCTGTTTGGGACGGAAACGAAGTTTGGCTATTAACAGCGGGCGGCGCAATGTTTGCCTCTTTCCCATATTGGTATGCTTCATTATTTAGTGGCTACTATTTAATTCTATTTACGATTTTATTTGGCTTAATTATTCGCGGAGTTTCCTTTGAATTCCGCCATAACATGCCGGAAGGTAAACGTCGTCGGATGTGGAACTGGACGCTATCAATTGGTAGTTTCCTTGTACCGTTCTTCTTTGGTATTTTGTTTATCAGCTTAGTCCAAGGGATGCCTTTAGATGCAAACGGCAATATGCATGCGCAATTTACGGATTATTTTAATCTGTTTTCAATTGTTGGTGGAGTAGCCTTAACATTACTTTGCTACTTACACGGCATGAACTATATTGCTTTAAAAACAGAAGGCCCAATTCGTGAACGTGCTCGAAATTATGCAGAAATCTTATACGGCGTTTTATATGTCGGTTTAGTTGTTTTTGCAGTGTTGATGTACTTCAAAACGGACTTTTATGAAAAGAACTTTGCGGTCACTTTAATTTTAACGTTAGCAATTGTGGTCTTAACGGTCATTGCTAATGTTGGGGTGTTTAAACGCAAAGAGATGTTAGCTTTTCTAGCGAGTGGTTTAACATTAGTTGTACTAGTTGCTCTCTTGTTCAGTGGCTTGTTCCCACGTGTTATGATTGGTAGTGAAGGTTTTGATTTGTTGATTAAAGATGCAACAAGCACACCATATACACTAAAAATTATGACGTGGATTTCTTTAAGCATTTTACCATTCGTGTTAGCTTATACTGCTTGGTCCTATTATATTTTCAGAAAACGTATTTCACAGACAGCCGTACCAGAGGGGTATTAAATCTATGATTGATAAAGACATCTTACAGATGCCTAAAATCAAAAAAATTCTTGTCTTGCTTGCAGGTTTTTCTTTCCTGCAAGCAGTCTTTATAATTGGGCAAGCTTTTTTTCTTTCAAAAGCCATTGTCGGCCTTTGGAGTGGCGGGCATCTTAACCAACAACTACAGAGTATTTTACTCTTTTTTATTTTTTATCTTGGTCGACATGTTATTACGTATTTTCGTGAGAGAATGCTCGATACATTTAGTTATGAACGCTCAAAAGAATTACGCGAACAATTATTAACTAAAATTTTCCGTTTGGGGCCAAATGTTGTTCAAAAAAATGGAACTGGAAATATGGTTACTATGGCTTTAGAAGGCATCAGTCAAACCGAAAATTATTTACAATTGATTTTGACAAAAATGATGAATATGATGATTATTCCTTGGATTATTTTGGCCTTTGTTTTTACACAAGATATTCGTTCAGGCATAACATTGCTGATTGTTTTTCCGATTATTATTATTTTTATGATTGTGTTAGGTTATGCAGCACAAAGTAAAGCGGACAAGCAATATGCGGCGTTTCAAATGCTTTCCAATCATTTTATTGATTCCTTGCGAGGAATTGACACGCTGAAACTGTTTGGGTTGAGCAAAAAATATGCTGGGAGTATTTACCATACAAGTGAACGATTCAGAAAAGCGACCATGAGTACATTGAAAATTGCTATTTTATCAACCTTTGCGTTAGACTTTTTTACGACATTATCGGTAGCTGTTGTGGCAGTTTTCCTTGGATTAAGTTTATTAAACGGCACGATTTTATTATTTCCTGCCTTGGTTACTTTAATTTTAGCACCTGAGTTCTTTTTACCGATTCGTGATTTTTCAAGTGATTATCACGCAACCTTAGATGGAAAAAACTCTTTTCAAGCGATCCAAGCGGTATTAGCATTGCCAGAAGCAGAACAGACCGATGTGCTCACGTTAGATGATTGGCATCAAGAAAGTCAGTTGTCAGTCACAGCGTTAAATTTTTCCTATGAAGATGCAACGCAAGAAGCGATTCAATCGTTGCAATTCTCTGTTGATGGTCGCAAAAAGATTGGAATTATCGGGGCGAGTGGTTCTGGTAAGTCAACGTTAATTAATTTATTAAGTGGCTTTTTATTGCCAACAGAAGAAACGAGTCAATTGGCGATAAATGGCCAAACGATTCCACATTTTTTACAAAAAGACTGGCAAAAACAAATCCTTTATATTCCGCAAGCACCATATATTTTTCAAGATACTTTGGCAAACAATATTCGCTTTTATACACCTGAAGCAACAGATGAGGCGATTCAGCAAGCGATTCAGTTAGTTGGCTTAGACGAGCTGGTTAAAGATCTTCCCGAAGGAATTCATACCTTGATTGGGGAAAGTGGTCGAATGTTAAGTGGGGGACAAGCGCAACGAGTAGCGTTGGCCCGCGCCTTTGTCGATCAAAAACGCCACGTCTTGCTGTTTGATGAGCCGACAGCGCATTTGGATATTGAAACAGAAGTTGAAATGAAAGAGCGCATGTTGCCATTAATGAACAATCATCTTGTCTTCTTTGCGACACATCGTCTGCATTGGATGGAAGAAATGGATTACATTTTAGTGATGGAAAAAGGTCAATTAGTGGAACAAGGAACGTTAGCAGAGTTGATTGAAAAAGATGGCTACTATGTTCAATTAATGAAGCAAATGAGAGGAGGACGCCAATGATGGAAAAACAGCCGACAACGAAAGACGTTTGGAAAAACGATCAATGGGTTCGTCCTTTCTTAAAACGCTATAAAAAAACCTTGTATTTTGCCTTACTTTTAGGCTTCTTGACGTTCTTTAGCGCAGGGGCATTAATGTTTACGTCTGGTTACTTAATCAGTCGTGCGGCTTCCTTACCAGAGAATATTTTATTAATTTATATTCCCATTGTTTTAACAAGAGCATTCGGGATTGGCCGTCCTGTTTTTCGTTATGTGGAGCGTCTAACGAGTCATAACTGGGTGTTAAAAATGACCTCTGATCTGCGCTTGAAACTTTATAATGTACTAGAAAAAGATGCGATTTTCTTTAAGACAAAATATCGCACTGGGGATATCTTAGGTTTGCTTTCGGAGGATATTAATCATATCCAAAACTTGTATTTACGAACGATTTTCCCAACCGTTATTGCTTGGATTTTGTATATCTTTTTAGTGATTGCATTAGGTTTCTTTTCTTGGTGGTTTGCTTTATGCATGTTACTGATGTTAGGAGTGGTTGTTTTTCTATTACCACTTGTTTCAGTTCTAGTGAATGGTGCGCGTCAAGAAAAACATAAATATGCCAAAAATGAGTTATATCAAACACTAACCGACAATATTCTAGGTGTGTCTGATTGGGTATTTAGTCAACGAGGCTCTGAATTCGTTGCTCGTTATGAAACAGATGAAGCAAACGTTCGTGCATTAGATGAAAAAATGAAGCAATTTAACCGTGGCCGAGACTTTGTTTTACAACTTCTGTTTGGTGTGATTGCGATTGCTGTCTTAGCTTGGACTAGTGTGCGGTTTCCAGGTAATCATGGGGGCGCAGCCAATTGGATTGGTGCCTTTGTTTTAACCGTTTTTCCGTTAATTGATGCTTTTGCTCCGCTACCTGCTGCAGCACAGGAAACAACGATTTATAAGGATTCCATTCGTCGTTTTAATGAGCTTCCTGAAGGGGAAGATGACTCAACAGAAGCGCCTGTTCAGCCAAATGGCACCAGTTTATCGATAGAACATTTGTCTTTTGCATATGAAAATCAAGAGAAAAAGGTATTAAATGACTTATCGTTAACAATTCCTGAAAAACAAAAATTAGCGATTTTAGGACGCAGTGGTTCCGGAAAGAGTACGTTGGCTTCGCTCATTCGTGGTGATTTACGGCCTACTTCGGGAGAAATCCTTTTAGGAAATATCCCAACTGAGGCATTTGGTGAGACGATGACTGAATATATTGGGGTTATGCATCAAGCACCGTACCTATTTCGAACAACCATTTTAAATAATATTCGGATTGGTAGAGAAGAAGCAAGCGAAGCAGAAGTTTGGGCGGTTTTAGAAAAAGTTGGCTTAAAAGAAATGGTTGCCCAATTACCAGAAGGTTTACAAACAATGGTGGATGAAGCAGGTTTGCGTTTTTCTGGTGGCGAACGACATCGCTTGGCGCTAGCGCGGATTCTTTTGCAAGATACACCGATTGTGTTATTAGACGAACCAACTACTGGTTTAGATCCAATTACAGAACAGCAATTGCTGGAAACCTTTTTTGAGGCATTAAAAGATAAAACCGTCATCTGGATTACCCACCATTTGCAAGGCGTAACTTTGATGGATCAAGTGATCTTTATTGAAGATGGCCAATTAGAGATGAGTGGTACGCCAGAAGAATTACTTGCAACCAATGCGCATTATCAGAAACTTTACCGAATTGATCGTGGCATTAGTTCTTTCGAGGAATAAAAAAACGACTGGTTGTTGATTAAAGCAAACAATCAGTCGTTTTTCTATTTCAATTAATGGCAATTCTTCCATAAAACGTTTAAAATGAACGATGTAATAAGAGCTCAGTTAAGGAAAGTAAGGTTTCTTTTGCTGTGCCATCAGGCAATTGTTGAATATCAGTGATTGCTTTGTTGGTTACTTTTTTAGCAAAAGCTTGTGCTTCTGTAACGCCATGATAGTCATTGACTAGCGCCGCAACTTCAGCTGCCTCTTCTAAGGTAATGGCGCGTCCTTTATCCAAATAAGGGCCGAATACGTCAGGTGCTGCTTGATAAGCGAAGAGAAGGGGTAACGTATAAACACCTTGTGACAAGTCTTCTAAAGCGGGCTTTTTCAAAGTTTCCGTGTCGGCAGTGTAATCTAAAATATCGTCATAGACTTGAAAAGCAATGCCAATATGACGGCCAATTCGTTTAGCTAAACGTTGGACTTCTTTTGAACTATGACCGAAATAGGCCCCTTCAAGACAGCTTAGTGAAAAAAGTTCGGCTGTTTTGCCGTTGACACTTCTTAAATAAGCAGGAATCGACATGCGGCGGTCAAATCGATGACTCATTTGATCGAGTTCACCAAGTAATAACCGTTTCATTCCTTGTGCATTGATTTTCATAAATTCAGAGCCATTCATGGCATCTGCAATCAAAGTAAAGAATTCAGTGAATAGTAAATCACCTGTGTAAACAGCCACGTCTTTACCATATTGTGATTGAATAGTCACAGCGCCTCGGCGCAATGGAGAATCGTCAATAATGTCATCGTGAATCAACGTAGCCATATGTAGGATTTCCAAAGATGCAGCTATTTTTAATAGTTGTTGTTTCTCTTGTTTTTCTTCATCACCCAGTTGAGCAAAAAGAAAGAAAAAAGCGGGGCGTAATAATTTGCCGCCAGAACGAGCCAAAGTTACTAAGGCTTCTTCAATGTCTTCGTTGCGTGTATGCAACGTTTGTTCAATTAATTCACATGTTTCCGTTAAAGAACGTTCAACGTCAGGAAACGACTTCCAAAATGTGTTCATAAATATACTACGATCCTTTCAGTGGTTCAATACTATTTGATTGTATACGAATTGGCGACAGAAATACAGTAATTAAGTTTTAAAAGTAACAAAGTTTGTAAAAAAGTAGCGGAGGGATAGTTTGAATCGAGAAATATTTTTTGAATTAGTAGAATTAAAAGCAAAAACAGCGAGTGTTTTGCCATTTTTGTTAGGAATTTGTTTTAGTTGGTACCAATATGGGCGGCTCCATGTTGGTTATGTTTTAATTTTTTTCATTGCGATGTTTATTTTTAATATGGCGGTCGATATTTTAGATAATTATAATGATTACCATCATGCTACAGAAGTTCATGATTATAAGGAAAAAACGAATATTATCGGTCGAGAAAATTTATCTTTGCCATTAATACGCAAAATGATTTTTTGGATGATTCTCGTTTCTGCTTTAATGGGGATTGGGTTGTCATTTATTGTTGGCTGGCCGTTATTAATTATGGGTCTTTATTGTTACTTAATTGGTATTTTTTATTCATCAGGACCGAAACCTTTGTCCAGTCTACCATTAGGGGAAGTTTTCTCAGGATTTACAATGGGGTTCATGATTACCCTTATTTGTGTCTACATTAATACGTTTGAAGTTTTCAATTGGTCAGCAGCTAATTTATGGGGGATTTTCTTAGTCGCTTTACCTAATACTTGTTACATTGCTAACTTAATGTTAGCAAATAATATCTGTGACTTAGAGGAAGATGAAAATAACAAGAGATATACATTAGTTCATTACCTTGGCAAAGCAAGTTCTTTGAAATTATTCGTCGGATTAAATACAATAGCAATGTTAGCCATTTTGTTAGCTGTCGGGTTAGGATTAACCCCGCCAACAATGTTACTCATGCTTTTAACTTTACCTTTTGTACGGAAACAAACCCAAGCCTTACTGAAGGAACAAGTGAAGAGTAAAACATTTGTTTGTGCTGTGAAGATCTTAGCTGTGGGAGCAACTGCACAAGTGCTATTTTTTGCCATAGGTTTGTGGTGGCTGTAAATTTTTTATAGAGTGGAAGGGAATCAAAATGAATAAGAAACATGTTGTTATTTTAGGTGCTGGTTACGCAGGCTTAAAAACATTACGCGAATTACAAAAAGGCGCCAAAGACGTCGAAATTACTTTAGTGGATCGTAATAACTATCACTACGAAGCAACGGACTTGCATGAAGTTGCTGCTGGAACACAACCAGCTGAAAAAATCACATACAATATTATGGATGTTGTCGATGAAAAAATGACCACCTTTATCCAAGGAACAGTTCAAACAATTGATGCTGCAACACAAACAGTTGCTTTAGAAGATGGCCAAACAATCAATTATGATTACTTAGTTGTTTCTCTTGGGTTTGAATCAGAATCATTTGGTATCCCTGGTGTGCAAGAACATGCTCTACAAATGGTAGATGTGAAAACGGCTTTAAACGTGTATGAACATATCCAAGAACAAATGCGTCAATACAAAGCAACTCAAAACGAAGAATTCTTAAAAATTGTTGTCTGCGGAGCAGGCTTTACAGGGATTGAATTATTAGGTTCTCTTGTTGAAAATAAACCAAAATTTGCTGAAATCGCAGGTGTCTCAGCAGATCAAATCCAAATTTATTGTGTCGAAGCAGTTACTCGCCTATTGCCGATGTTTAACGAAAAACTTGCGAACTATGGTGTGCAATTATTAAAAGATTCAGCTATTCATTTATTATTAGGTAAACCGATTAAAGAAATCAAACCAGGCGCAGTTGTTTATCAAGATAACGAAGCAGGCGACTTGGCAGAACTTTCTGCTAAAACAATTATTTGGACAACGGGTGTTAGTGGAAGCCACGTTGTAGGCGATTCTGGATTTGAAGCTCGTCGTGGTCGTGTCATGGTTCAACCAGATTTAACAGATGCGAACCATAGCAACGTCTATATTATTGGTGACTGCTCAGCAGTGATGGATACAGAAACCAATCGACCTTACCCAACAACAGCACAAATCGCCTTGAAGATGGGCGCTCATGCTGCTAAAAATATTCAAGCACAATTGAAAGGGGAAGCAACTAAACCTTTCAGCTTTAAATCACAAGGTTCTGTTTGTTCTGTCGGAAATACACGTGCTTTAGGAATCGTTGGTAAAACAGACATTAAAGGATACCCAGCTTCATTCATGAAAAAAATTATCATGAACAAAGCGCTCTTTGAAACAGGTGGTACCAAAGAAATGATGGCTAAAGGTCGTTTCGACTTATACCATTAAGAATCAGCAAAATAAGAAATAATGAGGTCGGGACAGAACCGTTTAGCTCCGAGAAATAAGAAGAAATTTCCGAAAATT